>Ga0182018_10000298_pt1 | contig 65101 bp, 54 predicted proteins | sample 812P2MmetaG_FD_120490 | JGI IMG/M metagenome (GOLD analysis project Ga0182018, IMG submission 120490) | Permafrost microbial communities from Stordalen Mire, Sweden - 812P2M metaG | ecosystem: Environmental > Terrestrial > Soil > Wetlands > Permafrost | place: Sweden: Stordalen | collected... | reverse complement strand
GGGTACCGCACACCTCCGTCGAACAGGTAGGGGCCTGTCGGGTTCTGGATCGACGCCAAGGTGCGGAGCTGTACCGTGTCATTTTCGGTGAAGTCATCCCAGATCATCCCGTTGCCCGCGTAGATGGCTGAGTGGGCGTAGTCGGCCAAGGGACCCGAACCACCCATGAACACGGCATCTCCCGGCTCTAGGTCAGCCTCACTGATCACCTGTCCGCCGTCCACCACCGGGCTACCGCTGTCGGGGATCACGGCCGCCCCCCCAGTCCCTTGATAGACCGCATACTGGGCCAGGCTCATGCAGTCGAAACCGACCGTGGTCCCCGGGCACCCTCCTAGTGGGGTGCCCACGCCGTGCGTGGGTCCATTGATGCCCCCGCCACCGTCACAGTACGCCACGCCCTGTTCGTTGGCGGCGTAGGCGAGGATGGGGTTGGTAGTCGCAGCGGCGGGATGCACGTCGAGTACAGCGCCGAGGCCAATGCCGAGGCCAACCAAAGAGCTCAGCATGATCACCGCGGCGAGCACTCTCTTCACCGCCGCAGCGTTTGAAAGTCGTGAACGCATGGAACCCCTCCAGCGGATGTATCGAGCAGGCGAATCCCCTGCGCACCGTACCAGAGCGCCTGCGGAATCCAGGGCGAAGCGTCTCGTGTCGCTCTCACACTCGAGATTTGCAGCCAGGTCCCGGCTGCCGGATCGTCAGAAAACCCCTCATGACGAGGAGGGCAACATTCCTCCTGGTTGTCGCAGTGACCCTCGATGACCGCACCCCGGCCTCCGGGTCGAGGACGGGTCGATTCCGGAGACTTCCAGGGAGAAGGCTCAATGCCTCGACGCACGTTGGGTGGCACGTGCCACCCGAAGGGAGGCACGTGCGGCTCGAAGAGAGGTGCGCTTTTCCTGCCGGTCGGTCCGAGCCAGTCGGGCCGAGCAACGCGCCGTCAGGACTACGTTGCCCGGCAGACCGCACGACGTGGATGGAGCCTGCACGGCTATTGCTGGTCCAGTGGCAACCCGACGGCGGTTGGCCGCCAGTCGCACGTGCCCACGTCCGAGCCCGGCCGATTGGTGCTGCCGGACAGCAGCTCGAGAAGCACGAGGGGTACCAGTGGCCTCTGCCGTGTGGTGGCTCGGCGCCGGGCGGGCTGCGGATGCCTCCACCATGGAATGGGAAGCGACCAGCGTGAGGGGAACCGTTGCGGCGACGACGGCCAGCACCACCGCGACCGCCTCGATCAAACGGAGGCCACGCCTAGGGCGACGGAGAGCTCGTTTGGATCGGTAGATGCGGTACCGTTGCGCCCGGTCCCGACGCTCCGGTCCCACGTACCCTGGCGTGATGATCAGGCTGGGGTCATGGAGATCGTCGAGCACTCCGGGCGGCAGATGGATGTCCACGGCGCTGCCCGTGCCGTCCACATCCAGCAAGCCGTAGGCCGAGAGTGATCCATCGGGAGCGGCTCCCTCAGTGGCCGGAGCCCAAGTCCTCCACTTTGATATCACCTTTTCTCCTCGGCACCCCGAGGAGCCAGCTGAAGTGCACCCCGCAAAGAGCCGATGAGGCGACCGACGCAGGTGGGGCCGGCACCGACGTGGATCCGGGTGATCTGACGACTACCCTGACGTCACACCTTCAGGCCCAGGGACCGATACACGCCCGCAGTGGCCCGCGCCGTCCTCTCCCAGCTCAGCGCTTGCGCCCGACGTAGGCCTCGCCGAGCCAGTTCCGACCTCCTTGGGTCGTCCTCGATCAACTCGTGAAGAGTGGCGGCGAGGCCGGTGACGTCTCCGGGTCGAAAAGTCTCGGCGCCGTCGCCCACGATCTCGACGATGGACGGGACCTCCGTGCTCACCACCGGAGCGCCGCAGGCCATCGCCTCCACCGGGGGAAGGCCGAATCCCTCGTACATCGATGCATAACCGACCAGAGTGGCTGCGCCGTAGAGTGCCGGGAGGTCCTCCAGAGGCACATGGCCGAGCTCGATCGTCCCCGCCGGGGGTCGGTGACCCCACAGGGAATGCCCGGTCAGGACGAGCGGGACGTGGACTGCCCGACACGCTTCGCCCAGGGTGGCGATGTCCTTGCGCGGCTCGATGTTGCCCACATGCAGAACGAAGCGTTCGGGCAACTTGTAGCGCAAACGAACCCGGGCGATCTCGTTTGCTGTCGGAGGAGCCATGTCCGGACTCGGTGCCGAATGGATAACGGTAGCGTCAAGTCCGATATGCGTCTTGATCCGCTCAGCGGTGAACGAGGAGACGGCCACGATAGCGTCAGCCCGTCGGAGCGAATGTCGGAGAAGCATCCGCTCACCAGCCACCCGGTGCCGAGGAAACGCCCAGGGGGTGTCGAAGATCGTCATGTCGTGCACGGTCGACACCATCGGCCCGGGCCGTCTCAACGGCAGGTCCACATCCAATCCGTGGATCAGATCGGCCCCGCCGAATCCCACCGCTCCAGAGATCGCACGCCGAACCCCGTGGGACTCCCTTCTGATCAGCGGTTCGATCCCTGGAGGCAGCTCGGCGAGGCCGACGGGTCGAACGGCGGCAACGAGTTGAGCATCGATCACCTCGCTCATGGCCTTCAGGAGCTCGCGGACATAGGTGCTGACTCCACCGCCCCGGGGGTCGAGAGGAAGCGCGTTGTAGACAACGCGCGGAAGGCCTTGGTCCACGGTACGTTCAGCGCGCAGGATTGATTCGCTTTGGCCAGATCAAGCGTCGGAACCGCGTCCCCCGCATCGGAAACCCGACGGCGCGCAAGGCACGGGGACCCGGCGACCGTGCGACGCTGCCGGAGGTCACCTGCGTAGACGGAACGTCAACGGACGAGATTCCAGCTCGGCTCACCTTGTGCAGGTCAGCCATTCCCAGCGATACGCCGCAGATGATGTAGGGCGCGACCGTCGGACCACCGATCCAGAAGATGTCGAACAGGCCGTCGACATAGTGGCTGATCAGCACCACCAGGCCGAGCGTTCCGAGAGCGTACGGCAACCTGTACATGGTTCGCACGGTCACGAAGACCAAAAAGAGGAAGGCCAGCGATCCGACAATGCCGGTGGAAGCCAGGTTGTCGATGACAACATTGGGCGGCGCAGTCACGCTCACCCACTGGGGCAGATTGTAGAAGCGCATTCCCTCGCCGAAGATCGGGCTCAGATGCCAGACGTGGATGGCGGCGCCGATCTGCCCAAATCGTATCGAGACCGAGTTGAACTTCGGATTGTTCCGTGACTGAGAGGCGAAGCTGTAGTAGAGGAGAATTACGACTGGCACTGCACCGAGGATGATGAGCTTCGATCGGCGCCTCAGATCCGGATTCAGAAAATAGGCCAGGCCAAGTGCGAGGACCAGCTCGATCCCGGCCTGACGGGACTGCGAAGCGAGCAGTCCTCCCACGCAGAGGTACTTGGTCGCCCTGGCCAGGAGCCGACCGATGCCGGCCCAGGGCGGGTTGATCTGAGCGACCACGATGGCCACCCACATGATGGCGCCGATGCTGTTTTTCTGGTACTCGCCCCACTGGGCCGGTTGGAAGTGGAGTTTGATGGCGAACCCCATCGCGATGATGGCTAGCACGGAGGATCCGGCGAGGAAAATGCGGAACGCCTGGCGGGTTCGTCCGTACGTGGCGATAACCCAGCCGCACAGAACGCTGGCGCCCAGATAGGAAAATCGGTGAAACCACTCGACGATGTTGTACCGGTTGGGGTGTGCGATCACCACCATCACAAGGATCGCCTGGTACCAGACCACTCCACGGAGAAACCTCCGAAGATTGGGTGCCTCACCCCATCGAACGTAGAAGAGGCAAACTACGCCACCCACGAAGACCAGGACATCGCTGGCACTGAGGTTGGTGCTACTCCCGCCTAACCGCTGAACCAATAGGACACCGGGCAGAGCTATCACTACCACCAGGAGCGGATCGGCCACCAATACGCCGAAGAGGAGCACTAGCGCCGCCAGAGCCAAGCCGATCTTGCGGTGGGCCACGGTGACGTACCCGACAACGCCAGCGGCCACGACGGTGGCCATCCAGCCGGCCAACCAGCTGACCAATTGCCTCCGCCCGGCCCAGAATCGCCGGCTGCCGGCTACCGGGTGCGGGTCCCAGGTGCTGAACCGGCTCATGGTACGGGCGCGCCCTTGCTCATTGGACCTCGGAATCTTCCCCTGATTGCAGCAACCCTCAGCGTAGCCGCCTGTCGCTCGTGCCCCGCGTACTGACGGACTCTTCCTCGCTCCGCCCCTTGGCACTTCGTCAATTGCATCTCAAGCTCAGACGGTACGGTGTCGACGGGTAAGTACGACCCCATGGCAGGCCGGGGTGACCGGCAGATCGTGCGGGGGGCCGGAGGATTACCTGACGAGAATCTAAGGAACAGACATGGCAACCCAGAACCTTCGGGCCAGCATCAGAATCTCCGATGAGCGAGATCATGATGCCATGTCGTTGGTGGTGTTCTCCCTCGAGCCATGGGAAGAGGTTCGGAGGAGGATGCGAATTCTCGTAGACGAGATCGTGGACCTCGACCCTCTCCTCCAGGTCCTCTATGTCTGCCCGGCCACCAACATCCCTCGCCGGTTGAGTCACAGCAAGATCGCAAACGCGAGCGCCTCCCGGCTGGAGAAGGTCCATCCCCGCATCCACGTGCTCCGGCCCCGGAGGTGGCTGCCGCGATCGATCGGTCCGCTCGCCGACCGCTCTCTGGAGCGCCAAGTCCTCGATGCGGTCGGTGAGCTCGGCCTGCGTCAGCCACTCCTATGGGTCAACGATGCAGCCTATGCGCAGTTCACCGTTCGCACTGGATGGCCCACCCTCTACGACATCACCGGGGACAGACTGCTCGCTCCGCTCGCTCCCCGGATGCGGTCCAGGCTGGAGACCAACGACGACATCCTCCTCGAGCACAGCGAGGCGGTGGTGGTGTGCTCGGCTGCCCTGGCCAAGAGTAGGGGAAGGACCCGGACGGTCGAGCTGATTCCCAACGCAGTCGACGTCGAGCTCTTCCGGACGCCCCGGCCCAGGCCAGCCGATCTCCCGCCGGCACCAACGGCGCTCTACGTCGGAACGGTCGATGCCGGCAAGATAGACATCCCCCTCGTTCTCGATCTGGCCCGATCGCTGCCCGACCTCCACATTGTCCTAGTCGGCCCGGTATCCCTGCCCAATGAGGTTGTGTCCCAGTTGGAGAACGTACCCACCATCCATCTCCTCGGGGTCCACCCCTACCACCAGATTCCGGCATTCCTCCAGCACGCCGATCTCGTGGTCATCCCCTACCTCGTCAGTCCCTTCACCGAGAGCCTCGATCCGATCTGGGTCTACGAATGCCTCGCTACCGGTCGTCCCACCGTGGCCACACCGGTGGACAGATTCCGTCAGATCGGGCCCCCTATCGCAATCGCTCAGCGAGAGCGCTTCGCTGAGGTCGTATCTGCCACGCTGGAACAAACGGTGCCGGCGGGGCTTCCGCTAGTGTTCGACGACACTCCGCTCCCGTCATGGCGCCAGCGGGCAGAATCGATGGCGTCGTTGATGGATCGGGCACGTTGCCGGCAGGAAGTCTGGTGATCCGACCCGCCCGACCGAGGGGTGTGATCGGCCCCCGGACACCATATGCTCCCGGCATGCCTGCGGGTGCCGACCACAGGCGGTGGAACGCCCTATCCTCAACAACGCTGGTGTGATCCACCGAAAGTGAGAATCCCTTGACGTTACCCGAGTTCCTTTCGACGATATGGCGAAGGAGGCTGACCGTCGCGGTCAGCCTCCTCGTTGCCGTCGTAGCTGCGCTCGCCTACTCGAAGCTCCAGACTCCGATGTACGAATCGTCGGCACTGATCCAGATCAACACCGTCTCCAGCCAAACCGGTCAATCGCCGGCGCCAATCACCCTCCCTGACCCGGTGCAGACCCTGGGGAGCACCGCTGTCCAATTGCAGGCAGCCAAGCTGCTCGACGATCCCGATGTGTCTGGCATTGCCGCTGGGGTGACTGGAACGGTGGATCCGGTCAGTGGAGCCCTCACCATCACCGCATCGAACGCCGATGCGAAGCAGGCCCAGGCGGTGGCCAAGGCCTATTCCCAGGCCTATATCGACGACATCCAATCGGTCGTACAGGCCCAGATCGACAAGATCGGCGTCGTCTTGAGCGGGGTCAAGTCCCAGATCCTCGCCTTGCAGGCGCAGCCGACGACTGCGTTGACGACTGCCCAGGTGACAGCGTTGGAGCAGACCTACGGCACGCTGTCGTCTGAGCAGAGCAACATCCAGGTCGGGGAGCCGTACGCCCAGATCCAAGTGGCCGCCGACATTCCAACGTCACCGACCGGGCTGAGCAAGTCCAAGCTGGGCGCCATCGGATTGGTTGCCGGGCTCCTGGCCGGCTGCGGCATCGCCCTCGCCCGCGATCAACTTGACACCCGACTCCGCGACACTCCCGACATCGAGGCGGTCACCGAGTCGCCCATCCTCGCGGAGCTACCTGATGACAGTGAGGTCCGCTCGGGCAAGGTGGCGATCTCTCTGGTTCAGGCACCTCAGTCACAGATGGCGGAGTCCATCCGGGAATTGCGGACCAGCCTGAGGGTTATCCTGCACGACACCCCGTCCCCGGTCATCGTCGTCACCAGTCCCGAGCCGGGGGACGGCAAGACGTTCGTCACCGCCAACCTGGCCGCCGCCTGGGCTATGAGCGGCAGCAAGGTCATCGTGGTGTCGGCCGACTTCCGGCGGCCCAGACTCGAGGAGATCTTCGGACTACAAACCACCGGTAAGCCCGGTCTCGCCGATCTCATCAGGGCCAACTGGAAGAAGCCAGATCCCGATAGTCGCCCCGTGGCACGCCGGCAGCCCGGTGCTCCGAATCGACCCGGTGAACGTCGCTCCCCGTCCAACGGAAGGCCCTCTACCAACCCGGCCGCACGCGGCGCCTCGCCGGTGCCTGACCATCTGTCCACGGCGTCGCTACTGGTGGAGTCCGGCATTTTCGGGCTCCAAGTGCTTCCGGTCGGTACGCAGCTCGACAGCCCTAGTGAGCTGTTCGGTAGCCCCGGCATGCAGCCCGTCATCGACCAACTTCCCCTGTTGGCCGACATCATCTTGTTTGACACCCCGCCGGTATTGGCGGTTCCGGACACTGCCATCCTTGGGAGCATGGCCCGCGGGGCGGTGATCGTCGCCTCTGAGGGAAAGACCGATCGCGGCGACCTGGAACGGACAATGCGCCGCCTCGAGACCACCCACTGCAGCGTGCTTGGTATCGCCCTCAATCGGGTTCGTCGCTCCTCCGCCGACTCCTACAAGTCCTATGCCTACAAGCAATGAGATCGGGGGCGACGGCAAGGATGGGACGGTCGATTGTCCACCTTCCGAAGTGTTAGACCACGGAAGCGACCTGACATCCCTTGACATCGAGGTCCTCGTGGTGGCCTTCGGCGCACCCGCACTGCTTGCCGAGTGCTTGACCGCTCTCGGCGGAGAGCTGCCCGTCATCGTTGTGGACAACTCATCGGACCAGCAGGTGCGGGGGATAGCCGAGGCGCACGGAGCCCGCTACATCGACCCGGGGGCAAACCTCGGGTTTGCCTGCGGAGTCAACCTTGGCCTCTCCCAACGCCGCCGGCCGGATGCCGACGTGCTTCTCTTGAATCCCGACGCCGCTGTCACTCTCGAAGGTGTCTCCGCCCTACACCGGTTCCTGCACGATCGGCCGGATCTGGCCTGTGGGGCCCCGATCCAGGTCGATCCGGAGGGCGGGAGCGCGGCTCGAGTCGGCTGGCCGTTCCCCACACCGTTCGGGGCGTGGGCGGAGGCATTCGGGCTTGGTCGCCTGCGTCGGGGCGACACATTCGTTATCGGATCCGTGCTGTTGCTCCGAGCCGAGGCGCTGGCGGCGGTTGGCGATTTCGACGAGCGCTTCTTCCTCTACGCAGAGGAGACAGACTGGCAACGTCGCGCCTTGGAACTCGGATGGAAGACGGCCATCTGCCCGCACGTTACCGCCACCCATGTTGGTGGCGGCACCGGAGGTGACTCCACGACACGTGACATCCACTTCCATGGGTCACATGAGCGATATATCCGCAAGCACTACGGGGCAGGTGGGTGGCAGGTTTACCGGACCGGTGTCATGACCGGATGCCTGATTCGTGCCCTCACCCTTCGTGGGGAACGCGGACGCGCCGCCGCGACCAGATTTAACCTGTATCGACGTGGACCGTGCCTCGTCGAATCCCAGCGGTGACCCTCGACGACCTGCCGCGCTTGGCCGTGGTGCACGTGGTGGTCACCGATGTCTTTGCCGGCGTGGAACGCTACGTATGCCAGGTCGGTAACGCACTGTCAGCTCGCGGACATATGGTCACCACCATCGGTGGTGACCATGAGCGGATGCGAGTCGAACTAGATAGCTCCATCCCGAACCGTCCGGCAAACACACTGATCCAAGCAGCGCATGCCCTCATTGGAGAGCGCGGCGCGGACATTGTCCACCTCCATATGACGTCGGCCGAGGGGGCGGCATGGCTCGCCCGTCCATGGCAAAGGGCGCCGTTGGTGGCGACCCGTCACTTCGCCCGTGACCGGGGCTCAAGCGCTCCGGCGAGGTTGCTCGCTCGAATCACCAGCCGCTCCATCTCTCAGGACGTCGCCATAAGCCAGTACGTCGTCGACAGGATCAGCGGACCTTCCGTCCTCATCCCAAGCGGTGTTCCGGATCAGCTCCAAGCCGAACTGCGATCGGCCACGGTGCTGATGTTGCAGCGGCTGGAGTCCGAGAAGGCACCCGATGTCGGCATCCGGGCATGGTCGGCGAGCGGCTTGGGGGCAGACGGTTGGCGCCTGGTGATCGCCGGTGATGGTGCTATGCAGCCGTCCCTGGCCGCATTGGTCCACGACCTCGGAGTCACCGATAGTGTCACGTTCCTCGGTCACGTCACCGACACCAGTAGCCTATTGGCGGGATCGTCCGTTCTTCTTGCTCCCGGACCCGAGGACTCCTTCGGCCTGTCCGTAGTCGAAGCAATGGCCCATGGGGTTCCCGTGGTGGCAGCCCGTGGGGGCGCCAACCTGGAGACCGTCGGCAATGACGGAGTCCTCTTCACACCCGGCGACGGAGCTGCGGCAGCTGAGGCATTGAGGAGACTGTGCTGCGACCGCTCCCTTCGGCTTCGTGTGGGAGTCGGTCTCCGCGAGAGGCAACAACGAATGTTCTCGGTTGGACGACACGTGGAACGCCTTGAGGTGTTGTACCGGCAGGTCATCGACGAACCCGGACGGCACGCCCACTGACCGGAGTCCGGCGAGCTAATTTCCAGAAGGGTTCCGCCTCGAGCGGCCTTCCCCGCGGTGCGAGACACGCCTATAGAGGTCGATCTGGGTGTCGGCGATCCTCTCCCATGTGTAGCGATGGGCACCAGCGATTCCCGATGACCGGAGATGCTCCCACAGACCCGGCTCGTCGAGGAACCGGCTCAGTGCCGACTGGAGGGAAGAAGGGCTGGCGGGAGGAACCAAAAGCCCGTCCTCACCGACCACATCGGGGAGGGCACCGCTGGCGCTTGCCACCACCGGTACACCCGAGGCTTGGGCCTCCACCACCACCCTTCCGAACTGCTCGATCCACCCGGGCGTAGGTACCGACGGTACAGCCAGGACGTCGATGTCTCGATAGACGCCCGGAATCGCCTCCTCATCCACGTAGCCGTGGAACGTGACACGGTTCGCGATTCCGAGCGCCTCGGAGAGGTCGACGAGCCTGTCCAGCTCCGGGCCAGTCCCGAAGATATCGACGACGAGGCGACTGTCGCGAGCTATCGCACCGAGTAGTACGTCGACACCCTTGTGATGGATGAGGCGACCGACAAAGCCGACGCGCAACGATCCCGATGGTGAAGGCCGCGTGTCGGGCTCGAACCGGCCGACATCAACACCGAGTGGCAGGAGCACCAGAGCACCCGCAAGACCCTTGCGGCGCAGAATGTCCCCGGCTTCCGTGTTGCAGGTGTAGGCGCCCGCGGCACCACGAAGCGACCAGCGCTCGAACCAACGGAACGGAGGCGGGTACCTCTTTTCGATGTTCTGCGCCGAGGAAACGACATAGGGGGTACTGGAGGAACGCAGCCACCGCAGGAACAACACCTCGGCGACAGCCAGACCGAACGGCTCTTCGTGCATATCGATCAGATCCCACTGGGACGATCCGAGTAGGCGCCAAAGGGGGCGCGGATCGAAGAGGAATAGGTTCGGGTGTCGACCAAGAGTTCGCAACGGAACGGCGAATTCGTCCCCGGCCGAATCAAACTCGACCATCGATCCGCCCTCTTCCCAGCGGGCCGCAGTCACGAGGGTCAAATCAGCCCCGCGCTTACGGAGTTGCCGCTCGCGTTCCCTCCACGCGGTAACAACCCCGCTTTTAGACACCCGGAGGACCCGGAGAACCCGCAGTTCCGCGGCGTCGGAGCGGGAATCAGTGTCCGGGGGTTCTAGTTGCACCCGGCGCATCGTAACCCGGACGGGTGGCGCGCCGGGCCGGGGCAGGCGGTCCGCTGGTGCCGCTGGCCGATACCGGGTTCTTCTCCGTACGCCTTGTCGACGCCATCACCCGACTGCGATCTCATGGTCGGTCACCGTGAGCATCGGTGCAGATTTCAGAGCGTGTATCGAGGCCGTCGACGAATCGGCGTGGCCGACGATCTTCTATACCCGATGGAGGCAAGGCCCAGGTGCCCGAGACCGCCTATCTGACCGGAAGCAGTGGCAACGCTCGGTCACTTCGCCTCGTCGTGCGACGAGCCGTCATTCCAACTAGGCGCAGGCAGGCCTCTGGCCGGAATTGCGGCACCACGGGTTCATCACCCGATCTCGAGCGTTCGCCCCCGCTCCGATCGCGTCGGCGACTGGATACTCAAACGGTGCCCCTCATCAGGGCATGACCCGCGGCTGATCGGTGGATCCAGGCCGGGGCTAAAGGGCCCCCACTCCGATGCCGATGGAGAATTGTGCAGAGTGCAGAGAGCCGGCTGTCGGCCCGCTCGTGGCGGCTCACTGTCGCCCCCCTGGCCGTGCTGGTCGTGATCGCATCGGGTTTTGCGCTGTTCATGGGCAACGCCCATGCCGACAGTCCGACACCCCAGATCGCAGGAAGCGTGGCTGCGCCCACCGCTGCGGATGTCAGCCCGATGTGCGACGCCCCCGACCCCACGGGCAACCTCGGTCCGGCGCCCAGCCTTCCTGCCGACCCAACCAGCACCTTGGTCACCCCCCCGGGTGGGGTGGTCAATTTCACTACTACATCAAGCGACATCTATGTGAACACCGGAAGCCAGCTGATCACCTATACGTTGTCTGGCAGTGAAGTCGGTTCATTTACCTTGCCCTCCGGGTTCAGTGGTGGGGACGCCGTATCCGATCCGGTCATCGACCCATCGGGAAACATCTACCTGGCCAGCTACTACCAGACCAAGTTGGCCAAATTCTCCCCGACCGGCCAGCTGCTGTGGTCAGTCGATCCCGAAGGCGGAAACCCGACCGGCATCTTCTCGGTGGGTTCGGGGTCGGGTTTTCAACTCATGGTCTCGGTGACGCAGAACCACTCAGGCAGCGAGGAAGTCAATCTTGCCAACGGGTCAGTGAGTGGCACCTTCCCGTTGTTCGACGACTTCGACTATGTGACCCAGGAGTCCGACGGGGATCTCCTCTTTTCGGGTGACGGCTACGTCGAGACGATCTCGGCGACCGGAACAGTGCTCTCCTCGTTCGGGGCCTCTCACGACGAGGGCAAGGACGTCCACACCGGTTCGGGGAGCCAATTTTACTACCCCGCTCAAGCCGCTCAGGGGACCGACGGGACCATCTATACCGCTGATCCGCTGAACGCCATCGAATCCACCAGTCCACAGGGTTACTTGGAGAACTCCACCACCCTCGGCACGAACAATAACGGCGCACCCAACCTCAACATCGGCGGATACAACTTCTACCTGGTCGGAAACACCTTCTTCTACCAGGGGGGGACGCCGTTCGACAACAGCGCCGACAACATTTCGACGGTCTCGATGAGCGACCTCACTGCCTACCTGGCCGACACCCATGCCCCGACCGACTCCCTCGGTTGGGGTGCGGGTTTGACCTCGTCGGCCACCGCCAACTACTTCGCCCCTGGAACCACTCCCAACGTCAACGCCACATTCGACCCGTGGTGGGCGACCGATGCCTCCCACCTCCAGCTCTCCTATTCGATAGAGAACACTTCCTCGTTGGATGCCGAGACAGTGCCGATACCGACCACCGTCGACCTTCCCACCAGTTCCAGCGGGCTGGCCGACATCCCGTTGACGCTCCCGCCATCGGACCAACAGCCTGGTCCTTACCTGGTCCAGGCCACGTTGACCGACACCAGTACCTCCCCGCCCACCCAGCTCGGGACCACCTGCATGCCCTATACGGTCGGGGCCACGGGAGACAACCTCAACCTGGCTAGCCTTCCCGCTGGCATCGGTGGGGGCGGTCCCGCCGATCAGCGAGGTGTTGCCCTCAACTCCCAACTCGGGCTCGACGGTCTACGTTCGCTCTCCTTCAGTTGGAGCAATTACCTCCCCAACTGCAATGCCTCAGCACCTACCGCAGCGACGTGCGGCCCGTCGGCCATGAATTTTACCAACGCCCCTTCTAGCTACTTTCAGGCGGCGGCCGAAGGTGTCGCTGATCATGTTGCCTATTGGATCCAGATCGGCGGGAGTGACGCCATTTCGCCGGTACTGGTCTCCAATGGATGGTGGCAGGGTGACATACAGTCCCTCGTTGGCTACTACTCCAGTCCACCGGCGGGTTGCTCCGGATGCGCACCGGTGACCATGTGGGAGCCGTGGAACGAGTCGAACAACACTGGCTGGAGCAACGCAGCAAACTACGTCTCAGAGGTACTCGAGCCCTTCTACAACGCCGTAAAGGCCGTCGAGCCGGGCTCGAGCTCCACAGTTATCGGCGGAACCACTCTCGGACCCGCCGCGGGGTGGTGGCAGCAGCTGATCGCCAGCGGTGGTCTCAAGTACCTCAACGTGGCTGCCATCCATCCATACACGGGCAACAACGACTCCTATGAAGAAGACGGGATGCCAGCTCTGATCGAGCAGGTCGAGGGGATGCTGCAGGGCACACCCCTGTGGTTCACCGAGGTCGGTTGGTGGAGCGACGGCGACTACAACTACCTGAGCCAGGCCGACAATGTGACCCACACCATGATCTGGATGAAGGCGCTCAACATTCCCGTGTGGAACTACTTCTTCGACGAGGGCAACTGGGGTAACGACGGCGTCTCGTTCTCGTTGATCCAGACTGATCAAGGCGATGACTATGTCAAACCTGCTGCCCTGGCCACCATGCAGACATCCTCCGAGATCGCTGACCGGCCGTATATCGCCATGCCCTCGACCGGGATTCCTCAGACCTACGAGGCTACGTTCGGTCCGGACAGCAGCCAGGCGAACCAACTCGCTGCGGTGTGGTCCGACGGCCTGGACACCACCGGCACGGTAACGGTGACGGCCCCCGGCGATGGGTCGATCCCGGTCACGGAGACCTCCGAGTACGGGAATGCCACCACGGTGTCGGTCACCTCCGGCACCGCCTACAGCCTGCCCATCGCCAACCAGGTCACGTACATCAGCTACCCCGAGGGCGACACGCTGACCGTCGGACCGACCCAGCCCTATGGCGCCAACATCGCCCTTTCGTCCGCCGGGGCCACGGCCAGCGCAACGTCGGGGACTGCCTCTGCCGCCATATCCGGACTGACCGTCGGCGAGGGCAACGGATGGTCTTCCACGGCTGGGGACACCACTCCGAGCCTGACCGTGACCCTGCCCAGCCCCACCACCATCAACCGGGTAGTGGTCGACACGCAGTCGGTAGGCAGCACCGCCACGAGCGTGCGTGACTACGTGATCTCATTGGATGAACCGTCAGCCGGGTGGACCAGCGTGGCCACCGTGGTCGGCCAGTATCGGAACCACCAGATGGAGTTGGACTTCAATCCGGTCACTGCCAGCGCCGTCAAGATCACCGTTTCGGAGGTCAACTTCGGGGGGTATTACGGAGGGGGGATCCCCGCATTCTGGCCGGCTGGTCAGGTTGGCACCGCCTTTCTCCACGCCTTGCAGGTCTACGCAGGAACGGCCACACCCGGCCAGATCGGCGGTTCCGGTTTGACCCCACTGGTACCTGGAGGTTCGAGTAGCCCGACGACGACGACCACCACGACCACGACCACCACGGTGCCGCCGACCACCACCACCACGACGTCGGAGCCGCCGTCCACGACCACCACCACCACGGAGCCGCCGACCACCACAACGACGGAGCCGCCGCCGCCGGCCCCGCCCAACGAGGGAGGCACACCGAAGCTTCTCAAGACGGCTGACGGGTATTGGCTGACAACCAGCGATGGCAGCATCTTCGCCTTCGGGGGCATGCCCTTCTACGGATCAGCCGGAGCGACTCCCCTCAACAGCCCCATCGTCGACATGGCCGCCACCCCGGATGGCAAGGGTTACTGGGAGGTGGCATCCGACGGCGGCATCTTCTCCTTTGGTGACGCCGGCTTCTACGGGTCGACCGGGGCGCTCACGCTCAACAAGCCGATCGTGGGCATGGCGGCAACGCCCGACGGGGGTGGCTACTGGCTGGTGGCATCCGACGGCGGCATCTTCTCCTTTGGTGACGCCAGCTTCTACGGGTCGACCGGGGCGCTCACGCTCAACAAGCCGATCGTCGGCATGGCGGCGACGCCCGACGGGGGTGGCTACTGGCTGGTGGCATCCGACGGCGGCATCTTCTCCTTTGGTGACGCCAGCTTCTACGGGTCGACCGGGGCGCTCACGCTCAACAAGCCCATCGTGGGCATGGCGGCGACGCCCGACGGGGATGGCTACTGGCTGGTGGCATCCGACGGCGGCATCTTCTCCTTCGGAGACGCCAAGTACTACGGATCCAACGGCGGGACCCAACTCACCAAGCCGGCAGTCGCCATCTCGTAGGGTCCACGTCCGTCACCGGCGGCCTGGGTGTGGCAAACCCTGTGAATCCGACTGAGGGGTGACCTCTCGGTGGCGGATGACCCGGGCTGGGATGCCCATGGCCACACAGCTTGGCGGAATATCGGTGGTGACCACCGCATGGGCGCCTATGACGGCGTTGGACCCAATGCACACCCCCGTGGTGATTGTTGCCTTGGCCCCAATCCAGACATTGTCCCCGATCCGGATGGGCGCGGTCTTGCGTCCCTGGTCAATGATCAGAGCATCCGAAGAAGAAAATGAATGATCGTGGTCGCGAACCGACACCATCTCCCCGATGAGACAATCCTTGCCGATCACAATGCTCCTGTCGGCGGCAACCGTGCAGTGGTGCCCGAATACGGTGCGATCCCCGACGTCGATTCGTCCACGGTTCTCCAGGGTGAAGCCATCGTCCAGAATGCAGCCGACACCAAATCGGGTCTGAGCACCTCTAGCCACCCGGAATCGCGCACCCCGCCGCACATCGCAGAGGTGACCGAACCCCACCCGAAGATGGCGCAGCCGGGTGAGAATCAAGCCGGCGCGACGGCGTATGTAGCCACGAGCCCACAGGATGGTGCCGAACTCAGTGGCAGCCGAAAGGCGACTCATGCCCGCATCACGGGGGCGGCGGGAGGTCATCTCTCAACATTAGTGGCTGCAGTCCAGCCTCAGAATCGGGGAGATCTCCGGGGGGCGCTCCATTTCGAAACCTCTGCGGCTTCGATCGACGGGGAGCAGTGCTGTCACACAATGGTCACGGTCTATGGAAGGGCGACGCTGCTCAGCGTTCGCCCACCGCACCTCGAGATCGTCCGGCTACCTCGCGTCCTCCATGATCGGTCACGAAGGAACAACGGCCTCGACGTAGACGGTCTCGGGGATACGCGCCTCGCTGTCGGGGGCCGGGGAGATCTTCGAGGTCCCACCGGGCATCACCGTCGCGGCGCGGTAGCCGGCCTCGCCCACCGCCAGGCAGAGTGTCTCTCCGTCCCAGGCAGAGACGTGGCCGTGCTCTTGGAAGACCTCGCTCAAGGCCAGCATCCGGGTCGGGCGGCCCGGTCGCAGTTCGTCGAGAACCATGTCGTGGTGCACGTAGCTGGTGGCATAGAGACCGGCGTCGGGGACCCCGACCCGCAGGATGCCTCCGGGCACCAGGACCTCGAGGAAGTGGTGCAGCACCTGCACGCCCTCAGCCATGGTCATGTGCTCGAGGACGTGCTCAAGGAACACGGCTTCCGCAGTGGCTGTGCCCAGGGGTAGCGGCCGCCGCAGGTCCCAGGACAGATCAGCGTGTGCTCCCACCAGGTCGATATTCACCCAGCCCTCCAGATTGTTCCCACCTGACCCCAGGTGCAAGCGGAGCGGCACCTGTCCCGCGAAGGTCCGGGCCTGGCGCCGGGCATAGGGAGAGAGGGCTGCCGTGGCGAGCTGCTTGGCCCGGAGACGCACGGCCGGGCTCATCAACGGGCGGAGGGCGTTGGAGAAGGGGATCGTCGAATGGCCGCCCTCGGCGGCACGCACATCCAGGTAGTCCGACAGGCTCATCTGTCGCCGACCCGTCTCGTGGTCGGAGTCGGACGACGGTCCGCTGGTTTCGCCCGGAGTACCCACAATGCAATTGGAGCATAACCACATTGCTGGCAAGACGATCCCCGGCAGATGTAGAACACTACGGAACATGGATGCGGTGATCGAGGATCTGCGACACATGACAGCGTCATGGGGGATGAGCCCGTCCCGCACCTTGGCCCGGGCCGCGGCAAAGGTTCCCCTGTATCCACGGCTCCGCGTGGTGATCTACTTCCGCATGTCGTCGTGGTGCTGGAACCACGGGCTGCGACCGCTGGCCTTGTGGCTGCAGTCGTGCAGTATCCGGTCGGGAGGATCAGAGATCCATCCGGCTGCCGCGCTGGGTCCCGGATTCGCAATCATCCACACCGTAGGAATCGTGGTCGGGCACGAAGTGGTGGCGGGCAAGAATCTCGTGCTCTACCAAGGCGTGACCCTCGGTCACACCGGGCAGGGACAGGGTCAGCCCCAGATCGGTGACGACGTTCGCGTCGGGGCCGGGGCCAAGGTACTGGGCCCGGTCAACATCGGAGACGGAGCCTGGATCGGCGCCAACGCGGTGGTGCTGGCCGACGTCCCGGCAGGCGCCACCGTGGGTGGGGTGTGGCGCAAGGACTCCCCGGAGGGTTGAGCCCCGTGCGTCGGTGGGACCGCGGTCACCAGGTGATGGTGGTCGGCATGGAGTCATCGAAGGTGCGACCGTTGGCTGTCCACACCTCGGCGGGTACCCGGGCCGAGGGGACCACGGTCATCGAACCATGGGGTCCGGGCATCTGAAATCGGACCACCACGGTCGGATCGGAACCGGCGGGGATGGTCAACGGCGCCCCCACCACCCAGGTCGGGCCCTCGCCTCCCTTGACCGCCAGCGGGCCACCACCGACCATGGTGATGTCGCTCGCCGCCGCCGGCAGATTGGCCGCCACCAGGCCGTAGTAGCCGCCGTAGGCAACGGGAACGCCGGGGAAGGGACCGGCGATGTACTGGGACTGCCCAGGAGGCGTCGTGTTGGCTAGCTGGGCCGTCAAGGAGACTTCGGTGTTGGATCCCACCGGTTTGGTACTCAAGGCGACGTGGATCGCTATGAACTGATCGAGCTTGTTGCCACCGACATTGATGAGCGACACATCCACCGAGCGATTGGTCAGACTACCGCTGACTCCGCTCACCACCCATGCGGCCTGATCCACCGGGTTCTTCGACCAGATCATCAGATGCCTGCCCGCCACCGCGCTGGATACCGCGTTGGCAAGTGTCTTCAGATCGGTCGACTGACCTTGAAGCTGGTTGAGGACCGCACCGGCCAGGTCGCCGAGGTCGTCCTGTCGATTATTGGTGATCGCCGACTCACCGTTGAGGCCCGCGTACTGATCATGGAGTAGGAACTGCTCGACGTTGCCAGCAGTGAAGGTACGTCCGTCAGACTGCACCGGACCGGTCGCATCGAGGAGCTGGCTGATTCCCACCACATCAAGCGCAATCACGCCATCCACCTGCTGGCCAGTCGAAGCGGTCCACATGCGCGCGGCGAGTGGCGCGGTCACGTCGAACTGGGGCGTCAATCCGAGGTTGCGCATGTCCAGACTCGGATGAAGCCATCCCCAGTTGCGCTGGAGGTCGCCCGTGACACTCACCGCTCCCACCGGAAGGGTGTGGTCGCCGGACGGGCTGAGATCGGAGAGCGTGACCGACCCGCCACTTGTCGTCGCAGTACCGACCTCGAGATAGGTCCCCGAGCCGGCGCGCATCTCGGCATTGTTCGAGGCCAGCACCACGTAGTTCTGCGGGCCCTGCAGGATCGTAGCCACCGCGGCAGACACGCCGGCCGCCTTGACCAACCGCAGTCGGGCGTCGTTCAGCTGGGTCACGAACTCATTCCGCTTGGAGGCCAGCGGCGCCACCAGCGCCTGACTGGGCCCGGTGTCGACCGCTACCAGCTGTCGTTCGGCGGAGAGTGAATATGCCCCCAGCTGGCGGAGTGATGCGACCCGCTCGGGACCGGCGGAATGGGGTTGATTGAGCAAGCCGGTCACCTCGGAGAGGAACGTCGAGCCGACCTGGGACACGGTGCCGGCGGCTGTGCCCAGAGCCCGGATTGCCCGGAACTGCCGGCCGATCACGGGTATCACCGTGACCGGGGCGAAGAACGGCGACGAGAGGTCTGCATGTGCGCTGGCGAACTGCGCGCTGGCCTGGTCGAGCACGCGCTCCGTGGCCGACGACGTCAGCTGTCCCGGGGTCAGATTGGCCTTGATCTGTTCGAGAGCGGCGAGACCATCCCGGTCATGGTGGTAGGCGGACAGCGTCTTCACCCCGAGGACAAGAGCCCACACCGCAACGACGGCCACGATTACGGTGGCAATCAGCCACCGCCGACGCCGTCGATTCCCCCTTGCGCTCACGGCAACCATTCGAAGCTCCAGGCACCGATGCGAGGGTTCGTGACTGAGCACGGCTCGACGGCACAGCGGACAATCGACCTTGATGGTAGTGGAGGGAGTGCCCCCGCCAGCGGCGGCGGGCCGTGCCCCAGCTGAGGCGAGTGCTACCGATAGCATCCGACCGTGTCATTCACGACCATCCGAATGGCTGTGGGTCGGGTCATCCTCGTTGCCGGCATTCTGATCCTGTTGTTCATCCCCTACCTGCTGTGGGGGACCGGACTGATGACGGCCCGCAGTCAGGCACAACTCCGCTCGCAGTTCGGCGCCGCCCAGCTCCACTCGGGCACACCACCGGTCAAGCACCTGAGTGCCCCGCCACGCGGCACGAGCCAACCCGCCCTGCAGGTGGCACCGCCCATGACCGACCCTCCGATCGGAAGCGCAGTGGGCGAGATCTCCATTCCGAAGATCGGGCTGTCGATGGTCGTGGTGGAGGGCACCGGAGTCGCCCAGCTCCAAGCCGGTCCGGGGCATTATCCGACGACACCGTTACCCGGCGAGATGGGCAACGCGGCGATTGCCGGCCACCGCACCACCTACCTCCACCCCTTCTACAACCTCAACGCGCTGGTCCCCGGTGACCCGATCACCGTCGTCACGCTGCAGGGGATCTTTCTCTATCGGGTCACCGCAAGCCTGGTGGTCTCCCCGACCGATGTCTCCGTGGTCGATCAGACGTTGACGCCCACGCTCACCCTGACCACCTGCAACCCGCGCTACAGCGCCAGCCAGCGGCTGGTGGTGCACGCCGCGCTGGTGGCCAGTGCTCTCACCCACGCCAAGGCGGTGCCGGTTGCACCGATCCATCGCCACGCCGCCCCATCGACGCCGGCCCACGACTGGACCGCGGCCATCGTGTGGGGGGTCGTCGTGGCCGCGCTGACCACCGCATTGTGGATCGGTTACCGGCGAACCCGACGAGGCCAGCGCGCCGCGCTCGCCGGGTTCGGCCTGCTCGGCTGGCTGGTGGTGGTGTTCTTCTTCTTCGACGCAGTGGCGCCGCTACTGCCGGCCAGCTACTGAGAACGAGTCATTGCCGCCACTGCTGGTGAGCCATAGGTAGGAATCACCGCAGAAGGCGATCGACGCCCGAGGATCAAGCGGTACGACGACGGCGGCGGATCAGCAGACCGCCGACCAACACCGCGCCTGCGCCCACAACGGCCAACTCCTCGACGTCAGCCCCGGTGAAGGGGAGGCTGCTCGTGGTGGTGCTGGTGGGAGCTGTCGCTGCCGGCGTCCCGTCAGACGGCGGGGAACTGGTGCCGGCCGGTGTGCTCGAGGCTGCGGCAATGGCCGGAGTGACCACGCAGCCGGGTTCGCTCATGGTGGACGGCGAGACACAAGTGGCGGTCGCCCCTGCCACCGTCGGGGCAACCAGCAAAGAGGTCACCGCCAAACCGGAGCCAATGATCAATCGTCTTGCCCACATCATGGTTGCCCTTCTTCCCGTAGGGACGACGCCCCTGCGTTTCCCCTCACAGACCACGAAACCACTCGTGAACCGCTGTTGGTCCATATTGCCCTGTCCGATACACCGTTCGCAATGACCATCACGTAGAGCACTGCCATCACCACGCAGTGTGAAGTAGGCGGTGACCAGGGCCGTCGTGGGGTCGCGGCTCAGGCCGGGACCAGCTGGCCGAAGGTGCTGCACAGCCCGAACGCCTCAATGATCACGAAGGCGGCCACGATGACCAGGACCACCGGGACCCGCCAGCGCGAGCCATGGCGGGTCATCGGAGAGGGCATGTACCACGAGGGCAGCAGGCCGGGAGCCTGGTTGAGGTAGACGGCCAGGGGAACGGCGTCGTCGCCCATCGGAGCGTCGGGATCGGCGGCCAGGGCCAGCTCGGTGAGTTCCGCCTCGGTGAAGCCCTGCTCCATCAACTCGGCCCCGCCGGTCTCCGCACCGGATTCTCGTCCACCATCGTGGTCGTCCACCGCTGGCCTCCCTCTGGGGCATTGCCGTCGACCTGCCGGCTCCACACTACCGTCCGGTGCCGGCCCCGCCGGTTCGGCCCCCGCCACTTTCCTACAGCTCCCCTACAGTCCCCACCACTCCTCTACAGGAGGTGGACCACCGACTCGAGCAGGACGATCATCACCCCGACCGCGACCAGGCCGATCACGTAGAGGGCCCGCCGGCCCGCCGGCCGCTCGGCTCCACCGGAGGTCCCGATGCCCACCACGGCCAGCGCCAGAACGCCCACCACCTCGGCCACGAGGAACGCGGTCTTCACCTCGAACAGGCCGAGGCCGGCCACGACGAAGACGAGCGTGGCCGGGATGGCGGCGGCCAGGATGGACCACGAGCCCAGGAGCTCGGCCCGGACGTCGGCCCGCGACAGGGTCAGATGCCGCCACGACCGCATGGTCACCAGGCGGGAGAGGGAGTGAGCCAGCCAGATGGCCACCGCTCCCACCACCACCACCCCGGCGGTGGTCAGGGCGCCCGGGTTGGTCTCGAAGGTCAGGCCGGCGATGGCCACCAGGGTGGAAATGGTCCCGTAGACGTAGTCGGCGAGCCAGAGCACCGACCCGCTCTCATGGGGCACGGCCCCACCCTGGTCATCTGCCTCCAGCCGATCAGGCACGGCCCGACCCGGTGCGGATCAGTGCCTCATCCGTGACCGGCGACGCTACGAGCAGCCACTGGTCGTGCCGCAACTCGCGCACACGTAGCACGACCCGGCCCGCTGCATGGCGTTGCCGCACTGGTAGCAGTACGGCGCATCTCGAGGCTCTGCCCGGGCCAGGAGCCGGTCCGAGGCCGCGGCAGCGGTGCCGGGCTGGTTCGGCACGGCGGCGGGGGTGCCGACATCAAACGCGCTCCCGTCCAGAACCGTGGAGATCACCGGGTCGATGGCGTCAGCATCGACGACCCCTGACGACGGCGTCGCCGTCTCCTCGACACCGGGCAGGGTCGGCTGCATGCGCTCGGCGGTGGACAGCACCCCGAGCTCGATGCGCTCGGCCATGGGCAGGTAGTCGACGGCCAGCCGCCGGAAGATGTAGTCGACCAGGCTGGTGGCGATGCGAAGATCGGGATCATCGGTGATGCCCGCCGGCTCGAAGCGCATGTTGGTGTACTTGCGGACGTAGGTGGCCAGGGGGACGCCGTGCTGGAGTCCCAGGCTCACCGAGATGGAGAAGGCGTCCATGATCCCGGCCAGGGTCGAGCCCTGCTTGGACACTTTCATGAACACCTCGCCGGGGCGGCCGTCCTCGTACTCCCCGACCGTCACGTACCCTTCGCAGTCGGCCACCCGGAAGGCGAACGTCGACGACGTGCGACGTCGGGGGAGCCGCTCGCGCACGGCGCCGACCACCAGGGTCTCCGAGGTGCGCTCCTGCTCGTGGGCCAGGGCCGCCTCGAGCCCGGCGATCTTGTCGGCCAGGTCGCGGGCGTGCGCTTCGGCCTCCGACCGGGCCGGGTCGGCATCGACCGCTCCCTCAGCACCGGCCTTCTTGGTGGTGGAGAGGGGCTGGGCCACCTTGCAGTTGTCGCGGTAGATAGCCACCGCCTTGATACCCATCCGCCAGGCATCGATGTGCAGCTGCTCCACGTCCTCCACCGTGACGTCCTCGGGAAGATTGACCGTCTTGGAGATGGCCCCCGAGATGAACGGCTGGACCGCGCCCATCATCCGCACGTGCCCGAGGTAGTGGATGGTGTTGTCACCCATCGAACAGGCGAACACCGACAGATGCTCGGCCGAGAGGTAGGGCGCGCCCACGATGGTCTTATGCACATCGATGTAGGCCATGATCTCGTCGACCTGGTCGGGCGAGTACCCGAGCCGGGTGAGGGCCCGGGGCACCGTCTGGTTGACGATCGACATGGTGCCGCCGCCCACCAGCTTTTTGGTCTTGACCAACCCGAGGTCGGGCTCCACGCCGGTGGTGTCGCAGTCCATCAGCAGGCCGATGGTACCGGTCGGGGCCAGGACGCTGGCCTGCGCGTTGCGTACGCCGTACTGCTCGCCGAGCTCGACGGCCAGGTCCCACGCCTCCTGGGCGGCCGACAGGAGGTCGGTGGGAACCGCTTCCTCGTCGATGCTGGCCACCGCGTCGCGGTGCATGCGCAGGACGTTGATCATGGGCTCGACGTTCTCGTGATAGCCGGCGAACGGACCCATCCGGGCCGCGGTCCGAGCAGAGGTGGCGTAGGCGTGCCCGGTCATCAGCGCGGTGATCGCCCCGGCCCAGGCCCGACCCTGGTCGGAGTCGTACGGCAGCCCCTGGGCCATCAGCAGGGCACCGATGTTGGCGTAGCCGATCCCCAGCTGGCGGAAGCGCCGAGCGTTCTCGGCGATCTTCTCGGTCGGGTAGTCGGCGTTGCCCACGATGATCTCCTGGGCGGTGAAGATGACCTCCACCGCGGACCGGAAGCCCTCGACGTCGAACGAGGAGTCGTCGTGGAGGAATTTCATCAGGTTGAGGCTGGCCAGATTGCACGCCGAGTTGTCGAGGTGCATGTACTCGGAGCAGGGATTCGACCCGTTGATCCGACCGGTGTTGGACGCGGTGTGCCACCGGTTGATGGTGGAGTCGAACTGCATGCCCGGGTCAGCGCACTCCCAGGCGGCCTGGGCGATCTGGCGGAACAGGTCACGGGCCGGGACCCCACGGATGGGCCCGCCGTCGCCTCGGGCGGTGAGGGCCCACTCCCGGCCGTCGACCACTGCCTCCATGAACGCATCGGTCACCCGCACCGAGTTGTTGGCGTTCTGGTATTGGAGGCTGATCGAGTCCTTGCCGTCGAGGTCCATGTCGAACCCGGCATCGCGCAGGACACGCGCCTTGCGCTCCTCGATGGCCTTGCACCAGATGAAGTCCTCGATATCGGGGTGATCGGAGTCGAGGATGACCATCTTGGCCGCACGCCTGGTCTTGCCACCCGACTTGATGGTGCCGGCCGAGGAGTCGGCCCCCCGCATGAAGCTGACCGGGCCGGACGCCGTGCCCCCGCCCTTCAGCAGCTCGTGTGACGACCGGATGCGGGAAAGGTTGACCCCGGCCCCCGAGCCACCCTTGAAGATGACCCCTTCCTCCGTGTACCAGTTGAGGATGGAGTCCATGGTGTCGTCCACGGCCAGGATGAAGCAGGCCGATCCCTGCTGGGGGACGCCGGCCACCCCGATGTTGAACCACACCGGTGAGTTGAAGGCGGCCATCTGGTGGACGATCAGGTGCTTCAACTCGGCCCGAAAGGTCTCCGTCTCCTCGTCATCGACGAAGTAGCCGTCCTTGACGCCCCATGCCGCGATGGTGTCGACCACCCGGTCGGCAACCTGGCGCAATGACCACTCACGTTCGTCGGTGCCAGGGGTGCCACGGAAGTACTTCTGCGCCAGGATGTTGGTGGCGTTGAGGCTCCAGCTCTCGGGGACCTCGACATTCAGTTGCTCGAAGGCGACCGCCCCATCCCGATAGTTGGTGATCCGCGCGTCACGTCGCTCCCAGGGGATCTGGTCATAAGGATGGACCTCTGACGAGGTGAAGTGGCGGCGGATGCCGATACCGGTGCGCTGTGGGGCGATGGCCATTGGGAGGACCTCTTTTCTGGATGCTTCCGGTTGTCGCTCGAGAGCGAGGGTGGCGTCTGGCGTGGTGCTGGGTTTGGGTGTCTGCGGTGTTGACCATCGACCGTGGTGCGGTACCACGAGCGCCGCACTTCGGTCCGCCACCCCTCTTGGGGCCGCTGTGGGTGCCCTACCGCCTCGGACCGTGACCGCCCGCCGGCACCTCCACCAAAATGCGGCCCTCAGCCGCCTAAACACAATATATTGTGGTTAACCCTCCCCCGAGGTACGAGATAGTGGGTCTATTACAGCAGCGTAGTTACATCCCTGTCAACAATTACCTTCCATTTCGTCCCCGGGCCGGGCAGCGAACGGCCAGCTGAGAGCCCGTTCGCGAAGAATCGCAAATGATTGCTCTCCGCGAGCACGCCGGTGCCCCTTGCCGGCAACCGATCGGGCGGCCGCCCGTGGGCCGGTGGTCGGTCGCTACAGTCCCCTGGCGTGGCGCCTCCCTCCTCCGTGACCATCGCCGTCGACGCCGGGACTACCGGTGTCCGGGCGCTGGTCATCGACGAACGGGCCCGGGTCGTCGACGTCGCCTATGGCGAGCTCACCCAGTTCTACCCGCGGCCGGGCTGGGTGGAGCACGACCCCAGCGAGATCTGGACGGTGGTGGTGGCGACGCTGGCCGAGGTGGCCGGCCGGCTGGCCGACAACCAGCGGGTGGCCCGCGCCATCGGCATCACCAACCAGCGGGAGACAGTGGTGGCGTGGGACCGGCGAACCGGCCGGCCCCTGCACCGGGCCATCGTCTGGCAGGACCGACGCACGGCGCCGGCCTGTCGAGCCCTGGCCGAGGCGGGCCACCTGCCCTTGGTCCGGGAGCGCACCGGCCTGGTCCTCGACCCGTACTTCTCCGGCACCAAGATGCAGTGGCTGCTGGGCCCGGGCGGGCTGTCCCCCTCCGACCACCTGGCCCTGGGGACGGTCGACTCGTGGGTGCTGTGGAACCTCACCGGAGGGGTCGACGGGGGCGTCTTCGCCACCGACACCACCAATGCCTCGCGCACCATGCTCTTCGACATCGTGGTCCGACGGTGGTCGACCGAGCTGTGCTCGCTGTTGGGCGTCCCCGAACGGGTGCTCCCCGAGGTGCGACCATCGTGTGGCCGGTTCGGGCACCTCTCGGAGACGTCGCTCGGGGCCGACTCCCCGCTGCGGGGCGTGCCCATCAGCGGGATGGCCGGCGACCAGCACGCCGCTCTCTTCGGTCAGGCCTGCTTCGACCCGGGAATGACCAAGGTGACCATCGGGACGGGAAGCTTCGTGCTGATGAACGCCGGCCCGGTGGCGCCCGAGCCAGTCGACGGCCTGGTCACCACCATCGCCTGGGATCTCGGCGACGAGGGCGGCACCTCCATCGACGCTGCCGACGGTGCCGGACCCCCCCGGTCGCCGGTCGCCTACGCCCTCGAGGGCTCGGTGTTCGTGTCGGGGGCCGGGGTGCAGTGGCTGCGAGACGGGTTGGGCATCATCGCCGACGCCGCCGACACGGAGCCGTTGGCCCGCACGGTGGAGTCCAGCGAGGGGGTGGTCGTGGTGCCGGCGTTCACCGGTCTGGGCAGCCCCCTGTGGGATCCCGAGGCCAGGGGCACCATCGTGGGGCTCAGCCGGGGCACCGGCCGGGCCCACCTGGCCCGGGCCATGGTCGAGGCCATGAGCTTCCAGGTGCGCGACGTGGTTGAAACCATGGCGGCCACCACGACCGCGCCCTCGATCCTGCGGGTCGACGGTGGTGCCTCGGCCATGGGCCTCCTCCTCCAGCTGATCGCCGATCAGTCGCGGCTACCGGTGATCCGTCCCGCGTCGTTGGAGACCACCGCCATCGGAGCGGCCACCCTGGCCGGACTGGCCGAGGGGGTATGGGGCACGCTCGACGACATCGCCGCCGCGTGGACCGAGGAGGACGCCTACGCCCCGCAGGCCCCGGCCGTCGATGCCGACGCGTCCCATCTCGCCTGGCAGCGCGCCGTGGAGCGATCGCGCCACTGGGCTGGGGAGGATCAGGTCAGGTCGCGCCGCCCGTAGTCGGCCAGCTTGGCCACGGTGACCACCCACTGGCGCTCACGCTCACGCAGCACCGGGTCGAGGCGCCCGACCACCAGGGTGCGCTGGGCATGGGCCATGGGGGCCACCGCCACGTGGGGACCGGCCCCCCCACCGGCGTCGAGGCCCACGCCCGCAGGGGGCTCGCCGCTGCCGGCCACGATCGTGGTGCCATCCCCGTCGACCACCACGGCGAAGTCGGCGGCCAGGCCCCGCCGGACCCGGCCGGTGAGCTGCTCCAACAGGCTGGTGGGCGAGGTCTGGGTGAGCAGCTCGGCGGTGATGTCGAGCAGCTCGGCGGTTCGGTCTGGCATCGCCCCCTCGACCGGTCGGATCGACTCGATGGACACGCCGTCCACCTCGAGGATCTCTTCGCGGAGGAGGTCGATGAGATCGTCCTGGGCCAGACCCACGCCGAGCTCGTCCACCACGATGCCGTTGTCACGCTGGAGGATGTCGATGGAGACCACGTCCCCCCCGACCGAGCCGATCCGGCTGGCCACCGCCCCCAGTGCACCCGGCCGGTCGGGGAGTTGCACCCTGATCAGGTAGTTGAACACCGTCTCAGGCTAGGCCCCGACTGTGTCCGGACGGTTTCCGGACCATTACGACGTCGGGAGCGCTGATCGCGGTCATCCGCTCGACCGATCCCGGGGGACCGATCAACCGGCTTTCGCCCGGGTGGCGTAGTGGTCCACATACTCCTGACCCGAGAGACGGGCGATCTCCGCCATCAGGGAGTCTGTCAGGGCGCGGAGCTCAGCCTGGTCGAGGTGGCGTGTCCGCTGGCCGTCATCGTCGGGATCGGCGCACGCCCCGGTGATCACCGTCTTCCCGTCGTACTCATAGGTGAGCGGCGGACCGAACCGGATAGCCACCGAGTGGAACGGTCGCATCAGGTTGCTCCCCGGTGGCTGCACGGCGCGGGTACCGGCGATGCCCACCGGGATGATCGGGACGTCACAGCGGAGGGAAAGACGGGCGACGCCGGTGTGGCCCTTGTGGAGACGGAGGTCGGGCGCCCGGGTCCCTTCGGGATAGATGCCCAGCAACGCGCCGGAATCGAGCACCTCCATCGCCGTGTCGAGGGCCCGTTGGGAGGCATCGCCTCCACCACGGTTCATGGGGATCTGCCCGGCGGCGCGGAAGAACCACGCCGTTCGCCAGTTGTCGAAGTACTCGGCCTTGGCCACATAGGTGACCCGCCGGCGGAGCACCAGGGGAAGGAAGAACGAATCGCAGAACGACTGGTGGTTGGCGGCCAGGACCGCCGGGCCGGGGGCGGGGATGTGCTCCCGGCCCTCGGTCTTCACCCGCCAGAGCAGGAAGAACACCGGGCTCAGCACCGCCTTGAGGATCCAGTAGGCCACGGGCAACGGTACCGCCGCCTGTGATCTACTGCACTCCATGTCCGCGCCCGCTCACGCCCCGAGCGTCCCGGCCGACTCCGGTGGCAGCCCCACCGACCGGCATGGGGACGACCGCTCGTGGTCGGTGCTGGGTCGCAGGGTGGGACTTCCCGTCGAGGTGCGCCGGGCCGCCCAATGGGGGGCCCAGTACCTGGTTCCGGCGGCGGCCGCCCAGCGCATCGTCTCCCCCACCGGCCTGGAGGTCATCGGCCCCATCCCGGGACGGGCGATGATGGCACTGGCCGCGTGCCGCTACGACGACACCGATCTCGGCCCCTACCACGAGGTGGCGGTCGGCTTGGTGGTACGACGCCACGACGCACCGGCCGGCACCTCCCCGTCCGGGCGGGTCCGGGAGTTCGCCTCGGGAGCCGTGGGCGTCTACATCCACCGCCTCCCGGTCGACCAGGAGTTCTCCTGCGTGGCCGGGAGGGACATCTGGGGCTTCCCCAAATGGGTAACCTCGATCGACATCGACGAGCCTCCGGCCGGCAGGCCGCGGTCTGGGACGGGAACCACCATCCGCCTGGTCGACGACGGGGTCCACGTGCTCACCCTGACCGTGGGCGCCGGTGGTCGCCTGCGCCTCCCCTCCCAGGCGCCACCCAGCTACTCCTTTGCCGATGGGGTCCTCCGTCGCACCACCTGGACGACCTCGACGGAGGGCGCCGCAGGCCGGCTGGGGGGAGCCACACTGGTGCTGGGCGACCACCCGATGGCTGATGAGCTGCGGTCCCTCGGCCTGCCCAAGCGAGCCGTCTTCTCGTCGTCGGCCGCCCTGATGAGAGCTTCCTTCGACGGCGCCGAGGTGGTCACCCCGTCCGTGAATGGCTCCGCTGGCCGCGGCCCCGGCGCGGGACATTGACCGGTTCGCGGCGCACCCGTAACGTCTGGACACCATGTCCCGACGGCTCACACCCCGAGGCGCCCAGCGCCGACACGATCTGATGGAGTTTGCGGCACGGACCTTCGCCGTCGAGGGGTACCACGCCACGTCGGTGACCAGCATCGTGGACGGCCTCGGCGTAGGCAAAGGCGTGTTCTACTGGTATTTCGAGTCCAAAGAGGAGCTGCTGGGCGAGATCGTGGTCGACGCACTGCGCTCGATGCGCCAGGCCCAGCGCGAGGCAATCGCCGGGGAGCACGACCCGGCTCGCCGCATCGAACAGGGGATCCGGGCCTCGTTGCGCTGGCTGTCCGAGCACCGCCACCTCTTCATCCTGATGGAGTTCGCCCGGACCGAGGAGCGGTTCGCCCCGATCATCCGGCAGGGTGACCAGCAGACGGTGGCCGACGCCCTTCCCCACGTCAGCGCCGGCATCACTGCCGGACTCCTGCGTGGTGAGGATCCGGTCGTGTTGACCATGGCCATCCTCGGGGTGACCGCACACCTGGCCCGCGTGCTGGTCCTCGAGCGCGGGGATGACGCCGACCGGGTGGCCGAGGCGGCCATCGCCTTCTGCCGCCAGGGATACGTGGCCGCCGACAACCCGACGCTGTCCAGGAGGATCGCATGAGCCAACCGGTGACCGTCCAGACCGAGCCCTTCGTCGAGGGACTCACCTTCGGTGAGAGCCCGAGATGGCATGAAGGACGGCTGTGGTACGCCGACTTCTACGACAAGACGGTGCGGTCGGCGAGCGAGTCGGGGGACGTCCGGGTCGAGGTCGAGGTCCCCGGCGAGCCCGGAGGCCTGGGCTGGCTGCCCGACGGCCGCCTGCTGGTGGTGGCCCGCAAGCCGCGCACGGTGATGCGCCTCGAGGCCGACGGACGCCTCGTCGAGCACGGGGATCTCAAGCCGACCGCCACCTTCTACGGGAACGAGATGGTGGTGGACTCGGTCGGACGGGCCTATGTGGGGAACTTCGGATTCGACCTCGACGGATTCATCGATGAGCACGGCGCCACCGCGCTGGTGGAGCCCCCGGGCCCACCGACCACGGCCCTGGTCCGGATCGATCCCGACGGCTCCGCCCATGTGGCCGCCGCCGACCTCTGTTTCCCCAACGGCACGGTGATCACCCCCGACGGGGGCACCATGATCGTGGCCGAGACGCTGGCCGGACGACTCACCGCATTCGAGATCGGGGACAACGGGGAGCTGAGCGGACGACGGGAGTGGGCCTCGGTCCCCTGGTTCGCACCCGACGGCATCTGCCTGGACGCCGAGGGTCAGGTGTGGGTGGCCAACGCCATCACCTCGGAGTGCATGTTGATCGCCGAGGGCGGTGAGGTGATCGATCGCAAGACCACTTCCCAGAACAGCTTCGCCTGCATGCTGGGGGGAGCCGACGGGTGCACCCTGTTCGTGATGACCGCGCCGACCAGCACCGAGTCGGTGGTCAGCACTTCGCGGACCGGCCGCATCGAACGGGTCCGGGTCGACGTGCCCGGTGCCGGGCTGCCCTGACGGCGGCCGGTCAGCGCAGCCGGGTCAGCGCCCGGCGAAGGCTGCGGACACCCTGCCCGATGCGCTGCTCGTTCTCGATGAGGGCGAAGCGGACGTGGGCGTCACCCCCCGGACCGAACCCCACCCCGGGTGAGGTGGCCACGTCGGCCTCGGTCACCAGGAACTTGGAGAACTCGAGGGAGCCCATCTCCAGATAGGGCTCGGGGATGGGGGCCCAGACGAACATGGTGCCCCGAGGAGGAGTGATCTCCCAACCAATGCGGTTCAACCCGTCGCACAATGCGTCGCGGCGGGCCTGATAGGTCTCGTTAATCACCTTCGGGTAGTCGGGCGCCTCGTTCATGGCCACGATGGCGGCGATCTGAATGGGCTGGAAGGTGCCGTAGTCGAGGTAGCTCTTGAGCTTGGTCAGCGCCTGCACGATGGCAGCGTTGCCGACCAGGAAACCGACCCGCCATCCGGCCATCGAGAACGACTTGGTCATCGTGTACAGCTCGACGGCCACGTCCTTGGCCCCGGGAACCTGCAGGATGGACGGGGGCGTATACCCGTCGAAGGCGATGTCGGCGTAGGCGAAGTCGTGGACCAACACGATGTCGCGCTCGCGGGCGAACTCGACCAGGCGGGTCATCCAGGCCAGGTCGACGCACTCGGTGGTCGGGTTGTGGGGGAAGGACAGCACCACCACCCTCGGCTTGGGCCACGCCGACTCCCACGCCTCCATCAGGTTGCCGAAGAAAGCCGCGCCGGGGCTGCCATCGGTCGCCGCTCCTGGAGCGTCGAGGCGGACGTGACGGACGTCGGCACCCGCGAACAATGGTGCATAGATGTGGATGGGATAGGAAGGTGAGGGCACCAGCGCGGTGTCACCGGGACCAACCAGCACCCACATCAGATGGGACAGACCTTCCTTGGCACCGATGGTGGTCACCACCTCGGTGTCGGGGTCGAGCTCGACCTCGAACTTGCGGAGGTAGAGGTTGGTGATGGCCTGGCGGATCTTCGGGATGCCCCGACTGGCCGAATAGCGGTGATTGCGCGGATTGCGGGCCGCCTCGGCCAGCTTCTCCACCGCCACCGCCGGGGAGGGAAGATCGGGGTTGCCGAATCCGAGATCGATCACATCGCGGCCGTTCCGCCGTCCGGCGTCCCTCAGTTCGTTGATGGTGGCGAACACATAGGGAGGCAGACTGTTGATCCGGCGGAACTCCATCCCTCGAGGTTACTGCCGGAGCCACTCGGCCCTCGACACCCACCGGCGCCACCGGCACTGCCGCTCAGGTGACGGCGCGCAGCGCCCCGGCCGCCTCGGCCGTGGCCTCGAGGGAGTCGGGCCACGCGCAGACCGCCCACGTGGCTCCCGCCCCGGCCAACCGGGCCAGGCGGGCGGTGGCCTCGGGGACGGTGGCTTCGATTGGCCCCGCCCAGGTCACCTCGGTGCCCGCTGCGGTGAGCTCGGCGACCCGGGACACCTCCCCCTCCCACAGGTTCACGGCTGCGCCCAGCGGCCGTGCCAGTTCGACCGTCCTTCGACGGCCGCCGCCGACCCAGACCGGGATCCCCATCGCCCGCACCGCGGAGGCCACCGCCACCAGACGGGCCCGGCGTTCCTCTGCCGACTCGAACGGGAGCCCGAAGGCCAGGTTCTCCGGCCGGCTCAGATGGTCACCGGTCCCGACCCCGGCGATCAGCCGACCGTCGCTGATGGCCCACAGGCTGGACATCACCGCCACCAGCACTTCGTCGGGGACGATCCCCACCCGGGCCACCAGGTAACCCACCGCAACGGTGGAGGTAGAGGCGGCCACCGCACCGAGAAGCGGCGCCGACGAGAGCGCCGGTCGGCCCGGCTGGCCCATCGGCCACAGGTGGTCGAAGCAGAACACACCGTCGAGGCCCAGCGCTTCCGCCCGGCGGGCGGCGTCGAGGACGGTGTCGGCCTCGTCCCGGAACTGGGGGAGCGTGATCCCGACCTTCACCGCCGACGCCGACCGGGGCGCCGGACCGGGCCGGTCACGCCGTCGACTCGACCCTGGCCTTCAGCTCGCGCAGGGCGATCGACATGATGCGGCTCTGGGCCCGCATCTTGATGAAGCCGGGGAGGGGGACCTTCATCTCCACCTCGAGGTGGTAGGTGACCTCGGTGCCCCCGTCACCGTTGGGCGCGAAGACGTAGCGCCCGTCGAACTTGGCGGTGATGTCGCCGCGGGTCTGCACCCAGGCCAGCACCTGGGGAGCCTCGCTGAAGTCGTAGGCCAGGGTGTTGGTCGTGCTCCGGCCGAACGCCGCCGCCCGGAAGGTGACCAGGCGGGGACGGCCCAACTCGTCACGCTCGTCGATGGTGACTTCTTTGATGTCCGCCGCCCACTGGGGGTAGGCGGCGATGTCGGAACTGACTTCGAAACACCGCTCGGGTGTGGCCGCCACGACCATTCGCTCGGTGGCTTGTTCGGCTACGATCGTCCCTCCTCCTCGAATCGGTTGCTACGACCGGGCAGCGCCTCAGCCTGCCACGGAGGCAAGCGACGCAGCCAGCCTAGGGGCGAGTTTGTCATAGTCGAAGGATGCCTCCACCCGGGCACGCGAGGCGGCACCCATCTTCTCGCGCAGGACGTGGTCGGCAAGCAGCAGACCGATGGCCCGCACCACGGCACCGACGTCGGTCGGTCGGCTCACCACCAGGCCGGTCTCCCCGTCCACCACCGCCTCGCCTGCGCCGCCCGACGCCCCTGCCACCTGGGGAACGCCCGCTGCCGCCGCCTCCAGGAAGACGATGCCGAATCCCTCCTGCTCGAGGCCTAGCCACCGGTTGCGGCACACCATGGCGAACACGTCGGCCGCCCCGATCAGACCGGGGAGCTCGGCATCGCTCACGCCACCCATCAGTCGAACCGGGGCGTTGTACTCGGCGATCCTGCCGGCCAGGCGGTCGGTATCGCGCCCCCGCCCGGAGATGGCCACCGACAGGTCGGGGAAATCGCCACGGAGCCTGACCGCGGCGTCGATCAGCACGTCCATCCCCTTGCGGGGCACCAAACGGCTCACGCTCACCACCAAGGGTCCCTCGGCCGGGAGCCCGAAGCCGGCACGGGTCGACGCCCGCTCGCTCGGGTCCAGGACGCCGAATCGCTCGAGGTCGACCCCGGGGGGGATCTCCACCACGGGCGGCATCCCTCCCCGGGGCAGGGCGCGGGCCGCCTCGGCGGCCGGGTAGCCACCGGCCGAGATGGCCAGGGAACTGTGGCGCAGGACGTGTCCGACCACCTGGCGGGCCGCGGGCAGGCGGCCGGGGATGGCCACCTCAGCACCGTGCAACACCACGGCATAGGGGAGTCCGAGGGCGGGACCGACCAGGCCCAGTGGGAAGGCGGGGTCGATGACCACGAGGTCGGCGCCCGCCCGGTGGGCGGTTTCGCGTACGCGGCGGACCAGTGGTGGGCTGGGGACGAGCACCCGGCCGGCCACCCGCTCGATCCGAATGCCCCGGCCCGCCTGGTCCCGGTCGAAGGCGTCGGCCTCGGGATGGGACCGGGCGGTCAGGATCACGAAGCTGTCCGGGTCGAGGCGTTGCCACAGCTCCCACAGATAGGCCTGGATGCCACCGACCTTGGGAGGGAAGTCATTGGTGACCAGCAGATGGGTCACCGGGCGCCCTCTACCAGGTCGTGGCGCCCCAACCGCCGGGCCGCCCACTGGGCGTGCTCGACCAACATGGGGTCGTCCACGCTCAACCAGTGCCGCAGCACCCGCTCGGTGGAGTCGTCGGCGCCATCGCCGACGTTGCCCAATGCCACCAGGGCGTTCCTCCGCAGATACCGTGGCTGGCGGGCAGGGATGTACCAACGGCCGTGGGCGGCGAGCAGGTCCTCGTCGGGCGCATCGAGCAGGTCGAGCAGGTCCACCCACGGCTCGCTGCGGGGGCCCGCCTGTGGTGGCGGATCCCGACGGTCGGCCAGGCGATTGATGGGGCAGACCTGCTGGCACTCGTCGCACCCGTAGATACGGTCCCCCAGTGCCTGGCGGTGCTCCACGGGGAACGACCCCGGGGCTTGGACCAACCAGGCCAGGCAACGGCGGGCGTCCACCACCCCGGGCGCCACCAACGCCTGCGTCGGGCAGGCGGCCATGCAGCGCGAGCAGCTCCCGCAGCCCTCGGCGTGGGGCTGGAGGGCGTCGGGCGCGGTCGGCCGAAGCGGGGCATCGGTGATCACCGAGCCCAGGACGAACCACGAGCCGAGTCCGTCCACCATCAGGAGCGAGTTCTTCCCGAACCAGCCCAGCCCGGCGCGATGGGCGACAGCCCTGTCGACCAGGGCGTTGTCGTCACAGACGATGGCGCTCCTCCACCCGAGACCCTCCAGGTGATCGGCCATCGGCGCCAGTGCGGACCGCAGCGCACCGTAGTGGTCCTGGCGCGCGTACCGGGCCACGTGGCCGGCGGACCTCCGGGGGGCCGCCGGGGAGCGGCGCCGGTCCGGGGGCGGGGGCGGTTCTTCGTGCCGATAGCTCAACGCTCCGACCACCAATGCCTTGGCCCCCACCAGTATCCGCCCCGGGTCGGTCGACCGTTCCGGGTTCCGGTAGGTGAACTGCATGCCGCCGTGCAGCCCGAGGCGTCGCCGCTCGAGCAGGTTCACCCGGGTCTCCTCGAGCACCGAAGCGTCGGTCACCCCCACGGCGGCGAGGCCTGAACGACGCCCGAGGTCGACCAGCGCGTCGCTCAGCTCGAAGGCTGGCGCGGAAGGCGCCGGAGGGCGCCGGGGGGAGGCAGCTGATCGGGACACGCTCCATGGTCGCAGACAATCGGCGAGGGTCGCACGACGGGTGACGATCGCAGGACGACGCCTCAGCCCACCTGCCGGGTGTGACGGACTCCGGGAACCAGGCCGGCCTGCTCGAGCATCCGCACGGCGCGTGCCTCGTCGGCGTCGACGACGACGGCGTCGTCGGGGTGCCGGTCCACGATGAACGAGACCACGCAGTCGCCGCACACCGAGGTGTGACGGTGTGCGCACTCGGCGCAGTCGATGGTGAAGGCCTCGGCGCCGCCCGCCGGCGGGAACGGCCGAACCTGCGGCATCGGGAGCGGCACGGCGGTCGGCAGTGCGGTCGGGACGGCGATTGGACCGGCGGTCGGCAGTGCGGTCGGGACGGCGATTGGACCGGCGGTCGGCAGTGCGGTCGGGACGGTGACGGTCGGCACGATGCGGCCTCCTGGCTTCGGTAAATCGCTGGCGTGTTCCATGGCCCGAGCATCATCGGCCACGGGTGTGACAGCTCGTCCCCCCGGTCCCACCGATCGAGCGTGTTCCCTGGTCAGAGGCCTGAACGAGCACCCCGGCGGGTCAGCTTCCCTCAATAGCCGGCGACGGGATCCACCAGTCCGATCAGGGTCTCCCCGGCGGCGAAGCGCGCCACATTGGTGCGAATGCGCTGGGCCAGGAGCGGCATCACCATCTCGATGGTGTCAGCGGTGTGCGGGGTGATGATGCAGTTGGGCAGGTCCCAAAGCGGGTGGCCGTCAGGGAGGGGCTCGGGATCGGTCACGTCGAGCGCAGCGCCGGCGATGGACTGCGCTCGCAGGGCGGCCACCAGTGCATCGGTGTCCACGTGGCGGCCGCGGGCCACGTTGACCAGCCAGGTGCTCTCGTCCATCAGGGCCAGCTCGGGCGCACCGATGATCCCGGTGGTTTCGGCGGTCAGGGCCAACGCCAGGACCACCAGCAAAGATCCGGGGAGGACCTCGTGCAGGGCGGAAGCCGGCACCGTGCGTGCCGCGCCCGGCATCGGCACTGCGCTTCGCCGAACCACCGTTGCCTCCACCCGGAAGGGCGCCAGTTGCTCGAGCAGCGACGTGGTGATGCCGCCTCCCCCGAGGATGGTCACCCGCTGGTCGTAGAGGCTGGTCCCCGCCGGAATCCCCCACGAGCGGGCCTCGATTCTGGTCGGCAGGTGACGAAGGCCGGCAAGGGTGAGGGTGAGGGCGTGTTCGGCCACCGGCTCGGCGTAGGAGCCCTTGGCGCACGTCCACACCCGGTCGTGGTCGAGCACACCGTGCTCGACCGCCAGCTCCACCCCGGCGAAGGGCAGCTGCACCCAGCGGGCATCGGGGGCGATGGCCAGGTAGTCGCCCAGGCCGGCCATGTCCCCCGGGTTGAGCCACACCAGGGCATCGGGCCCGTCCTTCACCTCGACCAGGGTCCCGCCCCCGGCCACCACCGCGTCGGTGGCGAAGGTGGAGGCGACAGGACCGACGGCGACTCGGGGCGAGGTCATGTCCCGCAGGATACCGAAGGTGACGCCACCGGTCGGGGGAGCGCCGCCACCGCGGTGACCCCGGTGATTTGGTTCAATGGTGCCGCCAGCCCGTGCCCGATCGGGGGAATCGATGATCGTTCAATTCAATGTCCGTGACTTTCTGGATCGGGCCGAGGCCGCCTATCCGGAGCGGATCGGGCTGATCGACGAGCCCCAGCAGCCTGGTGAGCCGTGGGCATCGCTCACCTTCGCCGGCATGGCCGAGCGGGCCCGGGCCCAGGCGGCCGGCCTTGACCGCCTCGGGGTGAGGCCGAGAGAGCGGGTGGCCATCGTCTCTCACAATTCCTCGCGTCTGCTCACCTCGTTCTTCGGGGTGTGCGGCTGGGGACGCACCCTGGTGCCGATCAACTTCCGCCTGGCCCCCGCCGAGGTCGAGTACATCGTGGGCCACGCCGGGGCCTCCGTGCTGATGGTCGACCCCGAGTTGGTGGACGATCTTTCCGGGATCGAGGTCGCCCACCGCTTCGTGCTCGGAGGGGAGAGCGACGACCTGCTCTTCCCCACCGGCGGCGACCCCGAACCGTGGGCCTCCGACGAGCAGGCCACCGCCACCATCAACTACACCTCGGGAACCACGGCACGACCCAAGGGGGTGCAACTCACCCACCGCAACTGTTGGGTGAACGCCGCCGTCTTCGGATGGCACATCCAACTCTCCGACCAGGATGTCTACCTTCACACCCTGCCCATGTTCCATGCCAACGGCTGGGGCATGCCGTGGTCGACCACGGCCATGGGCTGCACCCAGGTCGTGCTGCGCAAGGTGGACGGCGCCGAGATCCTCCAGCGGGTGGAGCGGCACGGGGTAAGCCTGCTCTGCGCGGCACCGGCGGTGGTGAACGCGGTGCTCGACGCGCTGCCCGAGTGGGACCGGCCGATTCCGGGGAGGGATCGCACCCGTATCGTCGTGGCCGGAGCACCGCCGCCCAGCCGGACCATCGAGCGGGTCGAGTCCGAGCTCGGCTGGGAGTTCCTCCAGATCTACGGCTTGACCGAGACCTCGCCCCTGCTGACCGTCAACCGACATCGCTCCGAGTGGGACGACCTGCCCTCGTCGGATCGGGCTCGCAAGCTGATGCGGGCGGGGACGCCGGCAGTGGGCACCGAGATCCAGGTGGACGGGGACGGCGAGCTGTTGGTGCGGAGCAACACGGTGATGGCCGGGTACTGGCACCAACCCGAGGAGACCGAGGCAGCCCTCGAGGGAGGGTGGTTCCACACCGGCGATGGCGGGGTCATCGATGACGAAGGGCACGTGAGCATCCTCGACCGCAAGAAGGACGTGATCATCTCCGGGGGGGAGAACGTCTCGTCCATCGAGGTCGAAGACGCCATCTTCTCGCTCGTCGGGGTGGCCGAGGTGGCGGTGATCGGCATCCCCGACGACATCTGGGGGGAGATGATCGTCGCCCTGGTGGTGCCCGCCCCCGGTCACGAGTTGACCGAGGCCAACGTGACCACCCACTGCCGGGGTGTGCTGGCCGGCTACAAGTGCCCCAAACGGGTCGAGTTCCGGGAGGCGCTGCCCAGGACCGCCACCGGCAAGCTCCAGAAGTTCAGGCTCCGGGCCCCCTACTGGGAGGGACGGGACCGCCAGGTCAACTGAGTGCGTGCCCGACCGTCGAGGCCCGGGCGGCGGCGGACGACCCTTCGCGGCCGAGCCAGTCCTCGATGACCTCCGATGTCCACCGTGGTGTCTCCAACATGGGCACATGACCGGTGTCGGGGGCGACCTCGAAGCGCCAGCCCGGGTGGGCCGAGCTCATCCGGCGAGCGGCGGACAGGGGGACCAGCAGGTCGCGCTGCCCGTGCAGCAACAAGGTCGGCTGCCGCACCCCGTCGAGCGTGCGCATGGTGGTGGCGGGGTTGGCCATGAGCAAGGACAGGGATCGGGCGGATCGGAGATAGGCCTCATCGGTCCGAGCCCTGTCCAGCCGCTCGGTGAGGTCTACATGGGCCTGCACCACGTCGGGTCGGACACGAGAGGGATCCACGCAACAGATGGCGAGGACCCGGCGCACGCTCTGGGCGGCCGAGGTGCGACGGCGACGCTGGGAGAGATAGCCCTCGCCCACGCCGGGGAGCGCACACAACAAGAAGTTGGCGACCACCCGCGGATGCACCAGGCCCAGGTGGGCCGTGGGCAGCGCCGGGTCGATGAGGACGAGACCGGCCACCGTGTCGGGCTCGGTGGCTGCCTGCAATGCCGCCACCAGGCCCCCCATGGAGTTGCCGATCAGGAGGGCCGGGGCGGCGCCCACCGCCTCCATGAACCCACCCAGCAACCGTCGGTGCCCTTCGATGCCCGGGGTCCGACGCCCGGTGGGGGTGAGCCCGTGCCCTACCAGGTCGAGGGCCTTCACCCGGCAATGCCGGCTCAAGGAGGGACCGATGGCCGACCAGTTGAGATGCGAGCCACCCAGGCCGTGCACGAGGATCACCGAGGGACCGTCGGACGGCCCACCCATGTCGAGGTAGTGGGTCGGTCCGTCCACGTCGACGGTCCGTGACCAGGCGCCGCTGTCCGGGGACGGGGTCACCGCGCCAGGGTATCGGCCTGGGTGCCCGCTCCCCTGGGCATGTGCGGGAGCCGGCGCCCGGGTCCGTCGTGGACGTCGATCCGTCTCAGGCCGGGAGGAAGTCGAGCAGCAGCCGGTTGACTTCGTCGGGAGCCTCCCGCTGCATCCAGTGGCCCGGTCCTTCCAAGCGCTCGTAGCGCCACGGGCCGGCCACGTGCTCGGCGGACCCGGTCATCTGCTGCTCGGTCAGGGCGAAGTCACCCGTGCTCCACACCCCCATGGTCGGGGCCTGGACGGGCGGGAGCTCCAACGGGGCGTCCACCCAACCCTGCGGGGGGATGTTGGCCCGATACCAATTGAGGGCCGGGGTGAGGGAGCCGTTCTCTCCCAACTCGGCGATGGCGGCGTCGATGTCGGGATGGTTCGTCCAGGCTCGCAGGTTGGCCCAGGAGTCGTCGGACAGCCACCGCTCGGGTACGCCTTCGAATTGGAAGAAGAACATGTACCAGGACTTCTCAAGCTGCTCGATGCCGACAGCGCGGAAAGCGGCCGGGTGCCCCACCGAGAGGGTGACCAGGTGGTCGACCCGGTCGGGTACCAGCGAGGCCATCGTCCAGGCCAGCGCCGACCCCCAGTCGTGGCCGACCAGGTGGGCCCGGTCGAGGCTCAGGTGGTCGAGAATGGCCAGCACGTCGCCGGCCACGTACAACAAAGAGTACTCCTCGACCGAGGCCGGCTTGGCCGAGGCCCCGTAGCCGCGGAGGTCGGGGACGATGACCATGAATCCGGCGGCGGACAGGGCTGCCACCTGGCTCCGCCACAGTCGGCCCGAGTCGGGGAACCCGTGAAGGAGGACCACCGGACGACCCGCTCCGGTGACCTCGACATGGATGTCGACCCCACCACTGTCGATGTGCATGAGCCCACTCCTCTCCTGATCTCACCCGAGTGCCACCCAGGCACTCGGGTGCCGGCCGGTGGCCGATTCTCTCATTCAGCGGTTGTCACCCGACGGGAAGTGCAGTGCCGCCGACGGTGACTCGCCGCCCGGGGTGGCCTCGGGCCACCGGGTGCTGACCGACTTGAGCCGGGTGTAGAAGCGGACGCCCTCCATGCCGTGGATGTGGGCGTCGCCGAACAGCGACTGCTTCCATCCCCCGAACGAGTAATAGGCCATGGGCACCGGGATGGCCACGTTGATGCCGACCATCCCCACCTGGACGTCGCGGCGGAACCGGCGTGCCGCGCCCCCGTCACGGGTGAAGATGGCGGCCCCGTTGCCGTAGGGATTGTCGTTGACCAGGTCGATGGCCTGGCTGAGGTCGTCGACCCGCAGCACGGCCAGCACCGGGCCGAAGATCTCGTCCCGGTACACGCCCATGGTCGGCGTGACCCGGTCGACCAGGCTGGGCCCGAGGAAGAATCCTTGGTCGTGGCCGGGGACCTTGACCTCACGGCCATCGACCACCACCTCGGCACCCTCGCGCTCGGCCGACGCCAGGTACCCCGCCACCCGATGGCGGTGGGCCTCGGTGATCAACGGCCCCATGTCGGAGGCGGGATCGGTACCGGGCCCGGTGGTGAGGGCCATGGCCCGGTCCCCCAGGGCGCGGACCAGGGGGTCGCCGTCGCCGACCACCACCACTGCCGAAATGGCCATGCACCGCTCGCCGGCCGATCCGTAGCCGGCCGCCACCAATGCGTCAGCGGTGGCGTCGACATCGGCATCGGCCATCACCACGGCGTGGTTCTTGGCCCCGCCCAACGCCTGGATGCGCGCTCCTGAGACGGTGGCCCGTTCGAACACGTGGCGCGCCACCGGGGTCGAGCCCACGAAGGACACGGCGGCCACGTCGGGATGGTCGACCAGCGCATCGACGGCAACCGCGTCGCCGTTCACGACGGAGAACACCCCGTCGGGCAGGCCGGCATCCGACCACAGCTCGGCGATCAGCACCGAGGGGGACGGATCCCGCTCGGAGGGTTTGAGGATGAACGTGTTGCCGCAGGCGATGGCCACCGGGTACATCCACATCGGAACCATCACCGGGAAGTTGAACGGGGTGATCCCCACCACCACGCCGAGCGGCTGGCGCATCGAGGAGGCGTCCACACCGGAGGAGACGTCCTCGGAGAACTCCCCTTTGAGCAGATGGGGGATGCCACAGGCGAACTCCACCACCTCGATGCCCCGGGCCACCTCGCCACGGGCGTCCTCGGCCACCTTGCCGTGCTCGGCGGTGATCAGGCGGGCGAGATCGTCGCGGTACCGGTCGGCCAGCTCGCGGAAGGCAAACAGGACCCGGCTCCGGGCGGTCAGCGACGTGTCCCGCCACCCCTCCCACGCCGCCAGCGAGGCAGCCACGGTGGCGTCCACGTCGCGCCGCGAGGCCAGCACGACCTCGGCAGTCTGGGTACCGGTGGCCGGATCGAACACCGGTGCCGTCCGGCCCGTCGCTCCCTCGATCGATGATCCGATGCGCTTCACCGGGTGACTCCTCTCGTCGGACGGCGCGGCCGTCGTCTGCGTTCTGCCCGCGGCGCACTGGCGCACCGCCGCCGGCCCACCGGTCGCTCGGGAATGACCGCGTGAGAGAATCGTCCCATGTCAGAACCGATCCCGCCTGCCGCGGCCGGCGAGGTGGCGACGACGGCGCGGACCCGGCTCCGGCGGATCCCCGAGCAGGGGTCCCACCGGACCGCCAACCTTCACGCCGTACTCGACGCCGTTTTATCTGCCATCTCGGCCTCGTCGTCGACGGGTGGCCGATGGTCGTTCCCACCAGCTACGGCCGGCTGGGCGATGCCCTCATCCTCCACGGTTCGGTGGCCAGTCGCAGCCTGCGCGCCGCCCGGACCCCGGTGGAGGCGTGCGTCACGGTCACCCACGTCGACGGGCTGGTCCTGGCCCGATCGGTGTTCGAGCACGCCGTCAACTACCGCTGCGCCATGATCTACGGGCGGCCGGAGGTGCTGGAGGACGGCACCGACAAGCTGGCCGGGCTGCGGGCCATCAGCAACCAAGTGGTACCGGGGCAGTGGGAGTACGCCCGACCGCCGTCGGACAAGGAGCTGGGCGCCACCACCGTGCTGCGGATGACCCTTGACGAGTGCTCGGTGAAGATCCGTCGGGGTCCTCCCGGCGATGGCGACGGGCCCGATGGGGCGCTCGGCGTGTGGGCCGGCGAGATCCCCCTGCGCACGGTTCGCCTGGACCCGATCGCCGATCCCGCCCTCCGCCCCGGCATCGGTGTGCCCCCCCACCTGGTCCGCGGGGGGCCGGCCCCCGGCGCTGTGCCCCGGCCCGCCGGGGACGGGAACTGAGGGTTCCATCCGCTGCTGCCCGGTCAACCGAGGACGGCAGCGAGCGGCGTGACCCGGAGTCCGTGGGTGGCCGCCACCGGCTCGTAGACCACCGACCCCTCGACCACGTTCACGCCCTCGGCCAGGGCGGCATCGGCCCGAACGGCCCCGCGCCACCCGTGCTGGGCGATCTCGAGGATGTAAGGCACGGTGGCATTGACCAGGGCGTGGGTGGACGAGTGGGGAACGGCTCCGGGCATGTTGGCCACGCAGTAGAACAGCGAGCCGTTGACCTCGAAGGTGGGGTCGGAGTGGGTGGTCGGACGGGTCGATTCGAAGCACCCGCCCTGGTCCACGGAGATGTCCACCAGCACCGAGCCCTCACGCATGCTGGCCACCAGCTGGTCGGAGACCAGCGTCGGAGCCTTGGCCCCGACCACGAGCACGGCGCCGATCACGATGTCGGCGTCGATGCAGGTCTCCTCGATGGCATGGGTGCTGGAAGCCACCGTCTCCAGGGCCCCCCGGAAGTGGTGGTCGACCTGGCGCAGGCGCTCGAGATTCCGGTCGAGGATGTAGACCTCGGAGTGCATGCCCACCGCCAAGGTGGCCGCGGCCATGCCGGCAACCCCGGCGCCGAGGATGACCACCTTGGCGCAGCGCACCCCGGGCACCCCGCACACCAGCACGCCGCGGCCGCCGGCAGGGCTCATCAGGTGGTGGGCCCCCATCAGCGGGGCCATCCGGCCGGCGACCTCGCTCATCGGGGTGAGCAGGGGCAGGGAGCCGTCCGCCAGGCGCACCGTCTCGTAGGCGATGGCGGTGTTGCCGGCGGCGAGCAGGGCCTCGGTGCACGGCAGGGAGGCAGCCAGGTGGAGGTAGGTGAAGAGGATCTGCCCCTTCCGCGTCCCGAGGTACGGGTATTCGTCGGGTATCGGCTCTTTGACCTTCAGCACCAAGTCCGACGCCGACCACACGTCGGCGGGCGTGCCCACGATGGTGGCCCCGGTGGCGGTGAAGTCGGCATCGGGCATGGACGAACCCACCCCGGCTCCCCTCTCCAGCAACACCGTGTGGCCCGCGGCGGTCAGCTCGCGGACAACGGCCGGGGTGATTGCCACCCGGTACTCGTCCGGTTTCACCTCCTTGGGGACACCGACGATCATCGGCACCATCGCCTCGAATGCGGCAATCCGGCGCCGGCACCGGACGATGGCGAAGAGGCAGGTCTAGGGCGCGGGGACGTCATCGTCTTCACGAATGCCGAACAGCCCCACCTCGACGCCAAGGTCCTGTGGCACCAGTGTCTTGGTGGACTTGTTGAGCACCTCGCCCCGGAAGTAGGGCGGGCGCAACTGGGCGTATACCAGCATGAGGACGATCCCGATGATCAGCGCCCCCACATCGATGAGGAAGACCCCGCCGATGTGCCAATGGGGAGGGAATTGCATGGTCCACGAGGTGTAGCTGTTGACCGGGTTCCAGTCGTGATACAAGCTCCAGATCATCACGAAATACAGGATCACCCCGCCGATGAAGGGGAAGATGCCCCGCATGAACAGCGTGCGCGCATTGTCGGAGAGCGTGTTTCGGTAGTACCAGACGCACGAGAAGCCGGTCAGCCCGTAGTAGAAGGCGATCATCACACCGAGGGCGGACACCGAGTCGGCGATGACTGTCCCGGCGGAGACGAAGTTCATGATCACATAGAGGATGATGGAGATCCCCCCCATGGTGAGGGTCGAGATCGTGGGGGTGAGGTGGCGGCGGTGGATCTTGGCGAAGGCCGTGGGTATCGATTTGTAGACGGCCATCGACAACGAGGTGCGGGCGGTGGGCAGGATGGTCGTCTGGGTGGAGGCCGCCGCCGAACTGAGCACCATCAACAACAAGAGCTTGGTGAGCACGCTGCCCAGCCCTGACGTTCCGAACACGGCATGTCCCAAGCCGGAGAGCACGTCGTTCTCATTGGCCGGGTTGCCCAGGCCGATGCCCTTTGTCCCCAGACCGGCAAAGGACTGCGCGGACATGATCACCAGCAGGTAGGTGACCAGGAGCACGAGGGTGGAGAGCACGGCGGCGCGCCCAGGCACCGTCTCGGGATCTGCCGTCTCCTCGTTGACCGACACCGTCGTATCCCATCCCCAGTAGATGAACAGCATCAACGTGAACCCGTCGATGAATGCCGACGGGCTGGAGATGTCGAACGGATTGAACCATGACCACGACGGGGTCAGATGCCCGATCGGTGCGCTTCCGTCTCCCACCTTGATGAGTGCCACCACGGACAGCAGCAACAACATGGTCAACTCGATACCCAGCAGAGCCTTTTGGAAGTTGGCCGATACCTCGATGCCCAGATAGCAGATGTAGGTCATGGCCACGATCCAGAGGATGCCGACCAACAGCACCCATCCGCTGGATGCATCTGACCCGATCCCGTTGGCACCGAAGAGGAGGAAGACGTACTGACCGGCGATCTGGGCCAGGCTGGCCATGACCAGAATGTCGGCGGCGATGATCCCCCAGCCACCCAGCCAACCGGTCTTCGGTCCGAACGCCCGTGCCGCCCAGGTGAAGGTCGTCCCACAGTCGGGGTCGGCGTTGTTCATCTCCTTGTAGGCGAAGGAGATCAACAGCATCGGCACGAAGGCCAGCACCGTGACGATGGGCGACTGGGGCCCGATGATCACCACCACGAAGCCGAGCGTGGCGGCCAGGCTGTAGGCAGGGGCCGTCGACGCCACCCCGATGACCGTGCTGGAGATCAGTCCGAGCGCGCCGCGCTTGAGACCCTTGTCGGCGAGCGGGGTTGCTTCGGGGACGGAGGTTTGGGTGGACATGCTCAACAGCTCTCCTTGCTCGCGGTCAGGGTCGTACGGCTAGCGGATGGTGACCGCCGTGCTCCCTGCCGATCACCCACCGATGTAGCTCATCACGTGCTTGATGCGGGTGTAGTCCTCGAAGCCGTAGGAGGACAGGTCCTTCCCGTATCCCGATTGCTTGAATCCACCGTGGGGCATCTCGGCCACGATCGGGATGTGCGTGTTGATCCACACGCAGCCGAAGTCGAGCGCCTTGGCCATGCGCATGGCCCGGCCGTGGTTCTGGGTCCAGACACTCGACGCCAGCCCGTAGCGCACGCCATTGGCCCAGGCAACGGCCTGATCCTCGTCCGAGAACTGCTGCACGGTGATGGCCGGCCCGAACATCTCCTCTTGGACCATCTCGTCGCCCTGCTCGACACCGGTCACCACGGTGGGAGCGAAGCAGAATCCCCGGGATCCAACCGGCCTACCCCCGGTCACCACTTCCGCATGACCAGGAAGCCGTTCGAAGAACCCGGTGAGCCGCGAGAGTTGGGCGCGGCTGTTCAGCGGTCCGAAATCGGCGTCTTCGACATCGAGCCCGCCCACCGTCTGGGCCTCGGCCTGCTCGGTCAACGCGGCCACAAAGTCGTCGTAGACCCGCGGGCCGGCCAACACCCGGGTGGCTGCGGTGCAATCCTGGCCGGCGTTGAAGTAGCCGGCGACGGCGATGCCCTCGGCGGCGGCGCCAATGTCGGCGTCATCGAAGATGAGCACGGGAGCCTTCCCACCCAACTCCAGATGGACCCGCTTCACTTGAGTGGCCGCCACCGTGGCCACCTCCATGCCGGCTCGGACGCTTCCGGTGACCGAGACCATTGCCGGGGTGGGGTGCTCCACCAACAATCGTCCGGTGTCGCGGTCGCCGCACACCACGTTGATCACTCCGTCGGGGAGATGCTCGGCCATGATCTCTGCCATCAGCAGGGAGGAGGCCGGGGTGGTGTCCGAGGGCTTCAGAACCATCGAGTTGCCCGCGGCCAGGGCCGGCGCCCACTTCCACACGGCCATCATCAGCGGGTAGTTCCACGGCGTCACCGCGGCGCAGACACCGATCGGCTCCCGCCGGACGAATGAGGTGTGGTCCTTCATGTACTCGGCGGCCGACTTGCCCTCGAGGTGACGGGCCGCCCCGGCGAAGAAGCGGATCTGGTCGACCAGTGCGGGGATCTCCTCGGCCATGGTCACGGCGATCGGCTTGCCCGTGTTCTTGCACTCGGTTCGCACCAGGTCGTCCGCCCTGGCCTCGAAGGCGTCGGCGATACGGAAGAGGGCCAGGCTTCGCTCTGAAGGGGTGGCGTCCCTCCACTCTGGGAAGGCGGCGGCGGCGGCGGCCATGGCGGCATCGACGTCCTTGGGCCCGGACACCGGGCTCTCGAGGTACTCCTCGCCGGTACTGGGGTCGACCAGCATGACCGTGGAGCCGTCCTGGGTGCTCACGGAGACGCCACCGACGAAGTTGGACAAGTGATCCGGACCGGTAGCGCCGGGCGCTGGCGTCTCGTTGCTCACTCATCCCTCCCCAGGGGCTCGAACCCACCGCCACGGCCCCGCCCGACGGACACCTCGACCGCCGATCGGGACTGCCTGCTAGGTCATAGTGGCTGAAGAACTACCGCCAGACAAGTTTTTTCTCAACTATTTTCCTTTCGCCCACTAATACGATCGAATTTCATCCATCATTCCGCTCAAACTGCTATAACGGATCGAGTATGAACTCTCGCTGCGGTGTTGGCGACTGGGGCGCGGATCGCTCGCAGGTCCGGGGTCCGGTCGCCTGAACATGGGCGCACAGGTGCCTGCTCCCTCGGCCAACGGGCTGCTCGACGACGTCAACAAGGCGATCGTCGAACAGCTGCAAAAAGACGGCCGGAGGACCTACGGCGCTATCGCCGAGGCGGTCGGTCTCTCCGAGGCCGCCGTGCGCCAGCGGGTCCAGCGGATGCGGGAGGCCGGGATCATGCAGATCGTGGCGGTCACCGATCCACTCCAGGTGGGCTTCCGCAGCCAGGCCATGGTCGGGATCCGTGCCGACGGAGACGCTCGCATCGTGGCCGAACGCCTCTCGGCGGTGGAGGACATCGACTACGTGGTGCTGTGCACCGGATCGTTCGACATCTTGGTGGAGCTGGTGTGCGAGGACGAGGACGCCATCCTCGAACTCCTCAACGGGGTCATCCGCCAGATTCCGGGCGTACGGGACACCGAGACATTCATGTACCTCCGGTTGACCAAGCAGACCTACACGTGGGGGACCAGATGACCGAGCTCACCAATCAAGCCCAGCAAGAGAGCGCCCACCGCCACCTGTGGATGCACTTCACCCGGATGTCCCGAACCAACGAGATCCCGGTGATCGTGCGTGGTGAGGGCGTGTGGGTCTACGACCAGAACGGCAAGCGCTACCTCGACGGCCTTTCCGGTCTCTTCACCAGCCAGGTCGGTCACGGCCGAGCCGAGCTGGTCGAGGCGGCAGCCCGCCAAGCCGGCCAGCTGGCCTACTTCCCCATCTGGAGCTACGCCCACCCGATGGCGGTGGAGCTCGCCGACCGACTGGCCGGCCTGACCCCGGGCGACTGCAACCGGATCTTCTTCACCACCGGCGGATCCGAGGCGGTGGAGTCGGCGTGGAAGCTGGCCCGTCAGTACTTCCGGGTCACCGGCCAACCCGATCGGCTCAAGGTGATCAGCCGCAACATCGCCTACCACGGCGCCACCATGGGGGCCCTGTCGATCACCGGCCTCGCCGGTATCAAAGCTCCATTCGAGCCGCTGGTCCCCGGATCGGTCCGGGTGCCCAACACCAACTTCTACCGCGCCCCGTACTTCGCCGATGATCTCGATGCCTTCGGCCTGTGGGCAGCCGACGCCATCGAGGAGGCCATCTTGATGGAAGGCCCCGACACGGTTGCCGCGGTGTTCCTCGAACCGGTGCAGAACGCCGGTGGTTGCTTCCCCCCACCTCCCGGGTACTTCCAACGAGTCAGGGAGATCTGTGACCGTTATGGCGTGCTGTTGGTGTCCGACGAGGTGATCTGTGCCTTCGGTCGACTGGGCCACTGGTTCGGAGCCGAGCGCTACGACTACCGACCGGACATGGTCACCATGGCCAAGGGATTGACCAGTGGGTACTCACCGCTCGGCGCGTTGGCGGTGAGCGATCGACTGATCGAGCCCTTCCTCGACGGTGAGACCTTCCTCCACGGCGTCACCTTCGCCGGGCATCCGGTCAGTGCCGCCGTGGCCCTGGCCAACATCGAGGTGTTCGAGAAGGAGGGGCTCCTCGAGAACGTGCGCACCAACGAGTCGTTGTTCAAGGCGTCACTGGACACCCTCGCCGACCTGCCCATCGTCGGGGACGTCCGCGGGGCGGGCTACTTCTACGGGATCGAGCTGGTCAAGAACAAGGACACCCGGGAGACCTTCGACGACGACGAAGCCGAGCGGCTCCTGCGGGGCTTCCTGTCCGGCGCCCTCTATGAGGCCGGCCTGATCTGCCGTGCCGACGACCGGGGTGACCCGGTGGTGCAGTTGGCGCCTCCGCTGATCTGCGGTGAGGAGGAGTTCGAGGTGATGACGTCCATCCTGCGCACCGTCCTGACCGAGGCGTGGAAGCGGATCTGAGTTCGTCGCCGGGCGAATCCTACCGGCGGCTCTCCCTGTGGTGGGATGGACAACCCCACCCGATCGAGGTGCGACCGCCACTCGGTGGTGACATCGACGTGGACGTGGCGGTGGTGGGGGGCGGTCTCACCGGACTGTGGACCGCCTTCTATCTGGTCGATGCCGACCCGACGCTTCGCATCGCCGTCCTGGAGCGGGACGTGGCCGGCTTCGGGGCGTCGGGGCGCAACGGTGGTTGGTGCTCAGCGCTGTTCGCGGTGTCGGACCAACGCCTGGCCGCCGTAGCTGGACCTGCCGCGGCCATGGCCATGCGCCGAGCCATGGAGGGGACCGTCGAGGAGGTCGGCCGCATCGTCGAGTCCGAGCCCATCGAGTGCGCCTTCGCCAAGGGGGGCACGGTGGTGCTGGCCCGGACCGGGGTCCAGCTCCAGCGCGCCCGCGACGAGGTGACCGCCGCCCGGGCCCGGGCCATCGACGAAGAGGACCTCCGGTTCCTGTCGGCCGCCGAGGCCTCGACCATGGTGGGGGCCACTGACGTCCTCGGAGGCACCTACACCCCGCACTGCGCCGCCGTCGATCCGGCATCGCTGGTTCGGGGCCTGGCCCGGGCGGTGGAGCGCAGGGGCGTCACCATCTACGAACAGACCGAGGTGCGTGCCATCAGCCCCGGGGTGGCGGACACGGCCAGGGGGCGGGTGAAGGCGGCCACCGTCGTGCGGGCGACCGAGGGCTACACCCGAACCCTGCAGGGAGAAGCGCGCACGTTGGTGCCGGTGTACTCGCTGATGATCGCCACCGAGCCCCTACCCGACGAGTTCTGGGCGGCAGCGGGACTGGCGAGAAGGGAGACGTTCGCCGATCACCGCCACCTGATCATCTACGGCCAGCGCACCGGCGATGGTCGGATGGCCTTCGGTGGCCGCGGCGCGCCTTATCACTTCGGGTCGGCCATCCGACCCCAATTCGACCGGGACAGCGACGTCCACGAGTCACTGCGGCGGGCCCTGGTCGAACTGTTCCCAGCCCTGGCCGACGCGTCCATCACCCACCGGTGGGGCGGCCCCTTGGGGATCCCGCGGGACTGGTTCCCGTCGGTCGGGCTCGACGAGGTGACCGGGGTGGCCTGGGCCGGCGGGTATGTCGGCGACGGCGTGTCCACCACCAACCTGGCCGGGCGCACCCTGTGCGACCTCATCATGCGACGCCGTTCCGAGCTCACCACCCTGCCCTGGGTCGGCCGCCGGTCCAGGTCATGGGAGCCGGAGCCGTTTCGCTACCTCGGGATCAACGCCGGGCTGCGCCTTGCCGGCGCTGCCGATCGGGCCGAGGAGCGCACCGGGCGGCCCACCTGGCGCTCACGCCTCCTCGAGCGCATGCTCGGGGGTTGAATCGCGGCGACGCCGGTGATCAGCGGGGCTCGCCGTGGCCGAGGTGGGCGGTCAGCGTGCCCTGGGCCGCCGTCGATCCGTAGTGGCCACCGCCCGGCCCCCGGAGGACGTAGGCGATCCCCACGGCTACGACGGCACCGGCCAGCGGGCCGACGACATAGGCCCAGTACCCGGCGAAATGGGCCGACACCAGGTCGGGCCCGAAGGTCCGGGCCGGGTTCATCGAGGCACCGGAGATCGGACTGGCCCACAGGCCGGCCAGCGCCACGTAGGCACCGACCCCGATGGCGCCGAACAGACCGACCTGTTGCGCCCCCGAGGCGGTGCCGAGGACGACGCCGACCAGACCCATGGTGAGCACCGCCTCGAGCAGCATGGCGTCCACCGTCGACCGGCCCGGAGCCGCATAGGTCGACCCGTACCTGGCCGACACCTGGATGACCGCCTGGAGGAACCACGCAGCAAGGGACGCCCCGGCCAGTTGGGCAATGACATAGCCGGGGACGCGGCGGCCCGGAAAGTCCCGGCGCAGCCAGAAGGAGATGCTCACCGCCGGATTGAGGTGCGCCCCGGAGATCCTGCCCATGAAGAGGATGACGGCCATGACCATCATCCCGGGGGCCACGACGGCCGCGGAACGACCGACCGAGCCGGGGATGGCCGCCGCCACCATGGGGCCACCCGCCGCCACCAGCACCAGCAGGAACGTGCCCAGCACTTCCGCGAAGAGACGGCGCCACCACTGGGACGGATCGTTGAAGTCCCGGATCATCCGGTGGAGCCGTTCCTCGTCGGTGAGGAACGGGAAGTGCCCGTCCCCGGGGCCGGGGATCCGGTTGGGCCGGGCCGGATCGGGCTGTGTGGAAGGGGGCTGGATCACCGGTCACCGGCCGGCCGGGAGCCACCAGAGCGGACCGGCGCGCCGGATCGGTCTGCGCGCCGGGTTGGGGATGGGAGCCGCCGCCGTCGGTCAGCCGGCCCCATGGAACGGGGCTCCAAAGGCGAAGATGCCCCCGTCCAGGGCGAACAGCCAGTACCCGCCGGTTCCCTGGTCCACCGCCATGCCGGCCACCGGCGCATTGAGATCGAGTGCGCCGGTCGACCCGTGGAAGGCGGCCGAGCCGTACGAGAAGATGCCGCCGTCGCTGGCCACCTCCCAGTACCCGTCACCGGTGGTGGCGGCGGCGATACCGACCACCGGGCTGGAAAGCACCATGGTGGTGGGAGAACCGAGGAAGGTCGCACCGCCGAAGGCGAAGACGCCACCGTCGCTGGCCACCTCCCAGTAGCCGCCGCTGTTCGGGTCGAGGGCCATCCCCACCACCGGATGGTTGAGGGGCAGGCCTCCCATCGACCCGTCGAAGCCGGCGTCGCCGAAGGCGAAGATGCCGCCGTCGCTGGCCACCTCCCAGTAGCCGTTGCCGTCGGCGGTGGGCGCCAGCCCGACCACCGGCGCATTGATCTTCACCCCGCCCATCGACCCGTAGAAGCCGGCGTCACCGAAGGCGAAGATGCCGCCATCGCTGGCCACCTCCCAGTAGCCCTTGCCGTCGGAGGTGGCCACGATCTGCACGATCGGCGCGTTGAGGTGAAGGCCGCTGGTCGAGCCGTAGGCATACACGCCGCCATGTGTGGCGACTGCTCCCTGTGAGTTGGTCAGCCAGTACCCGGTTCCCTGCGGGTTGGCCGCCATGCTCACCACCGGGGTGGGCAGCATCCCGACCGACTTATAGAAGTTGCCCGGGGTGGCGGACACCTCGTTGGAGGATGCCGAGAACCCGACGGCGTTGATCGCCTTGACGGTGAAGTAGTACGTCGTGCCCACCGTCAGGTTGCTGACGAGGTAGGAGGCGGCGGTGATCGGGGTGGGGCCGTTGACCGGTACCGCGTACTCGCCCCCCGAGACGGTGCCCTCATAGACGTCGTACCCGGTGATCGGCGAGGTCCCCTGGTTGCTCGGTGCCGACCAGGTCACTCGCGACGAGCCGTGGCCCGATGTCGCCTTGATTACGGTTGGCGCCCCGGGCACGGCAACGACCGAAGGTCCCGGGGCGGTGGGATCGAGACCGGGCACCAGTTCCTGGAGGTTGGACGTCGCCGCCGGATCGTCGGCGGAATTGGTGAAGGGCTGGACGGTGGCGACGACGGCGCTGTGCGGAGGCGGCGTGGTGGTGGTCGTCGTCGTAGCCCCCTTCTTGGTGGCGCCGGTGGTGTCCCTGGTCTTCGACCCGCTCCGGTCCGGGTGGCTGTGGGAGCCCCTGGTGGTGGAACGGCCGGCGGTGCCACGGCCGGTGGTGGTGACACCCGTGGTGCCTCCGGAGCCATCGTCGGACGCCGAACTCCCGGTCGTCGAATTCAGCTTCGAGTTGAGATTGCCCGACGGGACCCGCGAGGAATCTGACGTCGAGCCGTTCGACGCGTTGGTGGTGGTCGCCGGGCTGCGGAGCACCACCGCCAGGCCGACCACCAAGAGCACCACCACCACCCCGGTTGCCGCCAGCATCAGGCGGGAACGCTTGTCGGGCATGGTTCTCTCGCCGAACAACCAGAGCGACCACTGCCGCATTGCCTGTGCCCAGTCCTTCATCGAACGCCCTTCGTTGCCACATCGACCCACCCGCACGGTGGCCCGCTGCCCGCTCACACACTAGGTGCCGATCCCCAAGCGCCGGTGTCATGCCCCTCAACCATCGAGACGCGTGACACAAGCAAAGGGACAATATAAGCCATCACGGCGCTCATGAGCCCGCCGACCAGGGTGCATGGCCGGCACCAGCGCCGTTCACGTGCGGCGCCGCCGTGGCCTCAGAAAGTCGGTCGGTTGTCCTCGTCGACGTGGACCACGACCGGCTGATGAGCGGCGAGCTCAGGCTCATCGACATCGACGTAGGTCACGATGATCACCAGGTCGCCCACTTGGGCCAGGCGGGCTGCCGCTCCATTGAGGCAGATCTGCCCGTCGGTGCCCTCGATGGCATAGGTCTCGAAGCGGGCGCCGTTCATCAGGTTGTACACGGAGACCTGCTCATTCGGGATGATGTCGGCCGCCTTCATGAGGATCGGGTCGATCGAGATCGAGCCGACATAGTTGAGATCGGCATCGGTGACCCGAGCCCGGTGGATCTTGCCGTTGAGCATCCTTCGTCGCATGGTCACCTCGATTCTCCTCCAACGGCATGGCCGATGCCTGCAGTCCTCACACAAGCGTAACCGGCACCGGTACCCGGGCCGTACCGTCCGAGGCGCCGTGCGGCGGTCACCACCCACTGGGCCAGGCCCAGGAGCGAGGCGACGTTCAAGTAACCCTGGGATTCAGCCGACAAGACACCAAGAGACGGCGCGAAAGCCAGGACCCTGGGATGTCGGACACCAGCACCATTCGAGGAGGAGACAAGCCTGGCAATCCCTGGTCGATCGCGGACCAGACCGGCGGGAGTGACGAACGACGGCCCCGCGCCGCGCTGAACCCGACCCTGTTGGCGTACTTCATGGCGCCGGTGGCCTTGTTGGTGATCCTCCTGCTCATGCGCGCCGGTGTCGTGGTGCGGGTGCCGGCGTGGCAATGGGTCCTGGTGTTCGTGGCCATATTGGCATCCTCTCGTGCCATCGACCATCTCTATAGCAAGCACCCGTCCCAGCTGTTGATCCACGCCCGGATCGGCGCCGCCGCCGCCGGGGTGACCACGGTCATCTACCTCACCGGGTGGGGGCCGGCCCTGCTGGAGGCCTACGGCCTGCTGGCACTCGAGAACGTCGCCCATGGAGGCTCCCGATCCTGGAGGATCACCGCCTTTTGGAGCATGTTGGGGATCATCGCCGGCCAGGTGGCTATCTGGCAGGGCGTGGCCCCGTCGAAGCTCTCGATATGGGATGCAAACGCCATGGCGGTGATGGGGGCCTTCGTCCTCTTCTTCATCATCCGCATGGCGGGGGCGACCATGGAACAGAAGGAGGAGGCTGAGTCCTCCACGCGGCTCAGCGAAGACCGCTTCCGTTCCCTCATCCAGAACTCCTCGGACGCCACGATCGTGGTCGACGATGTCGGTCTGTGCACGTACGCCAGCCCGGCCGTGAGCCAGCTGCTTGGAATCGAGCCGACCGAGGTCGTCGGGAAGCACGCCACCGACTTCATCCATCCCGACGACCGCGACCGCATCGCCGATCGGTTCAGAACCCAGTTCGAGCAGTCCCATGACACCGTGCTCGCCCAGTTCCGGATGGCACGGAGTGACGGCGGTTGGCGCGACGTCGAAGCCGTCGTGACCAACCAACGGGACCGGCCATCGGTCGCCGGCTTCGTCGCCAACGTTCGCGACATCACCGAGCGGAAGGAGTTCGAGGCCCTCCTCGCCCACCGGGCGCTCCATGACCCGCTCACCGGGCTGGCCAATCGTCAGCTGATCCTCGATCGGGCCGAGCAGATGCTGGTGCGGTCGCGCCGGAGCTGCGATCCCATCGCCGTCCTGTTCATCGACCTCGACAACTTCAAGGATGCCAACGACTCGCTGGGGCACGAGGCGGGAGACAAGCTGCTCCAGGGCGTCGCCGCCCGCTTCTCGACGATGCTGCGGGCCAGTGACACGGTCGGTCGACTGGGTGGTGACGAGTTCGTCATCCTCACCGAGGGGGTGTCGCTGGCGGCCGGGCCGGGTATGGTCGCCGAGCGTATCCGCGAGGTGCTGCGCAAGCCGTTCCAGGTCGAAGGCTTCGAGGGCCTGCCCATCACCGTCACGGCGAGCATCGGGATCGCCAATGGGGATCGGGCGTCCGCCCAGGAACTGCTCCGCGACGCCGACATCGCTCTCTACCGGGCCAAGGCCACCGGCAAGGACTGCTACGTCGTGTTCGAGCCGGCCATGCAGTCCGCCGCACTCGATCGACTGGAGCTCAAGTCAGATCTCGATTCGGCGCTGGCCAACAATCAGTTCTTCCTCCTCTACCAACCGATATTCGACCTCGAGAGCGTGCGCATCCGCGGGGTCGAGGCTCTGATCCGCTGGCAACATCCGATCCGAGGGGTCATCTCGCCGGACAACTTCATTCCGGTCCTCGAGGACAGCGGCCTCATCGTCGAGGTAGGCCGTTGGGTGCTCGACCAGGCGTGCGCGCAGGCCGCCGCCTGGCACCGGCAGGGGTACCGGGCGACCATGTCGGTCAACGTGTCCATGCGCCAGCTCGAAACGGACACGCTGGTCGACCACGTGAAGGCGGCATTGGAGAAGAGCGGTTTTGCGCCGAGCTCCCTGATCATCGAAGTGACCGAGTCGACGCTGATGCGAGACGCCAACGCCACCGTCTCCCGGCTCCGCAAGCTCAAGGAGATCGGGGTGATGATCGCCATCGACGACTTCGGTACCGGCTACTCGTCGTTGGCCTACCTGCGCCAGTTCCCCGTTGATGTGCTCAAGATCGACCGGTCATTCGTTGCCGAGATGGACGGCAGCACCGATTCGGCCGCCCTCATCCACACCCTGGTCGAATTGGGCCGAACCCTGGGCCTGGTGACGTTGGCCGAGGGCATCGAGGAGGCGTCGCAGCTCGACATCCTTCGTGGGGAGCAGTGCGACAGCGGACAAGGGTTCATCTTCAGCCGGCCGGTGGAGCCGGCGGCCATCGTGGACCTCCTTGCCAGGGCCGTCATCGATCTGGACATCACTCCCTCACCGGCGGGCTGACCTGGCGCACCCGCCTCACCGGGTCGGACGGAGACGTATGTAGACGTGCTGTGGCCCCTCGTCGCTCGGGTCGTCGGACTGGATCGTTCCCGACCAGTCCCGTCGAAACCCGGCCTTCTCGAGGGCGCGCCACGACCGGTAGTTGGCCTGATGGACGTCCACCACGAAGGCACCGATGTCGGGGGACCGATCCCAGGTGCCGTCGACGAATTCGGCGATGATCGGCCCACCAAGGCCCTTACCGGTGCGGTCCTCCACGCCGATGAGATAGTCGAGTCCCATGGCCGGCCGTGGAGCGCTACCCACCGCCATCACCCGGTTCCACTCGGGATCGTCGTCGAAGCGGTATCGCTGGATGATGCCTATTCCCTGACCATCCTCCTCGATGACGAAGACCTCTGTGGGGTCGGTGCCGTCCACGACGGGGCCGAAATCGGCCTCGACGTCGGCCATCGACGTCCGGTGGCGCCACCAGACGGCCACGTGCGGCGCCGCCAGCCAGGCTGCGAGCACCGGGAAGTCGGACCGCTCGAGCCTTCGGAAGCCAATCGACACGACACCAGGATGCCAAACCCCCGCCCGAGCCGGGGCCGGGCGGGCGGTGCGGGCGGTCACTGGCCGGATGGCGACGACCGCGACACGGCGGCGATGGCGGCATCGGCGGCCTGCTCGGTCGCCCGCTTGGCATGCTTGGCCATCCGGGCCATGGCCGGAACACGGCCCGGGTGCCGGAGGACATAGGAGGCCACCGCCTTGGCATTGGGCGTACCGTCCTGATTGCTCAACCGGAACACCTCTTCGTTGACGCTGCCATCGGTAGCCCGGTCACTGATCGCCCGGAAGACCGACCAGGGGAGGCTTCGGCGATCACAGACTGCGGCGATGGCCGCCGTCTCCATGTCCAAGGAGACCACTCCGTCGGCACGCAGTCCGGCGATGACGTCGAGGTCCACGATGAGCTCGTCGGTCGTCCACATCCTCCCGTTGGGGACGCCCGGGCCGAGCCGCTCGGGCCGGTACTCCGCTCCGGTGCCGCTGTGGACGACCACCTCGGGAAGGATGAGCGTCCCGATCGGTATCTCGTCATCAACGGCGCCGGTGATGCCGACGACGACGACCCGCTCTACTTCCATCGCCTCGAGCAGTCGCTCGACGCCGGCGGCAGCCAGTTCCGTGCCCATACCAGTGACAATGGCCACGACCGGTCGACCCGCCAGCGAGCCGGTGTGGGCGTCGAGCGATCCGACGCTGGCCTTGTCGAGGGAGAGCTTCTTCTTGAGCGGGGTCAGCTCCATCGGCATGGCGCAGACGAAGGCGACTCGTCCTGGCATCGGAGCCCCCATTCTCACTGCCCGCAGCGACGCCGCCGCCGGCCCGATCCTCCGTTGGTGACAGGTGCACGCTAACTCGTGGGCTGCGCCCGCGCCCGAGAGGACCGCCGGTGGGCCGGTACCAGCGTGGGTCGGTCGGCGTTTCGACAGGGTACGGCGACAGTGATTGAATCAGGCCCCGACCATCGAGCCCTCTATCCCTTCGTACAACCGAAAGCGTAGGAGCCAGTGCCGGACGCAGCCGCAGGGCCGGTCCAGAAGAAACCAGTCTCGGTAGCCGACGCCTCGACCCATCAGCTTCGGCCGGACGTCGTCTCGCTCCCGCAAAGCGTGGTCATCGGTGTGGCCACGTCGGCGCCGGGCCAGTCGACGGCGGTGGCGCTGGCTGGCATGGTTGCCGTGGCGGCCTATGCAACCGGGCCGGCAATTCTGCTGAGCATGCTCCCGATGCTGGCGATCGCCCTCTGTTACCAACGGCTCAATCTGTGGGATCAGAACTGCGGCGGTCCCTACGTGTGGGTCGCACGGGCCATCAGTCCGTATGTGGGCTACCTGGTGGGGTGGTCAATGTTGGTCGGGTTCGTGTTGGGATCGGTGAGCAACATCCTTCCACTCGGCCCAGCGCTCCTGTCGTTCACCGGGCTCGACGTGTCGGGCACCGTCGGCAATGTGTTGACCGCAACCGTATTCGGTGTCACCCTCACCGCCATCGCCGCCGTCGGCATCAGGGCCACCGCGCGTTTCCAACTGGCCATCGCCTCGGTCGAGTATGTGACGCTGCTGGTCTTCAGTGGTATCGCCTTCTGGGCGGTCTTCATCGAACACCGGGCCGGGACAGTCCACCCGAGCCTGAGTTGGTTGCACGTGAGCGGTGTCGGCGGCAAGGGGAGCTTGGCGGGGGCCATGCTCATCGCCATATTCCTCTTCACCGGCTGGGACGCCTCGATCTACATCAACGAAGAGACCACCCACAAGCGGACCAATCCGGGCAAGGCGGCGATCATCTCGGTGGCGATACTCGGCCCGGTCTTTGCCTGGCTCTTCGTGAGCTTCCAGGGCGTCGTCCCCCAGGACCGGTTGCAGGCACACGGGACGGACGCGCTTCCCTACATCGCCCAGGTGCTGGTGGGCAACGGGTGGGCGAAGTTCATGGTCCTCGCCGTCGTTCTCTCGGTGCTCGGGACGACCCAAGCGACCATCGTGTCGACCAGCCGGGTGACCTACTCGATGGGCACCGACCGCCTCCTCCCGGCCCGGTTCGCCCGGGTGCACCCCCGATTCCGCACCCCGATGTTCGCCACCGCTTTCTGGGGGCTGGTAATGGTGGCGGTCGCCGATCTCTACGTGGTCTCGTCCTCACTGGCCAGCGCCTTCGACGACGTGGTGAATGCCGAGGCGATTGCCTTCACCGTCTTCTACATCTTCACCGCACTGGCGACGACCTGGTACTACCGGAGACTGCTCCGGCGCAGTCTGGTCGACCTGGCCCTGGTCGGAATCTTTCCCTTGGTCGGGGCGGGCACCCTCGCCTGGGTGCTGGATCGATCGCTGCCGACGCTCAGCCCCACCGCCCGATGGACGGTTGCCGGTGTGGGGATCCTCGGGGTGGTGCTGATGGCAACCAGCGCGTTGATCCTGCGCTCACCGTTCTTCAGGATTCGTCGCTCGAGTTACACGGCCGATTCGCCGGCGTCCCCGGGGTGACGCCGGGCAGCAGCGCTCGACGGCATCCATCGGGTCACCGGTAGACGAGGGCGTCCCCCCTCCCGTCGACCGCGATGCAGATGGCGGGCGACGGGCACGACACCGAGGTGAGCGACGCATGGGGATCGACGGTCTCTGACGACCAGTCGGTCCCGTTCCACAGCGAGGCGGCACCGTTGCCGGCCACGGCCATGCAGAAGGCGGCGGCGACGCACGAGACGCCGGTCAGGTCGACTCCCCCGGCGCCGGTGCCGCTGGTCGACCCAGCTGGCACGGGGACCTGGGTGGGACCGGTCCAGGTCGTCCCGTTCCAGGCGTCCGCCTGGCCGGTGTTGTCGACAACCTGGCAGAAGCTGACCGAGGGGCACGACACACTGGTGAGATTGGAGGTGAGCCCGAACGACTGGGGCTCGGTCCACGAGTTGCCGTCCCACATGGAGATCCCGCCACCGACCGAGACGCAGAAGCTGGTCGTCGGGCACGAGATGGCCGAGACGCTCCCCCAGTCGTTGGCTCCGTTCGACCAGGTGGAACCGTCGAAGTAGTAGGCGTCCCCGACGCCATCGATGGTCACGCAGAACGAGGTGGTGGCACAACCGACGGCCCCGAGACCCTGGGCCGGGAGGGTGTCGGGCCCAGCGAACGCCGTTCCGTTCCAGGTGGCCGCTTGGTCGGCACCCTGGACGATGGAGCTGCAGAAGGCGGTGCTCGCGCACGAGAGCGACGGGGTGCCCGAGGCGGTGATCCCGGTCGCAGCCGCCTGCGACCAGGCCGAGCCGCCGAAACGGAAGGCGTCGCCGTGGTCGTCGAGGGCCAGGCAGAGGGTGGTGGAAGGACAGCCCACGGCGCCCAGCGAGGAGTCGTGGGCGACGGCCGTCGGTGATGACCAGCCCGTGGTCACGGTGGTGGTCGTGGTGGTCGACGGCCCGGTGGTCCGTGTCGGGAGTGAGGTGGTGCGCGCCGGGCTCGCCGCCGACGTGCACCCGGCCACCAGGAGAGCCAGCACCACCACCGTGACCGGAGCGCGGCTCCGAATCCCCCACCCCGGTGGTCGATGTGATCGGCTCACCGTCGTCGGCCCAGCCGTGATCAACGGAGGCGGGGGGCGGCCCGCCCCGAGTAGGGGGGAAGGTCCAGATAGCTCTTGATCCCGGGCTCGGCGGCCACCACGACGGGAACGGCGCTGACACAGTGGGTGGCGGTGGCGACGACCCCGGGATTGCGGACGAGGCCGGCTCCGACCGACGCGGGGTGCCAACCCCGGAAGGTGACCAGGGACGACGGATCACCGACCACCTCGACCTCGAAGCGCTCGCCCTCGGGCCCGAATGTCCAGGCCGGATCGAGGTACTCCTGTCCCATGAACCAATTGGTCCGGACGGTGATGACCGGCTCCCCTCGCACCGTGGCCTCCCAGCAGAATTTCTGTGCTGCGATGCGACCCGGTTGGATGGGTCCGATCGGCGAGTCGATGGGTGCGGTGGCCAGTGCCACCTCGTGGCTCACGACCAATTCGGCATCGAGAGCGAACCCCAGGGCATGGCCGACCATGGCGATCGACTGTCCGAACCCGTCGCCCAGGATGCCCGGCATCATGCTGGAGGCCGCCTCCTCGGGAGTCTTGCCGAAGAGCATGATGTCCCCCACCACCCCGGGTGCCCCGTAGGAGCGGATGTCCGAGTACTCCTCGGCGCGGACGTGGGTGATCGACTGGGAGAGAGCCGACACCATCAGTGGAAAGCGCTCGGTGATCCCACCCGGATGGATGCCGGTTCCGTGGATCGACGCCCCTCCCTCGGCGCATGCCGCCTCGATGCGAGACTCATCCCGGCCACCGGGATAGAACCAGTTCAATGGGGTGACCACGTTCGTTCCCGACGTCAGAATCCGGCGCACCACCCTGGGATCGGCCATGAAGGGCGAGTAGATGACGCAGTCGGCGTCGAGCCCGAGCAATTCGTCGATGTCGTCGGTGGCCTCGATGCCAAGCGGTCCCACACCGCACAGCTCGCCGACGTCGCCACCGACCTTGTCAGCGTTGTGGACCCAGCAGCCCACCAACTCGAGGTCCGGATGGGCGATGACCCCGGCGACCGCGGCCCGGCCCACGCCGCCGGTCGCCCACTGGATCACTCGGATGGCCATGCCTCTCCCAACGGTGCGTCGGTGTGCCTGCGCCGAACGTACACCAGCGGAACTCAGATGGCGGTGGTAGCCGGTGGCAAGCACGGGGCACCCTCTGGCCCAGGGGTGCCGCCGACCGACGGAGGGCGCGGAGGGACGACGGGTGCAGGCCATTCAAGGTCGGGGCCGAAGTGGCCGATGAATATCCCATGAGTGCGCATCCGCAGGATCTGACCTGGACCCAATCCGATGAGCCCATTCAGGTGCTCCTGGATGGTGATAGCGACTACACCTCGTTCGGTAACGAGGAACTGAGCATCGAACGGGACCGGCAGCGCCAGCAACTGGATGAGCTCACCCTGCATCCTGATAGTTCTCCTGCTGTCACCCAGCTGCGCGCCAGCATCGAACGAGAGGTGGGTCGGATGGAGGGCGAGCTGCGGCGCCGCGCTCGGTCCCGACACCCCTCGTCGCGCGGCATGACCGGCCGTCTCCGGTCTGTGCGGTCCCTGTCGTGGCCACCCCACACCGACACCGCCGAGGGGCGTCGCCCAGGCACGACGTAAACGGGAAGCGATCGCCACCGGCACTCGGTGGGCTCCGGCTCGGTCACCTCTGCACTCGTCCGGCGAGCGTCGAGCCGGCGGTGCACGGTGGAGAACGCTCCTCCCAGCATCACCGGCGTCTTGCCACTCGGAGCAGGCGACGAGGTGGAATGATCATGCGGTGACGACGACGCCCACGCCGCTGCTCGGGAACGCTTCCGACTCGGTGGGAGCGATGCCTCGACCGACCACGTCGACCAGGGGCGAAACCGATGCGTCACTGAGCCAACCGGGGATGACGCTCGTCTGGCGTGCGGCCGCGGCGGTGTTCGGGCTGCAATTCGTCGGGCTGCTGGTATGGAGTTGGCACCTGTGGACCCGCTTCGACCTGAGCAGCGACATGGCCACCTTCTCCCAGGCGTGGCAACAGATCGGCTCCGGCCATCTGAGCCCCTACGAGACCACCTTCCCGTGGTACTACCCCCACTACGGCTACCCCTTCTACCAGAGCCACCTCGAGTTGATGATGTGGCCACTGGCCCTCCTGCACGCGGTAGGAGCAAGTGCGTTCAGCCTGTTGGTGGTCCAGGATCTGGTGCTGGCCGGATCCGGACTGGTGGCCCTTCGTTGGGGGCTCGAGCTCCTCGATCGTCATTGGCCGGCCGCGCAACGGGGCGCGGCGTGGCTCGGTGCGGGACTCATCGTGCTGCTGGTGATCGATCCGTGGACGTACTGGACCGCTTCCTTCGACTTCCACCTCCAGCCCATCGGGACGTTCTTCGCCCTGCTGGCCGGACGCGACATCTGGCTGGGTAGGAAACGCGCCTGGGTGTGGGTGGTGGCGGTCCTCATGTGCGGCGATGTCGCTGCCACCTACCTGGTGGCGCTGGGCCTCGCCGCCCTGGTGACCAGCCCGCGCACCCGCCGCAGCGGACTCGTTCTGGTCATCGTCGGCGTCGCCTGGCTGGGTGTGGTGGGACTGCTCCACTCCGGAAAGGGATCGAGCCTGTCGGCGGGGTACGGCTACCTCACCGGCCACACCATCGGAAACGGACTCGGAGGGGTGGCTGCGGTCGTCGCTGCCATGCTCGTCCACCCCAGCGAGCCTCTTCGCATCCTGTGGCAACGCATGTCCAACATGTACCAGTACGTCGCCGGGGCCGGGGTGCTGGGCATCGCCTCACCTCTCGGCTTGGCCGCCGTGCTGGTGGTTCTGCTACCGAACGCCCTGAACCAACCAGGGATCTACGTCTCCCATATCGGAGGATTCCAGAACTTCTTCGTGGCGATGTTCGTCGCCGTCGGTTCCGTCCAGCTGGTGACCTGGCTGGCCCATCGGACGCGGTTCGGACTATTGCTGAGCGGGGCGATCGCCGCATGCGCACTGATTCTGGCCGTGGTCACCAGCGTGCAGGTCACCACCGGGGACCCCATCGGGATCCGCCAGCAGTTCCCGGCCGTCAACACCTCGACTGCCCACGAGCTGTCCGAGGTGGCTGCCCAAATCCCCGCTCAAGCCGAAGTCATCGTGTCGGGCCCGGTGGCCGGCCGCTTCGGCGCCCGCCGCTGGGTGTACTTCTTCTTCTCCGACTCGACCGGTCAGGTGGTGCCGGTCTTCGGCTCCACGGTGTACGTGGTGGTGGTCCCGCTCAAAGGGACGGAGCCGGCTGCATGGGTCACCTCATCCATGGCCGCGGCGGCGTTCATGCGCAGCCTGGGTGCCCACCAGATCGCCGACCAGGACGGGGTGGTGGCGTTCGCCTGGCACCGGCCCCGCACGACGGGGATGCTCACCTTCCCGTAGCGCCTGGACAGTGGGACTCAACGAGGTCCAGTCCATCGCGGCTCTCTGCCATGTGATGAGTCGATGTTGCGGGATGCGTGGGAGACCCATGCAAACCAATGGATCACGTGGGCTCGTGCTCCCGGCCACGACAGCTACTGGCGCTTCCACCGTGACGCGTTCCTTCCGCTCGTTCCACCTCCAGGGCAGCTGACTCGACGGCTCGATGACGTTGGCCCGGGCGGCACATGCCCATCCTGAATCTGGTGGCTCGTGCGACCGTCAGCATCGAGGGTGCAATGTCGATTCCGACAGCGGCTCCTCCGGGCGACACCCTTCGGGCCAATTCGATAGTTGTGGGCCTTCCCAACGAAGTGCCATGCCCTGACAGGCGACCATTGCAACTGCCCCCACCAGAACCGTCAACATCGACCACTGTGAGCTAGCACTCTCGGCTCTACCTCGGGCCAGAGCGATAACCACCGTTGACCCGGTGTCCAGGGACACGCAAGCTTGGACTAACCGTCGAGGAAAGTAGAGTCGGACCAACTACGGAGAAGGAGACCATCGTGGACGAAGGTGAACCGATCTCATACCTCGCTCTAGCAACGGACACTCCCGTTCTGAGCGCATCTGGATCCGAAATCGGCAGCGTGGCCCATGTGCTGCAAATACCTGAGTTGGACGAATTCGATGGAATCGTTGTCTCCACGAAGGCCGGCCATCGATTCGTCGATCGGGACCAGATCGCTGAAATCACCACCACGTGCGTCCGGTGCGATCTTTCAGATGAGCAGGCAGCGTCATTGCCGGCACCCAATGGCCAGCCAGTTCTTCATCTCGACGCCACCTACGACGAGGGGCCATCCCTCAATGCCAGATTCGCCCGACTATTCAAACGACCGCATTGGAAAGAACTTGAATAGCCGACCGCTTGCGCCGTGATCCCATGATCCCGTGATCTGGGGCAGGGCGTCCGGCTGGAACCATGGAGCAACACTCTGGTCCACGCCGAGGCGAGGATGGGGCGTGAGCATGGCTGATGGATCGAGCGTCCGAGCAGTACCACGGCAACCGGCGAAGCGCGTGCGTATTGGCCAGGCGATTGCGATCTTCCTTCTCGGTCTGATATTGGCCGTTGCAGCGATGGCGCTGTTCGTGCACGGCGAGGCCATCAATCATCCGCCCGTGACCGATCGGTCGTCCGTGACCACTGCGCCACCGCCGAGCGCACTCCCACGCAATCCATAACCACCCCGCTCGAGGCTGTCGCACGAATCTCGACCATCCTGCTCGCGTTTCGCGGCGCGCGGGATCATGAACTATGCCTGTCAACGTGCGTCCGACGGACCGTGACCAACAGTTCTTGATGCCTCCC
>Ga0182018_10000297_pt1 | contig 65221 bp, 36 predicted proteins | sample 812P2MmetaG_FD_120490 | JGI IMG/M metagenome (GOLD analysis project Ga0182018, IMG submission 120490) | Permafrost microbial communities from Stordalen Mire, Sweden - 812P2M metaG | ecosystem: Environmental > Terrestrial > Soil > Wetlands > Permafrost | place: Sweden: Stordalen | collected... | reverse complement strand
GGCCTTCTCGGCGGCGAGCTTCCCGCGGAGCTCGGCCGCGTCGGCGACGGTCACCCCGTTGAAGTTCGCGAGGATGACGTAGTCGGACTTCTTGAGGTGCGTCTCGACCTCGTCGATCAGGTATTTTTTCTCGGCTCTCATGGGTCGTGTCTCCGGTTCTAGTATTTGCCGTACTCGGCCGATGCGATCCGCACCGCGGGGCTCATCGAGGATGAAAGGGCGACCGTCTTGATGTAGTTGCCCTTGAAGGAGGCCGGCTTCGCCTTGCCGACGGCCTCGAGCACCGCGTGCGCGTTCTCGAGGATCTGGGCGGTGGAGAACGAGCGCTTGCCGATGCCGACCCCGATGTTGCAGGTCTTGTCCATCTTGAACTCCACCCGGCCCGCCTTCACGGCCTTGATGCCGGCCGCGACGTCGTCCGTCACGGTGCCGCTCTTCGGGTTGGGCATGAGGCCCTTGGGGCCGAGGACGCGCGCGATCGTGCGCACGGTCTTCATCGCGTCGGTCGTCGCGATCGCGACGTCAAAGTCGAGCCAGCCCTCGTTGATCTTCGTCATGATGTCCTGGAGCCCGGCATGGTCCGCGCCGGCGTCGATGGCCGCCTTGGGATTGTCGGTGAAGACGAGCACGCGGACCTTCTTGCCCGAGCCGTTCGGCAGCGGGGTGGTCCCGCGGATCATCTGGTCCCCCGCGGTCGGGTCGACGCCCAGCCGCAGCGAAAGCTCGACCGTCTCGTCGAACTTGGCCTTCGGGAACTTCGCCAGGATGTCGACGGCCTCGGTAAGAGGATAATCCTTCGCGAGATCGGCGACCTGGAGGGCGCTTCGATAGCGTTTGCTTTGTTTTTCCATGGTTTGCTCCTTGCGGTGCGAACGTCCCGGGCGGGACTCCCGCTTCAAAAAATGTTGTCTCGATCAGTCGACGACCTCGATGCCCATGTTGCGGGCCGTGCCTGCGATGATCCTGATCCCGGCCTCCTCGCTGTTCGCGTTGAGGTCCTTCTGCTTGAGCTTGTATATCTCGAGCAGCTGCTTGCGGTTCACCTTGCCCACCTTGTCCTGGTTGGGCCTCGCCGAGCCGCTCGCGATGTTGGCCGCCTTCTTCAGGAGGACGGACGCCGGGGGCGACTTGAGGATGAACGTGAAGCTCTTGTCCGAGAAGACCGTGATGATCACGGGGAGGATCATCCCGTTCTGGTCCTTGGTCTTGGCGTTGAACTCCTTGCAGAACGCCATGATATTGACGCCCTGGGCGCCCAGCGCGGGCCCGACCGGGGGCGCCGGGTTGGCGGCGCCTGCGGGCAGCTGGAGACGGATGTAGCCTTGGATTTTCTTCGCCATTGATGAAAGGTTTTGGGCAGCGCGGCCTACTCGGTGATCCTCTGGACCTGCCAGTACTCGAGCTCGACCGGCGTGAACCGGCCGAAGATGGAGACGGATATCTTCAGCTTGCCCCTGTCGGGGTCGATCTCGTCGATCCTTCCGTTCAGGTTGGCAAACGGGCCGTCGTTGATCTTGACCTCCTCGCCCACCGAGTACTGCACCTTCGGCACTTCCTTGCCGTTGGCCGCCTCGATCCTCGCGCGGATCTCGTCGATCTCGACCTGCCTCAGGGCCGCCGGGTGCTCGCCGCCGACGAATCCGATCACGCCGGCGACCTCCTTCACGAAATACCAGGGCTTGTTGATCAGCTTCTTGTCCTCGCCGAAAAGCAGCATCTGGATGAAGACGTAGCCCGGGTAGAGCTTCCGGACCTTCGACGACTTCTTGCCGTTCTTGACCTCGGAAACGACCTCCGTCGGCAGCAGGACCTCGAAGATCGAGTCGTCCAGCTCCTCGGCCGCCTTGAACCTCTCGATGTAGATCTTCACCTTGTTCTCCTGGCCGGAGAGCGTGTGAAGGGCGAACCACTGGGCTCCCGCGGGAGCTGTCGTTTGGGTGGGCATGGCGGGATCAGCGGCTGACCCAGGAGGTGAAAAGGTCCACGAGCTGGTAGAGCGAGAAGTCGCTGACGGCCGTGAACAGCCCAAGGAGGGCGCTCGCCGTGATGACCACGATGGTCGAGTCGCGCAGCTCAAGCTTGGTGGGCCAGCTCGCCTTCTGGAGCTCGCCGACCATTTCACCGAAGAAGATGCGCGTGCTTTGGAACGGGTTTTTCATGGACAGCTGTGGGAACCTTCTTAAGTGGCAGGGGCGGAGGGAATCGAACCCCCAACCAACGGTTTTGGAGACCGCTACTCTACCAATTGAGCTACACCCCTATAGTCGTGGAATTGTTTAGACGACGGCGCCGAGGTCCCCGTTGCGGAACCTCGGCGAGCCGGATTTAAGTTGTTCGGAGCGAAACGTTTACTCCGTGATTTCCGTTATGCGACCCGCGCCGATCGTCCGGCCGCCCTCGCGGATGGCGAAGCGCTGGGTCTTCTCCATGGCGATCGGGACGATGAGCTCGACGTCGATGTTGATGTTGTCGCCGGGCATGATCATCTCGACGCCCTTCGGCAGCTGGACGACTCCCGTCACGTCGGTGGTCCTGAAGTAGAACTGGGGACGGTAGCCGTTAAAGAAGGGCGTGTGGCGGCCGCCCTCGTCCTTTGAAAGGACGTAGATCTCGGCCTTGGCCTTCTTGTGCGGCGTGATGGACTTCGGGGCAGCCAGCACCTGGCCGCGCTCGATCCCCTCTTTCTCGATGCCGCGCAGGAGGACGCCGACGTTGTCGCCGGCCTGCCCCTGGTCGAGGAGCTTGCGGAACATCTCGATGCCGGTGACGACCGTGGAGCTCGTGTCCTTCAGGCCGACGATCTCGACGGTCTCGTTCAGCTTCACGATGCCGCGCTCGATGCGGCCGGTGGCGACCGTGCCGCGACCGGTGATCGAGAACACGTCCTCGACGGACATGAGGAAGGGCTTGTCGACCTCGCGCACGGGCTCCGCGATCTCGGAATCGACCGCGTCCAGAAGGTCGCCGATCGCCTTGACGCCCTCGGGCTTGCCCTCGAGCGCCGCCGTGGCCGAGCCGCGGATGATCTTGGCCGCCTTGCCGTCAAACTGGTACTTGGTCAGGAGGTCGCGGATTTCCTCCTCGACGAGGTCGAGGAGATCCTTGTCGTCGATGAGGTCGATCTTGTTGAGGAACACGACGATCTTCGGGACGCCGACCTGGCGGGCGAGCAGGATGTGCTCGCGCGTCTGGGGCATCGGGCCGTCGGCCGCGGATACGACGAGGATCGCGCCGTCCATCTGGGCGGCGCCGGTGATCATGTTCTTGACGAAATCGGCGTGTCCCGGGCAGTCGACGTGGGCGTAGTGGCGCTTGGCGGTCTCGTATTCCACGTGGGCCACCGAAATCGTGACGATCTTGGAGGCGTCGCGGAAGGTGCCGCCCTTCGCGATGTCGGCGTACGACTTGAACTCGGCGAGCTTCTTGTCCGACTGGACCTTCAGTATGGCCGTCGTGAGCGTGGTCTTGCCATGGTCGACGTGGCCGATTGTGCCGACGTTGACGTGCGGCTTCTTGCGTTCGAATGTTCCTTTAGCCATAGCGATTCCGGAGCTTTTAGACGGTTTAGTGGGTTTTGATAGAGTGGCGGCCTGTGTTTGCCTCTTGCATGGAGCCCAGAACCGGATTTGAACCGGCGACCTCGTCCTTACCAAGGACGTGCTCTGCCAACTGAGCTATCTGGGCAGACCAAGACTGCGTTGCAAGAAACGAAAAAGAGCGAAGAAAATGCATCTTGCATTTTGGGGCGTCAACAGAAATTTGCGCTCGGTGCGAAAAATAAACGCGGCCGATCCGCGATGCCCGTTTTCACGGGGGATTCAGGGCCCCACGCTGATCCGGTAAAACCCCGGCGCGAGCCGCTGGCCGACCCTCAGGGTCTCGGCCAAATAGCGCCCGAAATAGTCGTCCACGTCCGCGTCCGTCGAGCGGACGGTGGGAACCAAGGGGCCGACGAGCCCGGCCGTATCGACGGCCGCGATGAACTCCATCGGCTTCCACGGGGCCGAGGACGGCGGATGCGCGTCCGCAACCGCCTGGCCGAACACCGTCTTGCCGTTTCCGGCGTCCACGATTTCGACGTATGCCCCACGCGGGGGAAGGGGTTCCACCTTAATGTCGCTGCGCCCGAAGCCTATGAAGGGCGCCCCGGGGGGGTCGCCAACCAGCGCCTCGGCGGGGTTCTCCGGGACGGGGCCGGTCGGCGGCAGGCGCAGCTCGAGCCTCGAGACGTCGAAGGTGAGCCCGGCGGGAAACCCGGTGAAGGCGGACCCCGGCTCGCTCGGCACGTACTCCTTGCGGGAGCTGTTGAACTCGGTCGGAAGGAAGAGCGGGGTCAGGTCGAAGAGCATCGTCCCCCCGGCGGCCACGGGTTCGACGATACCGACCGGGCTGCGCTGGGCGCCCGGGTCGGGCGGTCGAGGGGGCGCCGGGATCCTCACAAGGAACGCAAGCCACACGAACACAATGACTCCCGCAACTGACGCCCACGTCCAGACGCTGCGGTTGGATGTTCCCGGGAGCCTCACTTTGAATCGCCCTGGGCGGCGTCCGCGCCCGTGTCCTGGGCCGCCCAGAGGACGCGTCCGAAGCCCGCCTCCCTGGCAGCCTCCTGAATCTCAACCAATTCCGAAAGCGTCACCCCCGAGCTGGCCCGGATGAGGAGCGTCGGCCGCTTCTCGCGCCCGGCGCGGACCCGGAGCCAGGCCCGCAGCTGGCCCATGTCCACAAGGCCGTCCTCCGTGAAGATCTGGCCCGAGCGAAGCACGTTGATGACGTAGCTCGTCGTCTGCGCGGCGCCCGCCCGCGCCCCCGCCATCTCCGGGAGCTGGAAATCGACCCCGAGGCCGGGCGCCAGCACAAACCGGGAGCCGAAAATGGAGAAGAAAAGCCCGAGGAGCCCCACGTTGACGTAGTGGAGCGCGCCCGTTCCGTGCGGGGGCGGGCGGAGCCTCGAGGCGAGATCCAGCGGCCGCGCGATCATTTCGGCTCGGCGCCCCCGGTTTTGTATTCAGTGCTCAAATACTTCATGATCTCGTTCCCCGACCACTCCATGTCGCGCACGATCGCCCGCACGCGCCCGTTGAGGAAATGCACCGCCAAGTGGGCCGGGATCGCTAGCATGATGCCCGCGGCCGTGCAGAGGAGCGCCTCCCACGCACCCCTGGCGAGCGCGCTCGCGGTCGCGTAGTCGCGCTGGAACGCGGAGAAGGTCGTCATCATCGCCAGGACCGTCCCGAGGAGGCCGAGCAGCGGGGCCACCTGCGCGATGGCGCCGATCGCGCCGATCCTGCGCTCGAGGGCGGGCAGCTCCACCACCGCCGCCTCCTGCACGTGGAACCTCATCGCGTCCGGGTCGTCGTCCGCGTGAAGCAGCGCCGCCTTGACGACCGCGGCGACCGGCCCGGGCGTCTCCTCGCAGACCGTGAGCGCCTCCACGAGCCGCCGCTTTGCGAGGATGTTCTTGATCCCGCTCATGAACGCGGTCGAGCGGATCTGGCCGCGGTGCAGGTACAGGGCGCGCTCGACGAAGATGACGACCAGGACCAGCCCGAAGGCGAAGATGATCCAGATGAACGGTCCGCCGCGGGCGAGCAGGCTTGATTCCAGGGGAGGCATGGATCGGGGATTACATCACCCCTTCGCGGCGGGCAAGTGGAAGCGCGAGAGGCGCTCGCGCGCGATCGCCTCGCCGGGGAGCCCGGAGTCGACAAGGAGCAGCCAGGCGCGCTTCGCCTCCTCGATCCGCCCCTGCTGCTCGTAGAGCGAGCCGACCTCGAGCAGCGTGCGGGCGATCCACCAGCGCCCCTTGGGCCCGAGGCCCTGCGGGCCGCCCGGCTTGACCAGGAACGCGTCCACCACGTCGCCCCACCAGACAGCCTGCGCCTTTGCGGGGTCGCTGCGCGAGAGTATCTTGCCGAGGTTGTAGCCCGCCTCGACGCGCACGTCGGGCGGCGCGTCCAGCCTCTCGACGAGGTCCTCGAATATCCTGGCCGCGCTGTCGGCGTGCGAGGCGTTGTCCGCCGACTGGGCCTCGTGGCACTCGGCCAGGGCGAGCCACGCGAGGATCGAGTCCGGGTTGCGGGCAAACGCGGTGTTGTTCACCAGGTACTCGTACACGTGCTGCGCCTGCGGGAACTGGTTGAGCTCCCTCAGCAGGTCGCCCTGCCTCATCCAGGCGGGGAAGATCAGCTCGCTCGACGCGTACTTCGGGTTGTTGACGAGGCTGTTCAGGAGCTTGTACGCCTCCGTGAGGTTCTTGTCCGTCCCCAGGCGCTCGGCCTGGAGCGCGGCCTGGTAGAGCGCATAGGGCGCGTAGGTGCTGTTCGGGAAATCGTCGGCGAGTTTCTGGAGGAGGCGCTGCGCGTCGACCACCTTGTCCTGCTGGGCGAACCTGTCGGCCTCGACGATGTAGGAATAGACGGCCGACTCCGAGCGAGGGAAGTCGGCGCGGAGCCTCTGGAGCGTCTCCTCGGCGTCCGTGTCGCGCTTCAGCTCGAAGTAGGCCTGCGCCCGCAGGAGCTCGCCCGTGCTCAGGATCTCGGCCTTGAGATCGGGCGCCAGCCCCTCGCTGGCGGCGGCGAGCGACTGAACGTGGGAGAGGGTCTCCTCCGGCTTCTTCGCGTCGAGCGAGAGACGCGCCTGGAGCCAGGCCATCCTCGCCTTGAGCTCCGCGCGAAGCGTGGCCGGCGGCGGCCCGAGGAGGAGCCGGTTCACGCGGTCGTACGCCTCGGCCGTCTCCCCGTGGACCTCCAGGCTGCGGGCGAGATTCCACTCGGCCTCCCACCGGTCCTCCGCGTCGAAGGCGGGATCGCGCGCCAGGTCGTCAAGCACCGTGACGGCGGTGCCAAGCGCCCCGGCCTCGATCTCGGACTGCACCCGCTGGAACATGAGGAGCCCGGGGCGCACGCCCTCCGGGCGCGAGCGAAGCGCCGCGGCATAGGCGTCCGCCGCGCTCCGGAAGTCGCCGCTGTCCTTTCCCAGCAGGCCGGCGCGGAACCAAGCCTCGGCGACGAGCAGCCCGAACTCCGCGCGGATCGGCCCCGGGGGGAGCTCGCCCCCTGCCTTGAACGCGTAGTCGGCGGCGGTCCGGTAGCGGTACTGCTCCCAGGCGGAGCCGGCAAGGACCGCATAGGCGTGCGCCTTGAGCGGCGAGCCGGGGAACTTCTCGAGGAGGGCGTGCGCGTCGTCCTCGGCGCGCGCGTACCGCGCGTCGCCGAGCCCGAGCTGCGCCCGGTAGAGCAGCAGGCTCTCCAGGATCGGGTGCGGGCGCGGCTCGGCGATCAGCCTGTCGAGCCTCTCGCCGAACTCGACTCGCGCCGCGCCCGACTGCGAGCTGCGGAGCAGCAGCTGCAGGGCGATCCTCTGGCGATCGGGATCGCTTCCCGTGGCCAGCAGCTCGAACAGCTCGTGCCTCCCCACGCCGGAGGCGGCGCCGGCGATCAGGCCGATCAGCAGCCTGAAATGATCGGTCTCCGAGCGCTCCTCGGCGGGGAGCGTCCGCAGCTCATTCTGGAGGACGTCGACCGCCTGCTGCCTGCGGCCCCTCGCGTTGAGCGCGATCGCGTATTCGCGGGCGAAGCCGTAGCCGATCTTCTGGTTCTGGTAGGTCTCCGCGTTCTTCCGGTCCGCCTCGAGCTGGACCTCGTTGACTCCCCCCGCCCTGAGCCGGACCTGCTCCTCGGCGAGGATGAAGCGCGCGCGCTGGAGGTCGGACACGGCGGCCGCCGCAGCCTGCTGGAAGAACCCGCCGGCCCTGACCGGCTCGTTTGCCGCGTCGGCGAGCATGCCCTGGAGGAATAGGTGCCAGCCGCGGTCGGCCGGATCGAGCTCGTCGTAACGGGATGCCGCGAGCTCGACCCTGGCCTGGTCGATCCGCTGGGTGTAGGCGGCGACAAGCCCGGCGCGCAGGTGCCAGCCGGGGCCGCGCGGTCCCGTGTAGGACTCAAGCGCCCTGCCGGCCCCCGCCACGTCGCCGTCATCGAGCAGCGCCGACGAAAGCGCCAGCGTGAGCCGGCCGGCATCCGCGCCGGGCGCAGCCATCATCGAGCGGTAAAGCACGACGGCCGTCGACGGAAAGCCCAGATCCTCCGAGCGTTGCGCCGACGCTAGGGCGACGGCGCCCTCGCCTGGCGATGGCCCGGATCCGGGCGGGGCGAGCGGGATCGGAGGGTTGAGCGGCTCCAGCGCGGCCACGGAAGCGGTCGCGGCGAACAACAGGGCTAGGGCGGTCGGGAGTCGCATGTAAGGCGCCCTGAACCTTGTTCGGCGAGCGCGAACAATCAACCCGGGATTGGCCAGGGGGCGCCCGGAGCCGCGCCGCGGAGACCGCGGGAACCCCGCGGAAATCTTACTTTGTTTTCCGGCGGTTTTCGCATACTCCATCCCAGCCCCCCGGGGGCTTTTCTCCCGCGCCAGCCAAGCCCCGCCCCGCCATGAAATCCCACGTGAATTTCCAATATGCGATCCTTCTCGCGGCCGCGCTCTGCGCGAGCCGGATCGCCGCCGCGCCGATCGACGACGTCTACGTCCTGGGTCCGGACTCGGAGGCACGTCCGGGCGTGCCCCAGGGACGGGTGAGCGATTGGGAGAAGCTGCCGAGCGAGGCCTATCCGGGGACGCTCCATGATTTCTGCGTGTACGTGCCCGCCCAGTATGATCCCGCGACTCCCGCCTCGCTGATGATCTTCCAGGACGGCCAGGCCTGGGTCCGCGCGACGGGCGACATCCGCGCCCCGTACGTGCTCGACAACCTGATCTACCGCAGGGAAGTCCCGGTCACGATCGCTGTGTTCATCAATCCCGGCCGAAGCCCCGACCAGCCCGTCGCGACCCAGTCGGAGTGGGGCGACCACTCGTCCAACCGCCCGCAGGAGTACAACGCGATCGATGACAAATACGCGCGGGTGATCGTCGACGAGCTGCTGCCGGTCCTGGTCCAGCGCTACAACATCTCGAAAAACCCGGATGACCACGCGATCGGCGGCGCGAGCTCGGGAGCGATCGCGGCGTTCACCGTGGCGTGGCACCGGCCCGACCAGTTCCGGAAGGTGCTGTGCACCGTGGGCAGCTTTGTGAACATTCGCGGCGGCCACGTCCTGCCCGACCTGATCCGCGGCGCCGAGCGAAAGCCCATCCGGATCTACCTGCTCGACGGCGTCAACGACAACCGCGGCGTCCGCGCCTCGGATCCGGCCGGAAAGTACGATCCCGAGCGCGACTGGCACGCGCAGAACATCAAGATGCTGGCGGCGCTGACCGAGAAGGGCTACGACGTGAACTACTGCTGGGGCATAGGCCAGCACAACCAGAAGCAGGCGGGAGCGGCCCTTCCCGAGATGCTGCGCTGGCTCTGGCGCGACTACCCGCGGACCGACGACCCTCACGACAACTCAAACCGGACCCTGCTGGCCGCCGCGGGCGCGGCGCCGCAGCCGGCCGCGAAGCCCTGACCGCCGGCTAAACCCCGGCCAGCATCCCCGTCGAGTCCCCGATGCGGGGAACGCCCGTCACGCCCATGCGGCTTGCCATGCTCATGTAGAGGTTGGTCATCGGCGTGGAGCCGCAGCGCACGCTGCGGCCCGTCGCGAGCGTGCCCCCGCCGGCGCCGGCAAGCACCACGGGCAGGTTCGCGTGGGTGTGCTTGTTGCCGTCGGAATTGCCGCAGCCGTACACGATCATCGAATTGTGGAGGACCGACTTTCCGTCGGGGTCCGTGATCGCGTCCAATTTACCGAGGAAGCGGGCGAAGTGCTGCATGTAGAACGTGTCGATCCGGGCGACTTTCTCCTTCAGGTCCGCGTTGCCGCGGTGGTGGGAGCAGTAGTGGTGGCCCTCCGCGATCCCGATCTCGGGAAACGCGCGGTTCGTGCCGTCGCCCGCCAGGAGGAGCGTGCCGATCCGGGTCGAGTCCGTCTGGAACGCGAGCGCCAGCAGGTCGTACATGAGGTCCATGTGCTGGCCGTAGTCCGCCGGTATGCCCGGGGGCGTCGCGGCGTCGGGCTTGGGCAGCGGGCCGAAGCTCGCCGCGTGCTGCAGGCGCATCTCGATCTCGCGCACGCTCGAGAGATACTCGTCGAGTTTGTCCCGGTCCCGCGCGCTGAGCTGGCCCTGCATGCCCCGCGCGTCGTCGAGCACGAAGTCGAGCAGCGACTTCTGCGTCCGCATCCGCATCTCGTAATTGCGCTGGCGCTCCTCGGGAGGGCCCGAGCCGAAGAGGCGCTCGAAGACGAGCCGCGGATTGGGCTCGGGCGTCATGGGCGTCGTCGGCGACTGCCAGGAGATGTTGTACTGGTATGCGCACGAGTAGCCCGTGTCGCAGTGGCCGGCCTTGTGGACCGAGTCGCAGGAGAGCTCGAGCGACGGGAACCGCGTGACGTGCCCCACGTGCCGGGCCGCGACCTGGTCGACCGACACGCCGACATGGATGTCGCTGCCGTCGGTCTTGCGGGCGCGCGTCCCGGTGAGAAACGTGGCATTGGCTCGGGCATGGTCGCCGCCGCCGTCATTTCCCGGGTCGGCCTCGTGCAGGTCGAGTCCGCCGACGACCTGCAGCTTGCCGCGGAGCGCGGCCAGCGGCTGCATCGTGCGCCCGAGCGAGAAGCCCGAGCCCTCCCCCGACGGCCACCAGTAGTCCTGGTTCGCGCCATTGGGAAAGTAGACGAACGCCATGCGCAGCGGCGCGCCCGAGGCCGTCGCGGCGGGAGCGGCGGGCCCCGCGGTCGCGGCCCGGAGCGTCGAGGGAAGGATCGACTCGAGCGCAGGGAGACCAAGGCCGACCCCCACCCCCTTGAGGAACAGCCGGCGGCTGAAGGCCAGTCGGCGCTCCCCGGCGTCGGGGCGGCCCTGGGATTCGCGTGGGGTGCTCATGGGTGAATCACTGTGCGACGGTGGCTGGGGGGCCCGCCGGGACCTGCGCTGCAAACCGGGGCGGACCGAGCTCTCGCCTTCTCTGGAACGGCGCCGACTCTATCACCCCCAGGAGCAGTGTCGAGAATCGTCCGCCGTCCCGCTCAAGGTCTGAGACGACGCGGTCAACCGACTCGACGTCGTAGTATTCAAGGCCGCGGCCGAGGGCGTACGTGAGCATCTTCTCCGTCAGGCAGCGGTAGAAGTCGCCCCGCCGCTCATGCGTGATGACGCGCTTGAGCGCGCGCACGTCGGCGAATTCCTCGCCCGTGATCAGCTTTCCCCCGGTCTCGATCGGGCGGCCCGCCTCCTTGTCCCGGTAGTTGCCTAGCGCGTTGAAGCTCTCGAACGCGAGCCCGAGCGAGTCCATCCGCACGTGGCACGACTGGCACAGCTTGTTCTGGCGGTGCGTGGCGAGCATCTCCCGAAGCGTCGGCTCGTGGTCGGTGAAGGCGGCCTTCGCCTCCTCAAGCGCCGGGACGTTCGGGGGCGGCGGCGGGACGGGCGTGCCCAGGATGTTCTCGAGGACAAACTGGCCCCGCTTGACAGGCGAGCTCCGCGTCGGGTTCGAGGTCACGGTCAGCACCGTGCCCTCGGTGAGGACGCCGCCGCGCAGGCTGCCGTCCGGAAGCGTGACAAGGCGCATGGATTTCCCGGTCACGCCGGGAATTCCGTACACGTCCGCCAGCTTCTCGTTGAGGAACGTGTAGCTGCTGTCGACGAGCTCCAGCACGCTGCGGTCGCCCCGGATGACATAGTCGAAGCACATCTCGGTCTCGCTGCGCATGGCGCGCCTGGTGTCGCCGTCGAAGTCCACCTTCGGTCCCCCGGGCTTGGGAGGGCCGAGGCCCAGTACCTCGCGGGCGTTGATGGGCACGAACTCGACGTCCCGCGCCTGAAGCCACTGCCCGGTGAAGTTGCGGACAAGCGCCGCGGACTTCGGGTCGCGAAGCATCCGGTCGACCTGCGCGCGAAGGTTGGCGCGCAGCCGACCGTCCCGCGCGAGCGCGGTCAACTCCGGGTCCGGCATCGAGGACCAGAGGAAGTAGGAAAGGCGCGACGCGAGCGAATACTCGTCGACCCGGGGGAACCGCTCGCCTGCGTCGGCCGGGTCGCTGCGCTCCAGCCGGAAAATGAACCGGGGGGATGAAAGGACCGCCATCATCGCGCGCGACACCCCGAGCTCGAACGTGCCCCCGGGCTCCGTGTCGACGCTGCGCGCGAGGCCCACGAGGCGGCCGAGCGTCGCGTCGTCGACCGGCCGGCGGAACGCGCGCGTCGCAAAATCGCGGAGGATATCCCGGGCGTAACCGTCGCGCGCCGTGCGCCTCTCCGGCGGCTCGCCGCGGGGGAAGAACCGCAGGTAGTTGGGCGGCCGCACGAGCGAGGCCGCATCGGAAGGTCCCCTCACCTGCACCGACAGGATGCGCACCTCGAGCCTCTGCTTCTCCTCAAAATCAGGGCCGGGGGCGCCGGGCGGCATCTCCGCGGGCGGCAGGGGAGAGATCTCGAGGCTGACCCGGTGCCCGCCCGCCTTCCAGGCCTCGTCCTGGGCGAACTGGATCGGCTTGTAGTCGTGCCAGCCGAGCGGCTCGTCAAAGCGCGTCTGCCCGTCGACCTTGACCGTGAGGCGGCAGCGCGCCGGGTTGAAATTGAACGGGCCCTTTATCGCGAGGTCGAACGCCACGTTGTACGTAGCGTCGCGGGGCGCCTCAAAGACGTGCGCGACCTCGATGGCGTCGCCGAAGCCGAGCGGCCGGCCCATCGACGCGCGTACCGGGTGGCCTCCGTCCTCGCCCTCGGCGCCGGGATTTGCGCGGGGATTGTCGTAGTCGCGAAAATCGCTCCCGGTGGCCGTCGCCACCGGGACGACGCGCGAACCCTGGGGGACGATGCCGGTGACGACCGTCTCGGCGGCCCTCAGGTATTTCTCGAGCAGAAGGGGCGAGGTCGAGAGAACGTCGCCGATGTTGTCGAATCCGTTGCCCGTGTCGTCGGGGGGAAACTCGGCCTCGCTCGGATAGTCGGCGCCGAGCAGCGACCGGATGGTCAGGCCGTACTCGATCCGGTTGAGGCGCCGGACCGTGACACGGCCGGGATCGGGATCGGCCGGATTGATCCCGAAGGCCGAGTACTTGATCCAATCGGCGATCACCTTCGCCTCAGCTGGGGACGGACGGGGCTTGCCCGCCGGAGGCATGATGTTCGACCGGAGATTCTTCAATGCCGCGAACCAAAGGCCGGTCCGCGCCCCGAGGTCGGCGTCGCTCAGCTCGTCAAATGCGACCTTGCCCTTCGCCGACCCGTCCCCATGGCAGTCATAGCAGTAGTCCTCGAGGATCGGCTCCACGTCATGGCGGAATGAGGCGGCCCCGTCCTGGCCGGCGCCGTGCGCGAGCGCGCCGGCAAGGCAGGTCGCGGCAAGCCAGCGCAGGGTCCCGAGGCGCGCCGCGGCGGCGGACGCCGCCCGGCGGCAGCCCGAATGAGGGCCGCGGGTGCGGCAACCGGGGCGTGGAAATGGGGGGGCGGACACGATTGCGGCGCCGGGGTCGCGCGAGGCGGGAGTCTCTCAGCGCTGGGGAAAAAGGGGACGGCGCCCCGGCGCCAAACGCAACGCGAAAAGCTCGCCCGTCCCGCCCCGGCCATTTCGGCAAAGGACAGGGCATTCGCGGGTTAGGGCGGCCGCCCCCGGCGACCGGCCGGCGGCCCGAGCGAAGTTAAATTGACCCGACCGTTTCCAGAATCCAGCCTCCCGCTCCCATGATAGCACTCATCATCCTCGCCGTGCTTCTCGCGGTCGTCGTCGTCCTGGCGCTCTGGGCCACGGGAATCTACAACTCGCTCGTCTCGCTCAGGAACCGCTTCAAGAACGCGTTCGCGCAGATCGACGTCCAGCTGAAGCGCCGGTACGACCTGATTCCCAACCTGGTGGAGACGGCGAAGGGCTACATGAAGCACGAGCACGACACGCTCGAGGACGTGATCAAGGCGCGCAACATCGCCCTGGCCGCCTCGCAGGCCGCCGCCGCAAACCCGGCCGATTCAAACGCCGTAAAGGGGCTGGTGTCCGCTGAGGGCGGCCTTACAGGCGCCCTGAGCCGGCTGATGGTCGTCTCCGAGCAGTACCCGGACCTCAAGGCGAACCAGAACATGATGCAGCTCACCGAGGAGCTGACCTCGACCGAGAACAAGATCGCATTCGCAAGGCAGGCCTACAACGACTCGGTCATGGAGTACAACACGTCGAGGGAGACCTTCCCGAACGTGGCCCTCGCAGGTATGTTCGGGTTTCTCCCCGCGGAGCTGTTCCATGTCGAGGATCCGGCGGAGCGCAGCGCGCCGAAGGTTTCGTTCAGCTGATGGACTTCTTCGCCGCCGAGCAGCGCGCGAAGAAGCGCACGACGCGGCTGCTGGTGCTGTTCGGGCTCGCGGTTGCAGGCACGGTCTTCGCCGGCTACGTCGCCACGATAATCACCCTGCGCTTCTCGCGCGGCGGCGGACACTCCAGGTACGGCTACAACAGCTACCAGAGCCCGGATGCGTACGCCGCGCAGACCCCGTTCTGGCGGCCGGGAATCTTCGCCGCCGTCTCGATCGGCACCCTGGGGGTGATCGCCCTGGCGTCGCTCTACAAGTGGTCGCAGTTGAGCGGGGGAGGCTCGGCGGTCGCGGAGAGCGTCGGGGGCAGGCGGGTCGACCCGCACACGACCGACCCCAAGGAGCACCAGCTGCTCAACGTCGTGGAGGAGATGGCGATCGCCTCGGGGCTGCCCATCCCCGCCGTCTACATCCTGGACGAGGAGCCGGCGATCAACTCCTTCGCCGCGGGCCTGACGACCAGCGACGCGGTCGTCACCGTCACCCGCGGCACGTTGCAGAGGCTGACCCGCGACGAGCTCCAGGGCGTGGTGGCGCACGAGTTCAGCCACATCCTGAACGGGGATATGCGGATGAACATGCGCGTGACCGCGATCATCTTCGGCATCCTTGTGATCGGTCTCGCGGGCCGGGCCACCCTCTGGACCATGCGCTCCGGCTCGTCGCGCAAGGGCGGCGGGGGCGCCCTTGTGCTCGGAATCGGGCTCGCGCTCCTGATCGTTGGCTACGTCGGCTATTTCTTCGGCCGGCTGATCCAGGCGTCGGTGTCGCGGCAGAGGGAGTTCCTCGCCGACGCCTCGGCGGTCCAGTTCACGCGGAACCCGGACGGGGTCACCCGGCCGCTGAAGAAGATAGGGGGCCTCGCGATCGGCTCGTCGCTCGAGACCCACAGGGCCGCGGAGATCAGCCACTTCTTCTTCGCGCAGGCCTTCGAATCGAACTTCGGCGGCTTCTGGGCCACCCACCCGCCGCTCGCCGACAGGATCCTCGCCATCGACCCCAAGTTCGACGGGAAATTCATCGAGGCTCCCCAGGTGGTCGATATCGCAAAGGAGCCTTGGTCGAAGGTGGAGGGGGCACAGGCAGGGCCGCCGCCCCCGGCATCCTCCCCTTCCCCCCAGGCGGGCGCCGCCCTCGGCGTCGCCCTGGCGGCCGCGGCCGGAACCCTCACGCCCGAGGGCGCCGCGGGCGCCCAGGCCCTCCTCGCGGAAATCCCCGCGAATCTGCGCACCGCGGCCCGCTCCCCGCACGACGCCCCGATCCTTGTCTGCGGCCTGCTCCTGGACGACGACGAGGCCGTGCGCCAGAAACAGATGGCCTCCATCGCGAGCAGCAGCGGGAGCGACGCGCTCCAGACGCTCCAGCAGCTCGATCCCGCCCTGAGGCAGCTCAAGCCCGCCCACAAGCTGCCTGTCCTCCAGCTTGCCCTGCCGGCGCTCAAGGCGCTCCCGCCGACGGCGCTGGGCTCGTTCGCGGGCACGCTCGACGACCTCGTGCAGGCACACGGCAAGGTCACCCCCTTCGAGTTCGCGCTCCAGAGGCTCGTGCTCCGGGCGCTCGCGATAAACCGGGATCCGTCGTCGTCGATAACCCAGATCTACTCCTTCCAGGCGGTGAGCGGGGAGATATCGGTGGTTCTCTCGGCCGTGGCCCATGCGTCGAGCGATGACGCGACCGAGGCCGCGCGGGCCTTCGCCGAGGGTTCGTCGCAGCTGAGGCTCCTTGAGGGAAAGATAGCCTTCCTGCCGGAGGCCGATTCCGGCCTCGTCGAGCTCGACGCCGCCCTCGACAAGCTCGCCGGCGCGAGCGGCCCGATCAAGCAGCGCGTCCTCATGGCGGCCGCGCACGTCGTCAGCGCCGACGGCGTGCTTCTCACGGCGGAGGCCGAGCTGCTGCGGGCCATCGCGGCCTCGCTCGACGTGCCCGTTCCTCCCATGTCGGCGGTTGCCGCCGCCTGAGCGAGGTCGGCGTGACCTTTTGTTGGAGTTTGCGTCTCTCCTGCCGGATGTCTTATCTCAGGAGGTCCGTCTCCCGCTTGGACCCAACGTCCCCGACTTCAGTATCACCATAACATGAGCCATTTACCCACTGAGGCCCCCCCGTCAAAAGGGAATCGAGAGCCCATTTCACCAACCCTGACGGTCGCTGAGAAAAGCAGCAACAGGCGGACGGTTATATTCACGCTCCTTGCCGTGTTCATCCTGGGGACGGGCAGCCTGCTTTACTACCGCTCGAAGGCGCCCAAGACCACGGGATTCCAGGGCGCCGGGGGCCGGCGTGGCGGGTTCGGGATGACCGGGCCGCTCCCCGTGGTCGTCAGCGTCGCGCGAAAGGCGGATATCAACATCATCCTGAATGGCTTGGGTACCGTGACGCCTCTCGCGACCGTCACCGTGACCACCCAGATCAGCGGCTATCTTACCGAGGTCAATTTCAAGGAAGGCCAGATGGTGACCAAGGGCGACTTGCTGGCCGTGATCGATCCGCGCCCGTACACGGTGGCGCTGGAACAGGCCCAGGGGCAGCTGATCCAGGCGCAGGCCCAGTACAAGGAGGCGCAGATCGACCTCGACCGCTATGTCACGCTCTCGGGGCAGGATTCCATCTCGAAGCAGCAGGTGGACGCCCAGCGGGCCCTCGTCACCCAATACGACGGGATGGTTAAGCAGAACCAGGGCCTCGTGGACAGCGCCCAGCTGAACCTGACCTATTGCCACGTCACGGCGCCCGTATCCGGCCGGGTTGGCCTCCGGCTGGTCGACCAGGGCAACTATGTGACGCCAAACAGCACGACCGGTCTGGTCCTCCTCACCCAGGTGAAGCCGATCACGGTCATCTTCACCCTGCCGGAGGACAACATCCCGCAGGTGGTGAAGCAGGTGCGCGCCCCGGGCTCGAAGATCACCGTCGATGCCTACAACCGGGACAACACCGTCAAGCTCGCCTCGGGCACGCTCTCGACCATCGACAACACGGTCGATCCGACGACCGGCACCTTCAAGCTGCGCGCGGTGTTCCCCAACGAGGACGAGGCGCTTTTCCCGAATCAGTTCGTGAACGTGTCGATGCTGATCGACGTGCAGCAGGGGGTGACGGTGGTTTCCACCTCGGCGATCGAGAGGGGCCAGCAGGGCTCCTTCGTCTACGTCGTCGGCGCCGACAACAAGGTGTCCGCCAAGACCGTGACCCTCGGCGCGACCGAAGGCGAGCGCGTCGCCGTGCTCACGGGCATCAATTCAGGCGACAAGGTCGTGGTCGACGGGGCCGACAGGCTCAAGGACGGCATGGAGGTCGATCCGCAGTTTGCAAACCAGGGCGCCGGCGGCGGAAAGACGCCCGGCAGGTCGTGGAGCAGGGACGGAAAGGCGGGGGCGCCTGACGGCAAGCCCGGCGCGGACGACAAGGCGGGCGCCCCGGACGGCGAGCACAGGCATCGGAAGCCAAGCGGTGACAGCAATTGACGGCTCGCAAATGAGCCCGCCCGAGCCGGGATCCACTCGATGAGTCCCTCCCGCATATTCATCCTAAGGCCGGTTGCGACGACGCTTCTCATGGCGGCGATCCTGATTGTCGGGATAATCGCCTACCGGTTCCTTCCGCTCTCGGCGCTTCCCGAGGTCGATTATCCGACGATTCAGGTTCAGACATTCTATCCGGGCGCGAGTCCGGACGTGATGACGTCGTCGGTCACCGCGCCGCTGGAACGCAACCTCGGCCAGATGCCCGGCCTGAAGCAGATGTCGTCCTCGAGCTCCGCGGGCGCCTCGGTGATCACGCTCCAGTTCAACCTGGACCTGAGCCTCGACATCGCCGAGCAGGAGGTCCAGGCGGCGATCAACCAGGCTCAGTTCCTGCTGCCGGCGGACCTTCCGGCGCCGCCGATCTACGCCAAGGTCAACCCCGCCGATGCGCCCGTGCTTTCACTTGCGCTTACCTCGAAGACGCTCCCGCTGACAACGGTCGAGGACCTCGCGGATACCCGGCTCGCGCAGAATATCTCGCAGCTGGCCGGAGTCGGCCTCGTGAGCATCGGCGGCGGCCAGAGGCAATCCGTCCGGATCCGCGCCAACCCGGTCGCGCTCGCGGCGTACGGGCTGAACATCGACGACATGCGCACGACCATCACGAACGGGAACCAGAACCAGGCGAAGGGCAGCTTCGATGGCCCGTCGCGCGCCTTCACGATCAACTCGAACGACCAGCTCATGTCGGTCGCCCAGTACGAGAAGCTGGTCGTCGCGTACAAGAACGGCGCCCCCGTCAGGCTGTCCGACGTCGCGACCGTGCAGTTCGCCCCGGAGAACAACAAGCTCGCCGCGTGGTACAACAAGACCCCCGCCGTGATCCTCGACATACGGCGCCAGCCCGGCGCGAACGTGATCAAGGTCGTCGAGGGCGTCTACGCCCTCCTCCCGCAGCTCAAGGCCTCGCTCCCGCCGTCGGTCGACGTGAGCGTCCTCACGGACCGCACCGTGACGATCCGCGCGTCCATCCGGGACGTCGAGTTTGAGCTCACGCTGGCTGTCATCCTGGTCGTCCTTGTGATCTTCGTCTTCCTGAGGAACATCCCCGCGACGATCATACCCAGCCTCTCGGTGCCGCTGTCGCTCGTCGGCACGTTCGCGGTCATGTACCTGCTGGGGTTCAGCCTGAACAACCTGTCGCTCATGTCGCTGACGATCGCGGCCGGCTTCGTGGTGGACGACGCGATCGTTATGATCGAGAACATCGCGCGTTACGTGGAGATGGGGGACACGCCCCTCGAGGCGGCCCTCAAGGGGTCCGAGCAGATAGGGTTCACGATCATCTCGCTCACGATCTCGCTGATAGCCGTCCTCATCCCGCTCCTGTTCATGGGCGACGTCGTGGGCCGGCTTTTCCGCGAATTCGCCATCACGCTTGCGGTGACGATCCTGATCTCGGCGGTGGTCTCGCTGACGCTCGTGCCCATGATGTGCGCCAAGCTCGTGAGGCACCACGAGCCCGAGGAGGTGCCGGCCTGGAGCAGGAAGACCGGGGAATTCATAGACGGGGTCATCGCCAGGTACGGCTCGATGCTCACCTGGGTGCTGGACCGCCAGGCGCTGACGCTGGCGGTCGCCGTCGGAACGCTCGTCCTCACCGCTGTCCTCTATGTCGTGATCCCCAAGGGCTTCTTCCCTGTCCAGGACACCGGCCTTATCCAGGTCATCACGGAGGGGCCGCAATCCGCCTCGTACGAGGCCATGGTGGACCGGCAGCAGGCCCTGGCGTCCGAGATCCTGAAGGATCCCGCCGTCGAGAGCCTCTCCTCGATAGTCGGCGTCGACGGATCCAACACGACGCTCAACACCGGCCGGATGCAGGTCAACCTGAAGCCAAGGCAGGATCGTTCCGACACGGCCGCCGGAGTGATACGACGGCTTAACGTGGCGCTCGACAAGGTGGTCGGGATCTCGGCGTACATGCAACCCGTCCAGGACCTGACCATCGACGACCGGGTCAGCCGGACCCAGTACCAGTTTGTGCTTGAGAGCACAAATCCCGCCGACCTGACCGAGTGGGTCCCGAAGCTGACCGACCAGCTGCGCCAGCAGAGCCAGCTGACCGGCGTCGCGTCGGACCTTTCCGAAAACGGCCTTGGCACCTACATCGACATCGACCGCGACACCGCCGCGCGGTTCGGGATAACGGCCGCGACGATCGACAACGCCCTCTATGACGCGTTCGGCCAGCGGATCATCTCGACCATATTCACGGAATCCACCCAGTACCGGGTGATCATGGAGGCCGACCCCGCGCTTCAGCGCTCGCCGGCCTCGCTTTCGCTCATTTACATCCCATCGGCCTCGGGGGGCCAGGTGCCGCTCTCGTCGATCGCAAGGATCGAGGATAAGCCGGAGCCGCTTCTCGTCGACCACCTCGGGCAGTTCCCCGCGAACACGATCTCATTCAACGTGCCGCTCGGCGGCTCGCTTGGGGACGCGGTAAAGGCGATCCACGGGGTCGAGGCGAAGATCGGCCTGCCCGAGAGCATCGCGACGAGCTTTCAGGGGGCGGCAAGCGCGTTCGAAAGCTCGCTTTCGAACGAGCTCTTCCTGATCGGCGCCGCGATCCTGACGATGTACATCATCCTGGGCATCCTCTACGAGAGCTTCATCCACCCCATAACGATCCTCTCGACGCTGCCGTCGGCCGGGATCGGCGCGCTCCTTGCCCTGATGATCGTCGGCAGCGACCTAGGCGTCATCGGGATCATCGGGATCATCCTCCTGATCGGCATCGTGAAGAAGAACGCGATCATGATGATCGACTTCGCGCTCGACGCCGAGAGAAGCGAGGGATTGCCGCCGCGCGAGGCGATCTACCAGGCCTGCCTGCTCAGGTTCAGGCCGATCCTGATGACGACGCTGGCCGCGATGCTGGGCGCCGTCCCGCTCATGCTCGGCACCGGCATGGGATCCGAGCTGCGGCACCCGCTCGGCGTGACGATCGTGGGCGGGCTGATCGTGAGCCAGGTGCTGACCCTCTTCACGACCCCCGTCATCTACCTTGCGTTTGACAGGATCGCGGCCCGCTTGCGCGAGAAGGGCGCCCCGAGCGTCCGGGCCAGGGAGGCGACCACGTGAACTTCTCGGAGGTGTTCATCCGAAGGCCGGTCGCGACGACGCTGTTCACGGCCGGGATCGTGCTGGCTGGCGCGACGGGTTATCTCAAGCTGGCTGTCGCGCCGTTCCCGCAGGTGGACACGGCGACGATCTCGGTCTCGGCGTCCATGGCCGGGGCCAGCCCGGAAACCATGGCGACCAGCGTCGCCACGCCCCTTGAGCGCCACCTGGGAGCGATCTCCGATGTCACGGAGATGACCTCCTCGAGCTCAGTGGGGAGCACCAATATCACGCTCCAGTTCGGGCTCAACCGCAACATCGATGGCGCCGCCCGCGACGTCCAGGCGGCGATCGTCGCGGCGCGCGTGGACCTTCCGGCGGCGCTCAGGTCGAACCCGCAGTACAGGAAGCAGAACCCCGCCGACCAGCCGATCATGATCCTGTCCCTGACGTCGAAGACGATGACCTCGGGCCAACTCTACGACGAGGCGTCGACCAAACTGGCCCAGAAGCTTTCGCAGGTGTCGGGCGTGGGCAATGTCGGCGTGTGGGGAAGCTCGCTTCCCGCCGTCCGCGCGGAGCTCAATCCCTCGAGCCTGTTCAAGTACGGCATCGGCCTTGAGGACGTCCGCGCGGCGCTCGCGGCCGCCAACGCCAACAGCCCCAAGGGCGCGATCGAGAACGGGATCTTCCACTGGCAGATTTACGACAACGACCAGTCGCGCGTGGCCAAGGACTACCGCGGCCTGGTGGTCGCGTACAGGAATGGCGCCCCCATCCGGCTGAGCGACGTGGCCGAGGTGACGGATTCCGTCGAGGACATCCGCAACCTGGGGTTGTCCAGGGGGGTCCCGGCCGTCCTCATCGGCATCCTCAAGCAGCCCCAGGCCAACATCATCGAGACGGTCGACCTCATCCGCTCCATGCTTCCCCGCCTGCAGGCGGATGTCTCCCCGGCGACCGTGCTCGATGTCGCCATGGACCGGAGCACGACCATCCGGGCGTCGCTTCGCGACGTCGAGCGCTCGCTCGCGGTCGCGATCGTGCTCGTCGTGCTCGTCGTGTACCTCTTCCTTCGCGACGGCCGCGCCACCTTGATCCCGACCGTAGCCGTGCCGGTCTCCCTGATCGGGACTTTCGGCGCGATGTACCTGCTCAACTACAGCCTGGACAACCTTTCGCTGATGGCCCTGACGATCGCGACCGGGTTCGTCGTCGACGACGCGATCGTCGTGATGGAGAACATCACCCGGCACATGGAGTCCGGGACGCCGAGGTTCGAGGCGGCGATTGTCGGCGTCCGGCAGGTCGCGTTCACCGTCCTCTCGATGAGCCTCTCGCTGATCGCGGTGTTCATCCCGATCCTCCTCATGGGCGGCCAGGTGGGCCGCACGTTCCGCGAGTTCGCGATGACGCTCTCGGTGGCGATCGTCATCTCAATGGTGATTTCGCTCACCACGACGCCAATGATGTGCGCGAGGCTCCTCACCGTCCGCCACAAGGGCGAGATCCGGAACCGGTTCCACAGGTGGACCGAGTCGGCCTACGAGGGAATGCTCGACCTGTACCGGGACACGCTTTCCTGGGCGCTTCGCCATTCCTTCCTCATGATCATCGTGCTCGGATGCACGGTCGTGATGAACGTCTGGCTGTTCGTGATCATACAGAAGGGCTTTTTCCCGCCGGAGGACACGGGCCGCATCCAGGGCTTCATCCAGGCCGACCAGAGCGTCTCGTTCCAGCGGATGTCCCAGAAGCTGAGGCAATTCATGGCGATCGTCCAGGAGGACCCGGACGTGGCCGACGTTGTCGGGTTCACGGGCGCCGGCGGCCGCGGCGGCAACACGGGCGCGATGTTCATTTCCGTGAAGCCGCTCAGCCAGCGCAAGGTTTCATCGGACCAGATCATCGCGCGCCTAAGGCCAAAGCTCGCGCATGTGCCCGGGGGCACGCTCTTCATGTTCACGAACCAGGAGACGCCCAGGACCGGGGGGCGGATAAGCAACACGGCATGGCAGTACACGCTCCAGTCGGACGACCTCGAATCCCTGCGCACGTGGACGCCCAAGCTCCTGGAGGCGCTCAAGACCGAGCCCGCGCTGATCGACCTCAACTCCGACCAGCAGGACAAGGGTCTGGAGACCGATCTCGTGATCGATCGCGACACCGCCTCCCGGCTGGGGCTGACCGAGGTCCAGATCGACAACACCCTGTACGATGCGTTTGGCCAGAGGCAGGTCTCGACGATCTATGAGTCGCTCAACCAATACCACGTGGTCATGGTGGTGGCGCAGCGCTTCTGGCAGGAACCGTCCGCGCTCAGGGACATCTACGTCAGTTCCACGGGCGGGACCGTGAGCGGCACGCAGTCAACCAACGCCGTGGCCGGCACGGTCTCCGGGTTCTCGGGATTTGCCGTTGCAAGCACGGCCTCGGCGGCGTCGGCACCCAGCGCCAGCTCCGTCGCGGCTGACTCGGCGCGCAACGCCAGCATCAATGCCATCGCCACGACCGGCCACGCCTCGGCGTCGACCGGCGAGGCGGTCAGCACGAACAATGAGGTCATGGTGCCGCTGTCGGCATTCTCCCATTACGGGCTTGGGACCACCCCCCTGGCCGTGAATCACCAGAACACCTTTGTCGCCGGGACAATCTCGTTCAACCTCGCCCCTGAGGCGGCGCTTTCGGACGCGGTCGCCGCCGTGGAGCGGCAGACCGCCGCCATTCACATGCCGGCCTCGGTCCATGGGAGCTTCCAGGGCACGGCAAAGACCTTCCAGGACACGCTGGCCAACGAGGCGGTCCTGGTCCTGGCGGCGATCGTCGCGATCTATCTCGTCCTCGGCATACTCTATGAGAGCTATGCCCACCCGTTCACGATCCTGTCCACGCTGCCGTCGGCGGGCCTCGGCGCGTTTCTCGCGCTGATGCTGTTCCGCCAGGCTTTCGATCTGATTGCGCTGATAGGCGTCTTCCTCCTGATCGGCATTGTCAAAAAGAACGCCATCATGATGATCGACTTCGCGATCGAGGCGGAGCGCGAGGAGGGGCTGAGCCCCGGCGAGGCGATTTTCAAGGCGTGCCAGCTGCGTTTCAGGCCGATCCTCATGACGACGATGGCGGCCATCCTGGGCGCGGTCCCCCTCGCCATCGGGTACGGCGACGGCGCCGAGCTGCGGCAGCCGCTCGGCATCTCGATCGTCGGCGGCCTGATCGTCAGCCAGATGCTCACGCTCTATACGACCCCCGTCGTGTACCTCTACATCGACCGTGCGCGCCTCTGGCTCCACCGGGCGTGGGTGCGGCTCGGAATCGTCGCCCCCGACAAGGATCCGGCTCCCGCGCCGATTTGACACCCAACGCTAACGAAACGATGGAACCGAAGCCCAGACATTCCACAAGGCCAGCAAGGAGCGCGGCGCGCGGCACGCTCGGCTTGGCTTTCCTCCTCCTCGCAGCCGGATGCGCGGTCGGCCCGGACTACAAGCGGCCGGAGATGGCGGTGCCCTCGGCATTCAAGGAGGCCGCGGGATGGAAGGAGGCGGCGCCGAGCGACGGTGCGCGGAAGGGGCCGTGGTGGGAGGTTTTCGACGATCCGGTCCTCAGCCAGCTGGAGTCCCAGGTGGAAACGTCGAACCTCTCGATCGTCGAGGCCGCCGCAAACTACGAGGAGGCCAGGCAGATCGCGCGCTCGGACAGGACGGCCTATCTTCCCACCGTGGGCGTCCTGGGATCCGCCGAGCGCGAGAAGATACCGGCTTCGGAGAGTTTCCCCGGGGGGGCCCTCAAGTCTTCGTCCTACACCGCGGAGCTCAACGGTTCCTGGGCGCCCGATTTCTGGGGGAAGGTGCGGCGCACCGTCGAGTCCGACGTCGCGACCGCCCAGGCGAACGCCGCCGACCTCGCGAACGCGCGCCTTTCGATGGAGGCGACGCTCGCGACCGACTACATCGAACTCAGGGCGTCCGACGACCAGATACGGCTCCTTGAGAACGCGGTGGTGGCCTACAAGCGGACCGTCTCGATCACGCAGAACAAGTATTCGGTGGGAGTGGCGGCGCGAAGCGACATCATCACGGCGCAGACCCAGCTCGACAGCACGCGGGCGCAGCTGATCGGCGTCGGCGTCCAGCGCGCCCAGTTCGAGCACGCGATCGCCGTGCTCATCGGGAAGGCGCCTGCCGATTTCTCCGTCGTGCGGAGGCCGGAACTTGGAATCACGATCCCGGCGGTCCCCCTGCTCCTCCCGTCGGGCCTTCTCGAGCGCCGGCCCGACATCTCGGCGGCCGAGCGCGCGGCCGACGCAGCAAACGCGAAGATCGGCATCCAGACGGCGGCCTATTACCCGGCGTTCACCATCTCCGGCACCGCCGGCTACGAGGGCTCTCCCCTCAACCAGCTCATCTCGACGCCGTTCGAGTTCTGGACGCTCGGCGCCCAGGCCGCCGACACGCTGCTCGACTGGGGGCAGCGCCACGACCTGGTGCGCTCCGCGAAGGCCGCTTATGACGAGACCGCGGCCAATTACCGGCAGACGGTGCTCACCGCCCTCCAGCAGGTGGAGGACAATCTCGCGGAGATCCGGATCCTCAATGACGAGTCCCAGGTCGAGAAGGACGCGGTCGCCGAGGCCGCGCAGGCCTCGCAGATCGCCCTGAACGAGTACAACGCCGGGACCGTCGATTTCACCACGGTCGTTGCCGCGCAGGTCACGGAGCTCACCAACCGCGAGACCGCGCTCGGGATCAACGAGTCGCAGCTGACCTCGAGCGTGGCGCTCATCCAGGCGCTCGGAGGCGGCTGGACGACGGCGGACCTGCCCTCCCCGGGCAAGGTTGTTTCGCATTAAGCGGTAAGGGATTGGCGGGTGCCGGGATTGCGGTCTTTTCCGCCTGGGACGGACGCGCGGGCCGACTTTCTGGCACGTCGAATGCTCAGCTTCCGTGCAAACCTATGCACAAAACCAAACGTATTGGGCTCGCCGCCGGCTTGGCGCTGGCGGCTCTAACTCCATTGGCCTTGGCGCAAACCGCCACGCCCCCTCCACCCACCGACACGACGGCGCCGGCGCCGGCAACTCCGACGGCCGCCCAGGCGGCGGGCGCTCCGGCGAGCAGCGAGGCCGCCGTGCAGATGGAAAAATACAACGTGAACGACGTTCCGCTCGAGCAGCAGATCCTGCCGACGTCCCGCCCGTTCACCTCGGTGTTCGGCACGGAGGACAACATCCTGGACGTCCCCAGGAACGTGACGATCATCTCGCGCGAGCAGATGGATGTCATCGACATCCAGGACACCACACAGTTCAGCAAGCTGACCTCGAGTTCCTACACGGACTCCAACTTCGGCTCGCCATCGAACCCCAGCATCCGCGGACAATCCTCCGACGTTTTCATGAACGGGATGCGCCAGAGGATCGGCGAGAGCGGCGACGGCATGCCGATCGACTTCAACATCGTCGAGTCGGTCAACATCGTGCCCGGTCCCGCGACCGCGGTGCAGGGCGCCTCGGCCTACGTCGGCGGTTTCGTCGACATGATCTCGAAGCAGCCCTTCTTCGACGGCACCAAGACCACCCTGAGCTACACCGTGGGCTCCTACGACACGAACCGCTGGACCCTTGACACCGGCGGTCCCCTGAGCCCCACCCTCGCCTACCGCTTCAGCTACTCAGGCGAGGACAGCGACGGGTACTGGTACAACTGGATCAAGCAGACCACCTCGCTCTACGGCGCCATCACGTGGCGCCCGACCAAGGACTACGAGGTTTTCGTGATGTCGAAGGCGTTCTGGGCCGACTATAGGGAAAACTTTGGCATCAACAGGCCCACCCAGGCCCTCATCTCCGACGGCCTGTACGTCCCGGGAACCAACGTGAACAACGGGACGATGGCCGGCCCCGGGAACCTCGAGAATGCGATCAATGTCGGCGGGGGTCCCGGCGGCGGCGACATCATCGACTTCGGCGCGCCCGTCCCGGTCGACTACCACGAAACCGCTCAGGGCCCCGCCAGCCACGCCCATGGCATGGAATACAACACGCAGGTGATCCAGACCCTCGCGATCTCGTCCGACATGAAGGTGGTGAACAACACGATGTTCAGCTACACCAAGCGCGACACCTTCAATTCCGACGGCTACAGCGAGATCATCGATCCCTCGTGGTTCATCGACAACAGGACCGGGCTCATCATCACGAAGCCGTACGTGACGATCAACACCGGCCTTGAGGAGAAGTACCAGAGCACGCGGGCCTATGACGACTTCTTCTTCGAGCCCGTGAACGTCTGGGATCTCTCGAATCCCTCGCTTCGCCCCGACATCAACAGCTACCTCTCCCAGAATGGCCCGGGCGGATTCCTGGGCGTGCCCGTCCCGGGCTTCGAGAACCGCTATGCCACCCCCGCGCTCGGCACGTTCGGCCCCGGGTCGGGCAACGGCGGCGGGATGTACTTCAACCTGAACAACGACACGAACGATTCGGACCAGGAGGAGGTTTCGCCCTACTTCCAGGCGACCTGGAAGCTCTCCGAGACCTGGAACCTGGTCACGGGCGCCCGCCTGGACATCATGCACGTGCAGTCGAGGGATCCGCTCAACACGGCGGCCTCGGCATCGCTCGAGGTCGGCGAACCCAATGTCAACGTGAGTCTGGTCGACAAGATAACGCCCCAGCTCTCCTCCTACGTGACCTACAACTACAGCCAGAACTACACCGGGGACCTTGCGGATGGCGGTGGTTTCGGCCTGTATGCCGACGCCCTCGGCAATCCCACGATCCCGAGGTCCCTGTTCTCGGAGCAAAGCCAGCTGGTCGAGGTGGGGGCGAAGTTCCAGATCGACGACAACAAGCTGTTCATCAGCAACGACGTCTTTGAACAGACGCGCCAGAGCAAGCCGCAGGGCTCACCTGTGATCCAGTACATGTTCTACGGGTATGAGCTCTCGATCAACTACCAGCCGAACAAGCAGTTCTTCGCCACGCTGGGCTACTCCTGGATCAACGGAAGCTCACCCGTCACCGCCGCGACATTCCCCTTCCAGGGCTATGACGGGAACCAGCTCCCAGGCGGACCGCCGGTACCGCTGGACGAGGGCGGCACCGCCCCGCAGCAGTCCTCGGGCCGCCTACGGGCCCCCGGCCAGCCCCTGGACACGTTCAACGCGCTCGCCTCCTACACGTTTCCGTGCGGGATAGGCATCGAGTCGAACGTCCTCGTCACGAGCCCGATGAACAACGACTACCAGGGCTACCTCGTGATTCCGACGCAGTACTCGGTGGACGCGGAGGTGTTCTACAAGATGAAGCATTGGGAATTCCGGATCTCGGGCACCAACGTGACAAACCAGCACAACTGGGAACCCTCGGTCGCCACGTATGCGCTCGAAGGCATCGTCCCCCTGCCGGGCGCCGAGGTCTTCGGGACGGTCAAGTACAGGTTCTAAGCCGGGTCCGCAGCTTCCCGTCACATTCGCCGCCCGGCCATCCCGCCGGGCGGCGATTTTCTGCCGGCCGGGGCGGCTCAGAACGACCCGGAGTTGCTCACGAAGGCGATCGTCCGGCTGTCCGGCGACCAGGAATTGACGTTGATCGAGCCCTGCCCTCCGTAGACGTAGCCGACAACCGTGGGCTTGCCGCCCTCGACCGGCATCCTGCGGAGGTAGACGTGCTTGTAGAAGGGATGGTCGCCCGAGGCGATTTCCGCCGGGAAGCTGATGAACAGGATCGTCCTGCCGTCGGGCGAGACGTGCGGGAACCAGTTGTTGAATTCGTCGTCGGTCACCTGCGCCTGGCCCGACCCGTCGGCGTTCATCCTCCACACCTGCATCTTGCCGGTGCGCTCCGAGTTGAAGAAGATTGTCTTCCCGTCGGGGGTGTACTCCGAGCCGTCATCGAGCCCCTTCGCGGTCGTCAGCCGCTCCTCGGGCCCGCCGTCGGACGGGACCCTGTAGATGTCGAACTCGTGGTTTCGCTCACCCGTGAAAAGCAGGAACTTCCCGTCGGGAGACCAGCCGTGCAGGTACGACGGGCCCGTCGGCGTGATTTGGCGCGGGACTCCCCCGCCAATGGGGACGGTGTAGACAATGGACGGGGAACCGCTGCTTATGCCGAGCATGGTCCCGTCAAATGAAAGCGTGTGGTCGTTGTTGCAGTGGACCTGGGAGCCCGTGTCGATGGGGGTGGATTCCCGGCTCGCAAGGTCGAAGCTTAACATATGGCCGTTGTGGTTGTAGACCAGGCGCCGGCCGTCTGGAGTCCAGTTCGGGGCCTGAACCGAGTCTTCCGCGCGGTGGATCGTCTTTCGGACCCCTGTCTTGACGTCGAGAAGCTCGATGTCGCTGCCGATATAGTCCCTGTAGGGCCTGAAGTCCGGCGCCGCCGGCCGGACAAGGCGGACATTCCGGAAGATCCCCTTCTCAGCCAGCGTGTTGTTGTGTGCGCAGATGTAGATGCCGACGTACACCTCGTCCGGCAGGTCGATCGCGTCGAAATCCTGCGGCGTGTACGTCTCGCCGAAGCGGGCGGCGGACATGGTGAATTTCTTCCCCGACCGCTCGAGCTGGAGGACGTCGGGACCCTCGATCTTAAGGCGGATCTCCTCGGTCGGCGCGCCGTCGGTCTTGCGGAACTGGAGCGATGTCAGCCCGCTGCCGTGCCTGCACGCGTTCACGTGGGGCGAGCGGGGATCGAGGCTCGCGCGGATGATGAGCCCCATCTTGCGGTGAGGGTCGGCGCCCTCGCCCAGGAATTCCGTGAAGGCCTGGATGATGAAGTCGCCCTTCACCTTCTTCCATGCGAATTGGAACTCGTCGTGGTCGCCCCACATGTTGGTGCCCGACGCCGAAAGGAGATACTCCTGGGAATCCGTGTCGAACGCGGCGCTTCCGGGAAGGCCGACGCCGCCGATGTCGCCGTGCTGGTCGAAAACCCCGACAGGCGCCGGCTGGTCGGCCCCGCGCGCGGGAATGACAACCCCGACCGCGATCGCGCAGCACAGGGTTTGGATCAGGGACAGGTTCGGCGCGGCGAGCAGCAGTATGTGGGAGGACATGAGGGCTGGGGGTTCGGCAACGCGTAGGCTGCCTTGGTCCATGGATTTGACTCGGAACGCCGATGCTACGCTCCGCGCCCCTCTCGGCAAGTCCCGACGCAATCCAGCCCTTTCCCGGGAGATTCAGCGGAAACGGGCCTGTCCGCCGGAAGAACGTTGCGTCGAGGCGGCCCAAAAAGCATCCATGTCAATGGCGCATCATGCGTTTCCGATTCCCCCGCGTCCCCCCCTTTCCAGGCTCACCATGCTCAGGAATCCCACGCTGACCAGGTCGCTCGCCGCGCTCCTTGTCTCCCTCGCGGCCGCGGACGCGTCCTCCGGCAGCTCCGCCGAGCAGCTGCGCGGCGAGCCCTCGGCCTTCCTTAGGGCCAACGCGGAGAGCCCGGTCGACTGGATGCCATGGGGGGAGGCGGCCTTTTCAAGGGCCAGGCGCGAGCAGAAGCCGGTTTTCCTATTCATGGGGTATTTCACGAGCGAGCTCGCTCGCGCGATGCGCCGCCAAACATTTGCAAATGCGGAGACGGCGCAATGGCTCAACCAGCGGTTCGTCTGCGTGATCGTCGACCGCGACGAGCGGCCCGACCTGGCGTCGCTCTACCGGGCGTACGTGGAGGACGTGAAGCAGCTCAGCGGGTGGCCGCTCAACGTGTGGCTGACGCCCGAGCTCCAGCCGTTTGAGGGCTCCGCCTACCTTTCGCCCTCGGAGGATTGGGGCAGGCCGGGATTCCTGAAGCAGGCGAAGGAGGCCCAGGATGCATGGGAGACCGACCGGGCGGGATGCCTTAGGCGGGCCGCGGAGGCCGTCGCCCAGCTGACGCCGTCCGTCCGTTCCGAGCCTCCGGCCGCGTGGACCCCTGAACGGTCGAAGGCGAGGCTCTCGGCCGCAGCCGACGCCTGGCGGGATGTCTTCGACTCGGCGCGGGGCGGCTTCGGCGATCCTCCAAAGCAGCCGGAGCCCGACCTGATTCGCTTCCTCCTGCGCCGGTCCCCGGAGGATCGCGAGGCCGCGCTAAAGACCCTGCGCGCCCTGTCGACCAGCGCCGTGCGCGATCCGCTCGACGGGGGGTTCTTCCGGTATGCGTCCGATGCCGCGTGGCGCCTGCCCTATGCCCAGAAGGTCGTTTCAGACCAGGCGCGGATTGCCCTCGCGTTCCTGGACGCGGCGCAGGGCGCCGACGCAAAGGCCTTTGAAATGTCCGCCCGCGGCGCCCTCGACTATGCGCTCAGCCGGCTCGTGCGCGCCGATGGCACGTTCGCCGCGGCGCAGGATGCGACGGCCGAGGAATTTGCCGGCTACTATGCCTGGACCGCGGCGGAGATCGACAGGGCCCTCGGGGCGGCTTCGCCGGCATTCAAGCGGGCCCATGGCGTCGAGCCGGGGGGGAACGTGCCGCCCGCCGACGATCCCTCCGGGATCTACGCCTCCAGGAACCTGCTGCAGTCGTCAACCGACCCGAGCGCGCGGCTGGCCGATGCCGCCGCCCGCCTGCTCGCCCTGCGCGACCGCAGGCCCGCGCCGCCTCGCGACGACCGCGCCTCCGCCGGGGCGCAGGGGCTGATGCTTGTCGCGCTGGCGCGCGCGGGATCGCAACTGGGGGATTCCCGGTACCTGGCGGCGGCAAAACGCACCCTGGGCGCCGTTCGAAAGGCCTATCTCAAGGCGCCGGACGGCGACCTGCGCCACATGTCCGGCTCGGCGGTGCCCGCCGACGCCGCCGACTACGCGGCCGTGGCCCTGGGTTGCCGCGAATATGCCCGCGCCGTCGGCGACAAGGGTGCGGACGCCTTGGCCTCGCGCCTGCTGACGCGTCTCGACAAGGAGTATTACGATCCGATCAGCCGCCGGTATTTTGGCGCGCCCGCCGGGCCGCAGGCCGGGTTCTTCGTTCGGCCGTTTGCGTCCGGGGACCCACCCTCCGCGGAAGCCCTGGCGCTCGAGGCCGGATCCCCCCGGGCAAGGGCCGGGGAAATCGCCGCGGGGCTGCTGGACGCCCTTGACGAGACCAATGCCCAGGCGCCCGGAGACGAGCTCCTGGCGCTCGCCTTGTTTGCCGAGCGCCCGCCCGGCAGGTGACTCACTCCGCGCGGGAGAGCACGACCGCCGCGTCGCGGACAATCGGCGGCGTCGGCAGCCTGAGCATGCCGCCCCGGTGCTCGATCACCGTGGACGGGGATGGCACGCCCTTGATCGTGTCCCACCATGTGACCTTCCACGATCCGGCGGGCACGTTGTCCAGGTCGACCGTGCCGCCAACCGGAGCGGAGGGGTTTATCGCGTGGAGGTTGGTCCGGTGCCAGACCCACGCCTCGATGAATGTGTCGTTCCTGCGGCCGATCACGGCGAGGGCCGAGGTCTCAAGGCTGAGGTCGATCTCGGGCACCCCTATCCACTCGGGGCCGGGGTTCTCGATGAGGAGCGCGTGCCGGCCTGGGCCCACGGTGACCGAGAGCTCGGCCGGCTCCGGGGCGGCGGAGCCCCCGGGCCACCGATGGGTCGCTTCAATGTGGCCGTCGACGCTCACGCGCAGCCCGGCGACTCCCGGACCCATCTCGCCCACGTGGACGCGCACGGTGGTCTCGGAGGGCAGGTCGAGGCGATAGGTGGCATGGTCGGGGTATCCGGCGGCGGCGCTGGCGGCGGGCCCGACCAACGTGGCCGGGACGTTGGCGGCCTCGATCGGCACGCTTCCGTCGACCGGGTAGGCGAAATCGGGCGCGGCCCGGCGCTGCCAGACCTGTCCCGCGAGGATCTTGAGCGGCACGCGATCCCGGCATTCGACGACGGCCGAAAACGGCTGGAGGCCCGTCTTTGCGGCAACCTTGTTGATCACGAGGAACCGAAACACCGCGCCCAGCTCGTTCAGCCGCTTCTGCGCGATCAGCTGCCAGCCGTCCCAGGGCTGGGCGGCCACGTCACCCTCCCCCATGATGCTGGCCCAGACCGGCGGGATGATGCCGAGGCCGGATTTCTTCACCTCGGCCGACACGGCCTCGTGATCGTCGCCCACCTCGCCGTAAAAGACCGGCCGATCAAGCGTGGCGTAAACCGCATCGTAGCTGCGGGCCCCGGCGATCAGGTTGGCGGCATAGAGGTGCGGCTGGTAGAAATCCATCTTCTCGTAGATCGGGCTGCGCAGGTTCTCGGTGCTGGTGGTTATCAGGTGGCCGTAGACGTCTATCGAGCGGATGTACTTGGCCATCTCGCTGTGCCAGTGGGCGACATCGGCCTCGCGTCCCTTCCTGAACGCGTCCGTCCAGTGCACCTCGTTGAAAAGCTCCCAGGCGACCACCGCAGGGGACCAGCCCCAGCGGGCGACGATGTAGCGGTACTTGACCAGGGTGAAGACGCGCGCGTTGGCGTCCGTGAAGAAATCCTCCGGGGCCTTCAGGAAGCCGCCGGGATTGGCCGCGTTCCATGGATTCTGGGCCCAGTTGGTATCGTTCTCCGTGTTGAACTGGCCGTGGTGCTGGAGGACGACCTGGACGTAGACCCCGCTTTCCTCGGCCGCGCCCAGGAGCTGGTCCCAGTTCTCGGCAACCTGCTCGTCGAGGATGCCCGGCTTCGGCGACGGGCCCATGTCCGCCGGCAGCCAGTCAAGGTTGAGGCCGCCCCAGTGCGCCATCCAGACCCTCATCCAGTTGAGGTTGGCGTGGGCGAACGCGGGGAAGGCCTCGAGGTAATAGTTCAGCCGGTCGGTCCTGTCGTCCGCAGCCCAGGCGAGGTTCGCGCCGACGGGAACAAAGGGAAGGCCGTCGGAACGCATGAACTTCCTGGGCTCCTTCGGGTTTATCATGATCGCCGGCAGCCGTGTCCTGGCGGTGTTCTCGAAATCGGCGGGAGTGACCAGGCTGACGATCATTCCCGTCTGGTGGACGCCGAGCGTCGTCTCCGAGACGCTGCCGAAATGATACGTGCCCACCTCGTTGGGCCTCGCGCGCACCGTGTAGAGGCCGCCGTCCGCGTAATACGCGGGCAGCGTCAGCTTCTGCCCGCCGGGAGTGACGACCTCCGCCCAGATCTCGCGGGCATACGGGTTCTGCACCATCGAGCTGTCGGGAGCGACAAAGGTGAACTCGATGGGCTTGGGGCCGGCGGCGGCAGCCTGGGCCAGCAAGATTCCAGCGAGGAGCGTGAGGCGGGGTACGTGCATAGTGGGGTGGTAGCGTCTCTCATAGGCTGGATTCGGCGTTCGCTGCACCAACCAGAGATTTTTCCTGCATTCGCGCCCGGTAGGCGCCCGGGGATGCGCCCGTCAGGCGCTTGAAGAGCACGCACATGTATTCCATGTGCTCGAAGCCGGTCAGCTCCGCGATCCGCTTCAGCGGAAAGTCGGTCTCCAGGAGAAGCTGCCGGATCCTCCTCAGCTGCACGCGCCGGATCTCCGCCTGGGGCGAGCGGCCGATGTGCTGGCGGAACTTGCGCTCCATCTGGCTGCGCGACGCGTGGGCGTGCTGAAGCACCTCGTTGACCGTAATGCCGCTGCAGGCCTGGTCCCTGATGAAGCTCAGGGCGGACACGACGTTGCGGTCCTCGACGGCCAGGACATCCGTCGAGTGCCGGGTCACGACGCCGATCGGCTCGATGCGCTGGTCGTACGAGACGACCTTGCGGCCCGCGATCATGTCGCTCAGGAGGCTCGCCGCGCGGTATCCGGACTGGTACGCGTTCGGCGCGACGCTCGAAAGGGCCGGGTCCGCAAGCTCGCAGCGGATGGGGTCGTTGTTTGAGCCGAGGATCGCGACCTCCTCGGGCACCAGCAGGTCGGCGGCATGGGCGGCGCTGATCAGCTGCTGCGCCCTCAGGTCCATGCAGGCCATCAGGCCTATCGGCTTCGGGAGCGCCTCGAGCCAGCTGGCCAGCTTGCTGATCTGCTGCTCCACCCAGGACGGCGTCGTGTCCCCCGGGTAGTCGACGTCGAACAGGGCGCATTCGTGGCCTGCCAGCCGCACCGCCTCGACAAACCCGTCCCGCCGCTCCCGGGACCAGCTCAGGTCCGAGAAGCCGGCAAAGCCGAAATTCTGAAAGCCGCGCTCTATGAAATGCTCAGCGCCTAGGTGCCCGATGCCGACATTGTCGGGGCGGATCTTCGGGACTCCCGGGTACAGCTCCATGTCGTTCAGGTCGACGAGCGGGATTCCAAGCTCGGCGCAGGCGCTGACCAGCTCGGGCGTCGTGTGCCGGCTGATGACGCCGTGCCACCTCTTGTTGCGGATCCACCTCGGATCCGTCTCGGAGACGGCCTGGTCGTCGTGGAAGGCGGTCCAGAGGTGGTGCGTGCGCTCGAAATGGGCGATGCCCTTGAGCATGGCCGTGCTTTCCTCGAACCGGGTGAGGAAAATCAGCAGCACATGGGGTTTCTTCACGCCCCCAGAGTGCGAGCTTGGAGCCGGGTAGGCAAGTTCGGGAGTCAGCCCCCCGCCGGGGACGCGCTATCTCCTCAGCGGATTCTCCTTGATGAACGAGACGAGCTCGGCCGCGCTGCAGAAGCAGAGCGCCGTGAACGTGTCCGCCGCGCCGTAGTATATCGCGATGCGCCCCGTCGCGGAGTCGCACAGGCATCCCACGGGAAAGCAGACCCCAGGCACGAATCCGGTGAGCTCGTAATGCGCCTCCGGCACGATCACCGGCTGGTTCGCGCAGGCGATGACCTTCCAGGGCTCCTCAAGGTCGAGCAGCATCGCGCTGATCGAGTAGACGAACCCGTTGCACGTCGTGGTGACGCCGTGGTAGAAGAGGAGCCATCCCTCGCTCGTCTCGATGGGCGACGGGCCGGCCCCGATCTTGGTGCCCTGCCACCACGGGCCGCCGCGCCCGATGACATGGCGGTGCCTTCCCCAGTGGACAAGGTCGGGGCTCTCGCTGACGAAGATGTCGCCGAACGGCGTGTGTCCGGTGTCGGAGGGCCGGCTCAGCATCAGGAACTTGCGGCCGAACTTGCGCGGGAAAAGGACGCCGTTGCGGTTGTACGGAAGAAAGGCGTTCTCCAGCTGCTTGAAGCGGACGAAATCGGTGGTCGTGGCGATCCCGATCGTGGGGCCGTGGTAGCCATTGCACCAGGTGACGTAGTGCACGCCGTCGATCAGCGTGACGCGCGGGTCGTAGGCGTACTCGAACCTGCGGACCTCCGGGTCGTCGCACCTGAGGTCGATCGGCTTCGGCTCAAACGTGAATCTGAAGCCGTCCTTGCTTCGGCCGACATGCAGGTGGGGAATGCGGTCCATTCCTTCCGTCCGGAAAACCCCGATGAATCCGCCCTTCCACGGCACGACCGCGCTGTTGTAGATTCCCGTGACCCGCGGCAGGGGTCGGCGGCCGACAACGGGGTTGGCGCTGTAGCGCCAGGCGACGTCGGGATTGCCGGCAGGCTTGGGCTCCCAAGGGATGTTTGGCAGCGCAGGGCCGACAATCTTTAGCTTCATGATGTGGGGTGGGGCAAAATCGCTCCGAACCTCGGAAGGTTCCGAGCTACAAGGGGTTCGCGCTCAACAGCCGAAGCGGATCATCCAGCCTATCCGCAACCGAAGCCTATGTTAATGAGATCCCTTGTCAGGAATTTGAGAAGCCCTCCGTCGACCCTTAAGCCGGCCCTTTTGCCGCCCGGGCCCTTGCCAATCCGTTGGCGAACCCGGGCCGCCGATTTGACATCCCCGCCAAATTGGACCGTCTAAAGGAAGGGTTCGAAGCAGGAATCCCCGCCCGGGCGGCATCCCGTCCCCCAACCGTTGCCCACTCGCCCCGCCAAGCCATCCCGCTGCCTCGCCGTTGCCCTGACGGCGGTCCTGGCCCTCGCCTCGACCGCGAAAGCCGATCCGGCAATCTTCAACGTGGTCGACTACGGGGTGACGGGCTCGGACATCCAGGCCGACACCGCCGCGATCCAGAAGGCGATTGACGCATGCGCCGCCCACGGCGGCGGCCGGGTTGTCATCCCCGCCGGGGCCAAGGTGACCATCGCCACGATCGAGCTCAAGAGCCACGTCGATCTCCACCTTGAGCGGGGCTCCCTGCTCCAGGGAAGCCCCAACCATGGCGATTTCACCCGGTTCGCCTCTCCGCCCGTCTGGTTCGAGGCCGGGCCCGTGGAGAAAATGGGGGTCATCGTCTATGCGGACCGGGCCTACGACATAGCAATCACGGGGCCGGGGCGGATCGACGGGAACGGAATGGCCTATGTCACCGAGACGGGGCCCTACATCTACAAATGCGCCCGCCTGCGGCCCTTCACCATCGTCCTGAAGGACTGCCGGCATGTGCTGCTCCAGGAATTCTCGATGACCAACTCCGCGTTCTGGACACTGCGGCTCCTCGGATGCGACGACGCCTCGATCGACTCGGTCCGCATCGACGGCGACCTGAAGATGCCCAACAACGACGGCATCGATATCGACTGGTCCTCGAATGTGCGCGTGCGCGGCTGCAACATCTCGACCGGCGACGACTGCATCTCGCTCAAGACCGCCCCCCTCAGCGAGGGGATCACGCGGCCCTGCGAGAACATCGTCGTCACCGGGTGCAACCTGAGGTCGCGCTCGTCGGGAATCGTGCTCGGATGCGACGTGGGGGGCCCCATCCGGGACGTGGTCGTCAGCGATTGCGTGATCAAGGACAGCCACCGGGGCGTCGCCGTGCGCCTGAGCCTGGAGGGCAGCATCGAGAGGGTCCTCTTCTCGAACCTGGTCATCGAGACCAGGATATTCGACTCCATGTGGTGGGGGCGCGGCGAGCCCATCCAGATCCTCGCGCTGCAGTGGACGCAGCGCACGAGCGTCGGCGTGATCCGGGACATCCGCTTCTCCAACCTGCTCTGCAACTCCGAGAACGGCGCGATGGTCTACGCGGCCGAGCCCGGGCACATCGAGAATATCTCCTTCGACCATGTCTCGATCCACATCGAGAGGCCCTCGGCGTTCGGCGGCGGCCAGCAGGACCTGAGGCCCAACGCCACCGAGGCGATGCCCACTATGGGGACGAGCGGGTTTCTCCTGAGGGACGCGGCCGGCGTCCGGTTCCGGGACTGCAGCGTGACCTGGGGCCCCAACCCGCCCGCCTACTTCCAGTACGCCCTCGACGCCGCCGGCTGCCCGGGCCTCGAGGACGCGGGGCTGGAGGGAAGCGCCGCACACCCGGGAACCGCGGCAAAGTCGATCCGTTGAACCCGTGATGACGCGCCGCGAATTCATCGGGGTCTCGGCCGCCGCGGCCGCGGGCTCACTGCTCCCGTCCCGCGCCCGCGCTCAGCCCGCCTCGGCGCCCCGCCCGCAGCCGCTCATCCCGAGGTGGCGGGGCTTCAACCTCCAGGGCGGATCCCGGGGCACGCACGCCCTGGCGTTCAGGGAGACGGACTTCGAATGGATGGCCGAGTGGAGATTCAATTTCGCCCGCCTGCCCCTCTCCTACTGGGCATGGTCGGACCCGAAGGACTGGATGCAGATCGACGAGGAGAAGCTCAAGCCGGTCGATGACGCCGTCGAGCTCGGCCGCCGCCACGGCGTCTACGTCAACATCTGCCTGCACCGGATACCGGGCTACTGCGTCAACGGCCGCGAGCTCGAGCCCTACCAGCTCTTCGACAGCCCGCGCGAGTCGATGCAGCGCGCCCTCGACGCCGCGGCGCACCACTGGCGCCACCTCGCGGAGCGGTACAAGGGCATCCCGAGCTCCCGCCTGAGCTTCGACCTGTTCAACGAGCCGCCGTTCATGCCCGACCAGTCGCGCTACGTCGAGATAGCCCGCGCGCTGATCGCCGCCATCCGCGAGGTGAGCCCCGACCGGCTCATCGTGGCCGACGGGGCCGACATCGGCCAGACCCCCGTCATGGGACTCGCCGACCAGGGCATCGTCCAGAGCACGCGCGGCTACCTGCCGAAGATGATCAGCCACTACACGGCCACGTGGGTGCCGCCCAATGAGTTCGAGTCCCTGGAGAAGCCGACCTGGCCCATGGTGGACAAGCACGGCGTCCTGTGGAACCGCGAGAAGCTCCGCGCCGAGCTCATCACCAAGTGGAAGCCCCTGACCGACAAGGGGGTCCCGGTCCACGTCGGCGAATGGGGCTGCTTCACGCAGACGCCCCACGATGCCTGCCTCGCCTGGATGGGCGACCTGCTCGCGCTCTGGAAGGAGGCGGGCTGGGGATGGGCGATGTGGAACCTGCGCGGCGGCTTTGGCATCGTCGACAGCAACCGGGTGGGCGTCGACTACGAGGATTTCCGGGGGCACAAGCTCGACCGAAAGATGCTCGAGCTGCTGCTTACGGGCTGACGGGGCCCGGGATTCACTTCCATGCCGAGACCGGCGTCAAGTCGGGCGCCGCCCGCGGCGGCGGCCAGTGGTCTCCAACGGGGGTCAGGAGGACGGCGATGCGGACCTGGGGGGCGCCGGGCGTGAACCTGATCCTGAGCTCGGTCACGCCCCTGTTCTGGTTCTCGGCGGCGGTCGGCGGCGTCGCCATGCGCACGGAGAATCCCGCGGCCTCGGGGGCGAGGATATCGGCGCGAAGCGCGCGGCCGCCCCGGGTAAGCACCGCGCTGCGGGCGTCGGCCAGCGCCACGCGGGCGCCCGTCAGCATCCGCCATGTGAGCGGCGTCCCGGGCGCCAGCCCGGCGATGTCGTCCTGGACCAGCACGCGGGACCGGTCGAGGATCGCGATGCCGCGCAGGATCTCCCGGGCGAGGCCAGGATACGCCGGCGTCAGGTCGGCGACGGCGAAGGCCCTTTCGGGGGCCGACGCGAACGCGATGATCGGCGCGACGGCCTTCGGGTCCTGCAGCCCGTCGCCCACCGCGATCAGGTTGTGGCTGTGGTTGTTCAGCCGGTAGTAGGTCCAGCGCTTCTCGCCAAAGTAGCCGGGAAGGTCGTAGAAATCGGACCCCAGGTCCTGCGCCCAGCGCTCGCCGTCGGCATCGAGCACGAACGAGCCGAGGTCGAGATGCGCATGGTTCACGTCGTTTCGGCCGGCCTTGAAGCCGACAAAGAGGGCGCGCGGGTCGGCCCAGGCGCTGCGGAAGAGCGCGAGCTCGGCGGGGCCTCGAAAACGCGCGTCGAGCGGCTCCGTCCCGGCGGCGTCCGGCCCGGCGTCCTGCGGAAACCACGCGGCGTTGAGAGCAAACATCTCGTCGTCGCGCGCGGCGTCGCCGGACGCCTCGAGGGCTGCGGCAAGGAGTCCCCGGCTGTGCGCGAGGGCCGTGGCGCTGTGGAAGCGCGTGGCAAGCCACGTGTACTGGGCGTCCGAGCCGATCCTCGACTCGGCGTCGCCATCGGCATAGTTGAAGTCCAGGCCCGCCGGGCCCTGGATATAGAGGCGGTAGAGCGCCGTGCGGTCAAAAGCCGGGGCGTCGCTGATGCCGAAATCCGTGCCGAGGGCACTGTCGAGGAGCGCGATGATGATGACGTTGTAGCCCGTCCCGTAGCCCCAGTAATGGGGGCCCTCGGGGTAGGCGCCGTCGGGCTGGTAGGCGGCCATCGAGACCGGGACCGACCTTCGAACCCCGTTCACCACCAGGCGGGCGAGGCCGGGTTCCTCGTCCGCGAGGGCCAAGGCGGCGCATAGCAGCCCGCCGTTGCAGACCTGGTTCCAGTTGTGGGGCGCCGTCACAAACCACAGGCGCTTGTCGGTAGGGCCGCCCGGGGCGTAGGCCGCCGGAGCGAAGACGAGCGCCTTCTCGAGCAGCGCCGTCCTGATGGCGGCGCGCTCCGGGTCCGTCAGCTGCGGGTAGAGCCAGTCGTAGCCGATCGCGAGCGCGAAGCTCATCTCGGCGACATCCAGGAAATGCGACGGGTTCCAGTCGGCGAACGCGGCGGCGGCCAGCATCTCCCGCTTCGCGCGCTCGGAGAACCTTGCGTCGCCGGTCAGGCGAAACGCCATGGCGCACGTGAGCACCCGCTTCACGCAGGCCCGCGACTTGTCGAGGAGTCGCGGGCCGACGAGGACCCGCTCGATGGGCGCTGCATGGAGCATCGACTCGGCGTCCTCCACGATCCGGGCGTGCAGTCGCCCGCGGAGCGGATCGGACCTGGCCGCGGCGACCGCGGCCCCAAGCTGCTCGTCCGTGAGGAGGAGCCTGGGATGGCCGGCGCGGAGCGTCGCGAGCACATCGGTGTCGCCAGCGCGGGCCGCTCCCGCGACCAGGAGAATGAGCAGGGCCAGTGCCGCGGGCTTCATTTCCCGGCACCCTGTCTAGCGCGGGGCATCGGCGCCGGCGAGCTCGTGCGCGCGCTCGATCAGTTCCATGCACGAGCGGCTGTTGTGGTACGGGCACTTCCAGATGCTGACCTTGGCCGTCGGGAAGGTCCTGCCGCCGCGGCCCTTGAACTCCAATATGGGTGTGTCGTCGCGCATGAGGGTGTCATACCAGTCGCCGTGCAGCCGGTCCACGAACTTCTCCTGGATGAAGCGCCAGCTCCTCTGCGTGTCCGCGAAATACCCCGGGTCGCCGGAGATCTGGTAGGCGTTGAGGAAGCCGACCGCGGACTCCGCCTGCTCCCACCATTCCTTGTGCATGTTGGTGGGGCCCTTCGGGTCGCCCTCGTTGTACACGCCGCCGTCGGTGTCGACGCCCTCGGCGTTGGTCACCCTGGCGATCGCGACGGCCTCCTGCCTCGCCCGCGCGACGAGCGCGGGGTCCCCCAGCACGTCCGCCGCCTCGACCAGCAGCCAGCTCAGCTCGATGTCGTGGCCGTAGGAGACCTTGTCCCCTATGGGCGTCCAGTCGTCCTGCATGAACAGGATGAGGTGGTGGGTGCGCGGGTCGATGATGTGGGTCATCGTCAGCTCGATGAGCTCGCGCTGGCGCCGGCGCAGCCCCTCGTCGGGCCACACGCGCAGCAGGTTCGTGAAGCCCTCGAGGATGTGGATGTGGGAGTTCTGCGACTTGGGGGCGTCGCCAAGCAGGTTGCCCCCGGGGCCGCCCCCGCGCCGCCACTCGCGGTCGAGCGCGTCAAAGTAGCCGCCGTGGTCCGCGTCGTGGGCGTTCTTCTCGATCAGCCCGTAGATGGCGATCGCCTGCTCCAGCGCCGCGATGTCCCCCGTGGCCCGGTAGTATTCGGCAAGTCCGTAGATGCCGAACACCTGCCCGTAGATCTGCTTGTGCGCGTCCGCCGGCTTGCCGTCCGCGCCGACCGTCCAGAAAAGGCCGCCGTCCTGCCTGTCCACGAACCTGTCCAGCAGGTCGCGGTACGCCCAGCGCGCCATCTCGAGGTATTCCGGGTCGCGATAGAGGCGGTAGGCGGCGGAAAACGTCCAGAGGATCCGGCTCGTGAGGAGCGCGCCGCGCGGCAGGTCGTCGCGCGCCTTCATGTCCTCGCCGATGTACGCGTGGAATCCGCCGTGCTCGCGGTCCCGGGCGTTCGCGAGCCAGAACGGCAGGATGTTTCCGCGCAGCTCCTGCTCGGCGGACTTGGCCAGGTCCGACAGCTGGGCCGCGGTCGCCGGGGGCGGTGCCGCGTCGGCGCAACGCGCGGGCGTCGCCAAGCTGCAGACCGAGAGGGCAAGGATCCAGACCGGGGGTTTGGGGAGGGGCATGGCGGGTGAAAGGAGGGCTGCCAGGGCCACAAGTTATGCCCCAATCCGGGCGGAACCGCCAGCCGCCAGATTGGGAAACGTCGCCCGGGCAAAGGCCGCCGGCGCCCTCCTCTCCGGCCGGGCGGCCCCGCGCGAGCGGGAACCCGCGGCCCGGCAGCCGGTTTAGTTTGCTCTCCCCACCTCCTGATTAATTGTTGTCGCAGCATCGCGGCCACGACGCCGGATCCGAGCCCCGCCCAGCCCCGATTGCGCCACCCCATGCAGCTGCACGCACTCGATATAAGCATCATCGTCGGCTATTTCATAGCCGTCGTCTCCATCGGCCTCTGGGTCTCGCGCCGGGGATCCAAGGACCTCGACGCCTACTTCCTCGGCGGCAAGACCCTCCCCTGGTACATGCTCGGCGTGTCGGACGCGTCGGGGATGTTCGACATCAGCGGCACGATGTGGCTCGTCTATGTGCTCTTCCTCTACGGACTCAAGAGCATCTGGCTCCCGTGGGTCTGGCCGACGTTCAACCAGATATTCCTTATGATGTTCATGAGCGCCTGGTTGCGGCGCTCGAACGTCCTCACCGGGGCCCAGTGGATGCAGACGCGCTTCGGCAACGACCGCGGCGCGACGCTCGCCCACCTGAGCGTCGTGGCCTTCGCCCTCGTCAACGTGATCGGCCTGCTCGCCTACGCGTTCAAGGGCATCGGCAAGTTCGCCGTGGTAATGCTGCCCTGGCATTTCACGGGCGCCACCACCGGCATCTTCACCGACGAGAACATCTACGCCATGATCCTCCTCAGCCTCACGTCGCTCTACGCGATCAAGGGCGGGATGGTCAGCGTCGTCATCACCGAGGTGGCCCAGTTCACGATCCTCACCCTCACGGCGATCACCATCGGAATCATCGCGCTCGTCAAGGTCTCGCCGGACATGATCGCGAACAGCATCCCGGCCGGCTGGATGAACCCGTTCTTCGGATGGAGGCTCGGCCTCAACTGGGACGGCATCCTCAGCACGGCCAATGCCGCCCTGAAGCAGGACGGCAACGAGCTGTTCACGATCATCTTCGGCCTGATGTTCTTCAAGGGGGTGCTCGCGAGCCTGGCCGGGCCCGCGCCGAACTACGACATGCAGCGCATCCTCGCCACGCGCAATCCGCGCGAGGCGTCGCTCATGAACGGCATGGTCACCGTGGTGCTCATGTTTCCGCGCTACCTCATGATCGCGGGCATAACCGTCCTCGCCCTCGCCTTCTGCATGCCGGCGCTCAAGTCCCAGGGAAACCCGGACTTCGAGAAGATCCTCCCGCTGGTGCTGAGCGGCCAGGTTCCGACCGGCGTCCTCGGCTTCCTTCTCGCCGGCCTGGCGGCCGCCTTCATGTCGAACTTCGCCGCGACGCTCAACGCGGCGCCCGCCTATGTCGTGAACGACATCTACAAGCGGTTCATCAACCCCAACGCCGGCGGCCGGCGGGAGGTGGCGCTCAGCCGCATGGTCTCGGTGGTGTTCCTCTTGGTCGGCATCGTCTGCGGGCTGCTCACGACGAGCATCACGACCGTCATGATGTGGCTGGTGGGTGCGCTCTACAGCGCGTTCGTCGCCGCCAATGTCCTCAAGTGGTACTGGTGGAGGTTCAATGGATACGGTTATTTCTGGGGAATGGTCTCCGGGATCGCGGGCGCGGTGCTCTTCCTCGTGATGGAGCAGGTGTCGGGCCGCACCTATAACGCGCTCTACACCTTCCCGTTCCTTCTGCTCATCTCGCTCGCCGGCTGCCTTGCCGGCACGTTCATGAGCAAGGCCGAGGACGACGAGGTCCTCAAGAAGTTCTACAGGACCGTGAACCCCTGGGGCTGGTGGGGACCCATCCGCGAGATGGTCGTGCGGGACGACCCGTCATTCGTGCCCAATCGCGACGCGCTGCACGACCTCACCAACGTCGCCGTCGGCATCGTGTGGCAGCTGTGCCTGGTGACGCTGCCGATTTACATCGTCCTGAAGCAGTGGGCCTGGTCGTGCTTGATCCTCGCCGTGCTGGTCGTCACCTCGGTCTACATGAAATTCAACTGGTACGACCGACTGGAAAAAGCGGCCCCCGCAGGAAAGTAAGTCCCTCAGCGGCGCTGGCTACGCCGCCCCACCCAGGTTGACGCGGGACCGATTCCGCCGGGCCGCCGGCAAGGGCTTGTTTGGCCATGGCCATTCCCTAGGTGTGGTCGGCGTCGTCCCCACACTGTCAGCCGGCCGTTGTCCAGGAGCGACAGCCCGCGCCGGAAACGGGAGCCAATCCCCCTGAATCGACGGAGCTGGGCGTGCCCGATCCTCCCCGTCTTGGCCACGCCACTACGGTCCGCATAACATCCCACTGGCACGCCCGCGCACCCGGGGGAGGTCCCTGAGCCGATTCCGCATGGCTGCCGGCCGGGCGCGTTAGCCCCTTGGCGGTTCCCGAGGCGGTCCGGACCGCTCCCGCCCTCATGCACCCTTGGCCAAAAGCGAGAGCAGCCGTCGGACGCAGACGAAAAAAAGTCCGGCGACTTTCGCCGCCGGACTTGAGATACTTTGCGTGCTAGCAGCAGCCTAGAAGTCGAACGAGTTGGTCAGGTTCCACTCCATGCCGTTCTCGATGCGGGCCAGGGCCAGGCTTCCGTCCGGCTCGTATTGCGCCGGGACGAGCTGCGTTCTCTGCCCAACGTTGGTGACGTTGAGCTGGATGCGCCAGTTGATCTTGTTGGCGAACACCCGGCGCTGATAACCCAGCCAGAGGTCGACGTGGTTGTCCGTCGGCCCATTCCAGGGCTCGTTGACATCCAGGCCGCCGTTTCCGTTGTTGAGCGCCTGGTTGTACTGGTAGCCAAGGACACGGGAACCTTCCATGCGCAGGCCGCCGCCAACGATGACGCCCTTGAGCGGGCCACGGTCAACGTTGTACGTTGTCACGAGGTTGAAGTTCCACTTCGGCAGATCAGGCGCCGACTGGCCCTCCTCGGCGACCTCGGTCAGGTACGGGGCGTAGACGTTTTCCTGCCAAGCCGGCCCGGTGAGCGATCCGGCATTGTACCACATGCGCAGCTGGCCGCCGGGTCCGCTCATGAACGTGTTCAGCTGGGACATGAACTGAACGGTCGCGGGATCGATCGCCGTCTTGACGGCGTTGGTCGTCGAATAGTTCAGCGTGATGTTCCAATTCCTCAATGGCTGGGCCGACAGCTCAAGCTCCGTGCCCTTCGAGGTCTCGGTCTCCGTCGAGACGGCGGTGATCGGTCCCGGCTGCTCGTTGCCCGGCGAGAAGCCGGCGGAGGTGTTGTCGCTGAATCCGGGGCCGAACGCGTCACGGAGCTGGCCAGATGCCTGGGCGAGCGCCGGGTTGATCGTGATCGGATGGATGCCGTAGTAGTTGAAGAAGTTGTTCGGCACCGGGAGGTTCAGCCACGCGTTGACGATCGCCTGGCCGGAGTAGTACGAGCCGGGCGTGTTGGCGGGACCGGCAAAGCCGGGCGTTCCGATTGTCTCGGGGGCGTTGTCGAACGCCGGCGTGCCGGGTCCGCCGCCTGAGTTCGGGACGTTGTCGCCGAGGGCGTAGTTGGCCGTGCCAGAGTTGGCCGGCGTCTTGCCCTCGAGATAGTCCTGCAGCTGGGCCGCCCAGAAGTAGCCCCAGGCCGGGGCCGCCCACATGTAGTAGCCGTTGCCGCCGGTGCCCGCGATCGAGTTGCCGGAGGTCACGTCGAACGTGACGTTCGCGACCTGCGTGTTGTACCAGTCAACCTTCAGCGAAACCTTGTCGTTGAGCGTGTTGATGGTGAACCCGTATTCCTTAGTGTGGCCGAGCGGGTTCGCGACGGTGTCGCCGAACAGGTTGTAACGGGGGGCGTCGGCCTTGAAGTTCTGGTCGTGGTCATAGAACACGCTGAGGTTGGTTCCCCAGGGCATCCACGATGTGAGGGTCTTCGGGACGTGGTAGACGCCGCCCCAGGCCTTGCTGATTCCGTCCGCCTGGCGGCGGGAGGTCGGGTCCTGGTTGAAGTTCAGCGACGTGATGCCGGTCGTCGAATTGCCCGCGCCGGATGTGGCGTAGTTGACGACGCTGTCCTTGCGGTAGCCGAGCGTGGGCACCAGGTCTCCCTCGAACAGGTAGCCCTGCCAGGTGATTCCCTCGTTGATGTCCGTGTAGTGTTCCTTAGAGGCGCCTGTGATCAGGGCCGGGAATTCCGCCGGGTTGCTCGCGTCCAGCCATGTGACCGGAAGCGTCTCCCAGCCGACGTAGTTGGCCGGATTGTCCTTCTGGGTGCCCGTGAACACCGCGCCCGTGCTGTAGCTGTTCCAGGAATACGGGGCGTTGGGATTCACGCTGGCGGGGGCGTTCCAGTGCGAGTTGAAGTTGATGACGCTCGTCGAGCCGGCGGGCGAGATCGGGATCGAGACGTTCGAGAGGTTAAGGCCGCTCGCCGAGCTGTCGCCGAGGAGGTTGGGCCCGATGTAGTCGAGCCATTCAAACTGCTCGTTCGTCCTCTGGGAGGCGGGCGTCACGTTGGTGTCGTACGCGTATTGCGAGGTCGTCGCGTACTCCTCCCAGGAAAGGTCGAGCTCCTTGCGCTGATCCTCGTCCAGGAGGCCGGTGAACACGCTGCGGCCGAGGACCTTCGCGACGATCGAGTTCTTGTCCAGGAAGTCGCTGAAATTCAGCTCGTACGTGGTCGTGAAGCGAAGGCTGCTGCGGTCGATGGTTGTGGAGTCGTCGCTGAACGCATCGGAGCCGGTGGCCACGTAGGGGCGGCCGACGTCCGGGTTGGCCGCGCCGTTCGAATAGGTCTGCTCGACGTCGACGTTGATGGCGTAGTTCTGGCCGTTGAGCATCTGGTTCTCACCCTGCGTGTGATGCTGCTGGTCATAGACCAACTCGAAGGCGAGGCGGTCGTGGAAGAAGGTCTGCGACAGGGCCAGGTCGTAGGCGGTCCAGCTCTGCCATTCCTTCTTGTTCACGCCGTCAAGCAGGCTGTCGTAGAAGTTGAAGATTGACGGGTCGGTGAGCACCTTGTCGGCGTAGTAGGCACCGGCCCTCGAGATCAGGGTGTTTGCCGCATACTGGGCATAGGTGTTGTAATCGGGAACGGCGTCGGGCGCGTAGTCAGGAAGGCCGCCGATCGAGCTGTTGCCGTTCAGCGAGAATCCCTCGTTGATGAGCGCGGTGATCACCTGGGTCGGCGTTGAGCTCTGCGTGTTCGGTATGCTGCCGCCGTTGGACCCGTTGAAATAGCTGAGGACGTCGGGCCAGTAAGAGCGGCCCTGCTTGTTGCCGACTCCGGCGCCGACCATCCCGAATTGCGCGGCCTCATAGGTGCTGCCGCTGTCCTGCCCCGCGAAGGGCTGGCCGTTCTGGCCGGTCGTCGACCACTCGTTGTTCGTCGGCTTGCCGTCCGCGAACCACGGGGTGATCTCGTCGTCCGGGGGAAGCTGGCGGGGGTTGTTCGAGGTGATCTCGCCCTTTTCAAAGTTCGCGCGGAAGGACGTGTGGTTGTCCTTTCCGAAGAGGACCGGGTCGAAGCGCACGGCGCCGTAGTACCGGGTCGTCAGACAGTAGGCAGGCTCCTGCTGGTAGAGCTCGTTGTCGTTCACCCAGCCCACGCGGATCGCCAGCATGTTCTTGATGAGGACGTAATTCAGGTCGACGGAGTCGCGGAGGGAGCCGTAACTGCCGATGCGGTTCGTCACGTTGTTCGAGTTGACGAAGCTCGCGTCGTTTGTGCTGACGTTGATGATACCGCCCGGGCTTCCGACGCCGAACAGGATCGAGTTGGGCCCGCGCTGCAGGTCCACGCGATTCACGTTGAAGGAGTCCCACGGGATGTCGGTCAGGAAGTAATTGCGGGTGTTGTCAGCCTCGGTCAGGCCGCGGACGCGCGTGTTCGTGTTCGGGCTCTCGAGGGATTCCTGGAACAGGGTGCCACCGGCCACGTTGCCGGCAAAGTTACCCTGAAGGCCGCCGACCTGCGTGTTCATCGTGTACACCAGCAGGGATTCGTTGTTCGTGGCGCCCGTGTCCTGGAGGAACTGTGCCGTGACAACGGAGATCGATGAGGCGACGTCGTTCAAATCCGTGCGGACGCGGGTGCCGGCCAGCGTGCTGTTGGCCTTGTAGCTTCCCTTGTCCTCAGATGCGTCTACGACGAATGGGGAGAGCACTGTCGGCTCTTCCTGGTCCGCGTTCGGAGCGGGCGACGTAGTAGGGGCCGTGGTGGTCGCGGTTGTGGTTGTGGTCGTTGTCGTGTCAGTCGCTGGAGCGGTCTGAGCGACCGCGAATCGAGGAACTACAGCGAAACCAAGCGCGGAGGTGACGGTTAGGGCACGCAACAGCGCCAGAGTACGATTAGCAGGCATTTTGGGTGTATTAGGATTTACGGTTCAGTACAGTCGCCGGAATGATCCATTGGTGGTGGATCGACCGATAGGGGGGGTATTTCGCGGGAATCCAGGGGTAAATCCGGAAAACCAGCGTGTAGACGAGGGGTCTTATATCTCCTCTACCCTATAATGTGAATGAATTCTATTATACGTGAATTGAGATTGGTTGTCATTTGACAGCTATTTCCCAATTCGATCCGTGCCTCAATTCGGCGGCAAATCGGATTCGGGCAGCCACGCGGGTCCGTCGGCCTAAAAGCCGTTCCCAGTTTGTCCGGCGTTGCCGCCTTGAATGCGGCCCGAATGAGACCCACGGTCGCACATCCGCCAGCTCAGGACAGGCGCGGCCTGCAAATGAAAAGTCCGGCGGCCTTCGCCGCCGGACTTGAGAGGCTGCCCGCCCTATGGGGCGCTCAGAAGTCGAACGAGTTGGTCAGCTGCCACTCCATTCCGTTCTGGATGCGTGCCAGCGCCAGGGTTCCGTCCGGCTCGTATTGCGCCGGGACAAGCTCGGTGTTCTGTCCAACATTGGTCACGTTGAGCTGGATGCGCCAGTTGATCTTGTTGGCAAACACCCGGCGTTGATAGCCCAGCCATAGGTCGACGTGGTTGTCCGTCGGGCCATACCAGGGCTTCGTGACGTCCAGGCCGCCGTTTCCATCGTCAAGGGCCTGGTTGTATTGGTAACCGAGGACGCGGGCAGCCTCCATGCGCAGGCCGCCGCCGATGATCACGCCCTTGAGCGGGCCGCGATCAAAGTTGTAGGTCGTCACCAGGTTGGCCGTCCACTTCGGCAGATCGGGGGCCGACTGGCCCTCCTCGGCGATTTCGGTCGTGTACGGGGCATACACGTTCTGCTGCCATGCCGGCCCGATGGGCTGGCCCGCGTTGAACCACTGGCGCAGCTGGCCGCCGGGTCCGTTGAAGAACGTGTTCAGCTCGCCCATGAACGCCACGGTCGCCGGATCGATCGCCGTCTTGATCGCGTTTGTCGTCGCGAAGTTGAACGTGATGTTCCAGTTCCTCAGCGGCTGGGCCGAGAGTTCGATCTCCGTGCCCTTCGACGTCTCGGTCTCGGTCGAGACAGCGGTGATCGGTCCCGGCTGCTCGTTTCCGGTTCCCGCGAATTGCCCGGTGGCGTCGGAGTATCCAGGCGAGAACGCGTCCTTGAGCTGGCCCGAGGCCTGGGCTAACGCCGGGTTGATCGTGATCGGATGGATCCCGTAGTAGGTGAAGAAGTTGTTCGGCACGGGGAGGTTCAGCCATGCGTTGACGATCGCCTGGCCGGAGTAGTACTGGCCGGGGGTGTTGGCAGGGCCGTTGAAGCCGGGGGTGCCGACCGTCTCCGGGGCGTTGTCGAAAGCCGGGGTACCGGGTCCGCCGCCCGAGTTCGGGACGTTGTCGCCGAGGGCGTAGTTGGACGTGCCGGAATTGCCCGGCGACTTGCCCTCGAGGTAATCCTGGAGCTGGGCCGCCCAGAAGTAGCCCCAGGCGGGGGCCGCCCACATGTAGTAGCCGTTGCCGCCGGTGCCCGCGATCGAGTTGCCGGAGGTGACATCCAGCGTGACGTTCGCGACCTGCGTGTTGTACCAGTCAACCTTGAGCGACAGCTTGTCGTTGAGGGAATTGATGGTGAAGCCGTACTCCTTCGTCTTGCCGAGCGGGTTCGCGACCGTGTTGCCGAACAGGTCGTAGCGCGGGGCATCGGCCTTGAAGTTCTGGTCGTGGTCATAGAACACGCTCAGGTTCGTTCCCCAGGGCATCCACGAGGTGAGGGACTTCGGGATGTGGTAGACGCCGCCCCAGGCCTTGCTGATGCCGTCCGCCTGGCGGCGCGACGTCGGGTCCGTGTTGAAGTTGAGCGACGTGATGCCGGTCGCGGAATTGCTCGGGGCGCTTGTGGCGTAGTTGTAGACCATGTCCTTGCGGTAGCCGAGCGTCGGGACCAGGTCGCCCTCGAAGAGGTAGCCCTGCCATGTGATGCCCTGGTTGATGTCGGCGTACTGCTCCTTCGTCGCCCCCTTTATCACCTGGGGGTAATCCTGCGGATTGTTCGCATTGAGCCACGTGACCGGATCGGTCTCCCAGCCGACGTAGTTGGACGGGTTGTCCTTCTGCGTGCCGGTGAACACGGCGCCCGTGCTGTAACTGACCCACGAATACGGGGCGTTCATGTTCACGTTCGGGGCGTTCCAGTGGGAGTTGAAGTTGACGACGGAGGTCGAGCCGGCCGGCGTGATCGGGATCGAGATGTTCGACAGGTTGAGCCCGTTCGGCGAATTCGTGCCGAGCAGGTTCGGCCCGATATAGTCGACCCAGTTGAACTGGCGGGTCGTCGTCTCGGAGGCTATCTGCTGGTTGTTGAAGTACGTGTAGTCGGCCGTCGTGACATAGTCCCACCACGACAGGTCCGTCTCCTTGCGCTGGTCCTCGTCGAGGAGGCCCGTGAAGACGCTGCGGCCCAGGATCTTCGCGAGCATCGAGTTCTTGTCCATGAAGTCGCTGAAGTTGAGCTCGTACGTGGTCGTGAACCGCAGGCTGCTGCGGTCGGTCGTCGTCGAGTCCGAGTTGGCCTCGTTGCCGCCGCCGGCCACCACGGGGCGGCCCACGTCCGGGTTGGGCGACCCGTTGGTGTAGGTGTCGTTGACGTCGACATTGATGGCGTACGCGCCGCCGAGGAGCTGGTCCTCGCCCTGCGTGTGGTGCTGCTCGTCGTAGACGAGCTCGAAGGCGAGGCGGTCGTGGAAGAAGGTCTGCGAGAGGTTCATGTCGTAGGCCGACCAGTTCTGCCATTCCTTCTTGTTGATGCCATCGAGCAGCTGGTCATAGAAATTGAAGATCGACGGATTGGTCATCACGACCTCCGAGGCGTAGACCGCGGCCGCCGCCTGCTGCGGGTTCGCCGAGAAAACGGAATACTGCGAGTAGCCGGGAACCGTGCCCGGCGCAAAGAACGGCATGTCGCCGATCGACATGTTGCCGTTCGCCGACCAGCCCTCGTTGATCTGCCCCGTCGTGACATAGGTCGGCGTGGAGCTCTGGGTGTTCGGGATGCTGCCACCGTTCGAGCCGTTGAAGTAGCTGAGGACGTTCGGCCAGTACGACTCGCCCTGCTTGCCGGCGTTGCCGGCGCCGACCAGCCCGAAGATCGCGGCGGCATAGTTGCTGCCGGTGTCGCTTCCCGCGAAGGGCTGGCCGTTGACGCCCGTCGTGGAGTATTCGTTGAGCGTCGGCTTGCCGTCCTGGTACCACGGGGTGATGTCGTCCGCCGGCGGGAGCGTGCGGGGGTTGTTCGAGGTGATCTGGCCCTTCTCGAAGTTCGCGCGGAAGGAGGTGTGGTTGTCCTTTCCGAAGAGGACCGGGTCGAAGCGCACGGCGCCGTAGTACCGGGTCGTCAGGCAGTAGGCAGGCTCCTGCTGGTAGAGCTCGTTGTCATTCACCCAGCCCACGCGGATCGCCAGCATGTTTTTGACGAGGACGTAATTCAGGTCGATCGAGTCGCGGACGGAGCCGTAGCTGCCGATGCGGTTCGTGATGTTGTTCGAATTGACGAAGCTCGCGTCGTTCGTGCTGACGTTGATGATGCCGCCCGGGCTTCCGACGCCGAACAGGATCGAGTTGGGCCCACGGGAGAGGTCGACGCGATTCACGTCGAAGGAGTCCCACGGGATGTCCGTCAGGAAGTAGTTGCGGGTGTTGTCAGCCGTTGTCAGGCCGCGCACGCGCGTGTTCGTGTTCGGATTCTCGAGCGGCTCGAGATAGCTCGGGTTTCCGGCCTGGTTGCTGGCGAAGTTGCCCTGGAGGCCGCCCACCTGCGTGTTCATCGTGTAGATCAGCAGGGACTCGTTGTTCGTCGCGCCGGTGTCCTGGAGGAACTGGGCGGTGACGACGGAGATCGACGAGGCGATGTCGTTGAGGTCGGTGCGGACGCGGGTGCCGGCCAGCGTGCTGTTGGCCTTGTAGCTTCCCTTGTCCTCGGAGGCGTCGACGACGAATGGCGAGAGCACCGTCGGCTCCTCCTGGTCCGCGCTCGCGGGCGAGGTGGTGGCCGTCGTCGTGCTGGCGGTGGTGGTTGTCGTCGTCGTCGTGTCAGTCGCCGGCGCGGTCTGGGCGACCGCGAATCGGGGGACCACTGCGAAACCAAGCGCGGAGGTGACTGCAAGGGCACGCAGCAGCGCCAGAGTACGGTTATGAGGCATATTGTGGTGTGTTAGCTTACGGTTCGGGACATCAGCGGGTTGGATCCATTGGTGGTGGATCGCCCGACTTACGGGGTGGATCGCCGGGCCACCGGGGCGAAACCCTGGAAGCCCAACGCGGCCACTCTACCAAGGCTGCGTTCCTGCTAGAATAGCCGCGCTTACGAACGCATGTTAGAAGTTACGATCCCCCAATAAGGGAGAGCGGGGCATAAATGTCACCAAACGGATACTACTGCTCGAGGCGGCTGCGCAGAATCTGCGGCAGCAAGTCCAGCGCGAGCGCGCGAAGGCGCGGCTCGGCGATCCCCTCCCCGGCGGCCCTGGACAGCACTTCGAGGTGGTAAAGCGAGCCCGTGGAGAGCGAGCGCAGCTTCTCGTCGTCCACCTCCGCCAGGCACTGGCGCACCTGCGCCCGCGCAAGGTCCATGTGCTGGCCCACGGCCAGCACGACGGCCAGGCTGACCCGGCGATCCCACGGCAGCGACCGGTCCGCCCTGCTCGAAAGCTGGGGCAGCAGCAGGCCCACCGTGTGGGCGAAGCCTTCCGTGTCGCCGCGGGCGTTGTCGACCTGCGCCCTGGCGACAAGGGCCCCGAGATCGGCGGGAAACCGCGCAAGGGCCTGCGCCGCGGATGAGGCGAGGTCGAGCTGGTCCATCTCGACAAAGTATTCCGCGAGGCGGGAGGCCGCCGTCGCGTCATCCTGCTCGTCGACAACCTGGAGGACCGTGACCGACTGCCCCTCGAAGCCGCCGATTGCCGGAAGGATGTAGGAGACCGGCCGGATCCAGGGCGGAAGCGCCCAGACGTGCAGCCTGCCGATGAAGGAACCCTCGAGGCGCCCCAGCCCCATCCGCGCGTAGATGTCGAGGTAGGGATCCCACTGCGGAATGACGATGTGGGTGACCTCGCGCCGGCTGATCAGTTCCTGCGCCTCCTCGGGAGTCGACGCGCTGACGATCCTGATCGCGGCGCCGAGTCCGTCCCGGTTCTCCCATCCGAGCGTCGCCAGGCCGCGCACGCCGCCGTAGTAATACATGGTGGTGGTCTCGTTGGGCGGCGCCAGGACCACCGCCCCGCCGGGACCGGCGTGCATCGCCATCCAGCCCGCGAGGTCCCGCTCAATCAGACCCACCACCTCGGTCTGGATGAGCGCGTTCTTCCTGCCGGCATCCGCCATCGGGAAAATCTGGATCGCGCCTAGAATCATCACCAGCGCGGCGAGAGCCGACAATGCCCAGCGCGCGGAGGGTCGGGCCAGGGCCGCGCCGGCAGCCACAAGCAATGCAAGGAGGACCGCGTCGAGCCCGCTCCACCAGTTGAGCTGCCGGCATGCGAATCCGAGCGCGACCAACACCGGTCCCAGGGCGATGGCGATCGACGCGCGGTTACCGGTGCCGCTCCGGCGGCGAACGAGCAGCCAGATCGCCGGAATGGCCAAAACCAAGGGCAGGAGCGTCGCCCACGCGGCCGGGGTAAATCCGTCCTTGTCGATCCATGCCAACAGGTTGGATGCTATCGGCGCGCCGGGCAGCCGAGCCAGGCGCAGGGCCGGCAGCTCCACCGCCAGAAACCCGAGGCTGTGCGTCCGCCACAGGGCAAAGGGCACCGCGGCGACGGCGGCCAGCGAGAGGACCCCGATCGCGATGTCGCGCGGGCGCCGTCCGGGCCTTGTCCCCTGGATCCAGGCCGCGGCAAGAGCCAGGAGCTCTCCCCCGCCAAGCCACGCGAGCCCATGGAGGGGATGGATGACCCTGAGCTCCCAATGAGCCAGGTGCGCGGGGAAGTATTCGACCAGGAAGGCGCAGAGGGTTGCCGACGCCCCCCCGACGGCCCAGGACCGCCACGGGGCGATTCGAGGCGCGCCTCCCGCGCCGTCCGGGTTGCCGCCCCGCGAGACCCAGGCGGCGGCGACCGCGCCAAGCGCGATGCCGGCGATGACCGGTATCAGGGTGGCCGCGCCGACCCACAAACCCAGGGCACCTGTGACGCCGGCGCCGAAGAACCATCTGCGCGCCCGCCGGGGCCCGTCAGCGCCGGGCGAATGCAGCGCGCCGATCCCCGCCATGAGCGGAAGCACGCTCCAGAGGGCGAACGCCTGGGCCACCCCATGGTCGTTAGGCGCCCCTGGGATGAAATCGCCGGCGAAGGGAAAGAGCGCGGCGACGCCGATCGAAAGCAGCGCGGCCGGGAAAACGCCGAAGCGCCATGCGACAAAGATCGTCGTTCCCAGAAGCAGCAGCACATGGATGACCGGGTCGGCGAGGAGCGCCGCCCGTTCCAGGGACGGGCCGGAGGGGCGGCCGGAGAGGACATGGTCGGACCACGCGACCAGCCCAAGCCACCACCTGTAGGGGGACGTCGCCAGGACCTCGTGGCCGTACGGCGCGTTCTCGTAGTCGGCGCTGCGCACGCGCCATTCCCCGCGGGCGAACATCTGCCGGGTCCGGTCGAGCCATTCGTAGCTGGCGTTGTCGTGCTCGGGCACGATCAGGCGGGGTTGCCAGCCGGCGCCCCCGGCCGGGCCGCCCGGCGGCGCCCCGGATATCGACCAGCCGGCGAGCCCCGTCACGTACTCAACCCGCCCCATCCTCACGCTGTCGATCCAGACCAGGAACACGCAGGCGCAGAGCGGGGCCGCCACCCATGCGTGGGCAAGAAACCGGAATCGGTGGCTCACCGGGGCCGTTGGAATTGCCGCTGTTTTCGGAATGACGCACGCAATCGAACAAAGGAGTATGGGGCAAGCAAGGTTCGGAATCCGCTGGCTGGCCAAACCTTACTTGACTCCCCCGGGGCAGGTTCGTCCCATCGTCGCCCTACCATGTCCGCCGCCGAGAACCGGGAGATTCCCCGGGTGCAGGGTGCCTGGCGAGGCGCGCGCCGCGCCATGCTTGCCGCGGCCCTGCTCGCCGGCGCCGCCGCGTGGGCCGCGGACCCGGCGGGCTCCATCGCGGAAAAACCGCTCGCTCCGCGCCCCTACCCGCGCGGCAAGACCATGTTTGTCCCGCTGCCGCCCGACGAGACCGGCGTGCGCACGGACAACCGCTTTGATGACCCCAAGATGTGGGGGGAGCTCTACCAGGAGTTCCTCATGGGGTCGATCGGCACCGGGGTGGCCATCGGCGACTATGACGGCGACGGCCGGCCCGACATCTTCATCGTGACCAAGACGGACGGCTGCCGGCTTTTCCGCAACCTCGGGGGATACAAATTCGAGGACGTCACCGACAAGGCGGGGGTCCGCGGCCCGCAGGGCGCGTGGAACCTCGGCGCCACGTTCGTCGACATCAACAACGACGGGCGCCTCGACATCTATGTCTGCAGGTTCAACGCCCCGAACCTGCTCTACGTAAACCAGGGCGACGGGACCTTCAAGGAGATGGCCCACGCGTACGGCCTCGATGTCACCGACTCGAGCGTCATGGCGTCCTTCAGCGACTACGACCGCGACGGCTGGCTCGACGTCTACATCACGACCAACATGCTGAACATCTCCACGCATCCCGCCGGCCAGCGCGGATACCTCTTCCACAACAACCGCGACGGCACGTTCACGAACGTCACCGAGCGGGCCGGGATCAGCGGGGAGACGCAGAGCCATTCCGCCACGTGGTGGGACTTTGACAACGACGGCTGGCCCGACCTCTACGTCGCCAACGACTACGGCGTCCCCGACAGGCTCTATCACAACAACCGGGACGGCACCTTCACCGACGTGCTCGACCGCGTCCTGCCGCACACGGCCTTTTCCTCCATGGGCGCGGACCTGGGAGACGTGAACAACGACGGGCTCGTCGATTTCATGGTCGCGGACATGGCGGGGACGAACCACCAGAGGGACCAGCACACGATCGCCGACGCGCGCGGGAGGACGTTGGAGGCGTCGGGCAACTCCACCGTCGCGCCCAAGTACCACCGCAACGCCCTCCTCCTGAACACCGGGACCGGCCACTTCCTCGAGGCGGCGAACATGGCCGGCATCGCCGCGACAGACTGGACCTGGGCCCTGCGCCTCGAGGACCTGGACAACGACGGGCGCCTCGACCTCTTCGTGACGAACGGGTTCATCCGGGACCCAAGCGCGGACCTGAACGCGCGCCTCATGAACGCCGAGACCGCCGCGGAGCGCATCCGGATCATGCGCGAGAGCCCCGTCCTCACCCAGGGCCACCTCGCCTACCGCAACATGGGAGACCTCAGGTTCGAGGACGTGAGCGCGGCCTGGGGCCTAGACCAGAAGGGCGTGAGCTTCGGCGCGGCCTTCGGCGACCTGAGCGGGGACGGCAACCTCGACCTCGTCTATTCCAACTACCAGACCGGCGTCACCATCCTGCGGAACGACAACGACACGGGCCACCGCGTGAACGTCGACCTGCGCGGCACCGTTTCAAACCGGTACGGCGTGGGGGCGACCGTCAGGGTGGAGAGCGCCCTGGGCGTCCAGGTGCGCCCGCTCACGCTCGCCCGCGGGTACATGTCCAGCAGCGAGCCGATGGTGCATTTTGGCCTGGGCGACGACACGGTCATCAGGCGCATGACGGTCACCTGGCCGAGCGGGCACGTGCAGACCTTCGAGAACCTGGCGGTCGACAGGCGCTACACGGTGACGGAGCCCTCCCAGCCCATCCCGATCCCGCCCGATGCCGCGAGGGCCGCCGGGCAGTTCGAGGAGGTGAGCCAGGCCCTGGGCCTTTCGGCGGCCTCGCGCGAGGAGGAGCTGGACGAGACCTACCAGCAGCGGCTTATACCGATGCGCCTCAACCGCCGCGGGCCCGCGCTCGCCGTGGGGGATGTCTTCGGGAGCGGCCGGGACGACGTGGTCATCGGGGGGACGACGCTGGACCCGCTGCGCATCCTGCAGAGCGCGACGTCGGGGCAGTTCGCCCCCGCGGACGCCTCGGCGCTCGCGACCGGCGCCACGGTGGACGACGGGCCCCTGCTCCTGTTCGATGCGACGGGCAACGGCAGGGCGGACCTGCTCGTGACCAAGGGCGGCACGACCCAGCCGGCCGGCGCGGCCGACTACCAGCCCCGCCTTTTCCTGAACGACGGCCAGGGCGGCTTCCGGCCCGCGCCGGAAGGCGCCCTGCCCCCCCTCCCGGTCAGCGCCGGCGCCGTGGCGGCGGCCGACTTCAACCGGGACGGCCGCCTCGGCCTTTTCATCGGCGGGCGCGTCCTGCCCGGCCAGTATCCCCTGGCGCCGCAGAGCGCGCTCCTCGCCAACCGCGGCGGAAAGTTCGAGGACGTGACCGACGCCCTCGCGCCGGGCCTACGCGAGGTCGGCATGGTGACCTCCGCCCTCTGGACCGACGTGGACGGGGACGGCTGGCCCGACCTCCTCCTCACGCTTGAATGGGGCAACGTGAAATATTTCCACAACAACCAGGGCAGGGGATTCGAGGACTGGACCGAGAGGGCGGGCTTTGCCGCGGCCGGCACCGGCTGGTGGACCTCGATCGCGGCCGCCGATTTCAACGGAGACGGCCGGATCGACTACGTCGTGGGCAATGTCGGGCTCAACACGCACTATCACGCCGACCCCGAGCATCCCGCGCTGCTTTTCTCCGGGGACTTCAAGGGCGACGGCTCGACTCAGCTTATCGAGGCCTACTACGAGGGCGACCGCCTCTATCCCTGGCGAAGCCGGCGCGACATGGGCGCCGCCATCCCCTCGATCCTGAAGCGCTATTCCCGCAACGACTATTACGGCAGGGCCACTGTGGCGGAGATCTTCGGGGAGGCCAGGCTCGCCAAGGCCCAGCGCTTCGCCGCGACCGAGCTTCGAAGCGGCGTCTTCCTGAGCCAGCCCGACGGCACGTTCCGGTTTGAGCCGCTGCCGCGGATCGCGCAGATCTCGCCGCTTCAGGGCGTCGTCGCCGGGGATTTTGTGGGCAGCGGGCACGCGGGGATCTATGCCGTCCAGAACTCATACGCGCCGATCCCGGCGGTCGGCCGGTTCGACGGCGGCCTGAGCCAGCTGCTGGGCGGCGACGGCCGCGGGCATTTTGCTCCGGCTGCCCCCGCGGAGAGCGGCCTGGTCGTGCCCGGCGACGCCAAGGCCCTCGCGGTCCTCGATCTCGGCCAGGACGGATGGCCCGGTTTCCTCGTGACGCGAAACAACAGCTCCACGCTGGCGTTTCGCAACGGCGGGGTCGCCGGCCACAAGTCGCTGCGCGTCGTCCTGCGCGCTCCCGCCGGAAATCCCACCGCCGTCGGGGCGCGCATCACCGTGGAGCTCTCGGACGGCTCGACCGAGACGAGCGAGGTCTACGCCGGCTCGGGCTATTACAGCCAGTCGACGGCCGCCTGCTTCTTCGGCTACCCGGCTTCCACGCCGCCGCGGAAGGTCCATGTCCGCTGGCCGTCGGGCGCCGCCGGGGACTACGATTTTCCTCCCGACGCGACGACCCTCACGCTTACGGCGCCGGCCGGGCGCCCCTAGTCGACGGGAAAAAAGCGCTCGACCGCGGCGCCGGTGTCCAGGCCTGTCATCCAGTAGTGGCTCGGGGCGGGCTGGACCGCGCCGCTGAAGGCCCAGAGGACGTTCACAGGCAGCGCAACGCGGTAGGTGCGCGCGGCCACGATCGTCGCGGGGTCGAAGCCGGGAATCAGCAGGCTGGGATCCTTGGCCGCCGACAGTCGCGCGATTTCCAGCAGTTCGGTGCCGGAAACCTCGAACATGCCTATCGGCAGGTTTGAGAAAAAGGGGACGATGTCCGAGATTCGGGCGGCGCCGATGGCGACCGAGGGGGGCTTTGACGCACCGTCCGTCCCAACAAGTGCAAAGTCGGCGACCGCGGCCCGCCGGATCGCCTCCCCGACCGCGCCCGCGAAATCGCGGGGCTTCCCGAGCCTCGCGGGCACGAGCGGCGACGCCTCGCGCCCGGGGACCCAGCGCCAGCGGGAGTCGAAGCTGCGGGCCGCGACAAGGTTCGGGGTCGAAGCCGCCATGACGACCAGGTCGGCGCCAAAGGCGTTGCCGGCGATGAAGTTGCCGCCGGCCATCGCCTGGGGGATGGCGGAATCCGCGGCGTAGTCCGCGGGGTCGGCCGAGGCGACCCAGAAGATGAGGCGGCCGGGCGCAAGCGGGTTGTAGTGCACAAGCCCGAGCGCCGCGTGTCCGGCCCCGAAGGTTGCGCCGTCGCTGCAGGTGACCGATCCCTTTTCAAAATGGACCGGAAGAGCGTCGGCGATGCGGGACACGACGGAGTTCTGGGCCGCGGTGCCGATAAGGACCAGATGGCAGCGCGCGAGGTCCGCGTCCGTCACCTCGCCGTCCGCCTTCACCCTGAGCCTCCCGTAGAGATTCTGGTTGTGGGGAACCTTGTCGGCGGCGGCCTCTCCCCGGTCGTCCGGCCACGCGGGGCCCGGGCTCTTGCTCGCCGCCTCGGCGGCCGAGCGCATCGCCCCGCGCTCGGCGTCGGTTCCATGCGTCCCATAGACGATCAGGAGCGGCTCGCCGTCATAGAGCAGGATCGCGCTCCCCGGGGTATGCGGCCGGAACGGCAGGGACTCGGCCCGGGACTCGAAGGCCCAGCCCTTCTCGCCGCGGGCGAGCACGGCGCTCTCGGGCAGCGGGGCCGGCAGCGTGACCGGGACCGCCCCGTTGACGGACACCTGCAGGGGAATCGAGCGGTCGAAGGGAGACTGCGCGATGAGCAGGCGCAGGCGGGCGATGTTCGTCAGGTCCGCATAAAGCAGGTTGGGGTCGCCCGCGGTCAGCACGAACCGGGCGGGTTTCGGGTCGGCCCCCCATTCGGCGACCTCGCCCCACCAGCCGCGAACCGCCCCGCCGTCCAGCGCGGTGTAGTCGACGCGGCGCACGGCGCGTGACGCGGGCCTCGCCTGGAATCTCTCCCACGCCAAGCCGCGGTCGTTGCCCTCCTTGTAGTTCCAGACGGCGTGGCCGTAGCCGTTCGTCTCGTCGTAGATCACCTGGCCCCCAAGCTCCCTCAGCCGGGCGAGCGGCCCGCGGTCGTGCAGGACCGAAACGGTCGGGTCGTCGGCGCTGTGCGTCGCGTAGATAGGGAGCGTGGCGAGGTTTCCCAGCGGCAGGTAGCTCGCATAGCCGCAGGTCGTCCGACCCGAGCACCAGCGCTGGGGATAGCGTGAGCCGAGGCGATAGGTGCCGCCGCCGCCCATGCTGCCGCCGTTGAGGCTGATCCGGTCGGGGTCGATGGCCCAGTGGGCCGTGACGTAGTCGACGGCCTGCAGGACGTCGGCCTCCGAGAGCGCCCGGTAGCCGCCGCCGCGGGAGCGGCCGAGCACGGAGATTTCAAAGTATCCCGGATGGGGAACCATCCCCGCGGAATGCTCGATGTGGTTTCCGCTGTAGCCGTGCATGTAGACCGTGAGCGGCGCCGGGTGCGCCGGATCGTAGTCCGTCGGGATGTCGATCCTGAAGGGCTGGCCGGAATCGTCGGCGGGCGACTCGTACGCCCATTCCTGCACTCCCCTCAGGTTCGCCAGCACTTGGGGATCCGCCGCGATGCGCCGTTCCCAGTCGTCGAGCCGTCGCGCCTTCGCGGCCGCGTCCCCTCCCGCCGCTGATTGCGCGTCGAGGCGAAGGTACTTGAGCCAGCCCCGGTAGGCGGCGAGATCGGCGCGGTCAAGCGCGGCCTCGGTCCTGGAACTCGCATCGGCGAGGAATCCCGGCGGGATCGCCGTTGCCGCGTCGCCGGCAAGGGCGCCGGGAAGGAGGCCGACGGCGGCGGCCGCGGAGAAAAAGCGGAGCGGGCGCAGATCGAGGCGGGACTTTTTCATCGGGGGATTTCAGCTGCCGAGAAGGGCCTTGTTCGCGCGGATGAGGGCGAGGCGCTGGTCGGCGGCCCGCCGGCTGGTCAGGGCATCCCCCGGCGTGTGGAGGCACCAGTCGACAAGCTTCTCCACCGTCGTCCGGGCCACATAGCAGCGGGTGTCCGAGCCGCCGTAGTAGATGAGGACGGTCCCCGCCCCGTCGCCGAGCTGAACCCATCCGTTGGTGAACGTCACGTTGGAGACGTCCCCGAAGCCCTCGGCGCCATACGGGGCCAGGAAATGGCCCCCGGGCCGCGCGATGACCCTCGAGGGGTCGCCCAGCGAGGTCATGAACATATAGAGGACGTAGCGCAGGCCGGAGGCGCAGTTGCGGACGCCGTGGGCGAGGTGAAGCCAGCCCTCGCGCGTCTTGATGGGCGCCGGCCCCTGGCCGTTCTTCACCTCCTTGATCGTGTGGTAGGCGCGGCCGTCGATGATCGCCTCCGGCCCCGTCACGCCGGTCGCGATGTCCTGGCAAAGCGTCCATCCGATGCCCCCGCCCGAGCCGACGTCGATGAATCCGTCCATCGGGCGCGTGTAGAAGGCGTACTTGCCGTCGACGAACTCGGGGTGGAGAACGACGTTGCGCTGCTGCGACGCGGGTGTCCTCAGGTTGGGAAGCCGCTCCCACTTGCGGAAATCATGCGTGCGGACCACGCCGGCGACCGCGACCGCGCTCGAGAGGTCGCCCGGCTTCGCTCCGGGATCCTTCGATTCGGCGCAGAAGACGCCGTAGATCCAGCCGTCCTGGTGGAAGGTGACGCGCATGTCGTAGAGGTTTGTCTCGGGCCTGATCTCGGGAAGGTCCACGGGCTCGTCCCAGAAGCGCCAGTTGTCGATCCCGTTGGGGCTCTCGGCGATCGCGAAGATGCTCTTTCGGTCGTATCCCTCGAAGCGGACGACCATGTGCACCCTGCCCTGCCAGAGGAACGCTCCCGGGTTGAGCGTCGCGTTGACGCCGAGGCGCTCCATTAGGAAGGGGTTTGTATTCGGGTTCAGGTCGAAGCGCCACTCCAGCGGCGCGTGGCGGAAGGTGATCGCCGGGTGCTTGAACCGCTCGAAGACGCCGTTGTCCCAGTCCGTGTCGACAGGATTCCTCCTCGAGAGGAACCGCTCGTGCTCCTTCCGGAGCTTTCTGAGCCGGGCAGCCCAGGCAGGGGATGCCCCGGCGGGGAGGCCCGGACCCTTCCCCTTTGACGGTGCGGGTCTGGCTTTCGCCGACACTGAGGCGGGCTTCTTTTTCGTAGTCTTGCTCATTTGCTTTGGGAAACGGGCTGGAGGCTTCGGAGGCGCCGGACCGATTCCAGGCCGGCCCGGCCGTTGTGATAGGGGCATTTCCAGAAGCTGACCTTCAGCTCCCCGCCGATCACGCGGCCGTCGCGCGTCACCCCCCTGAACCATTCACCCCGCTGGCGGTCGATGAGCCTCTGCTCTATGAAATCCCACGTGCGGAAGGCCGCCCCGAGGAAGCGCTCCTGGCCCGAGAGCTGGAAAGCGCTTATGAAGCCGATCACGGCCTCCGCCTGGGGCCACCATTCCTTGTCGGTATTGGTCAGGCCGCGGGGGCTCCCCTCGCTGTAGACGCCGCCGTCCGCGTCGACGCCCTCGGCCATGGTCACCTCGGCAATCCTGACCGCCAGCGGCCGGATCCGCGCTTCGAGCGCGGGATCCGCGAGAACCTCCGCGGACCGCGCGAGGAGCCACGAGGCCTCGATGTCGTGGCCGTACGATATCCTGTCGGAGCGAGGCGACCAGTCCTCCGCAAAGAACAGGCCGAGGTGCCCCGTTGCGGGGTTCAGTATCCGGGAAAGCATGATTTCGAGAAGTTCGGCGAGGGCGAGGCGCAGGCCCGGGTCGGGCCATGCCGCAAGGAGGCGGGTGTAGGCCTCCATGACGTGCAGGTGCGTGTTCTGCGATTTGGGCTCGTTCAGGTCAATCGCGCTCAGGCGCATGTCGGCGATGGTCTCCCAGGCGCGGCCGAACGCCTCGAGGTAGCCGCCGTGCCTGCTGTCCCGGGCGTGCGCCTCAAGCAGCCGGTAGACGGCGACCGCATGGTCGAGGGGCTCGCGCCGCCCCGTTGCGGAGTGATACTCGGCGAGGGCGTAGATGGCGAACGCCTGCCCGTACACCTGCTTTCGATCGCGCAGGATCGCGCCGTCGGCGGCGATGGACCACCAGAACCCCCCGTGCCGCGCGTCGCGGAAGTGCGCGACCAGGTCGGCGTAGGCGTAGTCGGCCATCGCGAGGAAGGCCGGGTCGCGGTACTCGGCGTAGGCCGCGGAATAGGTCCAGAGAATGCGCGAGGTGAGGAGCGCCCCCCGCTCGGCCGCGATGTCGGGCACAAGCGCGTTCGTCAGCGAGCCGATGAAGCCGCCGGTGTCCCGGTTGACGGCCCGCTCTATCCAGAAGGGAAGTATGTTTCCGCGCAGGTCGGCCTCGATCCGGGCAAGATAGGCGGACGGATGGGTTGGGCTCATTTCAGTCGTGACGCCTCGTCGAGTTGGATGGTGGCCTCGTCCACCCGCCCCTGCTTGAAAAGGGCGACACCGAGGCTGCGGTGAGCTTCTGCGTCGTTTGGATTTATTTCCAACGATTTCTTGAACTGGGTGACGGCCTCGTCCAACCGGCCGGCCTGCAGGAGGACGCCACCGAGGTTGAAATGCGCGTCGGCGTTTCCGGGCCCGACCTCGATCGCCTTCTGGAAGAGGGCGACGGCCTCGTCCGTCCTCCCCTTGCCCAGGAGGGCCGCGCCCAGGTTGTTGTAGGTTTCCACGTAACCAGGATCCATTTTCAGCGCCCTCTGGTATCGGGCGATGGCCTCGTCCGCTCGGCCGGCCCCCAGGTAGGCATTGCCTAGATTGTTCTGCGCCGCGACGTCGTCGGGCCTGATTTCTGCGGCCCGCTGGTAATGGGAAAGGGCCTCGTCCATCCTGCCCCTCTTCCGGGAGATGTATCCCAGGTTGTTGTGCGCCTCGACGTCGTTGGGCTCGATCCGCAGGGCTTCCTCGTAAACGCCAACCGCCTCGTCGACCCGGCCGGCGTGCATCAGGGCATTGCCCAGGTTGTTGTGCGCCCCGACGTCACCGGGCTTGATCTCGAGGGCTCTCCGAAACTGGGCGATGGCCTCGTCCACGCCACCCTTTTTCAGCAGCGCGATGCCGAGGTTGTTGTGCGTCTCCGCGAATCCCGGATTAAGCTCCAGCGCCTTCTCATAATGGGAGACGGCCTCCTCCAGCTTTCCGTCCGCGACATAGGCGATGCCGAGGTTGTTGTGCGCCATCCAGCAGTCGGGATTGCTGGCGATGGTGGCGAGCCAGAGGGTCTCCATGTCGGCGTACATCGCGCACTGGCGCCAGGTGAGGAACGCCAGGAGCGCCGCGGCGCAG
>Ga0182018_10000296_pt1 | contig 65321 bp, 53 predicted proteins | sample 812P2MmetaG_FD_120490 | JGI IMG/M metagenome (GOLD analysis project Ga0182018, IMG submission 120490) | Permafrost microbial communities from Stordalen Mire, Sweden - 812P2M metaG | ecosystem: Environmental > Terrestrial > Soil > Wetlands > Permafrost | place: Sweden: Stordalen | collected... | reverse complement strand
GGCGGAGCCGACGGCTTCGCGGCCCTCTTCGAGGCGAGCATCTCCGGTGGAGACTTCGGCAAAGAAGGCGAAATCGTACAAGGTACCGTGGTCGCCGTTCAACGCGACAACGTCGTCATCGATATCGGTGGCAAAAGTGAAGGCATCATCGCGGTAAGCGAGTTCGTCGACGCGACCGGCCAGGTGACAGTCAAGGCGGGCGACAAGATCGACGTCTACATCGAGAGCCGCGAGAACGACGAAGGCTTGGTCACGCTTTCCAAAGAGAAAGCGGACAAGATGAAGGTCTGGGACGAGATCTCGAGCGCGTGCGAGCGCGACGAGCTCATCGAAGGGACGATCAGCCAGCGCGTGAAGGGCGGCCTGTCGGTCACCATCCGCGGCGGCGTGAAGGCGTTCCTCCCTGGCAGCCAGGTCGACCTTCGGCCCATCCGCAACCTCGACAAGCTGATCGGGCAGACCTACCAATTCAAGGTCATCAAGTTCAACAAGAAGCGCGGCAACATCGTCCTCTCGCGCCGCGTGCTCCTCGAAAAGGAGCGCGACCAAATCAAGACGAAGACCCTCGAGACGTTGGAAGAGGGCAAGGTCGTCAAGGGCGTCATCAAGAACATCACCGAGTACGGCGCGTTCGTCGACCTCGGGGGAATCGATGGCCTGCTCCACATCACTGACATGAGCTGGGGTCGCGTCAACCACCCGTCAGAGATCTTCCAGGTGGGCGACGAAGTGACCGTCCGCGTACTCAAGTACAACGCGGAGACGGAGCGCGTGTCGCTCGGCCTCAAGCAGACACAGGAAGACCCGTGGAGTCACGCGGAGGAGGCGTTCCCGCCCGGCAAGAAGGTGCGCGGCAAGGTCCAGTCGATTACGGACTACGGAGCGTTCATCGAGCTCGAGCCGGGCGTCGAGGGCCTGGTTCACGTCAGCGAGATGTCGTGGACGAAGAAGGTCAAGCACCCGAGCAAACTGGTCGAGGTCGGCCAGGAGCTCGAGTGTCAGGTGCTCGAGGTGGACGCGAAGAGCAAGCGCATCAGCCTCGGTTTGAAGCAGCTCGAGCCCGACCCCTGGACCGTGTTCACCGAGAAGTACAAGCCGGGCGACAAGATCTCCGGCAAGGTCCGAAGCATCACGGACTACGGCGTCTTCATCGGCATCGAAGAGGGTGTCGACGGGATGGTCCACAAGAGCGATATCTCGTGGACGGCGAAGGTCAACAGCCCGAGCGACTTCTACAAGAAGAACGACGAGGTCGAGGCCATCATCCTCAGCATCAATCACGACGAGAAGAAGGTCAGCCTCGGCGTCAAACAACTCTGGGACGACCCTTGGCCCACGATCTTCACGGAGCTGCCACCCGGCAAGCTCGTCAAGTGCAAGGTCGTGAGCGTGGTCGACTACGGCGCGTTCGTTCACATCCGCGACGGCGTAGAAGGGCACATCCCGCAAGGCGACCTCGTCCTTCCCAAGGACGAGAACGGCGAGGAGGGGATTCTCCATATCGGGGACGAGATCGAGGCCGAGGTGGCCAACATCGATTCCCAGGAACGACGCATCACCCTCACGATGCGAACCGGCGAAGCGACGGCATCTGCCGCAGCGGGCCCGGGCGAACCGAAGGCGGCGCAACGGCCATCCAAGTCGCCGAAGAAGTCCGCGTCGGCCGAGGCGGCAGGCGGCACAATCGGGGAGCTCATCAAGCAGAAGCTCGGTGCCAAGCTTGCGGCCATCGGGGACAAGAAGGACGAAGAGTCGGACGAGGAGTAGCGGGCGAGCCCTGCGATGGCCGAACGGCTCTGGGCCCCCTGGCGGATGGAGTACATCCTCGGTCCCAAGGGGGGGCCGTGCATCTTTTGCGACTTCGCATCGGCGGCGCGGGAGACTTACAGGGAGAAGCTCGTTCTCCTCGTCCAACCTCTCGCGCTCGTGTGCCTCAACAAATACCCGTTCGCCGCGGCTCACCTGCTGGTTGCGCCCAGGGCTCATGCCGCGGACGTCGCGGATTTGCCGCCTGAGGACTACGACGCGACGATGCGGCTCGTGCGCGATGCGGTCGTTCGCTTGCGCCGCGCGACCCACGCGGAGGGCGTCAACGTCGGGATTAACCTGGGTCGCGCGGCTGGCGCAGGAATCGAGGAACACCTCCACGCCCACGCCGTCCCTCGATGGAGCGGGGATTCGAACTTCATGCCCGTCGTGGCCGACGTTCGGGTCATGCCAGAGCACCTCGACCAGACGTGGCAGCGATTGGTGCCCTACTTCGCCGACCTTCCCGGGGAGCATCCGTGACCACCGAGGCAAGCCCGCGTCGCCGGCGTCGACAGGTATTGCTCGGGGTGGCCGCAGCCGCGGCCATCGCGGTCGTAGTAGTCGCGCACGAGGTGATGCTGCCGTTCGTACTGGCCGTGGTCATCGCGTACGTCCTGACACCGCTCGTCGCCGCCGCCGAGAAGAGGCGACTGCATCGCGGGGCCGCGGTGATCATCGTCTACCTCATCGTCCTCGGATCGGCGGCGGTCTTCCTGCGCGCCGTGGCTCCCCGCTTTGCGGTGGAGTTTCGCAACCTACGCGGTGAGCTCCCCGCGCTCGGGCGCGAGGCCAACGAGACGTGGGTCCCGGCCGCTACGCGATGGATGCGGGAGGCTGGCATCGTGCCCGCCGAGACGCCAGCGCCGTCGGCCGAGGCCCCCGAGCCCGCGTCGACGAGCGCTTTCGTGGCGCACCCCGAGCCGGATGGGTCGATCGCGATCGACGTGAGCAACGGTGTGCGCGTCGTCGAGACCAAGAACGGCTGGGTGGTCGAGGCAGCCCACGAACACAAGGGGGTGCCGTTCGACGCGAACCGCATCTTGGCCGACGTCGTGGGCCGAACGTTCGCGTACGCCGAGCAGAACTCGCTCGAGGTCGCGCTCATGGTGCGAGACCTTGTGGCGACGATCAGCCGCACGATCTTCGTCTTCTTCATTACGCTGATGCTCGCGGCCTACATGATGGTGACGCGGGAGCGGATCCTCGGCTTCTTCCGCTCGCTCGTGCGACCCGACGGCCGTCCTGGCTTCGACAAGCTCCTCGTCCGGATGGACGAGGGGCTCTCCGGGGTGGTGCGCGGTCAGCTCGTGATCTGCGGCATCAACGGCCTGCTCAGCGCGCTCGGCTTTGCGATCGTCGGCCTCAAGTACTGGCCGGTGATGGCCATCGTGGCAGCCATCTTCTCACTGGTCCCGATCTTCGGCTCGATTGCGAGCGCGGTGCCGGCCGTGGCGATCGGCCTGACGCAGGGGCTGGGGATGGCGGTGTTCGTCCTGGCCTGGATCGTAGGGATCCATCAGCTGGAGGCCAACGTCCTCAACCCCAAGATCATGGGCGACGCCGCGAAGATCCATCCGGTGCTCGTTATCTTCTCGCTTCTAGTCGGCGAGCATTTCTTCCACGCGGTCGGGGCACTGCTCGCCGTTCCCACCATGTCGATCGCGCAGACGGTGTTCTTGCATCTGCGGGATGCAACGGAAGAGGATCCATCGCCGAGGAGCGGGGTGTCCTGAAGCGTGTCGTGGATCGGCACGCGAGTCCGCGGCAGAGGCCTACGGCTTTCGCCGACTCGGGCACGAGTCGCTGCAGCACGCCGGTGCGTTCCCTTCAAGCGTGCACGAGTTCCGCAAACTCGCAGGCGAGTGTGATGACTTCTGGCGCTCACTTCTTCGGACCGGTGTTCGAGTCTCGCTGACCTGGCGCCGAGTGAACGGGGTACGGCGTCAGAGACGCAGCATCCGGCGCCGAATTCCGCGCATGTGGCGCCATCTGTCGCTCAAGTGGCGCCCATTGTTGCTTAACTGTCGCCCATTCCGCTGCATATGGCGCTCTATATAGTCTATTTGGCGCCTAATACAAGCGCCTGGGCGCCATTTATCCCGCATGTGGCGCTTACTTCCTTGGATGGAGCGCCAATTGAGCTGCAACTGGCGCCGCATTTCCTTCATTTGGCGCTCTCACCACGGCATTCGGCGACAGGAATGCGAGAGTCGGCGTCAAGCGGCGGATCATGAGCTCGTCATAGTCGCGACGAAGCGACCCGCGTGCGCGCTCCGCTCCCGGCGCGCCTTCTCGTGTCCGGGCTGCGGCCTATCTCGCGAGATCGTTCAGGTCGGACGCGAGCGCGAAAGGCCAAAGGAAGAGGTAGATGACGAGCGGTCGGACCGGCGCCTGGACACCGCGCATCTGTTTGGCCCTCGCGACCTCCTGGGGCACCAGGATCAGCCCCCAGTAGAGGCTGTAGAAGGGAATGAGTATGGGCCACCAGACGAAGTTCGGATTCCCGGTGACTCCCTTGAGCTCATTCACCATCGGGATGACCAGCAAGAAGAACCACGCCAACCCTGCAAGGTCGAGCAATAGCGCAAGAAACCCGCAGACGACGCCGATGATCGGCACGCCGATCAGCGCAGCGACGATCGACGCGAGAATGCTAATGATGATCCCGCCGAAGACCGCCGCGAACGGCATGAGCATCATGATGGGGTTGCGCCGGGTAGGTCCCGCAGTCACGCCGCCCGAAGGAAGCGTCCCCGCGATCTGGTTCTGCGGCATCGCGCCCCCGTAGGGCATCATCCCCTGCGGGGCCATCGGGTGCGCCCCCTGGGGTGGGGCCCCGTACTGCGGCTGGGCGCCGTATTGCTGGGGGGGTGCGCCGTACTGTTGCGGTGGGGCACCGTACTGTTGCGGAGGCGCGCCGTACTGCTGGGGGGGCGCACCGTAAGGTTGCTGCGGCTGCGCACCATACTGTTGCGGGGGTGCCCCGTATTGGGGAGGAGCGCCGTACTGAGGAGCCTGCCCGGGAGGCGCGCCATAGGGCTGGGGTGTCCTGCCCTGCTGGGCGCTCTGTTGCGCATACGCCGCCGCGGCAGCGAAGCCACCGCCGTCCGCCGCGACCGTGCCGCCCAGCGGGTTCACGCCCTGCTGCGCAACCGGCGGCAAGTACGAACCTGCCTCGGGAGGCGCACCGGGAGCCACACCACCCGGAGGGGGTGAAGAGCCGCCCATCGGGCGGCCCGGCATCACGGCAGTGCCTCCCATTATTGGGGCGGCGCCGCCGGGTGAGGGGGCCAGCGCATTGGGCGACGGCACCGCGACTGGCGCCGGAGCTCCTCCCCCACCGCTCACCGACATCGGCGCAACGCCGACCATCGTCCCCTTCAGTCGGCTAGGAACCGCCGACTGGGCACCCGGAGTTCCACCAGACCGAGGAGCACCCGGCACTCCAACGCCGCCGCTCGGAGCCGGAGCGCCAGGGACCGGCGCGGCACCCGCCGGGGGCGCGCCTCCGACTCCGGGCGGAGCGCCCGGAATGGCCGGCTGATTCATCATCAGCATCGTCCCCTTGAATTTCGGAGCGGCCGCCCCCTTGAGGGCGAAGCTGCACTTCGTGCAACTTTGCGCCGTATCAGGGTTCTGCGTTCCACAATTCGGACAGAACACTCCGCACCTCCCTAAAACCGACGCCGGGGCTTGGGCCGCATCTCGTCATCGTCATAGACGCGCGGGCGTGAGCATAGCGGCTCGCGATCACGTCGCTCAAGCGATTTTCCCTGGCCCCTCCTCGGCTCGCGCGCGGGGAAGGGCAGAAGAGGACGGCGACCCCGGGGGACGGCTTGACACCCGCGCTCGCTCCCCACTAGCTTTCGCGCGGGTTTTCCCCTTTTTCACGCGACGTTTCGCGTGGCCTTCCGCGTCGCTGTTCCTGCCCCGTCGCCGACCCCTCCGAGGACCGCCCCGCGATGCCCTTCGCCTTGAGCCCCGAACGCCAGCGCAAGCTCCAGGAGATCCTCGAGCGGTACCCGACCAAGATGGCGGCGACTCTGCCGCTCTTGCACCTATGTCAGGAGCAGGCGGGCTACGTGGGCGACGAGGTAATCGAGTTCGTCTCGCAGAAGCTGGACTTGCCCTCGTCCCATGTGAAAGGCGTCGTCACATTTTACACCCTCTACAACCAGCACCCCGTCGGCAAGCATCAGGTCTGGGTCTGCCGCACATTGCCCTGCGCACTCCGCGGAGCCCTCGACGTCATCGAGCATTGCGAGAAACGGCTCGCGATCAAGTGCGGCCAAACGACGCCGGACGGCAAGGTCACGCTGCGGACCGCCGAGTGTCTCGCAAGCTGCGGTACCGCGCCGATGATGCAGGTCGACCGCGAGTACCACGAGAATCTCACGAGAGAGAGAGTCGACAAGATCCTCTCGAAGCTCCTGGAAAGCTGAAATACTCCAATGCTCAAGCGCACGGACTACCTGACGCGCACGTACGGCAAGCCCGAGGGCTGGACGCTCGCGGCGTACGAGCGCGACCTCGGCGGCTATCAGGTTGCCCGACGCGTGCTGACGACGATGACCCGCGAACAGGTGGTCGACGAGGCGAAGAAGGCGAATATCCGCGGCCGCGGCGGCGCCGGCTTTCCCGCGGGAATCAAGTGGAGCTTCATGCCGAAGGCCGTCGGCGCAAAGCCTCACTACCTGGTCGTCAACGCGGACGAGGGCGAGCCGGGTACGCACAAGGACCGGACGTTGATGGAGCTTAGCCCTCACTCGACCGTCGAGGGATGCATCATCGCGGCCTACGCCATCGGCGCGCACGTCGCGTACATCTACGTGCGGGATGAGCTCCACCTGGCGAAAGCACGACTAGAGGGGGCCATCAAGGAAGCCCGGGCAAAGGGCTATCTCGGCAAGGCGCCTTTCGGAAAGGACTTCGCGGTCGAGGTCCACGTGCACTCGGGAGCCGGGGCGTACATCTGCGGCGAGGAGACCTCGATGCTCAACTCGCTCGAGGGCCGGCGCGGCGAACCGCGGATGAAGCCGCCCTTCCCGGCGAACGTTGGGGCGTTCGGATGCCCGACGACGGTGAACAATCTCGAGACCATCGCCGCCGTCCCCACTGCCTTCGGCATGGGGTGCGAGGAATTCAGCAAGCTCTCGGCCCTGCACGGGCAGAGCGACGGGGGCGTGCGCCTCTACGGCCTCAACGGCCACGTGAAGAAACCTTGCGTGATCGAGCTCGCTGTGGGCCCCACGCTCAACGAGCTCATTCACGACGTGGGGGGTGGAGTGCTGGGCGACCGCAGCGTGCTTTGCGTCATCCCCGGAGGCTCGTCAACGCCCGTCCTCCGTCCCCAAGAGACGGTGAACGCGTCCGACTCGAAGGCGCCACTTCACGCCTGGCACGGGAAGAGCGTCTTCGACGTACCGCTCGGCGTCGAGACGATGCGCGGCGTCGGCACGATGCTCGGGACCTGCTGCGTGACCGTCATCGCCGAGGGGACCGACCCGGTGTGGTGCATGCAGAACCTCATGCAGTTCTACCGCCACGAATCGTGCGGACAGTGCACGCCGTGTCGCGAGGGCAGCGCATGGCTCGAGCGCGTCTGCAACAAACTCCTGGAGGGGAATGCAACGATGGCGGAGCTCGACAGCCTGCACGAGATCGCAAACGGCATCATGGGCAACACCATCTGCGCCTTCGGTGAGGGGACGGCGATGCCCGCCCTCGCCTTCATGCAGAAGTTCCGCCCCGAATTCGAGGCCTATGTGCGAGGCGATCGGAAACGCGGCGACGCGAAGCTCACCGTGGAACCCTGGAGCTGAAATGGCCGCGCTCGGGACCGCTTACTTCTATCTCTGCGCGCTACTCGCCGTAGGCGGAGCGGTGTCGGTCGTCGCCGCCAAGAACCCGATCCGCTGCGCGATGGGGCTGCTCCTCCTCATCCTCAGCGTGGCCGGCCTGTTCCTCGCCTTGCACGCTCAATTCCTCGCGGCGATCCAGCTCATCGTGTACGCGGGCGCCATCGTCATCCTATTTCTCTTCGTCATCATGCTCCTCGGACCGGCCGCTTCGACCCCGAGCGATAGACGCGGCCTCGCTGTCCGTGTGTTCGGCGGCGGTCTCTTCGGCGTCGCTGGGCTGACGAGCCTCACGCTCGTCGCTCGAGCTGCCGAGACGGCACACCGGGTCCTTCCGATGCCGGTGCCGGACGCGTCCTTCGGTGGCATCGAAGCGTTCGGCAGCGTGCTCTTCCAGGACACGCTGGTGCCATTCGAGGTCTCGAGCGGGCTTCTCATGGTGGCCGTCGTTGGCGCCATCGCCGTTGCGCGTGGCAGGCAGGGGTCGCATTCGATGTCCCCGGCCGAACAAGAGATACGTGGCCGGGCCCCTTCGCAGGATCCCCTGCGCGAGCTTCATCCCTCGGGCGTCTTTTCCCACGAGCTCCCTCCCGGCGACGACGCGAAGGGACAATCCGCATGATCCCGGTCGAGCACTACGTCCTTCTGAGCGCCCTGCTCTTCGTCATCGGCGGAGTCGGCTTCCTCGTCCGCCGCAACGTGCTCGTCGCGCTGATGAGCATCGAAGTCATGCTCAACGCCGCGAACCTCGCACTCGTCGCCTACAATCGCTCTCATCTCGCGCGCGGCGTCGCGCAGACATACGGCGGCCAGAGCCACACCGGCCAGGTGCTGGCCTTCTTCATCATCGCGGCAGAAGCAGCGGAGGTCGCGGTCGGCCTGGCGATCGTCCTCGCCCTCTACCGCCTGCGACGAACGGTCCGATCCGACGAAGCCGACCTCTTACGCAACTGAGGAACATGTCCCCGCTCTTCCCCGTGCACGACTACACGCTCATCGCCGTTATTCTGGGGATGCCGTTGCTCGGCGCGTTCGTGAATGGCGTCTGGGGCAAGCGCCTCGGGAATCAGGCCGTAAAGATGATGGCGCTCTCGGCGGTCGGCCTGAGCTTCGCCGCATCGATCATCGCCTTTGCCTCGCTCGTGGGCGCCGTCGGCCCGGAGAAAGACGCACACGTCAAGCTCTCGTGGACCGCGTGGGAGTGGATGCATACGACGGGCGGCCGCGGCATCAGCATCCCCATCGACGTCAAGTTCAGCATCGACCAGCTGAGCGGCGTCATGATGCTCGTCGTAACCGGCGTTGGCTTCTTGATTCACCTCTACGCGACGTCCTACATGGAAAAAGACAAGGGGTTCGCGCGCTTCTTCGCGTACATGAACCTCTTCATCTTTTCGATGCTGGTCCTCATTCTCGGGGACAACTTGCCGGTGCTCTTCGTCGGCTGGGAGGGGGTGGGGCTCTGCTCGTACCTCCTCATAGGCTTCTGGTACGAGAACGGCGCGAACGCCGCCGCCGGGAAGAAGGCGTTCATTGCGAACCGCGTCGGTGATTTCGGCCTGCTCTGCGCGATGTTCTTGCTCGCGTGGTACACGGGCGCACTCGACTGGAACGGCATCGCCAACGGAGCGTCGAGCCTGGCGAACCCCTCGGACGCGCTGCGCGTCCACGTGTGGCCCCTCGGCAACGGCACGTACACCGGGGTGCTCTCCTTTCTGCAGCCGGGGTACTTCCAGGCGCATCACACTGCCGTCCTCGAGAACATCATGCCGAGGGCGCCAGTAACCATCAGCGCGGCCACGGCAGTTGGGCTCGCTCTCCTGCTCGGCTGCACCGGCAAGAGCGCGCAGATCCCTCTCTACGTCTGGCTCCCCGATGCGATGGCGGGCCCGACGCCGGTCTCCGCGCTCATCCACGCGGCTACGATGGTCACGGCCGGCATCTACCTCATCTGCCGGCTGTCGTTCGTCTTCGTTCTCTCGCCCTTCGTGATGGTGGTCATCGCGGTCGTGGGCGTGTCGACGGCGTTGCTCGCCGCAAGCATCGCGGTCGTGCAGACCGACATCAAGAAGGTGCTCGCCTACTCCACGGTGAGCCAGCTCGGCTTCATGTTCCTCGGGGTCGGCGTCGGCGCGTTCGCAGCAGGCTTCTTCCACGTGTTCACGCACGCGTTCTTCAAGGCTTGTCTCTTTCTCGGGGCGGGCTCGGTCATCCATGCGATGCATGCGCGGGTCCACGACGACGACGCGGCGCAGGACATCCGCAACATGGGCGGCCTGCGCAAGTGGCTGCCGCTGACGCACGGAACGTTCGCCGCGGCCACTGCCGCGATTATCGGCGTCCCGCTAACGAGCGGCTTCTTCTCGAAGGACGAGATCCTCTACCGTGCGTATGTCGACCGCACTGTGAACCCGCTCGCCGGCACAGGCATCCTGCGCGGACACGGCGTCTATTCGCCGCCGGAATGGATCGGACACGCTCTCTATTGGGCGGCAGTCGCGGCCGCGGCGATGACCGCGTTCTACATGTGCCGTCTCTACATCCTGACATTCTGGGGGAGCTTCCGGGGCTGGACGGTCGGACGGCCCTCGCTCTTGGCACGGCAGGAGCTCGCGACTGGGACGCACGGCGGGGACGAATCGCACGAGGAAGAGCATCATCCTCACCGCGAGGACCTGTTGAGCCCGGGCTATCCGCCCCACGAGTCGCCGTGGCAGATGACCGTACCGCTCATCGTTCTCGCCACGTTCTCCGTGTTCGCCGGCTTTCTCAACCCGGGCTTCGTCAAGGTCGAGAAGCCGATGGAGCATTGGCTCGATCCCGTCTTCAAGACCGCGACCGAGGGGGCAGTCATCGTTCGGGAGGGTAACGAGTGGACGCTCGCGCTTGGCGGCATCGGCGCGTTCCTGCTCGGAACGGTCCTCGCGTGGTGGGTGTACATCGAGAAGAAGGGCCAGCCGGCCGAGCAGGCCAAGGCATGGTCGCCCGCCCTCTACAAGCTTTTGCTCGAGAAGTGGCGCGTTGACGAGCTCTACGAGGCAACCGTCATCGCCGGCCTCGACTCCTTGGCCGAGACCAGCGCCGCCGTCGACCGGGGGATCGTCGACGGGGTCCTTGCGCGCCTGACGGCGCTCCTCGTCGCGGCATCGGGCACGGTCCTGCGCGCGTTCCAGAACGGTGTCGTGCAGATGTACGCGGCGACGATGGTGGTGGGGCTCGCCTCAGTCGGCTGGTTTTTCACCGTTCCCCACGCGAATGCGACGGTGGCCGACGCCGGGAATGATGATTATCTCGTCACCGCCGCGCCTGGCGTCGGGTACGCGTACCGCTGGGACGCGGACGGCGACGGCAAGCCCGACAAGCCCGACTTCGGGTCGCAGGAGACCCTAAAGGTTCACGTCCTCCCCGGTACCACCACGCTGGTCTCCTTCGAGGTAAAAAACGCTTTCGGATTCACACGGACCAAAAAGCTCACCGTCGCGCGGCCCCAAGCGCCCGTCACCTCTCTCTAGAGGCCACACCGAAATGTCATCCACCCTCTCCCAGCCTCACAAGGAAGACGAGCCCTTTTCGTTCGGGGCGCCGCTCGTCTTCGGCCTCGGGCTCCTCGCGCTCATCGTCGCCGCAGCCGCCAGGATGTTCGACGGTGCCTTCCCGGTCCTGACGGCCGCGGGTGTGGCGGCTCTCGTTCCGCAACGGCACGGATGGAAAGTGAAGGGGGTTATCGCGATCACCGCCGGGCTCCTCACGCTCTTCGTCGTCCGCGCATGGCCCGCGACGAGCGAAAGTGCGGCGCCGCTACCGGAGGCCCGTCACCTCCTCTCGTGGATCATCGGGTTGCCCATCGCCGCCGCGGTGGCCGTGCTGTTCCTCCCGCGGCAGTCACCAGGCCTCCTCCGCTGCGTGACGCTCGCATCGATGTTGGCGACGCTCGGCATCTCGCTGCCGCTTTTGCGCGTCGCGATGTCCCGCGGCTACCACTTCAACGAAGACGTCGTGTGGCTGCCGCGCTTCGGCGTCCACTACCACATCGCCGTCGACGGCATCTCGTTCTGGCTCGTACTGCTGACGGCCTTCATTACACCCATCGCCACGTACGCCTCGTTCGGCCCCATCCAAACCCGCATCAAGGACTGGTGCTTCGCCCTCCTGCTCCTCGAGGGCGGGATGCTGGGCTCGTTTCTCGCGCTCGACCTCTTCCTTTTCTACGTGTTCTGGGAACTGATGCTCGTGCCCATGTACGTCATCATCGGCATCTGGGGCGGCACCAATCGCATCCGGAGTGCGATCAAGTTCTTCCTCTATACGATGTTCGGATCGGTCCTGATGCTCGGCGCGATCCTCTACGTCGCATACGCCTACGCTCAGGCCAACGGTGGGCAGCCGAGCTTCGACTACTTCGAGCTCCAGCGGCTGATGCTCCCCCGTCACGTGCAGATCTGGGTCTGGGCGGCCTTCGCGCTCGCGTTCGTCATCAAGGTGCCGATGTTTCCCGTGCACACCTGGCTGCCGGATGCGCACACGGAGGCTCCAACGGCGGGATCTGTGCTTCTTGCCGCCGTGATGCTCAAGATGGGGACGTACGGCTACTTGCGTTTCGCGATGGGGCTCTTCCCGGAGGCGAGCGCAGAGTTTGCCGCGAACCTCGCCGGCGTCGCGGTGCTCGGCGGGATCATCTACGGCGCCCTGTGCGCCTGGAAGCAGGACGACGTCAAACGCCTCATCGCGTATTCGTCGGTCGCCCACCTCGGCTACGTTATGCTCGGCCTTTTCGCCCTTACGGCGGCGTCGCTCGAGGGGAGCGTCTTGCAGATGGTCAATCATGGCATCTCGACGGGGATGCTCTTCCTCCTCTTTGGGGTCATCTACGATCGGCGCCACACCCGTAACATCGACGACTTCGGCGGCCTTGCGAAGCCGATGCCCGTCTACGCGACGCTCTTCGTCATCGCCACGCTGGCCAGCGTCGGACTCCCGGGCACCAACGGCTTCATCGGCGAGTTCATGGTGATAACCGGCACATTCGCGTCGAACTTCCTCGGGCACTTCAACGGCGTCCAGGCGGCGGGCGCGGCCTTCGGCGTCATCCTCGGGGCGATCTACATGCTCATGGTCGTGCAGAAGATGTTCTTCGGCCCCGTGACCAAGAAGGAGAACAAGAAGCTCGACGACGTGAACGGCCGGGAACTCATCGCGCTCGCCCCGCTCGCCATCATGGTTTTCGTCATCGGCCTTTTCCCCAACATCTTTCTCAACCAGATCAAGGGCGCCGCCGCACGCGTGCAAGACGACTTCGATGCGCGGGTCATGACGAACCCTGCGCCACATTTTTACGAAGGACCTATCAAGCTGACGCCGCGGCGTCCGGAGGCCCCGCCTACGTCGTCCGCTCAGACCGCCACGGCGGACATCCGCTGAGGACCGCCATGTCGATCGCACTTGCTCTCTCCCCTCTCCTCGTCGTTGGCATCGGCGCGCTGCTCTTGATGCTGGTGGAAGCCCTGTCGACGCGACCGGGCGCGACCCGCAGCCCTCCAGGGCTCGCGCTCGGCGCGGCCGTCGTGCTTTTCACGGGGGCGGCGTTCGCGGCGACGGTGTGGATGGTCGGTATCGGCAATGTCGGCGACGTGTCGGCAGTCGCTCCGTGGCTCATCCTGGACTCGTTCACCCTCTTCTTCGACATGCTGCTCTGCCTTGGCGCCGGTATCGCGGCCCTCCTCGCCGGAGGCTACCTCGTCGAGCACCACCTTGAGCGCGGCGAGTTCTACGCGTTGCTCCTCTTCGCGACGTTCGGCGCCATGACCCTTGCCGCGGCGGGAGACGCCCTCACGCTTTTCCTCGGGCTCGAGACGATGAGCATCGGAGCCTACGCGATGACGGCATTCCGCCGCGCGAGCCCTCGGTCGGCCGAGGGGGCGCTGAAGTACTTTCTTCTGGGGTCATTCGCCGCGGCGATTCTCATCTACGGCTTTGCTCTGGTCTACGGCGCCACGGGCCACACCGATCTGGTCGGAATCGGCGCCGCGACCAAGACGGCGGCGGCCCGAGATCCGGTGCTGCTGATGGGCGTGGTGCTCATTCTCGTGGGGCTCGCGTTCAAGGTCAGCGCCGTGCCGTTCCACGCCTGGACGCCGGACGCGTATGACGGAGCACCCACCCCGGCCACGGCGTTTATGGCTGTGGCCGTGAAGGCCGCCGCGTTCGCGATGCTCCTGCGGGTGCTTGTCCTCTCGCTGGGAAGCGCAGCGTGGGTTTCGTGGGCCAGCGGCTGGCCGCCGGTCATAGCAACGCTCGCTCTGGTCACGATGACCGTCGCGAATCTCATCGCGGGACGCCAGGAGTCCGTGAAGCGGATGCTCGCTTACTCGAGCATCGCGCACGCGGGCTATCTACTCGTTGGCGTGACTGCGATGCTGCACGCACCGTCGCAAGCCGGCGCGAGCGTCCTCTTTTACCTCCTCGCCTACACCGTCTCGACCGCCGGAGCTTTCGGGGCGCTCGTGATGTGCGGGAGCCGCGGGCGTGAGGCCGTGAGCTACGAGGACCTGGCTGGACTCGGCAGACGACACCCGGCGGTCGCGCTGGTCTTCTCGCTCTTTCTCCTGTCGCTCGCCGGCGTGCCGCCGACCGCAGGGTTCTTCGGCAAGTGGTTCGTCTTCAAGTCGGCGATCGATTCGGGGCTGTACTGGCTGGCGGTCCTCGGCTTCATCAACAGCGTGATCGGCGCCTACTACTATCTCCGCGTGCTCGTTTACATGTATATGCGCGAGCCTGCGGCGGGGGCCCCCACGGCTGTGCCCATGCGCTCGGGATACGTGGCCGCAGCGCTCCTGGTCAGCGCGGCTCTCGTCCTCGCGCTGGGCCTCATGCCGACCCGGTATCTCGATGTTGCAGTGCGCGCCGCGGCCTTCGGCGTCGGAGGTTGAACCGCCGACCACCTCGCGCGGCGATTGCATCTCACGGACGGAAATGCGCTTCTCCCCCGCTCTTTTCGTCACCGTCGTTGGCAACATAGCCTTCTCGGTTGCCTGCTCCCGCGGGACTACCGAACCCTGGTCCTACGCTAACGATTCAGCACCTTCCAACAAGGCAACGCCAAGAGCCACGGCTCCCTCCATCGGGGTACCTGCCCCGAGCGCCAGCGTCACGGCAATCGTCAACCCCGAGAACCTGCCACCCTACACCGGTCCGGTCGGAATCGTCGAGGGGACGGTCTTCGTTCGCGGCCCCGATTCACCCGAGGTTCCGGGCCTCAACGTCAAGAGCTGCCCGGCGGCGCTCGACACGTACGGCAAGTACTTTCGCGCCGGGCCGGCGCGCGCGGACGGACTGAGGCCACTGGCAGACGCGGTCGTCGTGATCACCGGCTACGCAGGCTATTACCTGCCCGACGGAGCTCAGGCCCAGCAAGTCGCAGTCGGAGCGAACTGCGGATACCGCGAGCGCTCGATCGCGCTGACGTTCGGTCAGCGGCTCGAGGTCGCCAACGACTCGAAGCTACCGTTCGCCCCTTACATCGACGGCGTTTTCCAGCCCGCGGTCATGATGGCGCCCCCGCAGCGCAACGGCGAGGCCGTGAAGATCTATCCTCCCCGCCCGGGCCACTACGCCCTTCTCGACCAGCTCCAGCCTTACGTCCGGGTCGACCTCTACGTGCTCAGACAGTCGCTCCATGCTGTCAGCGACCTCAACGGCCATTTCCGTATCGAGGGCGTACCGACAGCGGCCCTGAAGGTCGGCGCGGGGCTGCGAGGCGTCGGGGAGTTGCAGAAGGACGTGGAGGTGCGCGCCAACGTCGTCGAGAACGTGGAGCTCGTGCTGACCTACGCGCCCGGCGACGCTGGCCCGCCTCCGCTTCCGCAGTCGAAGGTGCCGTTCATTCCATAGAGGACGGCTTGGAGGCTACCTAGTAGAGCCCCATACGGGCACTGAGCGCCGCACGTGCCCGGCGCGCTCCTTCCGAGTCCCCGGACTTCTCCGCCAGGCGGAGGGCTACGGCTGCCAGTAATGGGTCGGCGGGCTCGATCGCCAAAAGGGCACCCGCCGCACCTGGGACAACGGGCGACCCACTGGCGAGCGCCACCAGGGCGGCGGCCGCGGCGACGACGGGATCCCATGCGCCGACGCGCGCCAGGGTGGAACCAAGCTCGCGGGCCCGCGCGCCCGCTGGCTCCTCGATCGCGAGCGCGAGGTAGGCATGGCGCGCGTCGAGCGAGCGCCTGTCGCCGAGGACGCGAGTGTCCGCGAGCCCCATCGCAGCCAGCTCCACGACGCCGTCCGGCGGCAGCGCGGTCGCGGGCAACACCCCTCGCGCCACGAGATCGACTGCAGCACGGACGACGCGATCGTCGCCGCCGGCGATCCGATCGTGCCCGACGTGGGTCAGCGACCCGCGGGCCTGCTCCGGAGATGCCACCCGGGCGAGCGCCGCGCCAAACGCCACGAGCACCGCACCCGACACAGAGGACGCATCGCCGTGCGCGCGGAGCGCCGCACCGAGCACGTCCCGCCCCTCGGCCACGGCGAGTACCAGGCGCGCCCCGAGCGCGGACGGATCGGCGAGGGCCATCGTCGACACGAGCTCGCGCGCGAGCGCCACCTTTCCTGCAAGGAGCGCCCTGGCCGCAGCCTCGTCGAGCGGCACGCGAGCACGCGATGCGCGTATGCGCACCGTCTCGGCGTCCCCGCGCCCGATTGCCTCGTCCACCGCGAGGCGACTCGCTAGGGCATGCCGAGACGCGGACAGGAGCTCGTCGCCGGCGTCCACGGCCGCGGCGGCAACGGACCGTGCCTCGACCATCTCTCCCACGCCCGCCAGCTCCTCCGCCGCCCGGGCGACCGCTTCTCGCCTTGGCCGATCGAACGGGGCGATCACTTCGAGGGCTCGCGCCCAGAGCACGACGTCGCCGTGCGACTCCGCCCAGCGTGCGAGCGCATCCCACGCAGCGACGCGGTCCCGCGACGTCAGCGTCAGCGACACGAGCGTCTCGCGAGTGGCAGCGCCATGCTCTGCCCCGGCGCCCCGTGCGAGCAACACGATCGCGCCGTCTGCCGACGCGTCCAGCTCCGCCGCGCGAATCGCAGCGGCACGGGAAGCCGCGCCGTCTCCCCGTACGAACGCGCATTGCGCCTTCGCCTCCCACGTCCTTCCAGCCGCGTCATCCATCGCCAGCGCACGCCCGAAGGCGTCGTCCGCCCGCCGGTCTCGAGGATCGGCAGCGCATCGCACCGCACCGATACGCGTCCAGATCTCGGCCCCGCGCGGGTCCAGCTCGGCCGCCACGTCGTACGCCGCGATCGCGCTTCGTGCGTCCCCGCCGGCTTCGGCGATCGCGCCTCGAAGGAACGCCGCGTACGCTTCGGGCTCGATGTAACGCCCCGACACGATACGTCCGCCGTACACTCGCTCCACCGGCGGCGGCGAGGCGCACGCCGTCACGAGCAGCGCAAGAACCGCGGCTCCCTTCATCGCGCGCCGAGGACCCGTGCGAGCGCGTCCACGAACCGGTCGTTCTCGCCGGCCGAGCCGATCGTCACGCGCAATCGGTTCGCCAGGCGCCCTCCCGTCGCATGGAAGCTCCGGACGAGGACGCCGTGTTCGAGGAGCCCCGCGTACACCTCGACAGCGGGTCGCGGCGTCCCCATCCACAGGAAATTGGCGTCGCTGAGCGCCACGTCCACACCCTCGATCGCATGAAGGGCGGCCGTGACCCGCTCACGCTCACGCACGACGGACGCGACGTGCGTGCGCACGGCATCCCAGGCCTCGCCGAGCACCGCTGCAGCAGCAGCCTGGCTGGTCGCGCTGACGTTGAAAGGCTGGCGCGCCTTGTCGAGTTCTCGCACGAGGGTCTCGTCCGCCTCGAGCCATCCGACGCGCAGCGCAGCGAGGCCCACTTTGCTGAGCGTCCGCATCACCGCGAGATTGGGGTAGCGTGCGCGCCATCCGCGGACCGACGTCCCGGCGTAATCGGCGTAAGCCTCGTCCACCACCACCAGAGACTCGCTCGCAGCGTCGAGAACGGCGGTCAGCCGATCGTCCTTCACCCGGTTGCTCGTCGGGTTGTTCGGGCTCGCGATGAAGACGATGTTCGGCCGGGTCATCTCGATGGCCCGCTTCATCGACGGAACGTCCAGGTCCCAGTCGCGGTCGAGTGGAACCTCGATGGGCCGCTGCCCGTGCCCCCGCGCGCTGACCTTGTACATGACGAACGTCGGCGTGAGGACGAGCATCGTGGCCTGGGGAGCGCCTTCCCGCGCACGCGACATCGCTGTGAGCAGGATGGCGATCACTTCGTCGGACCCCGTTCCCACGAGAAGCTCCTCGGCGCGGGCGCCCGTCCGCTCGGCGATGCGTCCTTTGAGCTCGCGCATCCGCGCGTCCGGGTAGCGCTCGAGCGCCGTCCTCGCGATGGCGCGCGTGACGGCCTCTCTCACGGCGGTCGAAAGAGGGGGTGGCGGCTCGTTCGCGTCGAGTCGGACGTGGATGTCAGGGGGGTCGGCCGGCACGTACGAGTGCAGATCCGCGAGCTCCGGGCGGAGGAGAGACGACCAGTCGGGCACGACGCCCTTCCGTCTAGCACGCCGGGCAGATGGCACCGTCATTGCTGTGGTGATGGCCGCAAGCGGGAGGCGGCCACGAATGGCGGCAACGAAGAATGAATTGCGGGAGACGAGCTTGTGCCACTCTGCGCCAAGGAAGGCGTGGGTGTCGTGCCTTCGCGCGGGTACGCTGGCCGCGGGGCTAATTCTCGCCACCAGCCGCTGCGGATCGGGCAGCAGCAGCTCCGGCTTCGCGAGTCCCGCCGAAGGCAACGTCGGTGGGGGCGACTTCGGTCCTAACGACTCCGACGCCGGCGGAAGCCTCGCTGGAATGGGTGGAGGGGGTGGGGGATCCAGCGGCGCAGCCGCGCTACCAGCCGAGACGAAGACCGAGAGCAACTACCAGTCGCCTGTCGCGACCGGCAACGTCGTCTGGATCGCGAACCCGACGAGCGGCCTCGTGGCTTATATCGACGCGGCGACGTTCGACGTCTCGACGGTCGAGGCAGGCGACGGGCCCACGTACCTCGCGGCCGTGCCCGACCCCACCGACGACGTCGCGATCGTCATCAACGTGCTCTCGCAGGACGCCACACTCCTCCGCGATCATCTCGGGACACTGTCCGCCACGACGTTTCCGTCGACCGCCGACGCGAACTCGTGGGCGGTCTCGACGAGCGGGCGATGGGCGATCGCGTGGACCAACGCGACCCTCATCACGACCACCGATCCCACGCAGGGCTTCCAGGACATCGCCGTCCTCGACCTCTCGGGTGCGCGCCCGCCGCAGAACCTGTCGGTAGGCTACAGGCCGTCGCAGGTCGCATTCTCGGGCGACGAATCGCGCGCCTTCGCGGTGACCCAGGACGGGATCTCGGTCGTCGACCTCCTCGGAGGGACCCAGCCCACCGTCATCTCGAACTTTCCGCTGAACGCTCCGGTCGCCCCGACCGTCGAGACGCCGCCGGACGCGTCGTCGCCCGACGGCTCGCCCGACGCGCCAGTCAACGAGTCGCAGACGGATGACGCAGGTGCCGGCTCCGCCACGCCCGACGTTTCGTTCACTCCGGACGGTTCGTATGCGCTCGTCCGGACGGATGGAGTCCCTGCGATCACGGTCATCTCGCTCGCGCAGGGTGTCTCGACGGCGGTCCCGCTGGCGTCGCCTCCGACCGATCTGGACATGTCTCCCGACGGGACGTTTGCCCTTGCCGTGCTGCGAGACAACTCGGCGGTGGTGACGCTACCGATCCCTGAGATCTTCGACGACCCGACCTCGTTCACGACAACGACGATCACGGGCGAGATCGTCGGACGCGCGATCATCACGCAGAAGACGGCGAGCGGCCAGTTCGCGCTGCTCTTCACGACCGCGGCGCCGATCGAACGGCTCACTGTGCTGACGCTCCAGCCGACGCCCACGTATCGCACGATCGTCCTTCACGGGCCCGTGCTCGCGGTGTTTCCGACCGAAGACGCACAGAACGCCATCGTGCTGCACTCGATACCGCCCGACCCGGCGGCGAACGTGGAAGGCGCGTTCAGCGTCGTCCCCATCAGCGCCGACCTCCCTGCAAAGATTCAGAGCCTTCCGGCGCCGCCGACTGCCGTCGCCCTGGCACCGACGAGCGATCACGCGCTCATCTCCATCAGCGATCCCACTACGAACACGTACGGCTTTTACATCGCGCTCATGCCGTCGCTACAAGTCGTCAACTACACGCTGGCCAGCCCTCCCATCGCGGTGGGAATCGCGGCCGGGGCGTCGCGTGGATACGTGGCCCAGGACTACTCGGAAGGGCGCATCACGTTCGTCGATCTCGGCACGGAGGACTGCGACGCCCAATCCCCATGCGAGGAGGCGCGCACGATCACGGGGTTCGACCTTAATTCGCGGGTGGTCACGGGAGGCAGCCAATGAGCGCGCCGCGCCTGACCTCGTTCTGCCTAGCCGGCGCTTGCCTAATGGCCTCCTGTGGCGGGCGGCCCTCGTACTGGGACCAGCCCGTCAACACATCAGGTGCCACCTACGGCCTGGCCGGAGCGGTGGCGGTCGTGGACGACGTTGACCACCGCGTCGTCCTCTTCACGGGCGCGGCCGACCAGGAGCTCACGACGCAATCGCTTCCCATCGGCCATAACTTCGCGAGCGCCGCGACGTCCCCAGACGGATTGACGCTCTTCGTCCTGTCGTCGGGGGACCAACCCGTCCAGACGTCCAACGATGAGTCGCCATCGCTCACCGTCATCCAGCTAAACCCCACGACCTTCCAGGCAAGCTCGACGCTCTACGAGATGTCCGAGCCGCTCTCGAACCTCGCGATCGATCCGACGGGCACCTATGCCGTCGCCTACCAGGGGTCGACGATGGCGACCTCCTTCGCACAGAATCCGAACGAGATCGTCATCTTCGACGTGACCAAGGGGTTCGTATCCGAGGCAGCCTCGTCGCCGACACACCCGCCGAATCCCGTGTCGCGCAGCATCCGAAGCTTCGGCGGCACTCCGCAGCAGCTCACGTTCAGTCCGTCGCTCAATCTCCCTGCAAGCATATCCGCGGACGAGGCGATGGCTGGCGTCAAGGCATCGCCTCGCCGCCTCCTCATCATCGAAACGAACATCGACCTGAGCATCGTCGACCTGACCCATGCGTTCGATCCCCCGGCTTCTCCTCAAGCCCCGTTCGGCCTCGCAGAGATCACGGTGCGCTTGACGAGCGGCACCGGGACCGCATCGCTCACGCCCACCGGCCTCGTGGTCGACCCCAACCCCGATGACGGACGCATCGCATTTTTCACGACGGGCGATACGAACGTCTACAGCCTTCAGCTGATCCCCTCCCCGCCCGGCTCGCCCAACGATTTCAACCCGCAGATCAACCTGACGCCCGTCGGGGCCCCCCCGTCCGACATCCAGTTCGTTCGGACCCTCGACGGCCTCCGGATCGCCGCCTTGGTACCCTCGATGTCGACCGCAGTCCTCATCGAGCCGGTCATGAGCGTCACGACGCAGGTACCCCTGGCTGCGGCTTACTCGAGCATGTCGCTTGTCACGAACGCCGTGACTGGCTCGCCGTCGAACACTGACGTCGCCCTCCTCTGGAGCGCGGGCACCGGGGTCGCTTCGGGCGTCGCCTTGTGGACGCTGGATACGGCGGTTGGCCAGGCCTACCGCAGCATCGAGGTCCTGCAGATCGCGGCGCCGATCCAGGCCGTGCTCGACGTCGCTGCGCCTAATGACAACTTGAAGGTCCTCGCGACACAAGCAGGACAAGGCAGTAGTGCCTTCTACGTGCTGGACCTCGTTCAGCGAACGGCCAACCCGATCAGCACGACGGCTTCAGCCTTCTTGACCATCGCTCCCGACGGACACCGGATGTGGGCTTACGACCATGAAACCGACCTCGCCTTGATCGACTTCACTACCCTGAACCCCGTACCGCTCACGGCGGACGCTCCGATTTCCGTCGTCTATGACATCGCAAACCCGACCGCGATAGGCGGCCGTTCCCTCGTCGCTATGGATGCGGAGGGAACATTTGGGGCGACCGTGTTCAACGCTCTCAACCCGATAGCGAGCGCCCGTCAGGACGTCGCGCTGCTCCTGGAGCGCCCGTGAAACTGCTCACGATTCTCATCGCCATCGTGCCGGCGACCTTCACGACGGGCGCCGGTGCACAGCTTGCCCTGCCCACGCAACCGGACACGGTCCATTCCGAACCTGCCGCTCCCCCGAGCAACGTCGACCGGCGCGAGGGCTCGTGGCGCATCGAGGCCGGCTACCGGGGCTCCTTCGTACCCAGCTCCGGCTACGGTCCCTTCTCGACCAACGAGTACTTCCCGGAGTTCTCGCTGGCCGCGTCGCGGACGCTGTTCGCGCGCGGCCCCTTCTCGTTCGCGCCGGGCCTGGCGTGGGACTTCGGCAGCACCGGCGCGACGGCGCGCGGCGACCCTTCGTCGTTCAGCATGCAAAGGGTCACCGTCTCGCTCGAGGGCCGGGTGCACCTTGGTCCTTGGGGATATGCGTACCTGCGAGCCGCGCCCGGAGCCGCCATGCAAAAGGCGCAAATCGACGACGCCTCTTCGCCCGACCCGCTCGCGAAGTCGCAGTGGTTGTTTGCGACGGACCTCAGCGCCGGTTACGCCTGGCTGCTGTGGCCTCGCTGGGAGCGCTCCGTTCTCGAGCCCCGCCTCTGGCTGCAAGGGGAGGGCGGTTACGGATGGGTGGCCGGGGATCGCCTGGCCCTCGCTCCTGCTCTTCCGTCGGGAAGCACCGATCGCACGAGCGGAGTCGACCTGGGCACCCTCGCCATGCAGGGGGCGTTCTTCCGGCTGGCCGCGGCAGTGAGCTTCTAGGCACTTCCCCGGCAACACGGATCAACGCCGGTGCGCGCTGCCGGTTTCCCTCGCATCGCCTCCGACGACGTCCTCGAGCGCCTCGGCGACCGGATGAACCGCGTGGCCCTCGGCTTCCCGGAGCTTCTCGCCGATCTCGATGAGCCTGCGCTCGACGCGACCGAACACGCTCGCCGCCGAGAAGCGCCCGCTCTCGTCGCGCTCGCCCGCAGGCACGCCTGTGAGAATCTCGATCCCCTGCGCGGCGGTATCCACTGCGTAGAGGTGAAACCGCCCGGACGCCACGGCCTCAGCGACCTCTCCGCGCAGCACGAGGTGCGGAAGGTTGGCGCGAGGTATGAGCACGCCTTGCTCTCCAGTCAGCCCGCGGGCGTGACACAGGTCGAAGAAGCCGTCGATCTTCGCGCAAACCCCACCGATCGCTTGCATCTCGCCCAGCTGGTTCACGCTGCCGGTGACAGCGATACCCTGGTCGATCTCGATGTCTGCCAGGGCGCTCAGGACAGCGAAGAGCTCACTCGAGCTCGCGCTATCGCCATCGACCTCACCGTAGCTCTGCTCGAAGGCGAGCTGCGCTCGCAAGCTGAGGGGCCGCTCCTGCCCGAACATGCGGGCGAGGTAGCCCCTGAGGATGGCGATGCCCTTCGTGTGGATGCTGCCGCCGAGCTGCGCCTCGCGCTCGACGTCGATGATTCCCTCCCGACCGATGCCCACGACGGCTGTGATCCGCATCGGTTGTCCGAACTCGACGTCGCCGGCGCTGAAGACACTCAGCCCGTTGACGACGCCCGCTCGCGACCCGCTCGTGTCGAGGGCGACCTCGCCCCGCAGCGTGATCTCCCGGATGTGGCGCTCGGCGCTCCCCGCGCGGTCTCGCCGCTCGAGCCATGCGCCCTGGATGTCTCCAGCGCCGACGACGCTCACCGGCGGGGGCGCAATCGACGCGCGGAACGGGCGCGGAGGTGCCGGTGCGGCCTCGTCGTCGTCGTCGCCGCCGCTAGGCGTACCGTCTTCCGCGGCCCGCGCAGCTGCGAGCGCGCTGGCGAACGCCATCGTCTCCTCGAGCGGAGACAGGATGAGTGCGAGCTTGGAGCGGTCCCCTGATAGCCGGGTCGCCAGATCGAGCAGCTCGGCGCGGGCCTCACGATCGAAGGCACCCCACTGCCTCTCGCTCGCCATGGCCATCAGGTACGCATCGAGCGCGGCCAGATTCCCCGGCGATCGCGGGATAATTGGATCGACCTCGACTTTGACCCGGAAGAGCGACGCGAAATCGGGATCCGCGTCGAGGAGCGTCGCGTAGAGGTCGGGCGGACCGACTAGGACGACGCGCACGTGCACGGGAACCGGCACGGGCCGCAGAGACGTCGCGTAGAGCCCGAGCGGCCCCAGCGGATCCTCGGCGCCGATGCGCTGCTCGCGCAGCACTCGCTTCATCCGCTCCCAGATGATGGGGTCGATGAGCAGGTCCGCAGCACGCACGACGAGAACCCCGCCGCTCGCCTTGTGCAACGAACCCGCCCGGACGCGGGTGAAATCGGTCAGGAGCGCCCCGAAGCGCGCGCGACGCTCAAGATAGCCGAAGAGGCTCGGATACGTCGGGTTCGTGTCGTAGACGACCGGCGCGCTTGCCTCGGGCTCGTGCGATACGAGGAGGTTGACCTTGAACCGATTCAGGCGCGTCGCGAGCTCCGGATCTTCTCGTTCGTCTCGCGACCGCTGCTCTCGCTCCTCGTCGTCGTCGACTTCGACCAGATCGTCCCAGTCTTCGACGAGCGCCTGGCGCACCCGATCGAGCCACGAACGAATCTCCTCCCCGAGGCCGCCGAACGCTCGCTCGAGGTCCTTTACAGCCGAGTCAATGAGCACCGCAGCGGCCTTCGAGAATGCCTCCTCGCGCGCGGCCTCGAACCTGGCGCTCTGGGTGCGCACGACCTGGGCGGTCTTGTCGACCTCGCGCGTCAGCTTCTCCTCCGACTGGCTGAGCGCTCGCTTCGTCGACTCGTCGAGAACTCCAAACTGCTCGGCGCTCAGTGGCTTTCCGTGCAGGATCGGGAAGGTCTGGACTCCGCCGTGCATGGGGCGCACGCCAAATCCAAAGGTCTTGGCGAGGGACTCGAGCTCGACGATGGCCGCCCGGTTCTTCGCCTCGAGCTCGGCGGCGAGCTCACTCTGCGATCGCTTGAACTCGTCCTCCTCGACGACGGCGGGGATCTGCGCCTGCAGGCGCTCGATGACGGCGTTCATCTCCTCGACGAGCGCCGGGCCGGCGCCGGCCGGGAGGACGAGCGGACGAGGGGCCTCGGGGTGGTCGAAGTCGTGAACGTAGACGATGTCCTGGGGCGAAGGTCGGTTGGCCGCGTACTCCTTCGCGAACCGAACGATGTCGCTCTCGATCATCACCTCGGGCGCGGCGGCGACGAAGACGTGAAAGCTTCGCTCCCGCGCAGTGAGGCCGAGCGTGAGCGCCCGGCGCGCCACAGCCGACACGAGCTCCAGCAGCCCTCCGCTCTCTCGCGGTACCTCCGGCAAGATGGCGGGATCCGTCCTTACGACGACGTCCTCGAACGCAACCCGATGGAGCGCGCGCGCGCCACCTACGGCCGTGTCGCCTGTCGACCCACCGGGCTTCGCTTGTGTTCTCGGCTTTCGGGGTCTCGGCATCGGCAAGAGCGGGCGCTTTTGGAGCCAAGCGGCCGCACGCAGTCGGAAACGTCGAACAAACCATTAGCATTTGCTTTCGACCCGCGGGCGGAAGCCCGCTAACATGGCTCTCGCGAATGCCTAGGCTTATCCTCGCAACGGCCGAAGGGCAGCAGGCCATAGATCTGCGGCCGGTCAACAGCCTCGGGCGCCATCCGAACAACACCATTCAGCTCCTCGACAAGATCGTGTCGAAAGAGCACTGCATCCTCGAGCTTCGCGAGGGGCGTTTCGTCCTGCGCGATCTGGGCAGCCTGAACGGAACGTACATCAACGGCGAGCGTGTTCGCGGCGAAGCGTGGCTCAAGCACGGAGACGAGATATCTCTCGGTTCGACCCGAGCGCGATACGACGACGGCTCGGGCGTCGCACTGCCCCTTCCACCGGTAAGTCCCGGCGCGATCCAGAACCCGGTCCCTGCGCAGTGGCCTCAGCCAGGTGTGTCCCAGTCCCCGCATCCCGGGGCGTCACCGTATCCGCCTCCTCCTCATCCGTCGCACGGTATGCCGGCCGCACAGGTGCAGGGGCATCTCGCGACGAACCCGCACCCCCAGTACCCGTATGCTACGCCGGGCGGTCACGCCCAGTACCCGCAGCACCCGCAACCCAACCTGACGCCCTCGGGCCGCCCGCCGAGCTTCAGCGGTACGCGCGTCGACGTCCTCGATGCGGCCCGCGCCATCGGCACGCAGATCGCCGCCCAGACCAAAGGGTTCCTCGCGTTCGACGCGGTCAGCAACGATCCGAAGCAACTTCGCCTGGACTACGAGCGCCTCCGCATCACCTGGGAGCTGACGCGCGACATCGGCCTCGAGCGCGACCTCGACAAGCTCATCGACAAGATTCTCCTCGCGCTCTTCAAGTTCACCAAGGCCGACCGTGGCGTCATCCTCTTGCGCGACGACGACGGATCGCTCCACCCCCGGGCAGCGCGGCGTCGCGACGGCACTGAGGCTCCTATCCAGATAAGCTCCACGATTCTCAACCACGTCATCAAAGAGCGCGCCAGCGTCCTCTCTCACGACGCGTCGATGGACTTCGCGTCGTCGAAGGGCAAATCGATGATCCTGAATCGGATCTCGAGCGCGATGGTGGTCCCGCTGGTGCACGAGAAGGAAAAGGAAGTCCTCGGCGCCGTGTGGCTGGACGCCGAGTCCATCGCGCAGTTTCAGCCGAAGGACCTAGAGATCATCACGTCCGTCGCCGGGCAGGCGGCGATGTTCCTCGAGAACATCATCCTCGCGAAGAAGGTCGAACGGGAGATCGTTCTCCGTGACCGCTTCGCCCGCCTAGTGGCGCCGAACGTGGCCGATTTGATGATCAGTGGCAAGCTCGAGGTCAAGAAAGGCGGCCAGCTGCAGGAGCTGACGGTCTTCAACAGCGACATCCGCGGATTCACCGCGATGAGCGAGGGTACCTCCGCCGAGACGATCGTCGAGATGCTGAACGAATACTTCGAGCTCATGGTCGAGACGCTCTTCAAGTACGAGGGGACTCTCGACAAGTTCATGGGCGACGGCATCATGGCCTTCTGGGGCGCGCCGCTCGCGCACCCGGACGATCCGATTCGCTGCGTTCAGTGTGCGATCGATCAGATGGAGGTCCTGGGTCGCTTCAACCGCGAGCGCATCGCCAGCGCGAAGCCCCCGCTCGCGGTCGGGGTCGGAATCCACACAGGACCCGGCGTCGTTGGCTACGTCGGCAGCTCGAAGGCTCTCTCCTACACGGTCATCGGCGACACGGCAAACACGAGCGCGCGCCTCTGCGGTAGCGCGGCCTCAGGGCAAATCGTCATCAGCGAGAGCACGCTGGCCTGCATCGGTGGGCGCTTCGACATCGAGGAGATCGAAAGTCAGTCCCTGAAGGGCAAGGAGAAGCCCATGCGCAGGTTCAACGTTCTGCGCGAGAGGACGACCGTCGCCAAGGTGGGCTGAGGAGAATGGCCGGTCCCGGTTTTGTCCTGCCCTTCGAGAAGCCCGTGATCGAGCTCGTCGCCCGGGTGCGTGAGCTACGCGAGCTCGCAAGGAGCGATGCGGCACTCGAGCCCGAGCTGAGGCGCCTCGAGGACAAGGCAGCCAAGCTTGCGCGCGAGCTCTTTTCCGAGCTGACTGCCTGGCAGAAGGTCCAGCTCTCTCGGCATCCCAATCGGCCCTACACGCTCGATTATGTTGAACGGCTCTTCGAGGACTTCGTCGAATTACACGGCGATCGCACGTTCGGAGACGATGCGGCAATCGTGGCTGGCCTTGCTCGCTTCCACGGCCGTTCGGTAGCCGTCGTCGGACATCAGAAGGGTCGAGGTGCGAAGGACAACGTGAAGCGAAACTTCGGGATGCCCCACCCCGAGGGCTACCGCAAGGCACTTCGCGTCTACGAGCTGGCGAGCCGCTTCGGACTGCCCATCCTCACCCTGATCGACACCCCGGGGGCGTACCCGGGCATCGGCGCCGAGGAGCGCGGGCAAGCCCAAGCCATCGGCGCTTGCCTCGCGGCGATGTCGCGGGCGCGCGTACCGATCATCGCGACGATCATTGGCGAAGGCGGGAGCGGCGGCGCGCTGGCGCTCGGGGTCGCAAACCGCGTCCTTGTGCTCGAGTACGGGACCTACAGCGTGATCGCGCCCGAGGGATGTGCCTCCATCCTCTGGAAAGACGGAAGCAGGAAGGACGAGGCCGCTGCGCGTCTGAAGATGACTGCGCCGGACCTACTGCGCCTCGGAGCCGTCGATTCGATCGTCGAGGAGCCCGCCGGCGGTGCGCAGCAGGATCTCGACGGCGCTGCCCGCCAAGTCGACGGCGCGATCACGAGCGCCCTGCGCGAGCTGGAGCCAATGACTGCAGACGAGCTGGTGGAGGATAGATACCGTCGTTTCCGCAAGATGGGCGCGTTCGTGGCCTGACCCTGGAGGGGGATGTGATACTTGTCGCTCATGAGCGCCAGCATCTCGCTCGACGGTAAGGTCGCCATCGTCACTGGCGGGAGCCGGGGTCTTGGCGAGGCCATCGCCCGGACCTTCGTGGCTCACGGAGCTCGAGTCGTCGTCGCGTCCCGAAAACAGGACGGCGTGGCGGCGGTCGCCGGGTCGATCGCTCAGGAGCATGGCGCCGACAGGGTCGTCGCCGTCGCCGCCCACACCGGCAAGGAGGACGACTGTGTCCGGCTGGTCGACGAGGCCATCGCCCGCTTCGGCAAGGTCGATGTTCTGGTGAACAACGCCGGGACGAACCCCCACTTCGGACCCCTCCTGGGCGTCGAAAACGGCGCCTGGGACAAGACATTCGAGGTGAACCTCAAGGGGTACTTCTGGTGCGCCCGTGAGGTGGCCAACCACTGCGTGGCTCGCCAGGCCAAAGGCTCGATAGTCAGCATCGCGAGCGTGGCGGCGCTGATCGGCTCGCCCCTGCAGGGCGTCTACGCGATGACGAAGGCGGCGGTGATCTCGATGACGAAGACGCTCGCGGTCGAGCTTGCGCCGTCCGGGATCCGCGTGAACGCCATCGCGCCGGGCTTCGTCGACACCCGCCTGGCGAGCGCGATCCTGAAGAACGACGTGCTGCTCAAGCATGTGCTCGACCGCACGCCCATGGGCCGCTATGGGACGCCGGACGAGATCGCGGGGGGCGCACTCTACTTGGCCAGCGACTCGGCAAGTTTTATGACAGGTCATACACTTGTGATCGACGGAGGGTTGACAATCGTATAGGAGCGGGGGAACCCGGGAGAACGGGTCCGCCGGGCGAGAAGTAGGCATGGAGGCTGGTCAGACGATAGCGGGCAAATACCGCCTGAATCTCCTGCTCGGAACGGGCGGGATGGCCACCGTTTGGTCGGCGACGAACGTCTTCACCGAACGCGAGTTCGCGATGAAGTTCATGCTCCCCCAGGTGGCGCGCACGCCCGAGGCCGCGCGCCGGTTCCTGCTGGAGGCGAAAGTCAGCGCCCGCATCAACCATCCGAACATCATCGAGGTCATCGACGTCGGCCAGGCGGAGGACGGGTCGCTCTTCCTCGTGATGGAGCTCCTGACCGGCGCATCGCTCGACGTCGGCGTGCGGCAGCAAAAGCCGCCGATGCTCGTGTACGAGTTCATGCTCATCATGGGTGAGGTCGCGCAGGCGCTCGCTGCGGCCCACCGGAGCGGCGTCGTGCACCGCGATCTGAAGCCTACGAACGTCTTCCTGCACAAGGATCGGGACGGCCGCGTCGTGCCGAAGATCCTCGACTTCGGCGTCAGCAAGATCCTCGAAGATGAGAAAAACACTGCGCTCACGATCGTGGGCACAGTCCTCGGATCGCCGCTCTACATGAGTCCCGAGCAAGCCATGGGGGCCGAGGGGATCGATGGGCGCACCGACGTCTTCGCGTTTGGCTCGATTCTGTTCGAGGCCCTTTCCGGACGGCGGGCATTCGACGCGCCCAACTTCAACGCCCTAATCGTCACGATCGCGACGACGCAGCCGAAGAGTATCGATGATGTCGCGCCGCAGCTGCCCGAGCCCCTGCGCGGCCTCATTCGCGACTGCATCATTACCGACAAGAAGAAGCGCCTGGATTCGTTCGACCGCATCGTCGAGCGGCTCGACGCGATGATGCCGGAGCTCGCAAAGGCGGACGTGCGCCTCCCCTCGACGGAGGGTGACCCGGACGCCACTGGCCCGCTGGTGCGCCAGAGCGAACGGCCGCCCCCGCCCTCCCCCAATCCGAGCCCACAGGGGCACTCGCCGTCAGTCGTCGTCGCCCACCTGTCCAACCCGCCTCCCCCGACAGCAACCACGGTTACCACACCGGGTGCCAAGGCCCTGCTCGAGAAGCCCCGTTCATCCATACGCTGGCTTCCTCGCCAGATGCCGCGAGGGTCGACCGGACTCGTCGTCGGGGTCGGTGGCTTGCTGGCGCTCGTTGTTCTCGTCGTCGGGGTGGCTGCCGCATTCGGCGGCAGCGGCAACGGCACGTCGGGGTCGAGCATGGGGTCCGCGATGTCGGCCCCCTCGGGAGGAGCAGCGGCGCCCAAGATTGGCGCACCGGCAATCCCGAGGAGCGTGGAGTCCAGCGGCGTTCCGGTCATCTCGGTCGACTCGCTACCCGTTGCTCCCCGCGGCGCGGCGACCACCAAGGGACGTCTCTCGGTCGCTTCCAATCCCGGCTCCTGCTCGGTCTCCGTCGACGGCGTGCCTCACGGAGCGACGCCGATGCCGAGCTTCGAGGTCAGCGCGGGCCCCCACCGGATCGAATGCGCGCCGCCGAACGGCAAGGCAAGGAGCGCGAACGTCATCGTCTCCGAGGGCGGAGCCGCCCACTACAGCTTCGCACTCGACGAATGATCCGGCGCGGCAGCGCAATGCCCCCCGCGGACCTTTCGGGTCGGTTCAGTCAGGCGGCACTGGAGGGCGCGATCGTACGGGCGTGCCTGGGCGAGCGCGAAGACGACTTCATGGGCACGGATCTTCGCACCTTCCTCGAGGAAAGCGGGGTGCTCCCGGAGGACGTGGAAGCAATTCTCGCCGCGCCCCCTCGTCTCGCGGTGTATCGCCGTCTCGTACGAAACGGACTGTCGGCGGTGGTGCTCCGGATGCTGCCGCGCACACGCGCGCGCCTGAACGCCGCGTGCAACGGACTCTTCGACTCCGATTTCGCCCGGTTCGTGGATGTCGTAGGCCCGCGCACGCACTACGTGCGTGACGTCCCGGGCGAGTTCTTCGCGTGGGCCGATCCTCGGTGGCGCGCCGACTCGAAAGTGCCCGCGTACCTCCCTTACCTGGCCGCCCACGAGCTTGCCCACTTCTCGATCGCAGCCTCCGACGCCAAGGAGAGGCCGCCATCCCTGGGCGAGGTCGCGCTGGGTAGGCCGCTGGCGTTCTGCTGTACAACGCGCCTTCTCGCGTACGACTGGGCGGTGCACGAGTTGCCCGCGGATGAAGCGTCACGCGACGAGCCGGCGCATCGCGATGTCCGTTTGCTCGGCTACCGGGACGCGAGCCACGCTGTTCGCTGGCTAGAGCTAACGCCCCTGGCCGCATCCATCCTCGGGAGGCTCGTGTCGGGCGAGCCGCTGGGCACAGCGGTCGAACGCGCGTGCGAGGAGCGGGGAACCAGCCCCACCTCCATCTTCGACGACATTGTGAAGCTCCTCGCAGACCTCGGGGCACGCGGCGTCGTCCTCGGTGCGCGAACGGACTGAGTCATGCGCCCTGACAGATTGCGCGAATGCGGGCGATTTCGGCGAGAAGCTCGTCGAAGCTCGGGATGTTCTGATCGCGCTCGAGCAACACCGGGACCGGGCCCGTGCGCGCGAGCACCCGCTCGAGCAGGCCGAGGACGGGGTCAGACACATCGGCGCCGTGTGTGTCGATGACAATGGCGTTCGCGTCCCCCATGCGGCACGGCTCGCCTATGCCGGCGTCTCCGCCCGCGAACCACTCGTGCCCGGCGATATGTATCTGCACGACCCTGTCGAGGGGCGCGACGCTCATCCACTCGTCGACGTCGAACCCAAAGTTGATCGAGTTGACGTAGGCGTTGTTCACGTCGAGCACGAGCCCGCAGTCAGCCGCGGCGCAGATACACGATAGAAACTCGGCCTCGCCCATCTCTGCGCGACCGGGGTGCCAGTAGTAGCTGATGTTCTCGACCGCCAGCGGCAGTCCGATGGCGTCCCTCGCGCGACGGATACGCTCCGCGATGCGCGGCACATTCGACCTCTTGAACGCGACCGGCAAGAGTTCATGCAAGGACCTACCGCCCGCGGAGCCGAAGCACATGTGGTCCGAGTGCCATGGGGTGCGAAGAGTCGCGAGGGTGGCGGAGAGCTCGCGCAGGTAAACGCCGTCGAGGGGGTCGGTGCCTCCTAGTGACATCGTCAGGCCGTGCGTCACGACCGGGTAGCGCTCGGCGAGCCACCCCAGGCGGGCCGGCTGCACCCCACCCCTTCGCATGTAGTTTTCGGGCGAGACCTCGACGAAATCAATCGCAAGTCGCCCTGTACCCTCTGCCTCGGCGGCCGCCGTTCGATCGACCAGCGCGTCGAGGAACTCCCAGCGCAGGCCTAGGCCGACGCCCTGGATTGTCACAAGATCTTTTTCTTCGAGTCGCCCGAGCACGTGCCGGCGCCGCAGCTTGCTTCGCCCGCCGACGACTTGGGCGCGCTGGCGGCCTTCTTCGCCGTCGACTTCGCCGGCGCCTTTGCAGGGGCGGCCGATGACGCCGGGGCGGCGGAAGCGCTCGAAGCAGCGACCGCGGTCGTCGACGGAGTCGTGGTTGCCGCAGCGCTGGAAGCCGGACTCGTGGCGCCCGCTGCACTGCTCGCCGGTGCGGGGTCTGCCTTCGCGCCGCATGCCTTTGCCGAGCAGGAGGCGTTTCCCGATGCGGCCGGTGCCGCCGCGGTCGCCGGGACCTCGCTAGCGTTGACAGGCTGCGGTTCGTTGCCTCCGCACGCGACGAAGGCGCTCGTTCCGAGCAAGGCGAGGACGGCGGTCAGGTTCTCGATCGACAGATTGGGTCGCATGGGCTCTCTCCTACGAATATGCTGGATCAGTTGGCAGGCGTCGCTTCAAGGTCGACGCTCACGTTTGCGGCGTCGGCCACCTTTGCGATCAAGTTGGTCGTCCACGAAAGCACCTGCCCCGCGGGATCGCGCGGCCGAACGTCATGTTCTTTGAGGACGACGGACATTGGTTGTTGCGTCTTGATCTCGATCCGCTCCGGCTTCGAGTCGGGCACGGCGCCCGGACGATAGTGGAAAGAGACGTCGACGACGCTGTCTCTCGGGACCTTGTGGCCGTGCACGAGAAGCTCGCCATGCACGGTCATCGAGACTGTGCGCACGTCGTCAGGCCCCATCTTCGTCGGAGCGACCTTGGTCAGGTCCTTGGCGCTGAGGTTGTCGATGGAGCGGATCGCGAACTCGGCCCAACGCATCTCCTCGTTGACCTTGTCGCCCACCACCACCTCGAGCCATGTGCGGGCATGCTTCGTCTGCGTGGCGTCGTGGTCGTCGCCGAAGGTCTTCGTCTCGAAGGTGGCGAGATCGACCCGTACCAGGCCACGCGATTGACCGAGATCGACCGGCGTGACGTCGAGGGTGCCTGCGGCACCCGTGGTGTCGCCCTTGATGTGCTCCTTCAGCCCCGGAAGCTCGACCTGAGTCTTGCTCGTGGGCTCGACGGTGTAGCGCCACGCCGCGGCCGATGCGTCGGTCTCGGAAGCCGTGAGCGACCGAGCCGCGGGCGCAAGCTCGATAGAATTGCCTTTTTTGTCGCACGCCGCTGCGAGAGCCAGAAGTGTTGCGGCGAGGGCGGCTGAGCGGCGCATCGGACGAAGGGCGGTCCTTTCGGGGGGGTCGCGAGGAGGGCTACGCGAGTCGTGGCCTACGGTTACGCCAAAAGCGGGCTCTTGACGAGTGGACGTGCTTGCCTGCGGACGGGTGAATGTCGCCCCGGACGATTGAGTGGTGCGACATGCTCGCGCGGGAAAGTCGCTCGACGCGGGTGTGCAGTGCGACATGGATCCGTGTGCGGCCTCGCCATGCCGCTCGAGCGAGGCGACATTCTCAACGGTCATCCGCAAGACGCGGCGCTCAAGCGCACAAGATCGTTGGGAGCCACCCTCGAGAATCGAACTCGAGACCTACGGTTTACGAAACCGTTGCTCTACCCCTGAGCTAGGGTGGCGAAAGGGCGCGGGAAGATACCTGTCAGCGCCTCTGAGTCAAGCCGGGGGGCCTCGCTGCGCCTCCCGCTCAACGCCGCTTTTCTCGCTGCTTGTCCCTTGGCGCTGCCTTCGGGCTCGGTCGAGTGGCGACGGTCTGCGGAGTGACGGAAGGCGCGGGCGGGGGGTGGCGAGTGGACCACGCCTCGTCGACCTGCTCGAGTGCTCCGCGAGCGAGCACGCGTGCCGCATTGCCGTCGCCGGACTTGATTAGGTCGATGACGGACGGATAGAGCGCCGCCGCCCTCGAGCAGTCGTCGTAGAGCACGGCGACCAGTTCGGGGTGCTCGTCCGGCCAGCGCGCGAACGTGTTCATGAAGAGCTCCAGCCCGACGTTGCGCGCGGCCTTGCAGACGGCTCGCATGAACGCAAGGTCGGCGCGTGCAAACGCGATGGGGTCGTCCGCGTGCTCCTTGAGCACCTGGGCGCACGTGGCGATGGCGTCCAGGTCTTGCTCGGTGTGACGCTCGGCGGCGAGGGCAATCGCCTCGGCGGCGAGTATCCGCCGTATCTCGAGCGCGCTGCGCACGAGATCGTGCCAGGCAGGGTCCATGAACCTCCGCCCGCGTAGCAGCGTCCCCAGCATCTCGAGACCCGCCCGCTCGCGCCAGGAGGCGACGACGGTACCGGCGCCGTGCCTCGTCGTGATGAGCCCGAGCGCCTCGAGCCTGGCGAGAGAGGCGCGCAATGTCAGACGGTTCACGCCAAGCGCCAGGGAGAGCTCTCGTTCCGATGGCAAGCGAGTGCCCGGCCGAAGGCGACCCGAAAGGATCTCTCCCCTCAGGCGATCGGCGACGGCGTCGACCACGCTCTGACGGGCGATGGGCGCAAGCGTCGCAAGGGTCTGGAACTCATCGGGACCGACAGGGCTCGGGGGGCGTGACGAGTCGTCCGGCATGGCTCTCCTCTGTTGGTTCAACCAGTTTACCGCTCCGCCGTCCGTGCGCAAGAGAGTACGCAGCAAATGGGGTTACGCGGCCCCGTTCCTACCCACGAACAGGCCCGTGTACCTTTGCGGGCAAGAAGAATGATCGACCTTCGCAGCGACACGGTCACCAAGCCCAGCGCGGCGATGCGCGAGTGCATGGCCCGCGCAGACGTTGGCGACGACATGTTCGGCGAAGATCCCACCGTCGGGGCTCTCGAAGAGGAGATCGCGCGCATCACGGGGAAGCAAGCCGCGTTGTTCGTCACGAGCGGGACGATGGGCAACCAGCTCGCGATTGCTACTCAGACCCGCCCCGGCGACGAGGTCATCGTCGGCGAGGGCGCGCATCCCATCCACCACGAGGGCGCGGCGGCGGCGGCGCTGAGTGGCGTGCAGTTCGGCGTCGTCGGGCGCGGCGGTTTCTTCACCCCGGAAGAGATGGAGGCCGCCCGGGAACCCCGCGCCTACTGGGCGCCGCGCACCTCCCTGGTGGCGATCGAGAACACTCACAACCGCTCGGGGGGACGCGTCTGGCCGGCGGCGCAAGCCCGGGCCGTGGCGGAGCGAGCGCGCGTCCTCGGCCACGCCGCGCACCTCGACGGGGCGCGAATCTGGAACGCAAGCGCCGCTAGCGGAATCGACGTAGCGACGCTCTGCGCCGCGTTCGATACGGTGAGCGTCTGCTTCTCGAAGGGGCTGGGGGCCCCGGTGGGTAGCGCCCTCTGCGGGTCGCGCGGCGTCGTCGAAGAAGCTCGTCGATTGCGCAAGCGATGGGGCGGCGGGATGAGGCAAGCAGGCATCCTTGCTGCCGGGGCCCTCTATGCTCTCGCCCACAATCGAAAGCGACTTACCGACGACCACGCCAACGCGCGCGCTCTCGCCGACAAGCTTGCCACCGTCCACGGGATTCAAGTTGATGCCGCCGCGGTGGAGACGAACATCGTGAACATCGACGCCGACGTCCCGGCCGAAGAGGTGGCCCGTCATGCGAGGCTGCTTGGACTGGCGATCCATCCGTCCGGTCCGGCACGGCTGAGGGCCGTCACACACCTCGACGTCTCGCGGGCGAACATCGACGAGGCCGCGCAGATCCTTCCGGTCGCGCTCGAGCGCGCGAGGCGACGAGAATGAAGTGCCTTCCGGTCCTCGCACTGTGCTTCGCGGGCTGCGCGCCTTCGCGCGGGATGGCATATGAGGTCGCGTTTGCCGGAGCGCAACGGGCCGAGGGTGCGGGACGCTTTACGGAGGCCGTGACGGCCTACGACGACGCCGCAAGCATGGCCAGGCGCAAGCCCGACCGGGACCAGGCGCGCTGGGACGCGGCCGAGATGGAGGTACGAGCAGCAAACACGGCCGACGCTCTCGTGCGCCTCGACGCCATCGCGGCCGACGCGACGAGCGAGCATCAGGCCGAAGCTGCGTACCATGCGGCCCAGCTACGCATCGAGCACGGCGAGGCGGACGCGGGATGGCATTCGATGGACCAAGTGCCACGGCGATTCCCCGCGCACGGCGTGGCGTACGTAGCCATCCGTCATCTGGTCACCCACGCGGACGAGCGAGGGCCTCGCGAGGGCCTCGCGGAGATTCGTTCGCTCAATCACGATCTCGAGACTACCGCGCTCGCCCAGCTGCTCGCTTTTCTCGAGGCGGAGCACGTGGAGGCCCTCGGCGATGACGCAGGAGCGCGCGACGCCTACATTCGCATCGCGGATCGATGGCCCTACCCCTTCGGAGGATTCTTCGATGACGCCCTGTGGCGTGCGAGCGCGCTCGACGAGAAGCTCGGACGCTACCCGCAGGCGGTGGACGACCTCGAGCGAATGGTGAAGGAGCGGGAGACGACGACGATCGTCGGCACCTACGAGCGGCCGCAGTACGTGCCAGCGATGCTCCGTATCGGTCAGCTTTACCGCGATCGCTTGCATGATCACGAGAGAGCCCGGGCCGCGTTCCACCGTCTCTACACCGATTTCGCCAACTCCGAGAAGCGCGACGACGCCCTCTGGCTCGAGGCGTCGCTCTGGCGCGAGGACGGAGACGCGGTCGCCGCTTGCCGGCGGCTATCCACGCTGGTGCACGACTTTCCCGACAGTCGTTTCGTTCCCTGTGCGATCGCCGACTGCGTCGGGCTCGAGCGACCGGCCAAGAGCGCGGCCCCCCGCGAGTGTCATCCTTACATCCGCCGGGGAAGTTACGGACCCTCTTCCTCGCCCTCTTCTTCCTCTTCTTCGTCCTCGTCCCCCTCGTCGTCCTCGTCGAACTCTTCCTCTTCGTAGTCCGTCGCCTCGTCCTCGGCTTCTTCCTCGCCCTCGGGCTCGACGGTGCCACGCTTCTCGAACTTCAAATCGACCCCGATGTCTCCTAGCTGAGTATCAAGAAGCTCGATGAGCTCGTCCGTGTCGTCGCCCGACCACTCGTCGAGTAGATCGGTCAAGAACTCGAAGAAATCGCCGCTATCGAGGCGACGTTCGATCTCCTCGACCTGCTCCTCGGTGAACGCCTCGAGAACGTCCTCGCGAAGCGTCTCGATGTCGCCCTCTTCGATCGCATCCTGCGCGGACAGGCGGATCTGACGGACGGCTCGCTTGTCGAGGTAGATCTCCATCGCTGCGCTCGTTCTCCGAGCTATGCGAACCAGGCTGGGTGTGTCAACGTCCGCGTGCGATGCTCGGCACGTTGGGCCGGTTCTCCAAAACCGTCGCACGGGTCACCGCGCCGGTCCTGGCCTGCTCGATCGCACTGGCTCCGCAGCCTGCGCGAGCAGACGAAGCAGCAGTCGCCAGCGAGACGGAGGCGCTCGTCAGTCCGGCAGTACCTCGACGCGCGTTCCTCCAATACGGCGTCGCATTCGCGGTGGAGGGCGTAGCCTCGCCGGGGCCGATTTGCGACAATCCGGGCAACCCGTGCATTCTTGGTTCGGGAGGCGGTGTCGCCGTGCGAGTTGGCTGGCGCCCGTCGGAGCGCCTCTACCTCGGGGGCGCCTACGAACTCACGAAGCAGGAGTCCGACAAGCTCTACCAGCTCGGCATCCTGCAGCAGGTGCGCGGCGAGCTTCGCGAGTACGTTCCAACGGGGCACAGGACCACCCCCTTCGCCCTTCTCGGGGCCGGCCTCGCGGGATACGGAAACGAGTGGTCGATTGCCACGTGGGGTCCCGTCGCAACGCTGGGCGCCGGGCTTGAGGTGGAGGTATCAGGTGGTCTCCTCCTCGACGTGTCGCTCGCCTATCGGCCCCTCTATCTCCAGCGCTTCGTCGACTCGAGTACGCTCTCGCATGACGCTGGCGTCGCCCAGTTCGTGGGGATCGAGCTGGCCGTCGAGGCGCAGGAGCCGCTTTGAGCCCCCCTTCGCCGGCAGCTTGACTGTTGGCCGCGCGCCGTTGTCCCATCGTCTCGCGTGATTTGCACCACGTGCGGCCGAGACAATCCGGGTCACCTCATCTTCTGCCAGGAGTGTGGTCAGAGGCTTTCTCCGCGCGTGGCGGCGCCAACGCCTCCGCTCGGAGTGCCTCCGGCCGCGCTCGGCGCCCCGTCGCCGCTTGCCGCTACGGCCCTAGCACCAATCGATGCCATCCGACGGCCGACGCCCCTGCCGCAGCGCCCTCTGGCTCCTCAGATCAGCTTCGGCTCCCGTGTCGAAGCAGCTCCCGCACCTCCGGTCGAACAGGTCCGGGTTGGCTGTCCCAACTGCGGGAGCGCCAATCAACCGAACGTCCGCTTCTGCGTTGCGTGCGGATACCTCATCACCACGGCCACTCCGATGGCCCCCGCGACGCCCCCTCCTGCCGCTGTAGCCGTTCCGCGAACATCCGACCGAGGGCCAACCGGAACGGTGGACCTCAGCGCCACGGCGGCCACGGCGGCCTCCTCGGGCCTCGTATCAGAGGAGCCGGAACGCGCCGCTTCGGCCGCTACTGCCATCGCACCAGCACGGGTAGTGGAGTTCGCCGCGCCGGGAGCCGCGACGACGCCGCGGTTCTGTCCACGCTGCCGCGCCCCGTCGGACGGGAGCGCACAGTTCTGCAGGCTGTGCGGCTCACCGCTCGTCGAGCCGACCGCGATGCCCCGCCCGGGGATCCCTGCCAGTCCTTCCGCAGTCTCTTTCGCATCGGGTCCACAAGTGATCCCGTCTGCCGCTCCCAGGCCCCCGTCACCGGCGTCGCCAGGACCGGGAGCAACGGTTTCGACGGCGCCCGGCATCGTCCCGAACGCTCGACTTGTCCTCGTCGGGCGCGACGGCAACGAGGGGCTCACTCACCGGGTTGGCGAAGCGACCGACATCGGCCGGACCGAAGGCACCGTACTACTGAGCGAGGATCGGTACGTCTCGCCGCGTCACGCTCGCATTGCCTTCCGTACCGGTTCCTACTTCCTCCGGGACCTCGGAAGCACGAATGGCGTCTTCTTTCGCATCCCCTTTCGAGGCGGTCTAGGATCCGCCCGGGAACGAGAAGGAGAAAGAGACAAGGGAAAGTCGAGCGATTCCGAGCAGCCTCTCGAGGATCAAGACTTGTTCTTGGTGGGACAACAGGTGCTAAGGTTTGAGGTTGTGAAAGACGCGGAGGAGGGCTTCGGCGTGGCGTCTGACAACGGGACGCTTCTCTTCGGAACGCCGGCGACGCCGCGGTTCGCCCGGCTCGCCCAGCGGACCGTCGAGGGCGTGGTGCGCGACGTCTTCAACGTTCGCAAGGCCGAGACGGTCCTGGGCCGTGAAAGCGGTGACATCGTGTTCCCGGACGATCCGTTTCTCTCGCGGCGGCATGCGATCCTTCGCGTCCACGGCACGGGGACGGGACCAAATGCCGCGCCGCGCCGCTTCACTCTCTCGGACCTGGGTTCCTCGAACGGAACCTTTCTCAAAGTCCACACGGAAATCCATTTGCGTCACGGAGACCACTTCCGTATTGGCCAGCAGCTGTTTCGTTTTGACCTCGACGGGGCCACGAACAGCGCATGAGCATGGAGACACGCGCGTGACGCAGCCCGAGATGCCGAGCTCCGCGCCCATCGCCAGCGGCTCCAACGGAACCTCGACGGTAAGAGGAGAGATCCGAGTCAAGCTATTCGCGAGGACGGACGTCGGTCAGATCCGCGAACACAACGAGGACAACTTTCTCGTGGCAGACCTCACGCGCAAGTCGCGCGGGCTGCTCGAGGCCAACCGGTCCGGGGCATTGGGCCCTCACGGTTCGTTGTTCGCCGTATGCGACGGCATGGGCGGGGCGGCCGCGGGCGAGATCGCGAGCCAGCTGGCGGTCGACATCGTCTACGAACGAATGGTCGAGGGCCTGCTGGAGGGGCAACCGCTCTCGCGAGATGAACTCGCGCGCCGTCTCGTACGCGCCATCGAAGCGGCGGGGCTGCGAATCTTCCAGGAGGCGAAGCTCGACCGCACTCGCCGAGGGATGGGGACGACGGTTACCGCGGCCGCCCTGGTCGACGACCATCTCTTCTTTGCCCAAGTTGGCGACTCACGCGGCTACCTTCTCCGGCAGGGCAACCTCGTTCAGCTGACGCGTGACCAGTCCCTGGTCAACCAGCTCATCGAGGCCGGACAGCTCACCGAAGAGGAAGCCGAGACGTTCGAGCACAACAACATTATCCTTCAGGCCCTCGGCACCGCGGACACGGTGCAGGTCGACCTGACCTTCTGCGAGCTCCGGAAGGGAGACAAGCTCCTTCTCTGCTCCGACGGCTTGAGCGGGATGGTCAGGTTTGAGGACATTCGCGAAGCTCTTCGATCGACCCCGGAGCCTATCGACGCTTGCAAGTCGCTCACCGAACGCGCCAACCAGGCCGGAGGCCACGACAATATCACCGTCATCGTCGCCGAGTTCGAAGGCGAGGGGCTGCGGGACCCTCCTACGGACGGCGAGCCCCTCAAGTACCGAAAGTACTCACTGCCCGAAGAGGCGCCCGAGAACACCGAGCGGAACCGACGCCCGTCGGCGGAAGCGTCGGCTCCGACTCCCCCGTCTTCCATGCGTGGACCAGGCTCGAGCGTACCGCAGGGTCTCGGGTCGACGATGGTGGCTATGCAAGAACACTATCGCGCGGGGCCGACGTCGAGCAGTGCTGGGCATACGGGCAACCCGCCGCCCCCGGCGACATACGAAGAGGAGCAGATCGAGATTCCCGGAACTCACGTGCCTCCCTGGGTCGTGATCGTCCTCGTTGTCGGCGTGATGGCGGTGCTTTTGGGAACGGCGCTCGTCCTGAGGTAGGGGGCCCGCCGACGCGGCCACCCGGGAGGGGCGAGAGCCCGGTCAACGAGGCAGTGCAAGCGTGAGGGCATAGCGGGCCGTCTCGTCGTCGCGATCGATGGCGAGCGCCGCGCGCGCTGCAGCCAGTGCGCCTGCGACGTCGCCGCGGCCCACACGGCCCACGGCGATCCAGGCCAGGGCCGCGCACGCGCGACCGCGATCCCGCTCGCCGACAAGTGGGGCCAGAACGGCCTCGGCGTCAGTCCACTCGCCACGCGCGAGCATCTGCCGGCCAACGAGGAGCATCAGCGCGGGCGCGTCACCAAAGCGCTCGCGTGCGCGCGTCACGACCTCGTCCGCTTCGGCCCCACGGCCCAATTGGAGAAGCGTCTCACCCTCGCCCGCCCACCCGTCGACCACGTCCGGCGCCACGTGCTCGAGGCGCTGGAACTGCTCACGCGCATCCTCGTACTGGCCCCGCGCAAACAGGCGGCGCGCGAGATTGGCTCGCGCAGGGACGAAGCCTGGATCGACCTTGAGCGCGGAGCGATAGTACTTCTCGGCCTCTTCCCCACGGCCAGCCTTGTCGGCCCACAGGCCAAGGGCGTGGTGAGGCGCCGGGATGTCCTGATTGAGGTCCCGTCCCTTGGTGAAGTCCCGTCGCGCCTGCTCGAAGTTTCCGCGGCGCAGCTCGACGTAACCAAGGTTCACCCAGGCCTCCACGAATCGGGGGCTGTACTCGAGGGCAACCGAGAAGCAGGCCTCGGCCGCAGGGAGGTCTCCCCGAAGCAGAGCCTGTGCGCCTGCGGTGTTGAGTTCGATCGCCTGCCGTGGGAGCCGCACCGTGGACGCGCAGCTGGCAAGCGCCGCCAGGAGACCGAAGATCGCCGCGGCCTTCATGACACCCATTCGGGCGGCGGTCCGAAAGGTTGCGTAGGATTGAGCCGCGCCTTGCCGTTGCGATCGGCTGAACCCGCGCTATCGTTGTCGACGCAAGGAATGACGAAGGTAGCCGTCGTCTCGCACGAGGATCTCTTCGTCGAGCGAAGCGCAACACGCTGCGACGCGTGCGGCGGAGCGCTCGCGGCGGATGCCGCCGAACCCGAGAGGAGCTACGGGTTGCCCGGCCGAGGCGTCTACATGTGGGCTCGAGGCGACGAAGTGCGGTTCGAGGAGGCGCCCCTATGTTCCTCGTGCGCATCGGCCATCGGCATGACCGCCCTGGCCCGATGGGAAATCGAAGAGGAAGAGAGCTGAGCGTCAGTGCACGGGCGCGGGTTGCCCATCGCTGGAGACCTCGACCGGCGGACGGCGCTCGAGGTACTCCATGCACAACGCGCGGAGGGCTGACGACACTGCAGGAGAGCGCGCGACGAACACGAGCTCCGGCCGGAGCAGCAGTCCGGCGATGCGCAGTGCCATTTCGACCGGCGTCGAAGGGTTCATGACAAGAGCAAGGCGTACGCGTGGTCTGTGCGTCCAGTTGGAACGCGCGATCTCGACCAGCACATCGCCGCCGCAAGGACGCTTCGCCGCCAAGCGCACGACGTCATCCTCCGTCACGCGCGGGTTGCGCAGACACCGCCGAATGACGTCCGGATGCGGATCGGCCAAGAGACGCTGCATGAGATCGCGGTCCGCGCGGCGAGCGAGCGACTTGCGCTCACCGAGAGTCAGCTCCCGCCCTCGCCCGAGGTCGGGGAGCCGATCGCGACTCGGGTTGGCGCCGGACGCGGGAACTGCGTCGATTGGGTGGCGGATGAGGCGCGCCAGCGCAAGGAACGACTCACCGGCGGCCTGTTCCCGAAGCCGCTGGAGAAGCTGGTCCATTCCCTCGCCGTTCAGCGCGTCGACGATAGCAATCAAAGTCTCCCGCGAGGTTGCCTCGGCCTGTTCAGCCCTCTCGCAGACCGCGTCGAGGACTCGGGCCGAGAGCTCCAGAGGCCATACGCGCAGCACGTTGGCGACGTAGGCAGCTCGCAAGGTGTAGTCGCAGAGCGATAGCGTCGTTCGCACGAACGCGTCCCCAGCGGCTCGGCTGTCCATCGGTCGCCCTGCCCCTCAGATGCCGAGGTCGACCTTCTGCTTCTTGCTGGGCGGGGAAGCCTGGGGTACCGCAGGCTTCGCGCCCACCGGGGGCATGGCCACCGCGTTGGCCTGCGCGCGGGTCTTCGTCACGGACACCGCCGGGGCGAGCGCCTGCGACGGGTCGGAAGCGGGTTGCGCGAGCGTCTCGTGGGTGGGCACGGGAGCAACAGTCGCAGTCGGCGCTAGAGCCACGGCAGAGGGAATGATAGGCGCCGCGATGCCGCTTGCGGCGGCGGGCGATGGATCCCGCTTGCCCTTCATCGCGACGGAGACGCCGACCACCCCGATGACAAGGACAAGCGCCGCGCCACCGGCAGCCAGGAGGAGGCCCGTCTTTGCCTTCGGACCACCAGGGAATCCAGCAAATGTATGCGCAATCGGCGCTCCCGTCGTGACAGCGTTCGCGCCGAATCCCGTCGTTTGCGGAGCGCCCCCACCCGGCAACGGCGTCATCCCCCCCGGCGGAGGCGTCATGCCGAGGTGAGACGAGGCATTGTATCCCCCCGGAGTCAGCGCGTACGCCGGCACGTTCCCCCTCGCGGCAGTGGAGCCTCCGATGCCCCCCTGGGAGTCCCCCAGACTGTTGCCGGTGGACTGACCGAAGACGAGGAGCAGAGCGTCCGAGAATTCCTTCGCGTTCTGATAGCGAAGCGCGGGATCTCTCTGTGACGCTTTGGCCCACCACATGTCGAAGCCTGGCGGGAGGTCTCCGACGATTTGCGAGGGCATCGGAATAGGAGCAACGATGATGCGGACGAGGAGATCGCCAAGGGCCTCGCTCTCGAAGGGGAGCTTCCCCGTCAGCGCCTGAAATACGATGACCGCGAGCGCCCAGAGGTCGCTCCGATTGTCGACCGCTTTGATCCCCTGCGCTTGCTCCGGACTCATGTAGTAGGGCGTCCCGAGCATTGCCCCGGTTTTCGTGTTGCTCCCTTCGATCGCGCCGGTTGCCTTCGCAATGCCGAAGTCGAGAACCTTCGCGATCTCGCGATCGTCATCATGGACGAGGAAGATGTTCTCGGGCTTGAGATCGCGATGCACGATGCCAATCGCGTGTGCTTTGGTGAGAGCACGGGAAACCTGCGACACGATCTTCAGGACGTCGTGCGGCGACAACCGGCCGAGCCGCTGCAGACGCTTGCCAAGCTCCTCACCGTCGAGCAGCTCCATGGCGATGTACGGCGTCCCCTGCCAGACGCCGTGGTCGAGGATCTGGACGACGTGAGGGCTCCGGAGCGATGCCGCCGCCTTTGCTTCGCGCTCGAAGCGCGACTGCGCTTCGGGTAGCTGGGCATACTCGCCCTCGATGAACTTGACGGCGCAAGGCACGTCCAGCCCCAGATGAGTTGCATGCCAGACCGAGCCCATCCCACCCCGACCGAGCAGCCGGTTCAGTCGGAAGCGCTCCGCGACGACGACGTTGGCTTCTAGTTGCATCCACTCCCCGACAAAGAAGGCGCGCAAAGAGCGCCACCGTCCCTATAGTTTAGCCAGGACAACCGGCCGACGACAAGCGCGCGCGCCCCCTTTTCGCTTGCCTGTTCCCCACCCCTCCCACTCTTCCCACCCACGTCCCACCCACGCCACCCGACTCCGGGGGGCCAGCGTTGAACTCGAGAAGGATGGCGTTATGGTCCTGCAGCGACGATGCCCGACAAGCAACGAGACCCCCCTCGGACCCCCCAAGGGCCGGCCCACGAGGAAGACGTCGAGGTCGATGAGCGCCGAAAGACTGCGGTCCCCAAGCGCTACAAGGTCATCTTCCACAACGACGACTACACGACGATGGAATACGTGGTCGGTGTATTACGCAGGTTTTTTCACAGAACCGAGACCGAGGCATTGCACATCATGTTGACGGTGCACAAAAAGGGTCGGGCGGTTGCCGGGATCTATCCCCGGGACGTGGCCGAAACCAAGGTGGCCGAGGTGATGCGCGACGCACGCGAAAACGGTCATCCCTTGCTCCTAACGGCAGAGCCCGAATGAGAACCAGACAAGGATGAGAATCAGCCCGGAGGTCGAGATTGCACTGTCGGTTGCGGCAAACGACGCAGCCCGTCGCCGTCACGAGTACGTGACGATCGAGCACCTGCTTTACGCGCTTCTCCTCGACGACACGACGGCTGGCGTCCTACGCCACGCTGGGGGCGACCCCGACGCGCTCAAGAAACGACTCGAGGCGTACCTGAACGAGCACGTGGAGCCACTCCCATCGGACAGCTCGACGGCGCCGACCCCCGCGAACGGCGTGCAGCGCGCGATCCGCCGCGCCGTCAGCCACGTGAAATCGAGTGGCAAAGAAGAGGTCACCGGCGCCAACGTGCTGGTCGCGCTTTTCGCCGAGCGCGACTCCTATGCGGTCGCCCTGATGGAGGAGCAAGGGGTGTCGCGGCTCGACCTCGTCGCGTTTATCTCGCATGGCGTCTCCAAGCTCGACGAAGAGCAACTCGACACGGGGAGGGTCGGGGGCGGCGACGCCGACCCGGAGGCGGCGCGGCCGTCGAAGGACCCCCTGAAGGCCTACACGGTGAATCTAAACGAAGAGGCGCGCGACAAGAGGATCGATCCGCTCATCGGCAGGGAAAACGAAATCGCGCGAATCGCGCAGATCCTGGCGCGTCGGAAGAAGAACAACGTCCTCCTCGTGGGGGACGCCGGCGTCGGAAAGACGGCGATCGCGGAGGGTCTCGCGCTGAAGATCCACCGCGGCGAGGTGCCGAAGGCACTCAAGGACGCGACGGTGTACGCGCTCGACATCGGCTCATTGATCGCCGGAACGCGTTACCGGGGTGACTTCGAGGAGCGGGTCAAGGCCGTGATCAAGGCACTGCAGAAGATCGAGGGCGCGATCATTTTCATCGACGAGATTCACACGATGATTGGTGCCGGCGCAACGGCCGGCGGGAGCATGGATGCGAGCAATCTGCTCAAGCCGGCGCTAGCCAGTGGACGGCTGCGCTGCATCGGATCGACAACGTTCCAGGAGTTTCGCCAACACTTCGAGAAGGACCGCGCCCTCGCGCGGAGGTTCCAGCGGGTCGAGGTCAACGAGCCCAGCGTCGCAGACACCGTGAAGATTCTCGAGGGCCTCCGCCCTCAATACGAGGAATTCCACGGCGTCCGGTACGCGGACGCCGCGCTGCGCGCGGCGGCAGAGCTCGGAGGAAAATACCTTCACGACAAAAAACTACCGGACAAGGCGATCGACCTCATAGACGAGACCGGAGCGGCCAAGAAGCTCGAGGCTTCCGCTGCGAACAGCGCGGAGGGGACCGAGCCGGCCGAGCAGCCGCGCGTCGAGGCCGTCGACATCGAGCAAGTCCTGGCAAGAATGGCCCAGATCCCTCCCCGCGAGGTGTCCACGAGCGACAAAGACCGGTTGAAGAATCTCGAGGCGGAGCTCACGAGCGCGGTCTTCGGTCAGGAAGCCGCCATCCGGCAGCTCGTGTCGTCAATCAAGCTCTCTCGCGCAGGGCTTCGGGCGCCTGAGAAACCCATCGGATCGTTTTTGCTCACGGGACCCACAGGCGTCGGGAAGACGGAGGCGGCCCGCCAGCTTGCCAAGGTGATGGGCATCGCCTTCCACCGCTTCGACATGAGCGAATACATGGAGGCACACACCGTGTCGCGGCTCATCGGGGCACCACCCGGATACGTCGGGTTCGACCAGGGCGGACTTTTGACCGACGCGATCGCGAAGACACCTCACGCCGTGCTTCTGCTCGACGAGATCGAGAAAGCCCATCCGCAGATCTTCAACATTCTGCTCCAGGTCATGGACCACGGCAGGCTCACGGACCACGTCGGCAAGCCAACCGACTTCAGGCACGTCGTTCTTCTCATGACGAGTAACATCGGCGTGCGCGATCTTCAGCGACGTTCGGTTGGCTTTGGCGGCCCGGACGGCGCCGACCGCGAGAAGCCAGATGCGGATCGCGAGTACAAGCAGCTCTTCAGCCCGGAGTTCAGAAATCGGCTGGACGCGAAGATCGCCTTCCGGCCACTCGATCCGGCGGTCATGCGCCACATCGTCGGCAAGTTCATTCGCGAACTCGGCGGACAGCTCGCAACGAACGACGTCACAATCGAGCTCACCGAGGAGGCGGTCGAATACCTCGGAAAGAAGGGCTACGATCCAGACAACGGTGCCCGTCCGCTCGCGCGGGTCATCGAAGATGAGGTCAAGCGCCCGCTCGGGGATGAGCTGCTCTTCGGTGCGTTGGAGCACGGGGGTCACGTGGTCGTCAACGCCAAGGGCGACAAGCTGACCTTCGATTTCCAGAAGAAAAAGGAGTGAGAAGAAGGAAGGTGCAAAAACCCCCTTCTCTTCTCCACTCGCCCTGAACTAGATCCGAACCATGATGTCGCCCCTGGTCTCGATCTTGATGGGCAGCAAAAGCGATCTCGACGTGATGCAGCCCGCCCGCGAGTTGCTGGGCGATCTGGGCGTCGCTCACGAGGTGCGTGTCCTCAGCGCGCACAGGACCCCTGACGCCCTCTTCGAGTACGTGATGGCGGCTCCGGCGCGGGGCATCGAGGTCTTCATTGCCGGCGCGGGCGGTGCGGCGCATCTGCCGGGCGTCGTCGCGGCGAAGACCACCCTTCCGGTACTTGGCGTCCCAATCCCCTCCGGCCACCTTCTAGGTCTCGATGCTCTTCTCGCCATTGTCCAGATGCCGAAGGGCATCCCCGTGGCAACGTTCGCAGTGGGCAAGGCAGGGGCTGGAAATGCGGCTCTCTTTGCCGTCGCCGTATTGGCGGGAAAGCGTCCCGAGCTCGCCCAGAAGCTCGTAACGTGGCGAAAGAACAAGGCAGAGGAACTCCTGAAGGAGTCGGTCGTCGAGTAGGAACCTCCGCCGCTTGACGTAACGCATGTTCAGTACGACGCTTCGGACCGAAGCGCGTGCCTACCCCCCTTCGGCCTCTGGCAAATCCGCCCAACCCCTGGGCAACGACCGATGTCGAGTACCTCGACGGTGAGGCTCCCACCGCTCAGCTCGAGGTCTACGAAGACCGGACGCGCGGCATCCTTGCCCACAACGATAGCCCCGACCTCGGCTTCGCATGGAGCGTCAATCCCTATCGCGGATGCTTCCACGCCTGCGCTTACTGCTATGCGCGGCCCAGCCACGAGTACCTGAGCTTTGGGGCCGGGACGGACTTCGAACGCAAGATTGTCGTCAAGAGGCACGCGCCAGAGCTGCTGCGTGCCGCATTCGACGAGGCCAAGTGGAAGGGCGAGCTGGTCGTCTTCAGTGGGGTGACCGACTGCTACCAGCCGTTGGAGGTGAGTTACCGCCTCACCCGCGCGTGTCTCGAAGTCTGCACCGAATACAAAAATCCCGCGGCCATCATCACCAAAGCTCCCCTCGTCGAGCGCGACATCGACGTCCTTCAGGAGCTCACCCGCGTGGCACGGGTGGCCATCAGCATCAGCGTCCCGTTTTGGGACGAGGCGAGAGCGCGAGCCATCGAGCCTTTCGTGACTACACCCTTGCGACGCCTGCGCACGATCGAGCGACTCGCCCGCGCGGGCCTCAACGTCGGGGTGATGGTGGCGCCGATCATCCCCGGACTAAACGACGAAGATATGGGGCAGGTCCTGCGCGCTGCTCGCGATGCCGGAGCGAACTATGCCGCCAGCACTCTCTTGCGACTTCCGGGGGCGGTGAAAGACGTCTTCGAAGACCGCCTGCGGGCCGCGCTCCCTTTGCGAGCGGACCGCGTGCTGCGGCGTATCCGCGAAACGCGCGGCGGCAAGATGAACGATTCGCGCTTCGGAGTACGCGGCAAGGGTGAGGGCGTCTACGCCGAGGCGATTGCGACGCTGTTCACTCAGACCGCTCAAAGGCTCGGCCTAGCAACGCATATGGATGGGGACAACGCGCCGAGCACTTTCGCCCGGCCAAGGGGGCAGCTCGGCCTCTTTTGACGACGACGCAGGCTCACGGGCGAAGGCGCTCGAGCGTGGCTATGCGTTCGTAGTGATAGCCAATCTGGTCGTCGTCGTAGCGCGAGGCTTGGCCGACCACACAGCGGGCCCGCGCCTCCGCCGTCGCATCCGCGAGTCGCCCGAGTGCGTTATGCCACCCCCCGATACATGGCGCCAAGCAACCGACGCAAGGGGGCCGCGGATCGGCGGGCGGGTCGACGGGCGCATCCACGAGCCACGCACCCCGCAGAGCCCACCAAGGCCCATGCTCCGGATGAACGAGGAGCGCAAAGGGACCTGGGCTGCCAAGTCCGACGAGTTCGCCGAGGGCGACGAAGTGGAGCTGCGTGGGAGCATGGAGCGCGGCATCGAAGCGTCGAAAGGCGACCGATGCGCCGAGGAGAGCGCGATCCGCTCGAGCGAGGAGCTCCCCAACGAACGCGTCGTAGGGGTGCGGTTCGTTCCATCGCTCTGGGGCGCGGTCCATGTACTGGCGAAACCCGCGCCACAGAGCTGGTCCCGCGCTCGCGGCCACGATGACACCGCGCGCACCTGGCATCACCACCGCTGACCGGTACGCTTGCGGCGCGCGCGCGTCGTAGGCGTCTATTCCGCACGAAGCGACGAGATTGACCCCGCTCCCTGCGAGCGCTGAGCGTACGATTGTCGTCGCGTTACCCGACATCAGCGCCCTCAGAATTTCTGGTGAACGACGTCCAACCGTTCGCTCGCCGGGAACGCCAGTCGTCGGGTCGCCTTGTCGATGCACGCGGCGAGCCGGTTGTTGAATGGGGTCACCCCCACCGTCACTCCGAGCGGTTTGCCCTTCTTCACGGCAACGCAGATGTCGGCTTTCGCGCTGTCCGGCAAGCCACAGCGAGCGAAGAAGGCGCTGTCGTGCATCGGTGCACCGAGCTGGTCGGTCGTCAGGTCCGCCCGGCCGCCCTGTCTGGCGCCGATGTTGAGCGTCTCCATGTTCTCGTCCTGGGCCTTCTCGCAGCTCTTGCCCGTGCTCACTGCCAACGACACGTGGAGCTGCTCGGTGCTGTGCGAGCTTTTGTCGTGATCGTAGATGGCCAGGTCGATCTTCGTCCCCTCGTCGGTCAGCTTTCCGAGGTCGTCCCAGAGAACGATCTTGTCGCCGTGATAACCCGTGCGCGTCTTCATCAGAGGGACCTCGATCGCTGCGGACCCCTTTCCCTTGGGGTAGACGATCACGGCGTCGCGCTCCTTCACGTCAGGGCCTAGCAGGGTCACTTCGTCGTCCGTCGCGTCGATGAGGATGTGAACGCCCTCGTCGAGCGTCTCGACCCTCACGAGAGCCGAGTAGTCGCGCGACCCTGTCTGGGAACACGGTGCGAATAGCTCGGTGGCCGTCTCGGCGTTGAGGTCATGCGTTCGGACCCTGTCGGCGTCGCCACATGGCTTCTGTGCTTGCGTGATCTCGGCCTCGCTGGGCTTGTCTTCGATCGCCGCGGCCGCCGGGGAAGCCACGGCGTTGCCTCCGCCGCACGCGGCGGCCAGAAGAGCGACACATCCCAGGATACCGATCTCGCGCTCGAGCATCCCTTCAGAATATGACGACTCGGCGCGCTTGACGACTTGCCGCGTGGGCTCGCTCGCGTCGATGATTCGCTCGTGCGCATCCGAAGGGAAGCTTTCGCCTTCGCATTGGGCCTCGCCGCGGCTCTACGAGAGCCCGGAAGCCCAGCGCCCGTCGTCGCCGTCGTAGGCGGCGCTCCGGACGAGGCCCTGCGCGCGCACGCGGTCGACGTCGTTGATTACACGTTGCGCGCGACGTTGGACCCCATTGCGCACACGGTCCACGGAGAGGGGATCATCGCGTGGCGCAACACGAGCGCAGTGGACGTCCGCGAGCTGTGGCTGCATCTCTACCTCAACGCATTCAAGAACGCCCGCTCCGCCTTCCTGCGCGAACGCGTGGGCGGCCGGGGGAGCGCAACGCCGGAGGACTGGGGCTGGATCGACATCCGCGAGCTGGCCCTGCGCGAGTCGGACGGCACGACGACCGACTTGCTGAGTGGGGTCGAGCTACACCGGCCTGGGGAGGACGACGAGACGGATGCACGCGTACCCTTGCCTCGCGACGTCAAGCCTGGAGAAGTCATCCGCATCGGCGTTGCCTTCGACGACAAGTTGCCCACGATCGTCGAGCGAACGGGCTACCGCGGAAGCTTCCACCTGGTCGGGCAGTGGTTTCCCAAGGTCGCGCGGCTCGAGCCCGCCGGGATCTGGTCGCACTTTCCCTTCCATCATCTGGCCGAGTTTTACGCCGACTTCGGTACTTACGATGTCACCCTCGACGTCCCCTCCGGATACACCATCGGAGCCACCGGGCCCGTGGTCGAGACGCGCGTCGACGGGGACCGCCGCATCGAGCGTCATGTGCAGAGTGACATCCACGATTTCGCCTGGACGGCCTGGGACCGCTGGCAAGCCGCCCATGAGACGATTGACGGCGTCGCCGTCACGGTCCTCTTTCCACCCGGCTTTGCACATATCGCGGAGCGCGATCTAGCGGCCATCCGCTTCGCGCTCCCCTACGAAGGAGCCCGTTATGGCCGTTACCCATATTCGGTCCTCACCGTGGTCCATCCACAGGAGGACGCGAGCGAAGCCGGCGGCATGGAATACCCAACGCTCATCACGAGCGAGGGCGCATGGCCGACCCCCCCCGGCGTGCTCGTACCGGAGATCGTGACGGTTCACGAGCTCGGCCATCAGTGGTTCTACGGCCTAGTCGCCACCAACGAGGCCGAGTGGCCGATGCTCGACGAGGGCATAAACCAGTTTGCCGAGGTCGACGCGATGGGCAAGTGGCGCGGCGAAGGCTCGGCCGCAAACCTCATTGGCCTTCGGGTCAGCGACGCAGCAATTCAGGCCGTAGAAGGGAACATGGCCGTGCACGACGAACCGGTCGCACAGCCGGCGAGCGCCTTCTCCAGCGGAGCCAACTACGGCCGGCTGGTCTATTCGCGCACCGCCGCGGTGCTCGAAACCATCGCACGGGTGTACGGCGATGATGACGTGGGCCGCGCGCTCGGCCGATACGCGAGGCGTTTTCGCTTCGAGCACCCAGGGCCCGAGGAGCTCATCACGGTCTTCGCGGAGGTTCTGGGTGACCGCGCGGCTGCGACGCTCCGGGCGGCTCTCTTCGACAAGGGATGGGTCGACTACGCGGTCGAGGACGTGTGGTCACGGCGCGCCGAGACCGCGGCGGGCGTCTTCGAGACGGGGGGTAAGCGCGAGACGAGACCGGCTCAGCGCGAGACACAATGGGAAGGCGCGGTCCTCGTCGTTCGCCGCGGAACCCTGACGCTCCCCGTCGACATCCAGATGCTGTTCGCGAACGGCTCGACGCGCCGCGAGCGATGGGACGGCAACGGATCGTCGAAACGCATCGAGTGGCGCGGGCCAGTTGCTCTTCGCGCTGCGGTCGTCGACCCGGACGACCGTGTGATGATCGATCTCAATCTCGAGAACAACCACGCCAGCGCTCCGGGCGAAGGAGAAGGCGCACCCCGCACGCTTGAGCGCGCCACCTACTGGATGCAGCTCGCGCTGCAAGCCGTGTCGCCTTGACCACCGACTCGATTCGGGCGCGCAGGCATCCGCTGGCCATCCTCGCCGTGTGGGCCTGGCAGGCGTCGCTCGCCTGGCTTGCATCCTGGCCCGCGGCTTCCCTGGTGCGCGCGGCCTACGGAAACGATCCGCGCGGCGACGGCGTGCTCTGGGCCCCTGGTTCTCACGCGCTCCTCGATTTTCTCTGGCGCGACGCGCACGGCGTGTCGGCCGTGGCCCGAGGCGCGGCCCTGGTTCTCGTTGCCGGAGCGTTCGGGGGGCTGGTGCCGATGACGGCGCTCACGGTCGCCATCGCCGGCACGCGGACGCCTCCGGGGGGCGGCCTCTCGGACAGGATGGCAGCGGGCTGGTGCGCCCTGCCGGCCATGACGTTCTTGCTCGTAGTCGTGACTGTGGCTCAGGCCTTCGCTCTCGGTGCGGGAGTCTTCGCCGGCGAGCTCGCAGAGGGGTGGACGCACATCCGTCTGGGTGAAGCGCACGCGCAGGAGCTCGGCGTGACGCTCGGCCTGCCCTTTCTCGCTCTCGCAACGGCGATTGGGGTAACCCACGATCTTGCACGAGCGGCCGTCGTACGTCACGCGTTGGGAGGCATGCGAGCCCTAGTCCTTGGCGCCACGGAGTTCGTGGCCGCGCCCATCTCGCTCGGATGGTCGTGGGCCTGGCGCGCGATGGCGTCGCTGGTGCCGGTGCTCGTCGTCGGTGGGGCGGCCGATCGCCTCGGCGGGCGCGGTGGACCCGCGCTCGTGCTCCTCGCGCTCCTCCACCAGGGGGTCGCCCTCGGCCGCGTGGCCCTCCGCGCCTCGTGGCTCGCGAGGGCCGTGCGGCGGGTGGCGGGTGGCGGCTGAACGCATCCCCTGAGGTCTCGCTCACCTCGAAGCAAGACCGCGATACAGTTGCTCGTAGCGACGAGCCGGACCGTCCCAGCCGCTATCGAGCTTCATGACCCTTCGTACGAGCGTGGACCACCGCGGCAGCGTCTTCGCCGCGATCGAGCGCTCCGTCGCTCCGAGGAGCGCGTCGGCCGTAGCCGACTCGAATAGAAACCCCGTCCCCGTCTCGAGCTTTGCGTCGCAGTCGACGACCGTATCGATCAGGCCCCCCGTCGCACGCGCCACGGGCAAAGCGCCGTATCGCTGCGCATACATCTGAACGAGCCCACACGGCTCGTAGCGGCTCGGGACGAGAACGACGTCCGCCCCCGCGAAAATGCGGTGCACGAGTCCCTCGTTCGCGGCGTGGATGAACACGGCGCGATCGTTCGACTTCGCCACCACCTTCTCGACCATGGAGACCAGCTCAGTTGCACCGTCGCCCGTGACGACCACCTGGGCATCCGTCCCGCGCAGAAGCTTGGGGATCATCTCGGCGACCAGATCGGTCCCCTTCTGTTCGACCATTCGACCGACGTTGGCGACGAGCGGCGAGTGCGCCTCGATCGGCAACCCGAGCTCCTTCTGCAGGGCACCCTTGCAGCGAGCCTTGTTCCCGAAGTCTTCGGCGTCGTATCGCGCCGCGATGGCCGAATCCGTCGCCGGGTTCCAGACGGCATAGTCGACGCCGTTGGCGATGCCGACCAGAGCCTCGCCGCGCTCGCGCAGAACGCCGTCGAGTCCCGCGCCGTATTCGGGCGTCCGGATCTCGCGCGCATACGTGGGGCTCACTGTCGCGACCGCGTCTGCCGCGACGATTCCGTGCTCGAGAAGGCTCCCGACCTCCGAGCCCGACCCGACTCCCAATGTCCGTAGCTGCCCGGGGCGCACAGCGCCCTTGTAGGCGACATTGTGTATGGTCAGCACAGTACGCGTCGCTGCGAGAGCCGGCGTCTCCGGAACGAGCGCCCGCACGTAGCCGGGCACGAGGGCCGTCGCCCAGTCGTTGCAATGCACGACGTCCACGGAACGGCCGCCGAGCACGCGCTGCCTGACGAGCTCCGCGGCGGCACGGGACAGGACCGCGAAGCGCTGCACGTTGTCGTCGTAATCTTCGCCGTTCTCGCCGTAGACGCCGCGACGATCGAAGAGCCCTGGCACGTCCACGACCACCAAGTCGACCTGCGACGCCAGCCGCCCGTCGAGCAGAGTGGCCTCGATGGCCTGATCGCCCAAGGTGAAACGTAGCGGTGTCAGCCGCCGCGCCAGGAGCAGCCCTTGCTCCTCGAGCGCGGGGAAGCGCGGCATGACAATCGTCACCGCGTGGCCGAGCGCGCGGAGTGCCTTTGTCAGAGCGGCCGAGACGTCGGCGAGCCCCCCGACCTTGACGAAGGGGGAGAGCTCGGTCGTGACGAAGGTGATCTCCATCGGAGCGCGCTTTTACCACACTGCCGGTTTGCGTGACGGGCGCCTGTTGAGACAAGATGGCGGAAGGCGCACATGACGCGGCTTCGTGCGTCCGAAATCGAGTTCGTTCGTCCCTCGGGCCTGCCGGAAGAGTCCGTCGTGTCCGTGTTCCGGGTTCCCCCGGAAGTCGCCGGGCAGCGACTCGACGTCTTTCTCCACAGCCAGCTGCACCGGAGCAGCCGCACGCGCACTCAGGCAATTGTGCGTGCGAGCGCGTACGACAAGGCGGGTCATCGCCTCAAGCCGAGCGACCGGGTGCGGGCGGAGCAGTCGATCCTGCTCTGGCGCGCGCCGTGGGACGAAACGCCTTCCCCGATCGCGATCCCCGTGCTTTACGAGGATGGCCACCTGCTCGCAGTGGACAAGCCGGCCCTCTTGGCCGTCCATCCGACCGCGAGGTACCACCGCAACACGCTCATCAAGATCCTCCAGTCGGCGAGGCCCGACTGCGCATTCCTCTCTTTGGGGCACCGTCTCGACCGAGAAACGAGCGGCGTGCTCCTGGTCTCGAAGACGCGAGCATGCGACCGAGCGCTCAAGAAGCAGCTCGCACTTCGCGAAGGGGTGAAAAAAACCTACGTCGCGATCACATGGGGTACTCCCGATCGGGGCGACGGGGCGATGAGCTTTCGCTACGAGCGCAGGATGGAGCTCGACACGAGCAGTCCGCTGGGCGTCAAGATGCGCGTTCGCGACGCTCCGGAGGCATTGGAGGCGTCGACTGTCATCGACGTGGAGGACGTCCGCAGGGGGGCGTCCGGGGCGACCTACAGCCTGGTTCGCTGCGGGCTGGAGACGGGCAGGCAGCACCAGATCCGTTTGCATCTTGCGACGCTCGGCGCGCCCGTCGTGGGCGACAAGCTCTATGGTCCCGACGATCGCGCGTTCGCTCGCGCGGCGGACGGCGAACTCACGCCCGACGACGCGGCGCGCCTCGAGCTACCTCGCCACGCTCTTCACGCCGCGCGCATCGAGCTCCCGCACCCCGTCACGGGCGAATCACTTGCGGTCGAGGCGCCACTACCACGGGACATTCGCGACTTCTGGGCCGGCCTGGCGCACGGATCGATCCCGGCCCCCACCGCGTCGTAGCTCAGAGACCGCGCGGAACCCTGTCGAGATCGACCTGATCGAGGGCGACCCGGATGAGAGCGCTGCGGCTCGCCTTCGTCAGGCCACGTGCCTTGAGCTCGCGGACAAGTCCGTCGAGGCGTTCGAGGTCCTTCGTATAGAGAGAAATGCAGATGACCTTGTAGTGCTCGGCCTTCCCCTGACTCCTCCTGCTGCGCGTCCGGGGTCTCGCCTCAGGCGCGTAGAAAGCTCCGGACAGCACACCCTCCACTTCGTCGGCGTCAAGCACCCGCGCCGTGCCAAGTCCCGTCTCTTCCTCTCGCCGTGCCATCGTCGTCCCTTGCTCCTCTCAGCCACCCACGGCGTGAGCCATCTCGTCGCCCGGTCCGTCCACCAGTAGATCGACCACACGCCGGTAGTCTTCCGAAGCGTTCGACTCGGGCGCGAATTCGAAGATCGTCTTTCCTTGCGCCGGCGCCTCCTTGAGGCGGGTTGCCGACCGGATCGGCGGCAGCATTCGATCGCCGAAGTGATCCTTGAGGGCATCGATCGCGTCACGGCAGATGCGTGCGCGGGCATCGTAGAACGTCGGCAGAACGCCGGTGATCTGCACGGGGTGGCGCAGCAGCGAGTTTACGTTCTTCACGGTCTTGATGACCTGCCGCACGCCGACCAGAGACAGAAAATCGCACGCGACCGGGACAATGATCCCGTCGGCGACGACGAGCGCGTTCTGGTTCATGAGCGACAGTGAAGGCGAACAGTCGAGCAAGATCACGTCGTACGAGTCGAACGCCGGAGCGATGCGTTCGCGCAGGACACGGTCGCGGTTCTGTCGGCCCGCGAGGTAGAGCTCTGCCGCGGCCAATGTCTCGTTGGCCACGATGAGGTCGAGGTTGGGGCGCACCGAAACCGCGGCGTCCATGGGCCGGAGACCCATGACGAGCACGTGATAGAGGGTCTTCTCGGCTTTGACGCCCAGCGAGACGCCGACATTTCCCTGCGAATCGGTGTCGACGAGCAGCACGCGCAGACCTCGAGCCGCCAACCCGCCGGCCAGGCTGACCGACGTCGTCGTCTTGCCCGTGCCCCCCTTGTGATTGAAGACGGCCAGCCGAGAAGGGGCATGCATCGAGCGACTCGTACGGGTCGGCGCGAGGCTCGCGCCCGCCGCTCCCGACATCGGCGACGTTCTCGCCTCCGCATCGACAGTTCGTCGGCGCTCGACGGCCTCGATGATGCCCAGCCGGGCGCCCTGCGCTTCCGCGAGAATCTGATGGCGACACTCTTCGGAGCACGCGTGGCGCAATTCGCCGCAAACGCGAACGACCTGGGAAACCAGTTCCACGTAGAAACGCTTCTGGCACGCCGAGCACGTCGCACCCCCGGTCGTCTCGCCCCGAACGGCTTTACCGTGACACCCGTGCGAACAGAAAAAGGCGAAGCCGCCGTCGCGCTCTTCCATCTGGTAGCGGAATTGAACGTCGAAACGCGTCCCACAGACGCTGCAGCTCTCCGTTATCGCGGCCATCGCCGACGACGTAGCCACAGCGGTAGCCCGAAGGCCAAGAAAGTCGCTGACGACGGCGGCCGCCGGACCCGGGGAATCAGTGCCGGAAGTGCCTGACGCCCGTCAGCACCATCGCGAGGCCGTACGCGTCGGCCGTCGCAATCACTTCCGAGTCCTTCACGCTGCCGCCGGGCTGGGCGACCGCCGTGACTCCGGCGCGGGCGGCAGCCTCGACTCCGTCCGGGAACGGGAAAAAGGCGTCCGACGCCAATACGCTGGAGCGGGCCTTCTCCCCGGCCTTCTCGCACGCAATTTGAACCGAGATGACACGGGACATCTGCCCTGCTCCGACGCCCACCGTGACCTCGCCGCGGGCAAGGACAATGGCGTTCGACTTGACGTGCTTGCAGACGCGCCACGCAAACTCGAGACCCTTGATCTCTTCGGCCGTCGGCGCCCTCTTGGTCACGACCTTCCCGTGCGTCACCTCTCCGGCGGCTGTCGCGTCGCGCTCCTGGACGACCAATCCGCCCCCCACCCGCTTGTACGTCAGGGCGACGTGTTCCGGACCGAGCCACCCACCCGTCGCCAGGAGACGAAGGTTCTTTTTCGCTCGCAGGACGTCGAGCGCCGCGGAGGCAAACGACGGGGCGACTATGCATTCGAGAAATGTCTCGGCGAGGACCTTCGCCGTCGCCTCGTCTACTTCCCGGTTCAGCGCGACGATGCCGCCAAATGCGCTCAACGGATCGGCCTCGCGCGCCTCTCGGTAAGCTTCTACGAGGGACGCGCCCACGGCAACGCCGCAAGGGTTGGTGTGTTTGACGACGACCGCCGCCGGGCGTTCGAATTCGCGGACCGCGTCCAGTGCGGCGTCGACGTCGACGAGGTTATTGAAGCTGAGCTCCTTGCCGCCCGCACCCATTCCATCGGCGCCGGCGAGGGAGCCCGCGACCGGGTCGCGGTCGGCGTAGAACGCGCCGGCCTGATGCGGGTTCTCCCCGTACCTGAGCGCGTACGCTCGCTCGAAAGGCAAGGTGAGGTACTTCGGGAAAAGCGATCGAGCGGAACCGTCTCCCTCGCGCGAAGAGAGATAGCCGCTGATGGCCGCGTCGTAGGCGGCTGTGTGTGCGAAGGCCTTCGCGGCGAGCTCCGCTCGGGTCTCGGGCGTCGTGTCACCCCGCCCGGAGATCTCCTCGAGCACGCGGGCGTAGTCCCGCGGGTCACACACGATCGTGACACGGGCGTGATTCTTGGCGGCCGATCGGACCATCGAGGGACCCCCGATGTCGATATTCTCGACGATCTGCTCGTGGCTCGAGCCTGGATCCGCCGCGACCCGCGCGAACGGGTACAGGTTGACGACGACGAGATCGATCTCGCGCGCCCCGAGTCGCTCGAGCTCTCCCCTGTCCCTTTCGCCGCGCGAAAGAATTCCACCGTGGACGCGCGGATGAAGGGTCTTCACGCGTCCGTCCATCACCTCCGGCGAGCCCGTGTAACTCTCGACCGTCTCGACGATGACGCCTTCCCCCGAGAGCGCCCTCGCCGTCCCACCGCTCGACAGGATGCGTACCCCCCGCTCAGCGAGCGCTCGCGCGAACGGGAAGAGGCCGGATTTGTCAGAGACCGAGATGAGCGCGGAACGAACGGCCATGGTCGGGCCAGCTAGCGTGGCCGACCCTCGCGGTCAATGTACGCGAGATCACTCGAGATCGAGATCCGCAGCTTCGAGCACCGGAGCCTCGACGGGAATCGCCGCCTCACTCTCCGAGTCGCTTCCACCTTCAATGGCCTCGTCACCTTCGGCGTCGACGTCGGACTCCTCGTCCTCGTCCTTCTCCGCAGCCAGCACCGGAAGGCGACGCCGGCCCGTCGGGCCTTCATCGACGTAGTCGCGCAGCGCCAGCATGTCGCGAAGAGCCGCAAGCTTCGCCAACCCCTTCACCTCGACTTGACGGATTCGCTCGCGCGTCAGGTTCATGATCGCACCCACTTCCTCGAGCGTCGTTCCGCCGCGATCAGCGATATCGAGCGCACAGGTCTCGGTCATCTCCCAAACCTCGAGATCCGGGAAGTTGAGCTTGATCGCTCCCGTCCGGGCGGAGACATCGAGATACAGGTGGTGCTTGCACGACACGAACGGACAGGGCCGGGCTCCGCTCACGCAGTCGGCGCGCGTCTCCGGACGCTCTGCATCGTCCATGTCCGGGTAAAGGAGGCGCCCGAGCTCCAGCTCGCGCTTCGTCATCCTCTTGACGCTGATGGTCCGGGCCCGCACAGCCCGCTTGCGCCGAGACCGGCGCTGTTCGCGTGTCACCGCGGGGGCCTCCACGGGCGCCTGCAGGGCCAGCGCCCCCTCGGTTTGACCTAGAGCCTGCAAATCGTCCTTCGGTTCGTCCTTAGGGTCCATGCTGGGCTCCTCCCGGCCACCGCCGACAAAGTGCTGCCTGCCAGCCGCGACACGGGCGCCTCTCGCGCTCGCCGCCGACTGCCGGCATTTTACCGTCATCGCTCACCTTGGTGCCCCCATTGGGAGCTCGCCCGCGAGCGATGTTTCCTTCGAGAAAACGTAGCGACAACCGCCGCAACATCGCCCGAATTGTTTTGCACCTTAATCCACTCAAAAGATCGTGGTCAATCCATCGTTTGCGTTTTTTTTGAGCTTTTCCATTATGGAACTCGTTTCGCGTGGTTAGATCATCATCGTGACAAGAAATGTCATCGCATGGATGCCCCCGCAGTAGCACCGCGTCGCTTGCGGGAGCCCTATCTTCCGGGCGATAAGTAGCGCGCGATGCCGGAACCCCGACCGCCGATCACGCGTGACGTGGCGGTGCGAGGGGCCCGCATCCGGTTCGTCGAGGCCGGCGACGGGCCACCGCTATTGCTCGTCCACGACTACCTTTCAAGCCGCGTGGCATGGGACGACGCACTCCCCAGCCTGTCCAAGCGGTTCCAGGTCATCGTTCCGGACCTCCCCGGCTTTGGCGAAAGCGAGAAGCCTCCTCCCAGCCGATACCGATACGACTTCGATGCCTTTTCGGAGTCCCTCGTGGACCTCATCGCAGCCGTGGGTCTCGGTCGGGTATCGGTGTGCGGGCACGCAATGGGCGGAGCCGTCGCGTTGACGCTCGCTGCCACACATACGGACATTGTCGACAAGCTTATCCTGGTCAACCCACTCGTATATCCCCCCATGCCCGATGCCCTATCGCGAATCGCGGGCACACCCGTCCTCGGGCCACTCGTGTTCAAGCAGCTCTACGGTCGCTCCCTCTTCCGCAGCCGACTCCTGGGAAAGGAAAGGCCCGGCCCAAATGGGGCGTCGGCACGACGTGTCGACCATCTCTTCGAGCTCTTCGACGTCCCCGCTGCGCGTGAGGCCGCTTATGCCACCATGCGGGCGATGATGGACACTCGACCTCTCACGGCAAGCGTCCCCCGGGTGACCGCACCCGCGCTCGTCGCTTGGGGTCGGAGGAGCCGTAGGTCGCCGGTGGAGCATGGGCGACGGCTGGCTCGCGAGCTCGGAGGGGCACGCTTCGAGGTCTTCGACTGCGGCCCCTCGCCCGCCGAGGAGGTCCCCCAGGCGTTCGCGAATGCGGTCACGGCCTTTCTCGTCGGCGGCGAAGGAGGCTAGTCCGTGGTCGATCCGCGGGCTCGCGCTCGACTCGCCAGCGACCACGCCGCTCTTGTCGGCGCAGGGGTCGTCGGGGCCCTTGTCGTGTTCGTCCTCGTCGGCCCGCTGCTCACGCGACACGGTCCACTCGAGAGCGACTTCGTTCGTGGGGTCTCGCCAACCGGAATGCCGGTCGGCCCGAGCGCGGAATTTCCGCTGGGGACCGATCGGATGTTTCGCGACGTCCTTGCCCGACTCGCCTGTGCAGGCCGGCTATCGCTGTTCATCGCCGTGGCGGCGACGTCGATCGCGACGGCGGTCGGCACGGCCGTGGGGATTGTCTCGGGCTGGTACGAGGGAGCCCGCGTTCGTATGCCGTGGCCTGCCATCCTCGGAGCCGCCGTCAGCATCGTGGCCCTCGCACTCGGCCACCCCGCAGCCGGAGCTATCGCACTCGTAGCGGCCGTCGTCGCAGTCTTCGGCAAGCGCTTCGCCGGCCCGCGAGTTGACCTGGACGCGATGCTCATGCGCGCGGTCGACGTGATGCTCGCGTTCCCCTTTATCCTTCTCGTGATGGCCATAGGCGCGGCGATAGACCGCACATCGACGGGGACCATCCTCGTCACGCTCGGTATCACGGGATGGCTCGGAATCGCCCGCGTGTTGCGAGCCAAGACGATCCAGGTGCGATCCCTCGAGTACGTCGAGGCATCCCGCGCCCTTGGACAGTCCACGGGCGGAGTGATGCTCAATCACGTCCTTCCGAATATCGCCGGCCCCCTGATCGTTACGGCGACGGTCCAGGTCGCGCAGATGATCGTGGCCGACAGCGTACTCAGCTACCTCGGTCTCGGCATCTCGCCGCCGACGCCCACGTGGGGCCGGATGCTCTTCGAAGGGCAAGACTACTATATCACCGCGCCCTGGATGGTCGCTGCGCCAGCGGCAGCGATCCTTCTCGCGGTGTGGGGCTTCAACATGCTTGGCGAGGGTCTCCGCGATGCCCTGGATCCCAACGAGGCATGACGTGCGGGCGGCCTTGGGGCTGGGCATCGCCTTCGCGACGACGACCGGATGCAGCGAGCGCCTCGCCGCGCCCATCCCCGCCGCACACGAGGAAGCCGACGCTCCGCGACGCGGCGGAACGCTGCGCCTCGCTTCTCTGGCCGACGTCCGCACGCTGGACCCTGCCGGCTCGCTCGATGCGCTGGCCGCTGAGGCGATTCACCTCATTTTCGCGGGGCTCGTCGACTACGACGGCCGGGCTGACGTCGTCCCCGACCTGGCCGACCACTGGGACGTCGACGACGAAGGCCGGACCTATCGCTTCACGCTCCGGCGTGGGGTGCTCATGCACGACGGACAGGAGCTCACGGCCGAGGACGTCAAGCGCTCAGTCGAGCGCTCGCTCCACCCGTCGACTCCCAACCCGAACGCGAGCTACTTCGTGGGCATCTCCGGGTACGACGCCTACGCGGCGGGGAAGACGGAGCACCTCGCCGGCGTCGAGATCGACGGCCCGTATGTCGTCTCCTTTCACCTGAACGGGGCGGACGCGACGTTCCTCCCGCTGCTCGCGATGCCCACCCTCCGTCCGACCTGCAGAAACGCAACCGACCGCTACGTGGATACATGGCTGCCGTGCGGTGCGGGACCGTTCAAACTCGAACCAGCGGGATGGCAGCGAGGGACACGACTGCGTCTCGTTCGACACGACCGCTACTTTCGTCCGGGGCTCCCCTACCTCGACGCGGTCGAGTGGACGTACGACATGCAGTCTCTGGCTCAGCGCTTTCGCTTCGAGGACGGCGAGCTCGACATGATCCACGACATGACTCAGGCCGACCTCACTCGATTCCTCGCGGACGATCGCTGGAAGCCGTACGGAGCCGCGGAGTCCGACACATCGATCTTCGGCGAGTCGATGAACACGCGAATGCCCCCTTTCGACAATGTCGATATCCGCCGCGCCGTAGCCGCGGCAATCAACCGAGATCACTACAGCGTCCTCAAGGCCGCCAACATGACCCCGCTTTCGCAAGTGATCCCTTCGGCGGTGCCCGGCTACGACCCGACGTTCGAGGGCCAACGCTACGACTACGCAGTCGCGCTGGAGCATATGCGTGCTGCTGGCTTCGCGTTCGATCCCTCCACGGGCAAGGGGGGATGGCCGCGACCGGTCGAGTATCTCCTCTACGATCAGGGGGTCGTGCTTTACACGGCGCAGATCCTCCAACAGGAGCTGGCAAAGATAGGGATACGCCTCGAGCTGAAGGTCGTTAGCTGGCCCGCATTCCTCGCAATGAGGACCGACCCCAATCGGGCCGGAATGGCGCTCGGCAGCTGGTCGATGGACTACCCCGACCCCAGCACCTTCTTCGAGCCGCTCTTCGGTTCTGCTTCGCTCGCGGGTGAGTCGACCTACAGCTCCGCGTTCTACTCCAACCCCCACCTCGACGAGCTTCTCGCCCGCGCCCACCGCCAGAACGACCCCGCTCTTCGCCGTCGCCTCTATCGAGAAGCCAACGCGATCGTCTGCGCTGACGCGCCGTGGGCATTCACCTTCGGGTACCACTGGTTCGACATCCGCCAGCCGTACGTTCGCGGGTTCGTCGCGCACCCGGTGTGGGGGCGCGACGTGAGCCATGTCTGGATCGACCGCGCGGCGCCCGGAGTCCAACCATGAACGCATTCGCTCGCAGAATCGGGTGGAGCGTGGCCGTCGTGTGGGCGGTCGTGTCGATCGCGTTTGCGGTGAACACCCTTCTTCCGGGGGAGCCCGCGAGGATGGTGGCCGGACCTCAAGCGCGGCCGGCAGACGTCGCCAGGATCGCCAGCCAGCTCGGCCTCGATCGGCCTCCGCTCGTCCAGTATGCGCTCTTCTGGAAGAGGCTCGTGCATGTCGGTCCCCGCGTCGTCGACTCGACAGGCGACCCACGACACGCGAACTGCGCACCGGTCGTTCCGCTGGGGTCCTGGGCGGTCCACCTCGACTTCGGCAAGAGCTTCCAGATGCGTCAGCCCGTGGCCGACCTCGTCCTGGCGCGTCTCCCTCGCACGTTTGCGCTCGCACTCGCCGGCATGTTCGTTCAACTCCTGCTCGGCGTCGCGACCGGCACCGCCGCTGCTCTGGTGCGCGGGTCCTGGGTCGACAGGCTGCTTGTCGGGACGAGCCTGCTCGGCATCAGCGCCCCCACGTTCCTCATCGCTCTCCTACTCCAGTACGTGCTCGCCTACGAGCTACGCTGGCTGCCCCTCGATGGATTCGGCACGAGTGCCGGCGAGCACGCTCGCTGCATGATCCTGCCGGCGCTGACCCTCGGGATCTACGGTGCGGCTTACTACACCCGACTCACGCGCGATGAGATGAGCGTGCTACTGCGCAGCGGTTGGGTACGCACCGCCCGAGCAAAGGGCTTGTCGCCTTGGCGTGTCGCCACTTTGCACGCGCTCCGCAACGCGCTCGTCCCCATAGTCACCGCCATCGGCCTCGACCTGGGGGCACTCATGGGAGGCGCGGTCGTGACCGAGACTGTCTTTCGCTGGCCAGGCCTGGGCGAACTGAGCGTCAAAGCGATGCTCAACCGCGACGGACCGGTGATCCTCGCATGCGTCGTCGTCACGTCCGTGGCGATCGTTGCGAGCAACTTGGTCGTCGATCTAACCTATCCGCTTCTCGATCCGCGAATCACGGCCCGGCGAGGACCCGGCACTCGCTGACGTCCGCCGTGTGCGCCTGAGCAACGCAGCTCCGATAGGCGTCGTGCGCAGCGCCCAGATTTCCCGAGGCTTGATATGCCGCGCCTAAAGTAAGCCAGGCGTCGGCATTGGAAGGGTTGGCAGCAACAGCCTGGCGCGAAAGCTCGACAGCCCGTGCGGTCGCCCCGCGGGAAAGCGCACGACTGGCCTGAGCGACGAGCGAACCCTTACTGGGGTCGACTCCGGTATCGAGAGGGGCCTCCTGCGCAGGAGCGGCGGCGAGGCGTGGGGAGCCGGGGGTCGAGGTCGGGGTCGAGGTCGGGGTCGGGGTCGGGGTCGAGGTCGGGGTCGGGG
>Ga0182018_10000295_pt1 | contig 65618 bp, 73 predicted proteins | sample 812P2MmetaG_FD_120490 | JGI IMG/M metagenome (GOLD analysis project Ga0182018, IMG submission 120490) | Permafrost microbial communities from Stordalen Mire, Sweden - 812P2M metaG | ecosystem: Environmental > Terrestrial > Soil > Wetlands > Permafrost | place: Sweden: Stordalen | collected... | reverse complement strand
GCGGCGCGCAAATCCATGATCCCCGACAATTATATCGAGCGGGTGATTTCCTTCGCCCGCCAGGGCTTCAAGGAGATCGAATTCAAGACCTATGACACGGATTGGGATTCAGAAGCCTATAGTTCTGTTTCCGGCCAGAATTCCAACAATACGGTGCGGGTGACCGACGAATTCCTCAAGGCGGTGGCGGAAAACCGGCCGTGGAATCTGACCTATCGCGGTTCAAGCAAGGTGTCCAAGACCTTGAAGGCGCGCGAATTGTGGGAAAAAATCGGCTACGCCGCCTGGGCCAGCGCCGATCCCGGCCTGCAATTCCACACCACCATCAACGACTGGCACACCTGCGCGGCGTCGGGGCCGATCATCGCCTCCAATCCGTGCTCGGAATACATGTTCCTCGACGACACCGCGTGCAATCTCGCCTCGCTGAACCTGCTGGCGTTCCACACCCCGGCGCTTGCCTCCGTCGCCAATGGCGAAACGCTCAAGGCCGAGCTCTACGACGTCGACGGCTACGAGCATGCGGTGCGGCTGTGGACCATCGTGCTCGAAATCTCGGTGCTGATGGCGCAATTCCCATCGAAGGAGATTGCACAACGCTCCTACGACTTCCGCACGCTGGGCCTTGGCTACGCCAATGTCGGCGGGCTGTTGATGTCGTCGGGCATTCCCTATGATTCCGAGGCCGGCCGCGCCATCTGCGGCGCGCTGTCCGCGATCATGACCGGCGTCGCCTATGCGACGTCCGCCGAAATGGCGGCCGAGCTCGGCACCTTCCCGTGCTATCCGGAAAACCGTGAATCGATGCTGCGCGTGATGCGCAATCATCGCCGCGCGGCTTACGGCGAGCGCACCGGCTATGAGCAGACCGCGACCCCGCCGGTGCCGCTCGATCACGAGGCCAATCCCGACCAGAAGCTGAGCGAGCACGCCAAGCGCGCCTGGGATCGCGCCGTCACGCTCGGCGAGGCGCATGGCTATCGCAATGCGCAAGCCACCGTGGTGGCGCCGACCGGCACCATCGGGCTGGTCATGGATTGCGACACCACCGGCATCGAGCCGGATTTCGCGCTGGTGAAGTTCAAGAAGCTGGCAGGCGGCGGTTACTTCAAGATCATCAACCGCGCCGTGCCGGAAGCCTTGCGCGTGCTCGGCTATCGCGAAAGCGATATCGCCGAGATCATCGCCTATGCCGTAGGCCACGGCACGCTCGGCCAGGCGCCGGCGATCAATCACACCACGCTGACCGCCAAGGGCTTTACGCCCGAGGCGATCGAGAAAGTGGAAAAGGCGCTGCCGACCGCTTTCGACGTCAAATTCGTCTTCAACAAATGGACGCTCGGCGCCGATTTCCTGCGTGACGAACTCGGCGTTGACGCCGAGCAATTGGCGGCTCCCAGTTTCGACCTGCTCGCGCATCTCGGCTTCACCAAGCGCGAGATCGAGGCGGCCAATATCCACGTCTGCGGCGCCATGACGGTCGAAGGCGCGCCGCATCTCAAACCTGAGCATTACGCCGTGTTCGACTGCGCCAATCCGTGCGGCCGCACCGGCAAGCGCTACCTCTCGGTCGACAGCCACATCCGCATGCTAGCGGCGGCGCAGCCGTTCATCTCCGGCGCCATCTCCAAGACCATCAACATGCCGAACGAGGCCACCGTCGAGGACTGCAAGGCGGCTTACGTGCTGTCCTGGAAGCTCGGGCTCAAAGCCAACGCGCTCTACCGCGACGGCTCGAAGCTCTCCCAGCCGCTGCAAAGCCAGCTCATCGCCGACGAGGACGACGACGAGGACGTGATCGAGGCCTTCCTCGACAAGCCGCAGGCGGCGCGCGCCGCAGGGCTTGCCGAGAAGATCGTCGAGAAAGTCGTCGAACGCATCGTCATCATGCGCGAGCGCGAGCGCATGCCCGACCGCCGCAAGGGCTACACCCAGAAAGCCGTGGTCGGCGGCCACAAAATCTATCTGCGCACTGGCGAATACGACGACGGCAAGCTCGGTGAGATCTTCATCGACATGCACAAGGAAGGCGCGGCGCTGCGCTCGCTCCTCAACAACTTCGCCATCGCGGTGTCGCTCGGCCTGCAATACGGCGTGCCGCTCGACGAATATGTCGATGCCTTCACCTTCACCCGCTTCGAGCCGGCCGGCCCGGTGCAGGGCAACGACTCGATCAAGTTCGCCACCTCGATCCTCGACTATGTGTTCCGCGAGCTGGCGGTGAGCTATCTGTCGCGCTTCGACCTCGCCCATGTCGACCCGACCGAAGGCGGCTTCGACGCACTCGGCAAGGGCGTCGAGGAAGGCAGGCCGGCGGGCGACACCCGCTACGTGTCGAAGGGCCTGACCCGCTCGCGCCCCGACCGCCTCACGGTGATGCAAGGCGGAGGCGCGGACGCGTCGTCCTCCGAAGCTCGCGGAGCGAGCGAAGGAGGACGGGGTGGGGCTTCCAACGTAACCGCGATCTCCTCCGCCGCCCCGCGCGGCGAAGCCGCAGGCGCCACCGCGCTCAAGTCCGAGCCCGAGCAAAGACTCTCGCCGACCCAAGCGCTCGAGCAATTGCAATGGACCAAGGCGGGAGCCCGGACCGAAGCGAAGGCCGTCGCCGCCGAACGCCGCGCCGAAGCCAAAGCCAAAGGCTACGAAGGCGAAATGTGCGGGGAATGTTTGAACTTCACGCTGGTGAGGAACGGCACCTGTTTGAAGTGCGATACGTGCGGATCGACGACGGGGTGTAGCTGAAGAGATCGTCCATAGCGACAAGCACAGGAGGCTTTATGACAGATAAGCGCACTTTTGTGGAACAGCGAACGCAAGGGGACTACGCAGTCAGAAGAGCGAATGCAGAAAGAGCAAGCGCAGTTCTGTCAACACAGGCAAAAGCCATCGAGCGAGCGCGAGAATTAAGCCCGGGAACGTCACCCCATGTGGAGCGTGTTCGGCATACGACGGCTGGATCTCCCGATAAATGGCGTAAACCGTAACCAGATGATGAGGCAACGCGAAAAAAACGGCGCGCGAAATCAGCGCTCTTGAAGGGCATTTATAATGGCTAGCGCACTTACGCGATTTGGAATGCTTTCCAGAGCTCTTCGCGGCTCACACGATCGCACTATGGGTCAACAGGCAGCCGCCCTCGGATGCGCAGTCCACTATGTTTCAGATGTTGAAACCGGTAGGAGCCCGCCTACTGACGAATACATAGACGCGTTTTCTCGTTGGCTGAATCTTGAAGAATCGCAACGCGAGGCGCTGAAAAGACGCAATAAAATAAACGTAATAAGTCTCCGAAACGGCTCAACCAGCAACAAAAGCTATTCGATGCGTTTGTTTCGAAAGATAAGCAAAATGGATTCGAACCAAATTCGGGGCTTCCGAATAAAAATGCAGGGCGAGGCAGAAGATGAACGACGACTTTCTGGTCCCGCCGAAGTCAGCTAAAGACATCGAGATAAAAGCCCTTGATTGGCGCCACGCTTTTGGCGTCGAGAATGCTTGGGCACCAGACGTCATTGATCTCTTCGAGAAGAAGTTACCGAAACTTTTTCCTAACTATACTCTGATGGTTCGATCCGATGCGGAAATGGCCTCTATAGGCGACGCCGAAGCATACACATCGTTTAATCCACCTATCATTGCTGTTCGCGAGCGTCTATCTCCTTGCATGCCAAAACAATGGGCGCGCTCGGATGACCTTTGCTCATGAGTTTGGTCATCTTATTCTTCATCCTGGGGCCACAAAACTAAGAAGCGAGGGCACCCACGAATTGCTTAAACGACCGAAGCCGTTTGAAAGCGCTGAATGGCAAGCGCGAAAGTTCGCTGCTTATTTTTTGCTGCCAGGTCATATTGTCAGACAATTTGGCACACCACGCGAGTTGGCGGAGAATTGCCACGTTAGTTTCCAGGCTGCCGAAATTCGTTTTCAGGAAGTAAGTCATATCCGCCGGACAATCCCGGAGTGTGTCTCAGAGTTAATCCGCGATACCAATAACGTCGCGCCACAATTTCCTAAGCCGACGCTCGTGAAATAAGCGAGCGTAGCCCGGATGGAGCGCAGCGCAATCCGGGAACGCCCTCACCGTCTGCAACGCACCCCGGATTTCGCTTCGCTCCATCCGGGCTACGGCCGCCTTTCCGTGCTACATTGCGATCCGCAAGGTTGAACCGCTTCATCAGGCGCATGCGCCATGGAAGACTTCCCGATCGTTCCGCCGCTGGTGATCAAAGACACGCCGAAGCCGTGGCGGCTTGCCACGCTGGCGCAGGCGCGCGCTTATGTCGATGAGGCGATGCGGGTGGGCCGGCCGGAGCCGTGGCGCGAACTGTGGCACCCCCTCAAATCGGTGGCCACCGAGGAAGACGCCATCGAAGCATTCGGCGGCATGCGCGAATTGCTCATCGAGGAAGATCTGCTGCTGCCGTCGGCTTGAAGGAGAGACGCGCGCCACCGATTCGCCGCCGATCTTCGTCACCCGAGAATCGCGCCGGATTCCGTAAACGAGATATGAATCCCCTGAAAAACAAACTTTGGGACTCTTGAGCCCAGTCTCGTCCATGCTTTGCAAGCGATTCTACAGGCGGCCCTTGGAGCCCGCGATGAACAAGATGCTGGTGGCTGTCCTTCTGACCGCGTGCGCGGTCAATATGGCCTGCCTGTTCGGTCACCTCAGTGGCTTGACCGGATAGACTTTGCAGAATTCATCATGGCAGTTCTGGTCGAAGCCCGTAGGGTGGATAGAGCTTAGGCGCAGAGCCCTTCCCTCGTCACCACCGGGCTTGACCCGGTGGTCCATGCTGAAGAACCTCACAAAAAGCGTCACGGTCAGCGCACGATATCTTCCCAAAGGTCGCGCCAATCCGGATTCATCGAACAGATCAGATCGATCTTCCACCTGCGCGACCAATGCTTGATGTTCTTTTCGCGCTGAATGGCGGCGATCGCGGTGGCGTGCTGTTCGTAATAGACGAGCAACTTTATGCCGTGTGCTTTGGTAAAGCCGTCGGCTAATCCCTCGCGGTGCTCGTAAATGCGACGGATAAGATCGCTCGTAACACCGACATACAGCGTCCCGCGCGGGCGGCTTGCCAGGATGCAGATCCAATAGCTGCGCATGCCGCATCTCAGCATGGATTGCCGGGTCAAGCCCGGCAATGACGATTTGGGGGCTCCCGTTACGGTCTCGCTACCGCCTCCCTACGTCCGCGGCCCCCATCACGCGAAAGGATGATGCCCGGCAATGCCGATGCCGGCCTGCATGTAGCCGGCGCCGATGGCGCTCAGCAGGCCTTGCATCCGGTCGATGGTCTGCTCGAGCAGGCCCGGCGGTTCGCCGGCCTCGATCTGGCTCTTCAGTTCGAGGAACGCGTGGTTGGCGCCGTCGACACGCCGCGCCAGGATCATCGTCACGTAGAGCAGCGCAGCCGGATCCTGCATCAGGAGCGCGGCGTCGGCGACATGAAATTCCGACTTTGCCAAAGTGCGCACGTCCGCGCCATGCGGCTGATCGAGCAGCGCCGAGAGCTCGCCGAACACCGCGCCAGGTTCCGCCACCTCGGCAATCTCCGTGCCGTTCTTGACGACGCTGACCGCGCCGCTTTTGAGAATCAAAAGCCGCCCGGTCTTGGTACCCTCGGCGAACACGGTTTCGCCGGCGCCAAAGCTTTCAAGCGGCAGCGCGGCAAGGCTTTTTTGCCAAGCCTCGGGATCGTGGATCGGTGCCATTACGAGCGCCCCAGTTTGCCGCATCGATTACAGCCGATAGCAAGTGTAGCCCGGATGGAGCGCAGCGCAATCCGGGAACGGCCTTACCGCTTCTTCCTCCACACCAGCGCATCGAAACTCCACGGCCCGGCGCCGGCGACAACGAAATAAAGAAAGACGAAGCAATAGAGCACCGCGGCCTCGCCGCCGTTAATGAGCGGAAAGAAGCTTCGCGGCGCGTGGGCGAGGAAATAAGCGATCGCCATTTCGCCGGACATGATGAAGGCGGCCGCACGCGTGAACAGCCCAAGCGCGACGAGCGTGCCGCCGGTGAGCTCGATTACGCCTGCGAACCACTCCAGCTCCATGAAGCCCGGCATCTGCCCGTGCGGCGGGAAGCCGAACAGCTTCGCCATGCCGTGCTCGAGAAACAAGAGGCCGGCCATGATGCGCAGCAGGCTCAGCACATAGGGCTGGAACCGGGCCAGCGCCGTGGCGCGGGGAGAAACCGTGGCGGGAACATTCGCGGATGCCGCGAAAGCAGCGGACGCTGCGGGACGATTCATTTCCGTACCTGTGTGTGTCGTCGCCCCAAATGCGATGTAGGCGAATTCCCCCTCGCGCGCACTTCACAACATTCTGATGCCGCGCCGGGGCGTAACCACGGAATAACCGCGCTTACAACCCGGCTCGAATTATCTTTCTCTTTTTTAGTGACGACGCCTTGATCATTTGTCAGCATTACAGTTACATCGCCAAAATCTCGCCCGTCGAGGGGCGTCGACCGGTGACAGCCGAGCGATGGGGCGAGTGCGGTTCCTGCGGGCGGGGCTTGTAACCCCGCTCCCGGCGGTCCGGGCATCGCATCGGCCGGCATTATGACCGGTCTGCGAGGTGCCTCGCTGGACTGGGACAGCGCACGGCGGCTAACGCCCGCCGCGCGCAGGTCCCAGGAAACACGGCCTGGGCTGAGCCATGGCATTAATTTGCGTGGCAAGCGCCGCGGTGGAGCGCCGAGAGGCGAGCCCCCTCCGTATCTTCCTTCTTTTCGTTGAAGCGTGATCTTGTCCGAAAACCGGCGTCCACTTTTCGGGATCACGCTTTAGCGAGGAAGATACGGAGGGGGCAGCCGCACCCGCTGGTGCGGTCTCTAGACGACGCGCCTTCCGGCGCTCCGCCTCCCTCGTTTTCGGGAGGTCTTTCGTGAAGCTTGAAAACAAAACTCGGACGCTCACGCGCCGCGAGAACGGATTTTTGTGCGCCGTTGCGTAGGGGCGGCCCTACGACACCGCCGCGAGACCGACGTGCGCTAGGCATGACGGGTTGCCTCGCCATTGCGGACGTGGCTTAACGGCCTGCCCATTTCCCGGAGAGAAGAGATGCAACCTTTATCGCGCCGCGGCGTCATCGTTGCTGCCCTCGCCGCCACAACAACCGGAGTCATTATGTCCGAGCCCGCCGACGCCCAGACCGTCACGACCACGCCCTCGGGCCTGCAAATCATCGATCTCCAAATCGGCACCGGGTCGTCGCCAAAACCCGGCCAGATTTGCGTCATGCATTATACCGGCTGGCTTTACGAGAACGGCAAGAAGGGCGCGAAATTCGACTCTTCGCTCGACCGCGGCAAGCCGTTCGAGTTTCCGATCGGCCAGCACCAAGTCATCGCCGGCTGGGACGAAGGCGTGGCGACCATGAAGGCCGGCGGCAAGCGCACGCTCATCATTCCACCCGAGCTCGGCTACGGCGCGCGCGGCGCCGGCGGCGTCATTCCGCCGAATGCTACGCTGATCTTCGATGTCGAATTGCTCGGGGTGAAGTAGCGTCATTGGCGGCTATTTTGCGCTATGCCCGCGGTCAGTTCATCGGCAATCCTGCGCATTCACTACGACGAGCCGTCTCGCAAGCTCCGGATCATCTTCGTGACCGGCAACACCTATACGTATCATGGCGTGCCGCGACTTGTTTATGAGCGCTTTCTGCAAGCTGCGTCGAAAGGCACGTTCTTCAACGAGCATATCAAGGATCGATATGCCTTCACCCAGACGCGCTAGTCTCGCCGCCGCCGGATGTAGCAGGCGTGCGGCGTGATAATCTGCGGCTACGATTCGTTTGCCGGCGTCTGCCGGTGACACATGCGGAGGGCGGCCGTGACTCGCAGCAACATGCTTTTTCTCATCGTCGGCGCGCTGGTGATCGCGGTCGCCGTGCTCGGTTATCAGCTCTATCAGGATCGCCATCAGCCCGAAGGGCTGAATATCAATGTCGGCCCCGGCGGGTTGTCGATCAAAGATAAATAGGCTGGCAAGTAAGCCGGCGAAGATCGCTGCTCTTGCGCGACGGATCGAAACGGCACACGCTCCCGATATAAAAATATCCGGGAGGATTTGCGATGCGGTTGCGCAAAGGGTTTGGGCACACATGGCTTGCGGCCGCCGGCCTCGCCTGCCTATTGATCGCGGTCGCCGCGCACCAGGCGCGGACGCAAAACAAGACGATCAGGATCATCGTGCCCTATACGCCCGGCAGCGGCCCCGACATCCTGTCGCGCCTGATGGGCGCGGAAATCGGCAACGAGCAGGGGCCGACCATGGTGGTCGAGAACCGGCCCGGCGGCGGCACAGTGCTTGGCACCGAACTGGTGCAACACGCCGATCCCGACGGCAGCACCGTGCTGCTGGTGGCAAGTTCTTTCGTCATCAATCCGGCGCTCAAGCGCGGCAATTACGACGTGGCGAAGGATTTCGCGCCGGTGTGCTATCTGGCCTCAACGCCCATGGTGCTCGTGGTGCAAGCCTCGTCGCCCTACAAGACGCTGGCGGATCTCATCGCCGGCGCCCGCGCCAATCCCGGCACGCTCGCCTTCGCCAGCGGCGGCCCGGGCTCCTCGCTGCACATCGCCATCGAGGTGCTGCGCCGCGCCGCCAACATCGACATCACCTACGTGCCCTATGGCGGCACCGCGCCGGCGATCGACGCGCTGCTCGGCGGCCATGTCGCGGCGGTGTGGGCGGATTATCCGACCGTGGTGTCGCTGCTCCAGGCCGGCACGCTGCGCGGCCTCGTCACCACCTCGCACGCACGCGTGCCGGCGCTGCCTGACGTGCCGACCTTCGCCGAGACCGGGGTGAGCAAATACGAGGCGGACATCTTCTACGGCATCGTCGCGCCGGGGCAGACGCCGCCGGGCACGCTGGCGCAGCTGGAAAAGATGTTCTCGACGGCGCTGAAAGCGCCGGACATGAGCGCGAGGCTCGCCAAGCAAGGATTATTCCCGGTCGGCAGTTGCGGTGCGGACTTCGGCGCCTATCTGCAAAAGCTCAGCGACGATTACGTCCGCATCATTCGCGAAGCGGATATCACGGTGAACTGAGAACGCGCGCCGTTTCAGTTTCCGTCGTCCGAGCGATCGCCGCCACCGAACAGGCCGCCGCCCCAAAACAGCGGCCGCGGCGGCGGTTGGGGCGGCAAAGCGACCTGGGCGTCATCTGCATCATCGGAATCATCCGGCCGCTGCCGCCGGACGATGACGCGCCCTGCCCGCTGGTTATATTCGTCATAAACCGGCCGCGCGTTTCGCGAATCCGCAGCGCGGGCGCTATCGGTCCCCGCTTGCCGCGGAGGACGCGACATCACGATCGTGCGCTGCTTCGCCGGTTGAGCCGGTTTGCGGTCTGGCGACGCTGCGGCAGGATTCGAAGAAACTTGAGATGCAGAATCCTGCGGCGCCGGCGTGGACTGCGGCGTCGCCGCTACCGCGTCGCGAGCAGACGCCGGTTGCGCGCGAGATAACGCGTCGGGCCATGCCGCTTGCGGCGCCGGAGCCGAGATTTGGGCTTGCGCTGGTGCTGCCGGTTGTGCCGGCGCTGCGGGCGGCGTTACAGTTTGCGCTTGCACGGGAGCGATCGGCTGCGCCGGCGGTTGCGGCTGTATCGGCGCGGATTGCGCCTGCACGGGCGCTCCGGGAGACATGCCGGCGGAGGGATCCGGCGCCGACCCACCGACCGACCGAATCGCCGGTGGCTCGGCTTTGGCTTGGGCACCGGCCGGCACGTCGCGATGCGACGGCGGCGAGGTCAACGCACTATCGATGGCGAATACGCTGACGCCGCCGATGAGACCGCCGAGGAGCGCCGCACCTGCGACAATGGGAAGAATCCGAACCGCGCGGATGAACAAACTGAAGTCGGGGAACATGGCCATTCCTCTGCTCAACCTCCCGCATCCCAAACAAGCAACGCCGCAAATCGGCCCCGCGTTCCTCTTGAGCTCGTCGTTGATGCATTGCAGCGAAGGCGCCCCGGGCAGTTCCGGTGTGAGGGTGATTCGCGCATGACTGCCATCCGCGAACTCTTTCAGGAGGTTGGAGCGGGGAACGCCCGCCGTCCTCGCGCGTTTCATAAGGGCATTCCTCGGCGCGGAGATTTTAGGCGGAGATTTTGCAATGAACCGGCGCGATCAGGAACTTTTGGATAAGCAAGTGCATATCACCCCCGGGCATGACGGCATCATGATGCTGGCGATCTTCGCGGTATTTTTGACTGGCATGGCGTTCGGCGGCTTTATCTCCGCCTACACCGACGAGCCTGGACCCAAGCAAATCGCATTGAGTCAAATCGCATCGAACGACGTGACCCCCGCCATCGCATTGCCGCAGGGTCCAATCACGCGGCCATAGGCGGCGTGCGCAACCGGCATATCGCGCCGGCCCCGGCTTCACGCAGCCCCGCTATTCTTCAGGCTCCGTCGTGAAGAACAGCGGATAGCCTTTGCTCTTGCCGAGATCGGTCGCTTCCTTGGCCTTGGTTTCGGCGACGTCGCGGGTATAGACCGCGATCACGCAGGCGCCGCGCCGATGCGCCGTCATCATCACGCGATAGGCCTGATCCTCATTCATGCGAAACACCGCTTTGAGGACCATCACGACGAATTCGCGCGGCGTATAATCGTCATTGAGCAGGATCACCTTGTAGAGCGGTGGCTGCTTCGTCTTGGTGCGCACCGCGGTGCGCGGCTTGACAAGGGTTTTCGTCATCGCGGATCTAATCGGCTTTCAGGCAAGTATAATCGCGCCGGTAGCGCCATCCCAGTGCCGGCTGACGGCGCGGCGGGGCGTGCCCGCCCGGCGGAACCCGCTATCCTATGTGGCGCTGACGACCGTTCTTGTGCGAAAATCAGCGCGCCAAATTATTGCGGGGTTCGCCATGCACATTATCGGGGTCATCATCATCGGCTTCGTCGCCGGAATCATCGCGCGCTTCTTGGCGCCGGGATCGAACAATCCGGCCGGCTTTATCCTCACCACGCTGCTCGGCATCGCCGGCGCCTTCGTCGCGACCCTGATCGGTCAGGCGATCGGCTGGTACCAGCCCGACAAGGGCGCGGGCCTCCTCGGCGCCGTGGTCGGCGCGCTGGTCGTGCTCTTCATCTGGCACCGGCTGGTGTCGTCGCGCGCTATACCGGACCCCGGTGCCCGACGCTGGCTGTAGGCCGAATTCCCAATCGGCGCGGCGTGCGGTGCTCGACGATCACGGCGCGCGGCGCGCCGGTGCGGCCGGCGATGGTGAAGCGGCTGACGTCCTTGCGCTGTCCGAATTTCAGGACGGCGCCCCTCGCCTCCTCGGCGGAGACTTGCATCAGCGACATGACGATTTCGACCTGGCCATCGGCGTCGTCGCTCAGGCCTTGGGCGGCGAGGACTGCGTCCTCAAGCGTTGGCGGATCGCGCCGTACCCGGCGCCTACCGTCCTTGGTATCCCACACGTCAGTCATGTCGCACCTCCCGCCCCTTTGTTCCGGGTTTTGGGTTGTGGGCTCTAATTATCAGCGATTTACCGCACTGCAGCAAGTAAATTGTGCAATGCACCCACAACAGGTTTAACGCCTGAAAATAGCTACGCCGGCGAGCCAAGTCGCCGGCGTTTTAAGGCTTTCAACAGGCGTGATGCGCCTTAGCGCTTGGCCATCTCGCTGAACAGCACGCCGCCTTTGGCCTTCGACGTCCTGGCTGTTTCGACAAGCGACACAGTGACGGCATCGATTGGCGCGCCGGCATTTTTGACCACGGCGTCCGTGATGTCTTTGACGAGACCGCGCTTCTGCTCGATCGAGCGGCCTTCCAAAATATAAACGACGACTTCAGGCATCGATTGTCCTCCTTTTAATGCGCGCCAGCCGCACCCGCATATAAGTCGCAGACACGGCCGGTTACGGGCTTGCCTCATGATCGGGCCCGTACTATCGGAAAGTTTTTGGGAAGGTACAACAGGGAGCTGACAATGAAGCGTTTAGCCTTTGCAGTTGGCGTATTGGCACTCGGTTTTGCCGCCTCCACTCCGGCGCGCGCCGACTTCGCCGTCGTCAAGTTCGAGCTTGGCTTCTGCCGGATCTGGTGGGACACGGGCGCCAAACCATGGGGCGCCGGCTGGACGAAGGTCGCCACCGCGCCGGATTTCTCGGGCGCGTGGGCCGCGCAGGATGCAGCGGTCAAAAAAGGGAAGTGCAAATAATCTTGCTCGATTTTCAGCTGTCCTGACTGCCGCCCGCAAACGAATTGCGGGCGGTGGCATTCTGTCACCGCAAATCGAACCCGCGAATCGCAGGCCTTCAGGACTTTCGCCGTAGTGGCGAATGTTCGCAGACTGATGTCGGGAAGTAGTGCTACGGCGCCGCGGCAATCGCGCGCGACCAGACGGCGCGGCTAGCGGGCCGGATAATATGATGTTCCGGCGTGAGCCCTGAACATCCGCCGCAGCGCCGAACCAAGGCCGGGGCTGGACTGGGTCGGCTGGTTTTTGGCGTTCGCCAGGCCGGAATGCTTCGACGACTTTTTCGGCAGCGGCACCATCTCCGGAGCAAGCGTCGTTCCATCCGGCAAATCAGAGCGCGCGGCGTCGCTCGCCGGCGGCGTCTCTGACAAAGCCGCGATGCCGCCAGACGATGACTGCGGTTGAGGCACCGTAGCCGGTTCGGCGGTGCTCGTATTGACCGCGGCACTCGTCGACTGCGGCGCGACGGCCTGTTGCACCGGCACCAGCGTCTGCACTTGGGCCGCAGGCGGCGCATTGGCCGGAGCGTTCGTTATTGCGGCCGTGGTTCCCACGGGCGCCGTGGTCACCGGCATCGGCATGGCTGTCGCGGCTTGCACGCTGGTGACGATCGCATGCGCGGCAACCAAGCTTCTTTCGCCTTCAACCGCCGGGCGGTCGATCAGCGACAAGACGACGGCGGCGCCGGCCGTGGCACCGATCGCCGTCGCAACGAGCACGACGCGCGCCGTCCGCATGAAGCTCGGCGCGGGGGCAAGATAGCCCCATTCCGGACTGAAATTACCGGCCGAACGCATCTCGAAACCTCCTAGACCGCGCAAGCGCAGCCCGTACCTAAATGCCTAAAGCCACAGTCAAACTTGCAACCGCCGCGACCGGCACTCCGAGGGCAGAACCCTTCGCCAAGACGCCGGTTCCCTGCATTTCCCGGATTATGGCTTACCGATGGTGACGGGACCGGGCAAGCCGCGCCAGACATGAAAACCGGGGGCTGTGACCAAATGGCATCATATGGCGGTAAATTGGTAGCCGATCGGCGCGCCGGCCGCACGTTATTCACATCCCTGTGCGCAAACGGTAAGCACGATTTCCGTCCAGGCCGCATCCTCATCGGCAAAGCGCGACTCACGACGCCGAGCTGAGTTGCTGCGCGCCGGTCGCGGAGCCGCCGATGCGCTCGCTGACCGAACTGATCGCATCGCCGATCACGCCGACGACGCGGCGCGTGGCCGCGACGACGCGATCCTTCAGATCGAGCGTCTTGTCGAAAGTCCTGGCGAGAAGCGAGACCGGATTGCGCGCAAATCCCTCGGCGGGTGCGACGCCGTCATTCGGATCCGCTTGCGCAATCACGAGCGGCGCACGCGACGCCGCCAGCAACTTGGTGCGTACAGGCGCCGCTTTCGCCGCGGCTACCGCGGCGACACGCCGTGCCGGCGGGTCCGATACGGCATTGGCGTCCGCGGTCCTATTGTCCTCGGCCACCTTGTCCTCGGCAGCTTTGGCATCTACCGCCGCGCGCGCGGTGGCGGCGTCTTCGGCGGCGGCCCGGTTCTTCTCGGCCACCATCTGCGATTTGAGATAGTCCATCATCATGGCGTGCTCGTCGCGCACCATCGCCATCATCTCGGTTGACGCCGGGGTGACCTGCTCGGTGGCCGTTTGCGTGACGGCGTGGCCGGAGTGGTATTGGGTGAACAGAAACCCGCCGATCACGCTCGCCAGCGCCGCGGGCAGGATGTCGAGCACGAACTTGCCGGCAAAGCGCGCCAACAGCGGCACGTCCGGACGTGCGATAAAGCCCTGCTGCATGATCCCGCGTCCCTGAACGATCCCGCTCGCCTGCATGATTCGGGTCCCTTATTTTTCAAACGTCTGGTTGAATTTCAAACACTCGTTCTAGGCAGCCCAAGGCCCGGAAAAAGGAATTTTTGCGGCATTCCCCGGTTTTCTCGCCGGCACCGTGGTCAAGCGCGGCCTGTGAAACTGCCTAAACCGCCGATAACCCAGCGGCTTAGCGTCTGCGCCAGCCATTCGACCGAAGATTCCTCGAGGACAAGCCCGACCGGCGGCTCGGCGAGCTGCTCGCGATTGCGCAAAAACACGCTGCATTGGCCGATCAGCCAGATCGAAGCCACCATCAGGGTGCGGCGGTCGGCCTCGGGCATGAAGCGGCGCACCAGATCGGCCGCAAGCCCCATGAACGGCGCCGCCTCCTCGCTGACGAGGCTGCGAAACACCGCCGTCGGGCGCACCGTTTCCCAGTTGAACAGCCGCATGTGGCGGCTGTACTCGTCGCGCCCCATCAGCGGACGAAGCTGGCGGCGGACGAAGTCGCAAAGCGCGTCTTCGCGCGACATTCCCTTGGCTTCCTTGGCATGAGTGAGCTGATGCTCGGTCATCGCCCGAAACGCCGCGCGCAACACTTCACGATAAAGGCCGTCCTTGCCGTCGAAGTGATAATTGATCGCCGCCTGGTTCACGCGCGCCTTGGCGACGATGGCGCGAATGCTGGTGCCGTCATAGCCGCGTTCGGCGAATAGCCGATCCGCCGCCTTCATGATGCGCTCGCGGGTGACCTCGGACGGCCGCGTCATGCCCCGGCCTTACTCGGTTTTGCCATTTTCAAACCTTCGTTTGAATTCTAAATAAGCGTTTGGCGCCCCGAATGCAATTGCTACCTTCCGGGTTCCGGAACTACCTGAATTACACTCCGACCAGGATGGCCGCATGGCTCGTATCGATGAAGTCAAACGGGAAAATCTCACGCCGCGCCAACTCAAGCTCTATGACGGCATCATGCGGACGCGGCCGCGTGGCAGCCTCAGCGGGCCCTTCTCGGTATGGATCAACACCCCCGACATCGCCGAACCCGCCGACGGCCTTGCCAACTGCTTTCGCGTCAATCCTAAGCTCGAGAAGCGGCTGATCGAGCTGATCATCTTGCTTATGTGCCGCGACGCCACCGTGAAATACGCTTGGTCGGTGCATGCGCCGCTCGCCCGTCAAGCCGGGCTGACGCCGGAAACCGTGGACGCCATTCGCGCGCGCCGGCGACCGGACTTCAAGCGCGACGATGAGCGGTTGATCTATGAGCTTGTCACCGAACTCTTGACCACCAAGACTTTGAGCGCCGCAACATTCGATCGCGCCAAGACCGCCTTCGGCCGCGATGGCGTCATCGAAGCGGTAAGCTGCGTCGGTTTCTACGGCATGGTCGGCTTTGTGCTTAACGCGTTCGATATTCCGCCGCAGTCCGGCGAAGTGCTGAGCTAGCGCGTTTACGTCAAAGGGCGGGCGCCTTGGCTTTTTCGAGCATGGCGCGCCCGCGCGGCGTCAGCGTCACGGCGCGATCTTCGCCGGTCTCGATGCGCACCAGTTCATCGAGGATCGCATCCTCCCATACCGACAATCGCGGGCAACTGGTGCGCCACGCTTCCATCGTCTGGCGATAGGTGCGCGGCCTATCCGATACCCACAACAGGAACTGGATCAGGATCAGACTTGGGGAATCGGGCATTGCGGGCTCCGTATCGGCTCAACTATAGAGCCGAACGCGTCTGGATGCAGCCTCGCCGGCGGAACCAAAGCCGCGGAAAATGCGTTATCTGCCGCCTCCCCACGTTGCGAAGTCTGCTAAAATTGTTGTGCATCCCAAGGAATAGTGAGATCAATTCCCCGATTTCAAAGCGAGAAATTACATGTATCTCCTCATCAACGCACTCATCACGTTCCTTATCGTCATTCTTGTTCTCTATCTGGTCAACATGCTGCCGGTCGACGGCCGAACTAAGCAGATCGTGCGCATCATCGTGATCATTATTGGCGTGCTCTCGTTATTGCGTCCTCTCGTGGGCTATTAGAGCCAGCGGATCGCCTTTGCGCCGGATCGAAGGCTACGTCATCGTTTCCACCGACGGCATGATCGCCGACGGCAAAGCGCAGATGCCGGATGCGATCCGCAACGACGCCGACCAAAGCTTCTTCCAGGCTGCCCTCGACCGCGCCGCCGCTGTCCTCCACGGCCGGCATTCCCATGAAGGCGGGCCGCGCGCGGCGCGGCGGAAACGGCTCGTACTGACACGCCAGATCGCAGCGATCGGGCCCGATCCGTCGCATCCCAACGCGCTCCTGTGGAATCCGGTCGGAGCGACGCTCGATGAGGCGCTACAAGAACTCGGTGTCACCGACGGGACGATCGCCGTCATCGGCGGCAGCGAGGTATTCAGCCAGTTTTTGCCGCTGTACGACGCCTTTCATCTGTCGCGTACCGCAAACGCGAAAATTCCCGGCGGCATCCCGGTGTTCACCGAAGTAGGGCCGAATGCGACGCCGGAGGATGTGCTGGCGCGGCACGGCCTCAAGCCCGGACCGCGCCACGACCTCGACAAAGCCGCCGGCGTCACGCTGGTGACTTGGCAGCGCGAATAAAGACCTGGCAGCGCGAATAAGACTCGGCAGCGCGAATAAGACTCGGCAGCGCGAATAATCAAGTCATTTGGTAATCTGGACGAGTTCCTTGACTTGGTCCGGCGTCAGCGGCGCGGAAAGGAATTTTTGCGCCACCGCATCGGCCATGATGGCGTCCAAGCCTTTGACCTCATCGGTTTGCAGCGACTCCTTCGGCACCAGCTTGAGCACCCGCTGGGCGATGTTATCCGGCAGGCCGGAATATTCGCCGTAGATTTTGAGCGCGTCCGGGCTGGAATACATCCAGTCGATTGTTTCCTTGTAGGCCTGCATGAAGCGCACGATCGCGTCGTGCTTAGTCTGCAAGGTCTGCGCGCCGATGAGGTTGACGCGAACGGCGCGCGTGCGCAGCGCCGTGACGTCGTTGCCGGTGGCGATGATGCGCGTCTTGCCGGCCTCGACGAGGTCGAGCCCGAACGGGGCGGCGCCGAAGCCGACATCCACTTGGCCGGTCATGGTTTGGGTGATTGTCGCCGCGATGTTGCCGGTTTGGGTCGGCTTCGCGGTCAAATGCTCTTGCGCGATAAGCGCCAAGAGCGAGCCGTGACTGGACGAGCCGACGGCCGAGAACGCGACCGTTTTGCCGTTGAAATCCTGGACGGTCTTGATCGGCGAGTCCGCCGGAACGTACCAGTAAAGATCCGGCGCTCCGGTCATCTCGCCGGAGAAGATGCGGATCGGCGCGCCTTTGGCGAAGGTGCCGATGGCGGCCGACACGCCCGAAGCAACGGCGATGTCGATGCTGCCGCCGATGACGGCCTGGATCGATTCCGGACCTGCGGAGGTATAGAGAATATCGAGATCGAGCCCGTGCTTCTTGAAAATGCCGCCGCGCTGGCCAAGCTCAGCGATACCGGCGTCCCAAGCGCCTTTCTGCGGGATGGCAACCTTAAGCGTGTCGTCGGCAAGGGCAGAACGACAAGTGTAGACGAACGATACGGCCGTGAGCGCGACGATGCCGAGGACGACAATAGCCGAACGACGCATGATTTCCTCCGGACGATGACGGTCCAAGAATGCTTTATTACGGTACGGACTGCCTATTATGATCTTGTCATGACTTTACGCTCCGGTCCCACCAGTTCAAGCGGCGTGGTCGCGCTCGATTACGAGATCGCGCAAGAGCAGGCGTCGGCGCTCGGCAGATTGGGACGGGCGCTGGAGGCGGCGCTTGCGACGCTGTCGGACTACGACCGCGCCGAACATCCCAGTGCCGATGCCGAGCACCGCATCGCGCGTGCCAGCCTGATGCATGACGCCGGCGATGCGTTGTGGTGCTTTATGGTGCAGCGCGAGTCGATCGGACTGCGCGACCCGCGGCCGGTCATGCGCGAGTATTGCGTGCCCGTCGAAGTGCAAAACCGTATGGGTGTCTTCGGCGGCCGAAGCCGCGCGTCGGCTTGAGCTTTTGGTGCCCGGATAGCACGGAATTGCGCGAATTTCCGACCTGCCGGCGCCGTTATGGTTTCATTTACGCTTCTGGACCGCTGCCAGGTGGCGTGCGCAAGGCTTTGTTCACCGTTCTCAAGGCATTGTTATCGCGGATTCAACGGCGCGGCGGCGGCCGGAGTGTTGATGCGTACCCTACCCCTTCTTGACGAGCTTGAGGCCGCCCTCGCGTCCGGCAGCATCGCGCGCCGGATCGACATCCTCACCCGCCTCACGGATCTCTTCCTCAATGGCGCGGAGCTCTATTCCGAGGATCAGGTCGGCGTGTTCGACGACGTGATGGCCCGCCTCGTCAATACGATCGAGGCCAAGGCGCGCGCCAAACTGGCGCATCGGCTGGCGCCGATTCCCAACGCGCCATCGAACGTGATCCATATGCTTGCCTTCGATGACGACATCGAAGTGGCACACCCGGTCCTCACCCAGTCCGAGCGGCTGGATGACCGCGACCTTTTGGTCAGCGCCGGCACCAAGAGCCAACAGCACCTTTTCGCCATCGCACAGCGCCGCATCCTCAGCGAGGCGGTCACGGACGTGCTGGTCGAACGCGGCGACCGGGACGTGGTCCATTCGGTGGTCAAGAACATCGGCGCGCGCTTTTCCAATGCCGGCTTCCGCATGCTGGTTAAGCGCTCGACCGGCGACGACGTGCTTGCGACCGAAGTGGGCTCCCGGACCGACATGCCACGGCCGCATTTCCTCATGCTCCTGGAGAAGGCTTCGAGCGAGGTGCGCGCGCGGCTATCCGCGGAGAATCCGCACGCCGGCATCGCCATCGAAGGTGTCGTGGCGGAGGTCGTCGGCGGCATCCGCGCCCAGGCGCGCAACGCTTCGCCCGACTTCGCCGCCGCACAGGCGGCCGTGGAGCGGCAGAACCGCATCCGCCGGATCGGCGAGACCGAAATCTACCAATATGCGCGGGACCGCAAATTCGAGGAGACCGCGATCGCGCTATCGATCATGTGCGATACGCCGATCGACGTGGTGGAGCGCGCGCTGCTCGATCCCGGCGCCGAAATCGTGCTCATTCTCGCCAGGGTCGCGGGCTTGTCGTCGACAACGACGAAGGCCATCCTGCTGTTACGTGCCGCCGATCGGGGAATGTCAGCCAAGGACCTCGACCAGGCGTTGTCGAGCTTCAACCGCCTGCAGGCCGACACCGCCCGCCGCGTGCTCAGCTTCTTCCGCACCCGCGCGAAGAAGCCGACAGAAACGGTCGCGCCGCCGGCCGTCGCCGTCTACGGCTGATCGGATGAACCGGCGCCGTCGCCGCGGCGTCGATCTCTCGATTTAAGAGCAATAGCCCGGCTGCACTTGGAGCCACGAGCCATTCGGATAGCGGTAGTAGCAGCCGCCGCGCCACCAATAATAGCCGCCCGCCCGCTGCTGCGCCTCCGCGGCAATCGTTGCGCCGGCAGCCGCGCCGGCAACCGCGCCGCCGGCACCGCGGCCGACTGCGCCACCGATGATGCCGCCAACCGCGCCGCCGACGATCGCGCCGGCCAGCGGATCCTGAGCCGCCGCCTGTTGTGCCGGCAGCAAAGCTGCGAGCGCCAAAAATATACCAGCTCCCAAAGTGCGCTTCATGATCCTCTCCCTTTCCGTTTCACGGCCCAGCTCCAACTCGAAAGACGAAGTCCGCTGGGCAGGATTCTTGCCGGATCATAGAACCTCCGCAAGCGAAAACCCGAGCCGCACGGCACCGACGAGCCGCGGTGACAGCGGCAATGGCGCCCGTACGGAAATGCAGAAAGCGGCCTGCCATGCGGCTTTTTTCGATATCGGCTGCGCCGTGAGAGCCCGCGCTTGCCAACGCCGTTGGTTTTTTCGACGGCGCGCTCTCGTCGCGAGCGTTGCGGCGAGCGATCGCGTCGGCGAGCCGTCGCGATCCGATCCGAGCAACGCGCGCGGCGCACGCTCGTCGTCTCGACGCATGGAGAGGCGGTGATTGTGACGAAGCATTAAAGGTTTTCTTGCAGAATCTTCTTGACTCCCTGCTGATTGCATTTATTTGGGGATTTAGCCGCTATTGGTTGGTTCGCGTGGACTGATCGGGCGGCTTTCGCTTTCCGTGGCGCCGGCTCGCCGGCATGATCTCTGGTTGGGGAAGACGGCATGAGCCAACAAGCCCTCTTGCGATCGGTGAAAAGCCTGGACATCCCAGGTACCGTCCGAAAGGAGGACCGGAAGGCCAAACTGAAAGTAGCGACTCCGGCGCCCGCGCCCGATGATCGCTATGATCATTTTGCCACCCGCAACGGCGTCCGCTGCGCTGGCGCGCATTTGATCGTCGATCTGCACGGCGCCAAGCGACTCGACGACATCGAGCACATTGAGGCGACGCTACGACGTTGCGTCGCCGCCGCCCGCGCGACGCTCCTGCACATTCACCTGCATCATTTCCAGCCGAGTGGGGTATCCGGCGTGGCGGTGCTGGCCGAGAGCCACATCTCCATCCATACTTGGCCGGAAGTCGGCTACGCCGCCCTCGATGTCTTCATGTGCGGCTCGGCCGATCCGGACGCGTGCATTCCGGTGCTGCGCGAGGCCTTTTCCGCAAAGCGCGTCGGCGTCAACGAGATCCTTCGCGGCCAAGATGCCTGAACCAGGCGGCTGAGCCGAAGGCCAATTGACAAAGCTTGAGCGGCCGGGCCGAGTCCCGGCCGTTTCCTTTTCGGATTCGCTCTAGCACCGAGGGTGTCATGGCCGAGAAACGCTGGATTCCCGAAACGCTGTTCGACGACCTCGGTTTCCGCATGAGCTTCCAGGTCGACAGGGTGCTCTACGAGCTTCAGACCGATCACCAGCATCTCATCCTGTTCGAGCAGGCGTATTTCGGCAAGATGCTCATGCTCGACGGCGCGACCCAGATCTCCAAGAGGGACGAGTTCATCTACCAAGAGATGATGTCGCACGTGCCGCTATTCGCGCACGGCAATGCGCAAGATGTGCTCATCATCGGCGGCGGCGACTGCGGCATCGCCGAGGAAGTGCTCAAGCACAAAACGGTCAAGCGCCTCACCCAGGTCGAGATCGACGCCAAGGTGGTCGAGTTCGCCAAGGAGCATTTCCCCGAGTTCACCACGCCGGTTTTCGCCGATAAGCGCTTCGAATCCGTGATCGACGACGGCGCAAAATATGTCGCCAAGACCGATCGCCGCTTCGACGCCATTATCGTGGATTCGACCGATCCGCAGGGCCCGGGGAAAATCCTGTTCGGCGAGAAATTCTATTCAGGCTGCAGGCGATGCATCAAAAAGGGCGGCGTGTTGGTGACCCAGAATGGCGTGCCGTTTTTCCAGAAGAACGAGCTGCGCTCGACCATGACGAAGTTCCGCCGGCTGTTCGCGGACGCGAGCTGCTACGTGGCGGCCATCCCGGTGTATGTCGGCGGCCACATGGCCATGGGGATAGCGACGGATAATAAGCGGTTGCGCCGCCAGCCGGTGAAAACCATCGCCCAGCGCTACCGCAAGGCCGGCAGCTTCAAGACAAAGTATTGGACGCCCGAAGTCCACGTCGCCGCCTTCGCGCAACCCCGCTTCATCGCCGATCTCGTAGCTAAGGCCGCGAAGAAATAAGGCTCAGATTCCGATTGCAGCTTTGATCCGCTCCTTGGCGAGCGGCAGATCGCGGAAGCGATGGCCGGTCGCATTGGCGACGGCGTTCGCCACGGCTGCCGCCGCGGGACCTTGGCCGGCCTCGCCGCTGCCCAAAAATGGCATGCCGGGCCGATTGATGATGTGGACCTCCATCGCGTCGGGCACGGCGGAGAACCGCAAAATCGGATAAGTCGCCCAATCGACGCTGGTGATCCGCCGCTCGTCGAAAGTGACGTTTTCATAGAGCGTCCAACTCATCGATTGCAGAATGGCGCCCTCAATCTGATTGGTGATGCCGTCCGGATTGACGACCTGGCCGCTATCGACGGCGGCGACGGCCCGCACCATCCGCGCGCGGCCGGTCTCGTGGTTCACTTCAACCTCGCAGGCAATGGCGCAGTAAGCGGCCAGGTTCTTATAGCGCGCGAAGGCGAAGCCATAGCCGCGGCCCGGCAATCCGGCGCGCGGCTTATGCGACCAGCCGAAGCGTTCCGCGGCGGTAGAGACCACTTCGCGCGCCCGCGGATCGTCGAGATGCTTGAGTCGGAATTCCACCGGATCGGCGGCGGCCGCCGCGGCGAGTTCGTCCATGAAGCTCTCGATCGAGAAAACATTCATGTAACCGCCGAGCGCGCGCAATGCCGAGATCCGCACCGGCATAGCGGGGAGGAAGTGGTAAATCACCTTGGCGCTCGGAAATTTGTAGAGCGGAATCGAATTGCGATCGCCGCCGCCCTCCGGCATCGGAATGGGCTTTGGCTCGGGTGCGGGAAACGGTTCGGCGAGCGAACGCGCCGCAAGCAGCGCGCCGGCACCTCCAGGCCGCATATTGTGGGTGTTGCTCCACACGCCGTAATCCCAATCGACGATGTTGCCGGCATCGTCCAAAGCGGCGCTGACCTTGACCATCATCGCCGGACCGTAAGGCTCGCAGGCGTGTTCCTGCTCGCGCGTCCACTGCACGCGCACCGGGCGGCCCGGCATCGCGCGCGCCAGCACGGCGGCATCGGCCGCGGCATCGTCGGCGCCGTTATGCCCGTAGCAACCCGCCCCTTCGGTATGAATGCAGCGCACCTTGTCCTTCGGCATGTGAAGCATCTCGGCGATCGCGTCGCGATCCGGGAAAACGCCCTGGGTGTGGGTCCAAACCGTCAGCGTGCCGCTATCAAGCTGCGCTACCGCGCAGGAAGGCCCGATCGAGCCGTGTGCTACATAAGGCCGTGAATAGGTCGCCGAGAGCGTTTTTGCGCCGCCAAGGCCGGACTGCTGCTGATCTAGCACTGTGATGTCTTGCGAGGGCAGGCCCGCGAGGAAGTCGGGAAGATTTTCCGCATCAGGCAGTTTCGCCGTCTCCTGCCATTGCGCGGCAGCCGCGAGCGCCCGCATCGCCTCGATTGCCTGAAACTCGCGTTCGGCAATGACGGCGAGGAAACTGCCGTCGCGGACGACTTTGAGTACGCCCGGCATTGCTTCCACGGCGCCGCTTTCGACGCCGACCAGCGTCGCGCCATAGCTCGGCGGCCGCACGATCCGGGCATGCACCATGCCGTCCGGGCGCAAGTCTTGCACGAAGGCCGCGCCGCCCGTCACTTTGGCCGGGATGTCGACGCGCGGAATGCGCCGGTTCATGATTTTGTACCGGCTCGGATCCTTCAAAACCGATTGCGGAGCGGCCTGCACGTGCAGCAGCTCCGCCGCCACCAGTTCGCCGTAGCCGAAGCGGCGGCCGTCCGGTGCGACTACGGCCGCGTTCTCGGTCGTCATCTGGTCGGCCGGCCGGCCGGCGCGCTGCGCCGCTACTGCGATCAGAAGCTGCCGCACCTGGGCCGCGGCGTTCATGATCGCCGTGCCCGAATCCTGCATGGAATGACTGCCGGCGGTGAAGCCCTCGTCGGCCGTCAACGCGGTATCCGCGGTCACGAGCTTGATCTGTCCAAAATCGGCGTCCAACTGCTCGGCGGCAACTTGCAGAAGCGCCGTCTTGATGCCCTGACCGAGTTCGGCTTTGCCGGTGAACACCGTGATCGCGCCGTCGGCATCGATGCGGATCCAGGAATCGAGGAACGGCGCCTTCGCGAGACTGCCGGGTGGCGGCGGCGCACTGGGCTGCGGTGGCGCCGTTGGCGGCACGCCGCTATCTTGCGCCAACAGCCGGGCAGTGGAAGAAAAGCTCAAGATCAGCGCGCCCGATCCGACGAGTACCGCGCGGCGCGAAAGCGTGATCGGGGCGCCGCTCATCCCTGACTTCCCTCCTGCGCCGTCGTCATCATGGCTTGGGCGCGGTGGATGGCGCGCAGTATTCGCATATGCGTGCCGCAACGGCAGAGATTGGGTTCGAGCCAGGCGCGGATCTCCGCATCGCTGGCGTGCGGATTTTTCTGCAACAGCGCCTGCGCGCGCATCATCATGCCGGGAATGCAGTAGCCGCACTGCGCCGCCTGCGCCTCGATGAACGCGCGCTGGATCGGCGCCGGCTGCTCCGATGTGCCGAGACCTTCCAAAGTGGTGATTTGCTTATCCGCCAAGAGCGCGATCGGCGTGACGCAGGAAAATATCGGCTCGCCGTCCACCAGCACCGTGCAGGCGCCGCATTGTCCGAGCCCGCAGCCGAATTTCGCGGCGTTGAGCTTGAGATCGTCGCGCAGCACGTAAAGCAACGGCGTGCGCGGATCCATATCGACGTCGTGCTCGCTGTTATTGATGTTGAGCTTCATCGGTTATCCGCTGCATTGTGCCGGCCGGAGCCGGCTCGGGGGACGGCGCCTGTTGCGCCGTCATTGCGCGTTGTGCGCTACGAGCTTCACGCACACTGTCTGCGATATCGCTCCACGGAAGGTTGTTGGTGAACCGCGCGCGCAGATAGCGCGCCAATAGAATAAGTTGCGTGTCGTTCATTGCATTGATGAAACCCGGCATGATCGGCGCGTGGGTAGCCTCCGCGGCGGGCAGGCCGTAGAGCACGACATTGATAAGATTGTTCGCGCTCGGTCCGGCAATCCCGCTCGACAGCGCCAGATTGATGCCGCCATACGGCAAAGCCCGCGGCCCTTCGTGACATCCGGCGCACGCGCCGGCGTAGATTTGGGCGCCCTCATCGTTGCCATGAGGGTCGCGGAGCGTTTTCACGTCGGCCTGGTTGTCGGCGCTGGTGTCGGCGACGGTCTTTCCCCGCGCGGCTTGCACTGCGACTTGATGCGCGACGTTGGGCCGTTCGGGGCCTTGATCGCCTATCTGCGCAGCGACATAAGCCGCGATCGCCCGAACGTCGTCCTGCGACGCCGAACGCAGATCGCTTGCGACGTCCGCCATCGGACCGCGCGCGACACCGTGATCGTCGGCAAACCCGAGACTCAAATAATGCGTGAGCGCGTCGGCATTCCAGGGCATCGGCGCCGGCGAAGATGCATCGAGCGCATACGCCGTCCAACCCTCCGCTTCGCCGCCGGCAAATTTTTGGTCCGCCTTCTCCGCGCCGAGAAAGTTTCGCGGCGTGTGGCAGGCACCGCAATGGCCGACCCCTTCGACGAGATAGGCCCCACGGTTCCAATTTTCGTCATGTGCGGTGTCGGCACGGTAAGGACCTGGATGAAGAAACGCCAGATTCCACCCGGCCATTACAAGCCGCACATTGAGCGGAAACGGCAGCTCGTTGGCCGGCGGGATCGCGTGAACCGGCTCGCGCGTCATGACAAAGGCATAGAGCGCCTTGTCGTCGTCGTCGGAAACCAGCGTGAAATGGTCGTAGGGAAATGCCGGATAGAGATACCCGCCGTCGCGCCGCACACCGTGACGCATCGCGCGCTGGAAGGCCGTCTCGGACCAGTTTCCGATTCCGGTCTTCTCATCGGGTGTGATGTTGGTGGAGTAGATCGTCCCAAACGGTGTCTGGATGCCAACTCCGCCGGCGAATTCGCGCCCCGACGGCGCCGTATGACAGACGCCGCAATCACCGATGGCAGCGAGCTCGGCACCGCGCTTGATCAGGCTTGAGTCAATACTCCCCGCCGGCGGCGGTGAGATCGGCGCCAAAGCCGGCTGCCAGGCCGCAATCGCGAAAATGCCGGCCACTAAAGCCAGAATGAAGCAGAAAACGACTGCATTTCTCGCAAATCTTTTGGCCCGCATCATTGGCCCAATCGGATCGCGCCGGATTTTGCCGTCCCAGACGCTTTGCAGCATCCCTCCAACGGCCCGGCAATAGCGAAGTTCCGTCGGCAGACAGGCCGCAGTAAGCTCGCGGGGACGATCGCCCGCATAAAGGAGGAAACGACGACAAGCTTCCTTCAGACCCGTCTTGCTGCGCTCGCTGCCCCCAACCCGACGTGAATTGCAGGGTCGCACCAGGCACAAACATGCTCATCGAAACGACCCGCGGCAAAGGCGGCCTAACCCCGCGATGATTGGGAGAGGAGTCCCTCCTCCCCCGGAGGAGGGACTCGCCGACACCGCACATTCAAGCCGCGTGGCGCTGCGACTTCATCCAGGCTTCGATCTCGCGCTCGGCCTCGGCCCTGGCAAAACCGTAACGCGCCTGCAAGCGCCCGCTCAACTCCTTGCGGCGGCCGCCGATGCGCGTGAGATCCTCATCGGTCAGCTTGACCCAATTGTTGCGGACCTCGCCTTTGAACTGCACCCAATTGACTTGAATCTGATCCCAGTTCATCGATTGTCTCCCTGACTGAGGATGGACAAACGACGCCACAGACTGTGTCATTTGCCGCGTCGTTCTGGCACGCGCGGATGACAGCGGCGCGATGCGGCCTGAATGCGACGGTAGCGGGGTCTTTCCGCGATCAATCTTGGCGCCGGTCTGGCGGACCCGGATTGTCAATTCGGAATGTCGGTATTTCCGCGTCAGAAAAATTCTTCCCGCCGGTGTGGTTGCAATTCGCTAAATTACGGCGACGAAACATCAGATGACTTCGCTTACGCTGAGACTTCTAGCTTTGGCCGGCTTCGCCTTGCTCGGCGGCTGCATCTCTTCGACCAAGCTGTTATTGACCGATGCGCAGCCGCTCATCGGCCAACGGCCGCATCTTGAATTCTACGTGCTGCGCGATGGAGCGGCGCGTGAGCACACCCACGAGATCTTTGCCTGGCGCAATGATCGTTACGTTCCGGTTCGCGGCACCGCCAACGATTTTCACGATTTCACCCTCCATGCTTTCGAGGGCGCCGACTTGATCGTGCAAAGCATCGAGCCCGGCAAGCCGGCCGAATATGCCATCTCGCGCAAGCTAGCCGACGGCACCTACCTGCTCGTTGCCATCGACGAGAACGATGCCGAGGAAGCCACCCGCAGCCAATTCTGCGGCAAGGAAACCGGCGCCGCTTGCCGCGTGGCGAGCCGCGAGGCGGTATTGGCGTTTGCCCGCACGACCGCCGCCAAGCCGCATCCGGTGGGCGGACTCGCCGTCCTCCTTGCAGACCATTAGCTTGACGGGCCGCGCTACCTCCTCGATGACATTACATGGCCCCGCCCTCGCCACTGTCTGACGTCGAACGCCTCGCGCGTGACATCCGCGCCGGCGAGCGCACGGTGCTGTCGCGCGCCATTACGCTGATCGAAAGTAAGCGCGCCGACCACCGTAGTACCGCCGCGGCGCTCACCCAAGCGCTGTTGAAGGATACCGGCAAGGCCGTACGCGTCGGCATCACCGGCGCGCCGGGCGTCGGCAAATCGACCATGATCGATGCGTTGGGGACCATGCTCACCCGGCAAGGTCGCAAAGTCGCAGTGCTGGCGGTCGATCCGTCGTCGCGGCGCACCGGCGGATCGATCCTCGCCGACAAAACGCGCATGGCGCATCTCGCCAACGACGACAATGCCTTTATCCGCCCCTCCCCGTCCTCGGGCACGCTCGGCGGGGTCGCGGCCAAAACCCGCGAGACCATGCTGCTGTGCGAAGCCGCGGGCTACGACGTCGTGCTGGTCGAGACCGTCGGCGTCGGCCAGTCGGAGATCGCCGTCGCCGACATGACCGATTTCTTCCTGGTGCTGGCGCTGCCCGGCGCCGGCGACGAGCTCCAGGCGCTCAAGAAAGGGGTCGTCGAGCTCGCCGACATGATCGCGGTCAACAAGGCCGACGGCGATAACCTTGCGCGCGCCAAGCTTGCCGCATCCCAATACGGCGCGGCTTTGCATATCCTGTCGCCGCAATCGCCGAACTGGTCGCCGCCGGTCATCACCTGCTCGGCGCTCAAGGGCGACGGCATCGAAGCGCTGTGGGCGCACATCCTCGAACACCGCCAGCGGCTCACCGCATCGGGCGAGCTTGCCGCGCGCCGCGGCGAGCAACAGGTCAAATGGATGTGGACCATGCTCGAAGAGCGCCTATTCGCGCCGTTACGATCCGATCGCACGTTGAAGGCCGCTTTACCTCGCATCGAGGCCGATGTCGCGGCCGGCCGTCTGGCGCCAGCCACGGCTGTCGAAAAAATCGCGGAAATGCTCGGCGGCTGACGCGTTGGCCGCAAGCCGCCGTTAACCCTGCACGCAAAATCGAGCGTCTGTTCCGGATCGAAGCAAGGTCTTGGCACATCATTTGATGCATGCCTGCAGCAAAGGACGCCGCTGATGAACTTCAATCGCCGCCGCCTGTTTGCCGCTTTCGCCGGAGCCTCGGCCGGCGCCGCGACGCCTGCGCTGGCGCGCGAGTCTTTGCGCAGCGAGAATTGGCAGGCCGACGCGACCCCGCGCGCTGAAATCGATGCTGTCTCGCTCGGCGTTCGACCGAATGACGAAGCGGATCAATCGGCCGTCCTGCAACGCGCCATCGCGCGCGCGGCGGCGGCCGGTGCGGTGCTGCGGTTGCCGCCCGGATTCTATCGCACCGGCGGGCTGCAAATGCCGTCTTACGCCGCCATCGCCGGCGTCGCGGGAGCGACCCGGATCGCCATGGCGGGCGGATCGTCATTGTTGTCGTCGACCGGCGGCGATCGCGTCAGCCTCAGCGGCCTTGTTCTTGACGGCACCAACATTCCGCTGCCGGACGGCAGTGGTCTTGTGCATCTCACGCAGGGCCGCGACATCCGCATCAGGGATTGCGAGATCGTCAATGCCGGAGGCAACGGCATCACGCTCGAGGCAATCGCCGGGGACGTGACGGGAAACGCGATCACCGGCGCCGCCGGATATGCGATTTTCTCCAACAACGCCGCCGGCCTGCGGATTGACGGCAACACCGTGCACGGCGCCGGCAACAGCGGCATCTCGGTCTGGCGCAGCGCGCCCGGCGACGACGGTACGCTGGTCGTCGACAACCGCGTTGAGGACACCAAAAACCTGTCCGGCGGCAATGGACAGTGGGGCAACGCCATCAGCGTTTTCCGCGCCGACAATGTCATCGTGCGCGGCAACCGCATCCGCAACGCGACCTATTCCGCCGTGCGTGCCAATACGGCCGCGAATATTCAAATCGTCGGCAATAGCTGCATCGGTCTTGGCGAGGTCGCTATCTATGCGGAGTTCGGATTCCATGGTGCCGTGATCGCCAACAACATCGTCGACGGTGCGGCAGTCGGGGTCAGCATCACGAATTTCAAGGACCACGGCGGTCGGCTCGCGGTGGTACAGGGCAACCTGATCCGCAATCTCCGCCGCGGTCGCCCGGACGGCAGTGACGTCGAGGCCACGGGCATTAGTGCCGAAGCCGACACGGCCGTGACCGGCAACGTCATAGAACGCGTCGAGGGCACCGGAATCGCCGCCGGCTGGGGGTCGTCACTACGCGACGTCACCATCACAGGGAATTTGGTGCGCGGCGCCGATGTCGGCATCGCCGTCTCGGTGGCCCCCGAAGCCGGCACCGTACTCATCACCGATAATCTCATCGCCGACGTCAAGTTCGGCGCCATTGTCGGCAAGGAATGGGATAAAACGGTCACCGGCGACCTTAGCAAGGACGGCGCCGGCCGGTACGCGCAATTGTCGATCGACGGCAACCGCGTGCGGTGAGTTCGTTTACTTGTCAATTTGGAGGCTTGGGTTGCTTTTCCCAATTGAGCGACACCCAGAACAGAACCAAGAACAACGGAATCGCGACGATCGAACACATCCAAGCGAGGCGATAATACGATGTGCGCCATTCGACCAAAGTCGCGAGGCGGCTTATCTCATTTGAGAAATCCAACGTGTCAGACCCGGTGCACTCGACAAAATGGAAAAACGGATAAGAAATTTCGGAGACGAAGAGACAGAGTGCCGCGCCGGTGAGCGACAGGACGATAATGATGATCGCCAGCCATCGAACAAAGCCGCGCCGGTGAAAAACGTCGCCCTTCTCCGCGGCGAAAGTGGTGGCGGCAACGACGATGCCGTCAAAAGCCAACAAGGCCAATCCTTTTGAGTCCAGCACGTTTAGAATTTCATAGAATGTCTTGACCATTGCCTCGGCGTGCGGCGGAGTGAATTGAGTTCCAGCAGCGTGCAACAGCTCGATCTTGCAATAAATCGCAGACCATTTTGCTTCCTCCCAACGGCCGGATACTAATTGATTGCAGAATCGAGTCGAGAGATTGCTCGCGCGACGCGCTCTTAGCGGCTCCTTGACAAACTATGGTAATATCACCATAGTCTCGTCGTGAAGCTCACTCCTCGCCTTGTGAAGCCATGTATATTCGTTGGCTCAAGCCGGCGAGAATTGAAAGCATTTCCCGATGAGGTACTTGGAAGCATCGGTCACGCTCTGCATCAAGCGCAGTGCGGCGATGAGCCGGTTTCAGCATAGGCGCTGAAAAGGTTCGGTGGCCGCGGTGTCCTAGAAATCATCGAGGATTTAGAGGGTAACACCTATCGCGCCATTTACACCGTTCGCTTCGCAGGCGTGGTCTACGTGCTCCACGCTTTTCTGAAGAAGTCAAAGAAGGGGATCGCTACGCCCAAACACACTATCGATCTCATCAAATCGCGCTTGCGGGATGCCGAACAAGATTGCCGCGCGCGACAGAAGCAAAGGCAACCAAAACCATGAAGAAGCGGCGGCGGAAAATTGAAGTCGGGAGTGGGAATATTTTTGCCGATCTAGGGCTGCCCGATGCAGACGATATGCTGCTAAAATCGACGATCGTGATCGAGCTCCGACGGCTCATCAAGCAACGCAAGCTCACCCAGACTGCCGCAGCTAAACTGGTCGGCGTCAACCAAGCTGATCTTTCCAAAGTTCTCGGTGGTCATTTCCGTGGATATTCGGAGGCGAGACTCATGCGAATGCTGACCGCTTTCGGTCAGGACGTGGAGATAACGACGCGTCCTCACCACCGCGCTGGTGCGGCTGGACGAATCATCTTTTCTCCCCGTGCTGCTTAAGCAAGCGCCTCGGTCACCCTCACCGCGCCGACCTCAATCCCGTTCCAATTGTGCAGCACCGGTCGCATGAACGGCACCAACGCTGTGCGCTCCGCAGCGTCGAGCGGCAGAAAGCGCGCAATCAAGGCCGCCATGATCGCTTGCGCCGCGCGGCCCGCGCCGTCGTCGCATTTGATGGCGATGCCGAGCCCTTGTTGCGGCAGCGCGCCGCAATAGACGCCCTCGGCGCCGGTTTTGACGAAGACGCGCGCGCCGAAGAGCTGTATGATCTCGGTGCAGAACCGCCCAGTGCCCGCGACATGCCATGGCTTTGTCGCGCAAGCTTGGCGCAGCCGCGCGGCTGCCTTGGCGCGCGCGGGCGTAAGGCCGTGTCCCGTGCCGAATTTGGCAAAGCCGCGGGCAAGATTTTCGAGCGGGATCGCCCAAGTCGGCACCGAGCAACCATCGATGGCACAGCACTCCTGTGACAGCACGGCGCCGGTGAAGTCCTCGATCACGGCGCGCACCTCGCCTTGCACCGGATGCTCCGGCCGAAAATATTCGGCATGGTCGACGCCCATTGCGCACGCTAGGCACAAGAAGCCGGCGTGCTTGCCGGAGCAATTGTTGTGGAGCGCCGATGGCGCGCCGGTGCGCGCCAGCGCGGCTGCCGCGGATTGCGACATCGGCCAATGTGCGCCACAGCGCAGTGCCGATGAATCGAGTCCTGCGCGCGCCAGCATGTGCTCGACGCCCGCGACATGCTCCGGCTCGCCGCTATGCGAGGCGCAAGCGAGCGCAAGCTCCTCATCGCCAAAGCCGTAACGATCGGCAGCGCCTTGCTCGACCAGCGCCAAGGCCTGTAGCGCCTTGATCGCCGAACGCGGAAACACCGGCTTTGCCACATCACCGATGGCGAGCACCGAAGTTCCTTCGGCATCAACCACCGCGACGGCACCGCGATGCCGGCTCTCCACCAGCGGACCGCGCGTCACTTCGACAACAACAGGATTGCTCATGTTTAATCATCAGCGCGATTGCCACGCTTCGTCGCCACGGAGACGTTAGCTCGGTGAGCTTCGGTCGCAGCCCACTTTTTCCGCATTTTGCAGCGTACGACCGCAACATATTGCGTGAAAATTTTGCTTTCTGAATATTTTTATTGCATCGCAATATCGAGATGTAAATTCAAAATAAACAATTTTCATCAACCCACTATATTCAATAACAAATTTGTGACAATTACTTGAACGATCGGTACTTGTGCAATGCAAAAAATTTGATAATTAGCGCACTGAGGGGCGACGCTGAAACGAGAGATGCAGCCATGAAATCGCTCAACATCAAGTTGGTTTTATCTGCGCTTGGCATCGTCGCGATGCTCACGAGCCCGGCATTTGCGAAGAAGCAGCACCAAGCCACCCAACAAGAAACCGGGGTTTATAACACGATCCCTGGCTACGATAAGGACGGCGGCGTAGTCGGAATTCCAAACCCGGACCAGTCCGGCACGGAGTCGCAGCGTTAAGGTCGCGTCGTCGTGAGCCGCCGTTAGATGCTGCGGTGTTATCGCTTGCTTGAACGGTAAGGCCGTCCCGATCGGCGGCCTTATCCGTTTTTTGAGTTGCAGATGTGACGCCTGCGATTAGCCGCTCGGGCCGGTTTATCATCCCGCCCGGAAATCAGACAGCACGCGACCTTGCTTCGCGATAGCCGCTATTCGGGGATCACGCCCTAATAGCCGACCGTGAACCTGCGTCTGACGTGCTTCGGACTTTCGATTTCGTTTACAACGGCGACGGCAAAATCCTCTCGCGATATCCGGCCGTTGCCGGCCGCGTCGACAACCATAGTATCGGTGCCAATGCGGAATTTTCCGCTACGTTCCCCGGCCTGGATGACGGCGGGCGGAGAGATTGCCGTCCAGTCGAAATCTTCGACTTGGCGAAGCTTCTCGAGCGCAATCATGGCCGGCTTCGAACTCGGCGACGGTGGCGACATATGTTCAAAATGCAGCCTTCCGTCGGCCCGAAGGAGGCTGCCCGCGCCGACAACGACAAGCGCCCGCAAAACTTCAGATTTTCGAATTGCTTCTATGACCAAATCGATATCGTTGTGCTCCCATCTGACCGATACGACAACGACATCATGACCCTTCAATACGTCGGCAAGCGCGGCTGCATCTGACGGATGCGCCACCGCCACCGTAAGGCCGCCGCGGACCGGCAGGTTTGCCGCGTCGCGGGTTGTCCCGGTAACCCGATGTCCGCGCGCAAGCGCCTCGTCAAGGATTCTCTTCCCGATATTGCCAGTCGAACCTATGAGCGCAATGCTTGCCATATCGATCATACTCACTGCGCTTCGTCGGCGACCGGATTTTCGAGCATGCCCACGCCGGAAACCTCGATTTTCAAAACATCGCCGGGCGCCAGATAGCGCGGCGGGTCGAACTTATTGCCCGTCCCCGGAGGGGTACCGGTGAAGATCAAATCGCCGGGCAAAAGCGTCGTGAACTTCGAGACATATTCGATGATGGCGGCAAAGGAAAAAATCAGGCTGGAGGTCGTGCCCTGTTGCCGCAGTTCGCCATTCACGGACGTTTTTATCTCAAGCGGGCCAGCGATCGTTTGCGGCGAATTCTCGATCCAGGGTCCTACGCTGCCGCTGCCGTCGAAGTTCTTGCCGCCAGCCGAACTTCGCGCACCGTGACGGGTCCAGTCTCTAAGTGTGCCTTCGTTGCCGATCGTCACCCCGGCTATATGATTCATGGCGTCGCGCGCTTGAACGTATCTGGCGGCCTTGCCGACCACGAGAACAATCTCACCTTCGTAGTCGAGCTGTTTCGAGAGCCTTGGTCGGATGAGCGGCCTGCGGTGCGCCACGAGCGACTCGAACGTTCGCAAGAATATGTTGGGATATCTCGTCTCTTCCACTTTGGCTTTGTATTCGGCCGCGCGCTCCGGATAATTGACACCGACGCAAACGACCTTGCTGGGATGCAGGACGGGCGGCAGGAATTCGACATCGTCGAAGCCGAGGTCGGCCGGCCGGCCGCTGGCATGGCGCCCAAGCTCCGCGAGCGCGCCCGCCGCAATCGCTTCCTTGAGACCCGGCGGACCGTTGTTGACACCTTTCAAATCGACAATGCCGGACTCGCCCGCTACTCCGTAGCTGTCCGTGCCGTTGCGACGAAAAGATACAAAACGCATGTTTACTGCCTATGCCTCGTTCGGAGCAGCAGTCTCGACGCCGGTGAAAGTCGTGGCCTCCTCGAACCAGCTTTTCTGCGCCGGCAGCCCCCACGGCGCCGCCGACCGCAAATCTCTGCGGTTCCAGCACACCGGTTCCACCTCGATGTCGACAGTCAGGTAGTGATTGGTGAAGAACTCGATGCGGTGTCCATCCGGATCGCGAAAATAAACAAACATCGAGCCGCCCGGGCCGTGACGCCCCGGCCCGCGCTCCACACTTTGTCCGAAACCGAGATTGCCACAAATATCGCATACGCGAATCAAATCGTGGGCCTCGGGCGCGGTATACGCGAAATGATGAAGCCGTGGCCCAGGAGCGGTAAAAAAGACCATGTCGAACGGTCCGCCTTTCCGGTACATGAACGCGCTCGTCATTTTATCGTCGATGACGACATATTCGGAGATCCGGAAACCGATGTCGGAGTAAAACGCCGCCGTCTTCGGTACGTTTCGACAATGCAGCTGAAAATGATCGAGTTGAAGCGGACTGCCGCCGGTGTACTTCTGCCAGTCCAAATAAAGACGCGGGCGAGTCGGCATCGTGGCGCAGAATTCCAGCGGAACGCCGAATGCGTCTGTTACGTGCAACGTGCGTCCCTGCTCAAGGACTTCCACCCACTTTGTCGGCAGACCCATATTTTCGAAGTAATGCTTCGCCCGATCGAGGTCTTCTTCCGTAAAAATACGCAAGCCGAGACGTTCGCACGACGGCGCGGCGGCCGATTTCTTGATCACGAGGCTGTGGTGGCACACTTCGCCAAGGCCGCGCAGATATAGAGTATCCGAGGTCTGCTCCGTCACGATGAGACCAAGCGCGTCGACATAGAACGCGCGGCTGGCGCCGAGGTCCGCAACGGTCAGAACGACATGACTGGCGCGAGTAATGTTGAACGGTGGCGTGATATTCGGTTTAGGCAGGTTGTGCACATCATCCCCCTGGGACCCGGTCCCGCATCGACGCGGCACCATACTCTGGTTTTCCCGGCCTTTCGATTCATCGCCGGCAAATTCCGCGCGGCGATATGTCCGGCGCGCACCAGACCTGCGGTTTCCGCATTCGCACTCCGCGAGCGGAACGCCACGAACGCAAAAATTCAAACCCAAAATTCAAACCAATGAATGCAAGACCAGCGGCCCGATCTTTCGGCGCGAGAAATCAATGTCGCGGTAGAAGCAATGGGTCCTCACAACCCCAAGAAAACTATCTGGAGCGCCGGCCGCGCCGGATTTCGGATTCCACCTGTTGACTCCGACATGACCCGGCGGAATGCTCAATGAAGACTAAGGGAATGCTGAATAAAAAATCTATAAACGGGGGGACACGAACATGGCCATATTCACGCACGACATCGGCCGGAAACTCGATGCGCTGCCGTTAGGTCGTTTTCATTATCGCCTGACGGGACTCATCGCAGCCGGACTCTTCGTCGACCAGTTCGACAATTACATTACTGGCGGAGTTCTGGGCGCAGCCGTCAAGGAAGGCTGGTCTACCATGCAGATGAACGCTTTGTTCATCAGTGCGGGAACGGCCGGCATGACCATCGGCTCGATATGCGCCGGCTGGATAGGCGACCGCTATGGCCGGCGCTTCAGCTTCCAAATGAACCTGCTGATATTCGGGCTTTTCGCTTTCGCGGCGGCGGCATCGCCGACGATGGGCTGGCTCACCGCAGCCCGTTTTGTCATGGGCCTCGGCATGGGCGCGGAATTCGTGATCGCCTTTACGATGCTCAGCGAATTCGTGCCGCCGAAGACGCGTGGCCGCTGGCAGGCTTCGTTGGCAGTGATCTCAAACGGTGCCGTTTTCCTATCGAGCCTCTGTGGCTTTTTGATCATTCCGCAATACGGCTGGCGCTGGGTTTTCGTGATCGCCGGCGTCGCCGCCCTCGTCGTCTGGTTCATGCGCAAATCGCTGCCGGAATCGCCGCGCTGGCTCGAAAGTCAGGGCCGCACCGCCGAGGCCGAGAAAATCTTCGACGACATCGTGCGCGAGCTGGGACTCAAGGAGGCGCCGGCCGTCGCGCCATCCTTGGCATACGAACCGGCTCCGGCCGCGGCCGACATGCCCTTCTCAGTGCTGTTCTCGCCGCCAGTCATCCGCCGCACGATGCTTGCCATCATTCTGATGACCGTTGGCCTGACCGTCTCCTACGGCTACACCAATTGGCTACCGACCTTCTTCATCAAGCAGGGCATGAGCCTCAATACGTCGATCGGTTTCACCGTGATCATGAGTCTCGGCGGCACGCTCGGCGCCCTGATCGCGTTCTCGCTGAGCGACAAGGTGGATCGCAGGCCGAGCCTGACGGCGGCCGGAATCTGCGCCTTGGTCTTCGGCATTCTCTTCTCGCAGGGGGAAAGTCTGCTGTGGATCAATACGTTCGGCCTGTTGCTCTTGGGTTCGCTGTTTACGTTCACGACGCTGTCGATCGCGGTCTATATGCCCGAGCTGTTCGCGACCGAATACCGCGCGCGCGGCGCCGGCATAGCCTTCACCTGCGCCCGCATCGGCATCGTGGTAACGCCCTTCCCCATCATCTGGGCGTTCGACTTCGGCGGACTCACCGCAGTCACCGGCATGTTCTCGGTCTTGCTGGTGATCGCGCTCGTTGCGCTTTGGGTACTCGGCGTCGAAACGAGGGCAAAACCGCTCGAGGAGACAGCGCCGGTTCTCGATCGCGCGCCGGAGCCGCTTTCCGTCCGCACCGCGCCGGCGGTAGAGTGACCTGATGCAGGCAGCGGCGCAGAGTAACGTCCGGTTCCTCGGTCATAGCGATCAAGGCGGCCGGAGCGATGGCGTGCAGGTCATGGTCCATCGCGGCCATGCTTTTATCGGCCATATCTTCAGCGGCGGCTTCTCGGTCGTCGACGTCCGTGATCCCAAAAAGCCGGTCGCGGTTGCGTTCGTGCCGACGCCGGCGAACACCTGGGCGCTCCATCTCCAGGTGCATGACGATCTGCTCCTCGTCGTCAACGCCGCCAATGTTTGGACCGCGCAGAAGGTCGCAAGCGACGAGGATTTCTTCTCCCGCCCGCTCACCGAATCTTTCGACCGGCACGGCATGTCGTTCGCGGCGGGCCTCCGGGTCTACGACATATCGCGGCCGGCCGAACCGCGCGAGATCGGCTTCATGCCGGTCGAGGGCCTTGGACTGCATCGCATCTGGTATATCGGCGGGCGCTACGCCTACATCTCGGCGCATTTCGACGGCTTCACCGACCGCATTCTTGCTATCGTCGATATGAGCAATCCGGCGAAGCCCCACATCGTCGGCCGGTGGTGGCTGCCCGGCATGTGGCAGGCTGGCGGCGAAACGCCGCGATGGCCGCAAGGCCGCCGCTATGCGCTGCATCACGCCGTCGTCGCCGGCACCACTGCCTACGGTGCCTGGCTGGACGGTGGCCTCACCGTGCTGGATGTCGCCGATCCGACCAAGCCCCGCCTCCTGGCGCACCGCGTCTGGCATCCGCCGCTCGGCAGCACTACCCACTCGCCGCTGCAACTACCGGACCGCAATCTGCTCATCGTCTCCGACGAACCTGCGCAGGACAATTGCGCCGACGGGATAAAGCGCATCTGGGTATTTGACGTGCGAGAGCCGGATAATCCCGTCAGCATTGCCACCATGCCGCTGCCGGACGAGCAGCGCTATTGCGAGCTGCCCGGAAAATTCGGTCCGCATAATCTGCATGAGAACCGTCCCGGCGCGATGCAAGACTCGAACCTTGCCTTTGCGACCTATTGCAATGCCGGCTTGCGCGTCTACGACATCACCGATCCGTTCCGGCCGCGCGCCGCGGGCCATTTTGTCCCGCCGCCGCCAACCCGTCTCATCGATCCGCGTCCCAACAAACCGCTGGTCATCCAATCGGGCGACGTCTTCGCCGCCGCAGACGGGCGTCTCTACATGACTGATTTCAATGCTGGGCTTTACATCTTGGAGTATGAAGGCCGGGCTTGAGGCGTTGCCCCTGGACGGCGCAGTGCTGACGCTCGTTCATTCGGAGAAGTGGTCATGGCGAGCGCCGCGTGGTCGAAGCCGAAGACTGTTTTGGTGACTGGAGGTACCGGCTTTGTCGGGACTTATGTTTGCCGCCTGTTGGGACAGCAGGGGCAATCGGCGATCGCCGTCGGGATCGAGCCTCTTTCCGAGGAGGCGCAATTTGTCCTAGGTGATGCGGGCGCCACGACGCGTTTCGTCCACGGCGACGTTCTCGATCCCGCGGGGCTCGATGCGATCTGCGCGGCGCATGCGCCCGAGGCCATCATCCATGCCGCGGGGCTTGTCGGACACGATGCGTCGCTCGCCAATCCCGCAAAGACTTACGCCGTCAACGTCGGCGGTACCGTCAACGTCTTCGAAGCCGCACGCCGCGCAAATATCTCAAAGGTTTTGGTGATCAGCAGCAACGCCGCCTATCACCGCAAGGAACGCGACGTCTTCGACGAAACGCACCCGACGACGTCGATATATTCCGGCAACCCGAACGCGCATTACGGGGCGTCGAAAATGGCGGGCGAGCAGGTGGCGCTCGCCTATCACACGTTCCACGGCATGGATGCCCTCGCGATCCGAATCTCGAGCGTCTACGGCTTCGGCATGAAGCCCGGCCAGATGCAGTTGAAGCAGATCGTCGAAGGCGCCGCCAACAATCAAACGGTAGCGATAACCTCCGGCGGTCACGTGGTGCGCGACTATACCTATGTCGAAGATTCGGCTGCCGGGATCGTTGCCATTCTCAACTCCGATACGAGATCGATCGAGCAGCGGGTCTTCAATATTTCAAGAGGCGAGCTGACGAGCACTTTCGACATTGCCGACAGCGCCCGCTCTGCTCTTCCGGGCGCCAGCATCGATGTCAGCGGGGAAATGACGGAATTCGAAAAGGCAACGTTGAAGCAGCGCGCTCCGCTGTCTTCGGCACGTGCCGAGAAAATATTCGGCTACAAGTCTCGATATCCGCTACGTCAGGGCATTAAAAGATACGCCGAGATCTACGCCGAATTCAAAAAGACCGCGCCGCCACCCGCATCGACTTAGCCATTTAGACGCGGTGCTTCTCTCCGAGGCCTTGCGCCAACAAACTTGACCTGACGCATGGTTTCTTCAATCTAGCGTCATGCCTCGGCTTACCATTGTCGTTCCCGTGCTCGACGAGGCGGCGATCATCATTGGCGCGTTGCAGGCGCTTGCGCCCTTGCGTGCCGGCGGCGCCGAGGTGATCGTCGTCGATGGCGGCTCCGGCGACGGCACGCCCCAATTGGCGCGACCGCTGGCCGACCGCGTCATTGCCGCGGCACACGGGCGCGGTGCGACGATGAACGCCGGCGCGGCGCTCGGCACCGGCGATGCGCTCCTGTTCTTGCACGCGGATACGAGACTGCCGGACGATGCCGGCCGGCTGATCGCCGCGGCGCTCGCATGCCGCGCTTGGGGCCGCTTCGATCTGCGTATCGCCGGGCGGCATCCGCTTCTTGCGGTGGTCGCGCGCATGATCAATTGGCGCTCGCGCCTGACCGGCATAGCGACCGGCGATCAGGCGATCTTTGTTACGCACGAGGCGTTCTCGGCGGTCGGCGGCTTTCCCGATCTGCCGCTGATGGAGGACATCGCGCTGTCGCGAAAACTCAAGCGGTTAGGCCGGCCAGCTTGCATCGCGACGCCCGTCATTACTTCGGGCCGGCGCTGGGAGCATCACGGCGTGCTGCGCACGATCGTGCTGATGTGGCGGCTGCGGCTCGCTTATTACCTCGGCGTCGAGCCGGCGCGCCTCGCGTTACGCTACGGACCCGTTCCGCCGTCAGCCGCGCAAGGCCGCGCCGGGCCATAGCTTCGGCGCCGTGCGCGCATATTGGACCGGGCGAGGCACCTCGGCACCGAGCGTCTGCGCGGCATGCCAGCCCCAATGTGGGTCGTCGAGGAAAGCGCGCGCCATAGCGATCATGTCCGCCTTGCCGGTTGAGACAATCTCTTCCGCCTGCTGCGCGCTCGTGATCATCCCGACCGCACGCACCGGGATACTAACTTCACGGCGCACGCGTTCCGCGGCCGGCACGTTGAAGCCGGGGTCGGCGGGCCAGCGGCTGTCGGGCGTGATGTTCGCGGACGACACATCGATGTAATCGAGCCCCGCCGCTTTGAGCGCGTTGCCCATCGCGACCGCATCGTCGACGGTGAGGCCGCCGTCCACCCAGTCGGTGCCGGTAATGCGCGCGCCGAGCGGAATAGCGCGCGGCACCGCGGCGCGGACCGACCGCACCACCTCGAGCGGAAATTTCATGCGGCCCTCGAACGAGCCGCCATAGGCGTCATTGCGCTTATTCGACAGCGGCGAGACGAAACTGTGCAGCAGATAACCGTGGGCGAAGTGCAATTCGATGGCGTCGAAACCGACTCGCAATGCGCGCTTGGCCGCGTCGGTGAAGGACGCGGCAACACGCGCCATATCGTCCTCGGCCATGGCGCGCGGGGTGTGCCAGCCCGGACCGAACGGCAGCGCCGAAGGTCCGATGGTCGGCCACGCATCCTCGGCCTCCGACAGTGCCTTGGCGCCTTCCCAGGGGCGCTGCGAGGATGCTTTGCGCCCGGCATGCGCCAGCTGAATGGCGAGCTTCGCGTTGCCGATGCGACGGCAGTGATAAACGATCCGCTCCAAAGCCGCTTCGCAGTCATCGGAATAAAGCCCGAGACAGCCGTGGGTGATGCGGCCGCGCCGCTCGACGTGGGTCGCCTCGACGACCAGCAGCGCGGCGCCGGAATTCGCCAGCATGCCGAGATGCGTCATGTGCCAGTCATTGCCGACGCCATCGTCGGCGCTGTACTGGCACATCGGCGCCACCACGATGCGGTTGGCAAGCGTGAGATCGGCAAGCTTTATGGGCGAGAACAAAACGCTCGGCATCGATGGTCACATGGTGTTTGAGGGCGCGACCGAAATCAGGAAAGCGGCGCAAAGCAGCGCAATCGGCAGACCCGCCAAGTGCGGTTCAAGGCTGTGGATAACGTTGAGGCGGCGTTAAGTCTAGTCCGGCCAGGACGCGGCAGGTATGCCAGCCGACAGCTCCCTCGGCCGCGGCTCGTCATAGATTTCGCCGAGCGACAAAACCTCTCGGCTCAACGGCTCGTCCTCACCGCTCGGCGGCAAGCCGGCGTTTATCGCCCACTGATCGCGAAGCCGCAGCACCTTGTGCATTTCGTCGAGGAATTCCGCATGCGTGTAATAGTGCCGCCAACGTCCGCTATTGCAGAGATCGATGAAATTCTCCTGCCGACGTTCAACGAGTGCGAGCCATTTGCGCGCGACACCGTCGTACGGACTTTCTTCCCGTTCCGACATGGAGAATAGCCAAAAGCGCCCGTGGAATCGGCGCTTTCAGATAAACAACGCGTATTTGTTGATTCGGCAATCAAAATGAATGTGGCACCATGCCGACGCGATTCTTGACTTTTAGTTTGTGGATAACAATGTGCACAAATGATTCGGAAGACAGGTTGTTTGAGCGCGCGCCGCTTACGGCTTTACCGCAACGATGCCCTCGATCTCGACTGAGATCTGATTGGGCAGCATGACATTGCCGACGGCGGAGCGGGCATGGCGGCCGGCGTCGCCGAACACCTCGACGAACAGATCGGAGCAGCCGTTGATGACCTTCGGCGAGTCGTTGAAGTTTGGCACCGCATTGACCATGCCAAGCAGCTTGACGATGAAATCGACGCGGTCGAGCGATCCCAGCGCGTCGCGCATCGCGGCAAGGAGGCCGAGGCCCACGATCCTGGCGCGCCGGCAGCCTTCCTCGATGCCGATTTCGGCGCCGAGCTTGCCGGTCAAATGCATTCCATTCTCGCGCGGACCTTGGCCGGAGAGATACAGGATGTTCCCGGCTAACCGGTAGGGAAGATAATTGGCGACCGGCTTCGGTACGTCCGGCAGCACTATTCCGAGTTCCTTCAATCGCGCTTCCGCACTCATGACTTCCTCACTTCTTCGATCGGACTAAAGCGGCGCTTGGCTCACAATTGCACCCGCAGCCAGTAGGCCAGTTCACCGACGATGCCCCGCCGGAACACTAGAACGCAGAAAACGAAGATCGCGCCCTGGATCACAAGCACCCATTGGCCGAACGGTGCGAGATAGTTCTCCAGCGCGATGATGAAAAAGGCGCCGACGACCGGCCCGAATATCGTGCCGAGCCCGCCCACCAGCGTGATCAGGACGACCTCGCCCGACATGGTCCAATGCACATCGGTGAGCGAAGCGAGCTGAAAGACCAAAGCCTTCAACGATCCGGCAAGGCCGGCGAGTGTCGCCGATAGAACGAAAGCGACGAGCTTATAGCGGTCGGTCTTATAGCCGAGCGAAATGGCGCGCTGCTCGTTCTCGCGAATGGCCTTGAGCACTTCGCCGAACGGCGAATTGATTACCCGATAGATCAGGAAAAAGGCGGCGAGCACGATCACGAGCACGAACACGTACATCGTCATTTCATTGTTGAGATCGAACACGCCGAACAGATGTCCGCGCGGCACCGCCTGAATGCCGTCCTCGCCGCCGGTCAATTTCACGCGTAGCGCGACCAGATACATCATCTGCGCCAGCGCCAGGGTGATCATGGCGAAATAGATGCCCTGCCGGCGAATGGCGACGCCGCCGGCGATGGCGCCAAGCCCGGCCGCGGTCGCCGTGCCGATCAGCACCGCGAGCTCCGGCGGCAAGCCCCACGACTTGGCGGCATAGGCGCAAAGATAGCTCGCCCAGCCGAAGTAGAGCGCATGGCCGAACGAAACCAGCCCGACATAACCGATCAGAAGATTGAAGGCGCATGCGAATAGCGCAAAGCACAGCGCCTTCATCAGAAAGATCGGATAGAGCACGAACGGCGCGCCGACCAGAAACGCGACCAGGATCGCGGCCGCCACGGCCTGACTCCAGACGGTCTCACGATGAACGCGGATCAGCGGCGCAGCGGCGGTCGTCGCCATTACGCGCTCCGTCCGAACAAGCCGGCCGGCCGGATCAGCAGCACAATGATCATAATGGCGAAGATCACGGTATTCGATGCCTCCGGAAAGAACACCTTGGTCAGTCCCTCGACGATGCCGAGCGTAAAGCCGGTGAGGATCGCACCCATGATCGAGCCCATGCCGCCGATGACCACGACCGCGAACACCACGATGATGAGATCGGAGCCCATCTGCGGCGAGACGTTATAGATCGGCGCCGCCATGACGCCGGCCAGCGCCGCAAGCCCGACCCCAAAACCATATGTCAGCGTCACCATGCGCGGCACATTGATGCCGAAGGCGCGCACCAGCGTCGGATTTTCGGTGGCCGCGCGCAGGTAGGAGCCGAGCCGGGTGCGCTCGATAGCGAACCAGGTGGCGAAACATACAACCAAAGAGAAAGCGATGACCCAGGCACGGTAATTGGGGAGAAACATGAAGCCGAGATTATGCCCGCCTTGCAGCGCCTCCGGCACCGCATAGGGCTGCCCCGACGAGCCGTAATAATTATGGAACAAGCCTTCGATGATGAGCGCCAACCCGAACGTCAGGATGAGTCCATAGAGATGATCGAGCTGTTGCAGCCGCTTGAGGAACAAGCGCTCGATGACGATACCGGTGGCGCCGACCAGGATCGGGACGACGATGAGCGCGACCCAATAGTTGAGGCCGAGATATTGCAGCAGCATGTACGCGGTGAACGCGCCCATCATGTACTGCGCGCCGTGCGTGAAATTGATGATGTTGAGCATGCCGAAGATGACGGCAAGGCCGAGGCTCAAAAGCGCGTAGAACGAGCCGTTGATCAGTCCGAGCAACAGCTGCCCGAACAGTGCCTGCGACGGAATGCCGAAAATCTCGAACATTGGAACCGCCGGGTTCACCTCTCCCCGCTAACGGGAAGAGGTGAACCGCGTTAGTTACTGACCAGCGGACAATTGTCGTCCTTCATGGGCCGGAACGCCTCGTCGGCCGGAATGGTAGTGCGCAGGATGTAATCGTCACCCGGATATTTGGAGTCCTCCGGCTTCTTGACTTCGAATACGTAAGCAGGGTGGATCTTGCGGCCATCGGCGCGGATGGTGCCCTTGCCGAACAGCGGATCGTCGGTCGGCATCTCTTTCATCTTGGCGACTACGGCCTTGCCGTCGGCGGCACTCTTGAGGGCGGCGACGGCCTTCAAGTAATGAGTGATCGCCGAGTAGACTCCGGCCTGGCTCATGTTCGGAAATTTGCCCGGCATGTCGGCCTGCCAGCGCTTGGTCCATGCACGATTGGCGTCGGTCATGTCCCAATACCAGGTTTCGGTCAGCATCAGCCCTTGCGAGACCTTAAGCCCGAGCGCTTCAACGTCGGTGATGAAGACCAGCAGGCCGGCAAAGTGCTGTCCACCCGCCGCGATGCCGAATTCAGCGCCCTGCTTGATCGAATTGTCGGTATCCCCACCGGCGTTGGCGAGGCCGATGATCTTTGCCTTCGAGGACTGCGCCTGGAGCAGGAAAGACGAGAAGTCTTGATTGTTGAGCGGAACGTTCACGCTGCCGAGCACCTTGCCGCCATTGGCCAAGACAACCGCGGTCGTGTCGCGTTCGAGCGCATGGCCGAAGGCATAATCGGCGGTCAGAAAGAACCACGTATCGCCGCCGTTCCTGACCACGGCACCGCCGGTGCCATGGGCCAGCATCCAGGTGTCATAGGTCCAATGCACGGTGTTGGGCGAGCATTTCGGTCCGGTCAGGTCCGAGGTCGCCGCGTTGGAGACCAGAAAAACCTTATTCTTTTCGCGCGTGACTTCATTCACCGCGAGCGCAACACCGGAATTCGGCACGTCAACGACCACGTCGACGCCGTCGACGTCGTACCATTGGCGGGCGATGCCGGCGCCGATGTCCGGCTTGTTCTGATGATCGGCACTGACGATATCGACCTTCATTCCGTGCGCTTCGGGATTGAAATCCTGCACCGCGAGCTTGGCGGCGGCTACCGAGCCCGGCCCGCCAATGCCGGAATAGACGCCCGACATATCGGTGAGCACGCCGATCTTGACGTTGAGCGTCTGGGCCTGCGCCGCCGTCGCCAGCAATGCCGCGGCGGCGAATCCCACACTGGCTATGACTCTCATGCAACCCTCCCTCCGTGCGGACATTCAGTCCGGCGCTTTCCTATAGCAAATTTCCGCGGTGATCGTGCGGCTATTCGATACCGGCCCTGAGCGTCGATATCGAGCATTCCGGAACGATGCTCAGCACCCTATCAGTTGCTGCTGACCAGCGGACAATTGTCGTCTTTCATCGGGCGGAATGCTTCATCCGCCGGAATAGTGGCGCGCAGCTTGTAAACGTCGCCCGGATATTTGGATTCTTCCGGCGATTTCACTTCGAAGAGATAGGCCGGATGCGTTTTGCGGCCGTCGGCCCGGACCACGCCCTTGCCGAATACAGGATCGTCAGTCGGCAGCTCCTTCATCTTGGAGACTTCGACCTTGCCGTCGGCGGTGCTTTTGAGCGCGGCAACCGCCTTAAGATAGTGCAGCGTGGCGGCGTAATCGCCCGCTTGATTCATATTCGGGAACTTGCCCGGCATTTGCGCCTGCCAACGTTTGCTCCAAGCGCGAGTTGAATCATTCATGTCCCAATAAAAGGTCTCGGTGAGCACCAAGCCCTGCGCCACTTTTAGCCCAAGCGCCCCAACGTCGCCGATGTAGAACAAAAGCGCGGCGAAATGCTGCCCGCCGGATGTGATGCCAAACTCGGAACCTTGCTTGATCGAGTTGATAGTGTCGCCGCCAGCGTTGGCGAGCCCGATGATTTTCGCTTTGGAGGCCTGCGCCTGTAGCAGGAACGAAGAGAAATCCTGGTTGTTCAACGGATGGCTCACGCTGCCAAGCACCTTGCCGCCATTGGCAAGAACCACCGCGGTGGCGTCGCGCTCGAGCGCGTGCCCGAACGCATAGTCGGCGGTGACGAAAAACCAGCTATCGCCGCCTGACTTCACTAAGGCGCCCGCGGTGCTATGGGCGAGCATCCAGGTGTCGTAGGTCCAATGCACGGTGTTGGGCGAGCATTTCGACCCGGTGAGATCGGAGATAGCGGCGCCGGAAACCAGCAATACCTTGTTTTTCTCCCGTGCCACCTCGCTCACCGCGAGCGCCACCCCGGAATTCGGTACGTCGACTATGGCGTCGACGCCGTCGACGTCGAACCACTGCCGCGCGATATTGGAGCCGATGTCAGGTTTGTTCTGATGATCGGCGCTCACGATCTCGACCTTCATGCCATAGGCCGCCGGATTGAAATCCTCCACCGCCATCTTGACCGCCGCGACCGAGCCGGCGCCGTTGTCATCGGCGTAAAGGCTCGACATATCGGTGAGCACACCGATCTTGACGTTGGTCTGTGCGTCCGCCGCCGACGCGATCAGCGTGGCAGCCGCGAATGCCATTCCAACTGCAAATTTCATTGTATTCCTCCCTCTTGCTTGGGCCTTTGCCCTTTTATTCAACTTATCAAACTCCGAGATATTCGTGCAGCTTCCCCATATTGGCCTTTAGTTCGGGGGTCGAGAATTCGTCGACGATGCGGCCGTGCTCCATCACATAGTGACGATCGGCGACGGTGGCGGCGAAGTGGAAGTTCTGTTCGACCAGGAGAACCGTGAACCCTTGAGCCTTCAGCATGCCGATCGTATCGCGGATTTGCTGGATGATGACGGGCGCCAAGCCTTCGGTCGGCTCGTCAAGCAACAACAAGCGGGCGCCGGTGCGCAAGATGCGCGCGATCGCCAGCATCTGCTGCTCGCCACCGGAGAGTTTTGTGCCCTGACTTGAAAGCCGCTCGCGTAGGTTGGGAAACAGGGCGAAGATGCGTTCGAGGGAGAGCCCGCCGGGCCGCACCTGCGGCGGCAACAGCAGATTTTCGCGCACGTCGAGGCTAGCGAAAATCCCACGCTCCTCGGGGCAGAAGGCGATGCCGGCGCGCGCGATCGCGTCGGACGGCAGCGTGGTCAATTCGCGGCCGTCAAAGCGAACCGAGCCGCGCCGCTGCGCGACAATGCCCATGATCGATTTGAGCGTCGTGGACTTGCCGACGCCATTGCGGCCAAGCAGCGTCACCACCTCGCCGGCCTGCACCTCGAAGGTGACGCCGTGCAGAATGTGGGATTCGCCGTACCAGGCTTCGAGGCCTTTCACCGCGAGCATGGCGCGTGCCTCGGGCAAACCTTTCTCAAGCATGGCCGGTCCCGAGATAGGCTTCGCGCACCGCGGGATTGGCGGACACCGTCTGATAATCGCCCTCCGCCAAGACCTGGCCGCGGGTGAGCACGGTGATCCGGTCGCACAGATTGGCGACGACGCTGAGATTGTGCTCGACCATCAGCACGGTGCGCGTGGCGGCGACGGATTTGATCAACGCGCTGATGCGGGCGATGTCGTCGTGTCCCATGCCGGCCGTCGGCTCGTCGAGCAACAGCAGTTCCGGATCGAGTGCGAGCGTGGTCGCAATTTCCAGCGCGCGCTTATGGCCGTAGGGTAGCTCGACCGCGAGCACATTGGCAAAAGGCGTAAGCCCGACGTCGGCGATGAGCGCCATGGCGCGATCGTCGAACGCATGCAGCACCCGTTTGGAGCGCCAGAAATCGAACGAGCCGCCGCGCCGGCGCTGCAAGGCGATGCGCACGTTCTCGATCACCGTCAGATGAGGAAACACCGCCGAGATCTGAAACGAGCGCACGAGCCCAAGCCGAGCCACGTCGGCCGGCTTGAGCGCGGTGATGTCGCGGCCATCGAATACGATACGGCCGCGCGTCGGACTTAAAAACTTGCTCAACAGGTTGAAGCAGGTCGTCTTGCCGGCGCCATTAGGGCCGATCATGGCGTGAATGCTGCCGCGCGCGACGCGCAGGTTGACTGAGCGCACCGCGACGAAGCCGGCAAAGTCCTTGGTCAGATCCTCCGCTTCGAGGACGGTATCACCGGGCACAACTCTCCCCCATGGCGCTCATTCTCCGATAGTTACGGCACAGGCGTAAAGAGAACAAAGCGCGCGAATTGCCCACGATTGGAGCAACGGCGACGCATATTCGATGGGACTTGAATGTGACGACCCGCCCGGTGGGGACGAGACCGGGCGGGTCTGAAAGATCGGCACTGGCGTCAGGGGAAGAAGCCGGCCGATGGCGGCTCTAGGCGCCACCATCTATTCGTCGCGGCAGCGGACCGAAGGTTCAATGCAAGAAACCACCGTATTTACAATTGGATAAGGACGGACCTGATTCGGCGGCGCGGTCCGGGCCTACTCGTCGGCTTCCGCGGTTTCGACGATGCGCTCCTTGCGCATACGTTGCACGATGTGCGCGAGCTCTTCCTTGGCTAGCGAAGTCATCGCGAGCCGCACCCGATAAAGGCCGCCGGGCGTGGGACCGTCGACCAGGGTGGCCTGGTAGTTCTGCAGGAAATTGGTGATTTCGCCGGCGCTGGCCTGCCGCGCGAAACGCACCATCGCGAATGTGCCATTGCGGTGCTCGACGCTCAAGCCGTAGCCTGAGATTTCGTTTTGCGGCTTGGTGAAAATGTCCACCAGCATGAAGGCTTGCAACGAGATCGCGAGCATTGCGAATGACGCCGCCACCGCCATGGTGCGCGGCGAGAGATTGGCGAAGAAGCCGGTCAGCCATCCGGCGACCGCCCCGGGCGCACGCTTTCGCGCAGCGTCCGTCTCGGCATCGATCGATGCCATCAGCCGATCGAGCACGCGCGGCGGCGGCGCACCGAGCGTCTCATTGAAGTGAATGGTCTCGGAAAACTCCTCGCGCACGAGATCGACCTGGCGCGCCAGATCGGCATCGCTCCGCAGCGCCTCTTCAATGCGTTGGCGGTCGCGGCGGCGCAGCGTGCCGGCCGCATACCAAGGCAGCAAGGCTTCCAATTCTGTCGGCGCACGCTCGGTGTCGCTCGGTATCATGGCCAACCTCGATCAATGCCTGCCATTCTGCACAGATCTCCCAGTTTCTTGCGGGCGTAGAACATGCGCGTCTTCACGGTGTTCTCCGGAATTCCAACGATCTGAGCCACCTCTTCCACCGATTTCTCGTGATAGTAGACGAGATCGATGACCTCCCGGTGCTCTCGTGAAAGCAAGGCAAGGCACTTGCGCAATTTCTCGCCCTTATCCTGCTTAGTGACGGCAAGTTCCGGATCATCCGAAGTTTCCTCGATCGCTTCCGCCGTTTCCTCGTCGAGTCCGACCTCGCGGCGCTTGCGCAACAGCGACAGCGCCTTGAATCGCGCAATCGCGATGAGCCAGGTCGAAACGGCGCTTCTGCCTTCAAATCGGTTCGCTTGACGCCACACGTCCAAAAACACATCGCCGATGACGTCTTCCGCCGCCATTTCGTCGCGCAACAGACGCAGCACGTAACGATAGATTCGCACATGGTGCCGCGCGAACAGCACCTGCATCGCCAGCCGGTCGCCTCGCGCGATTCGTCCGATCAGCGCTTCATCGGCCGGTGCTTGCATCGCCATACGGTCGGCTCGTCGGATTTGTCGCAACTTGGGGCGGCCAGGTTCAAATGACTGTGAGCTTATTTTGATGCCGCAATGCACACTGCGTAGAGGGAAATTCACACATTTCCTCAGAGTCTTAGGCTTTTCGAGGTTAATACTCTTCCCGGGAAGCCAAATTGCCCTCGACGGCACCTCGGTGCAAGCGGCGCGTCGTCGCGTCAGCGGCGCGAGCCGGAGGCGTCGCCTCCAGAGGCTTTTCCTCCAGGAGGATGACCGAGAGGAATGCGACGGCGAGCGTCCCCGCGATGGCCAGGAAAACGGTCGCGAAAGTGGCCACCGAAGTGCCCGCCAAGACACCATGGCTCAGCGTATCGGCCGGCGGCCCCGCAGGCACGTTCGCCAGCACGACGGCGCCGAATATGGCGATCAGCACGGTTCCGACCAGCGTGCGCGCAAAATTCATCGTGCCCAGCGCCGCGCCCAAATCATGAATGGGCACGGTGTTCTGCAGCGCGACTTGCGTCAGCGGCGCGGTCGGTCCGAAGCCTATTCCGATTAGGAACAAGATGATTTCGAATTTTCCCGAAGTCACGGTTCCGGCGGAGAGCGCGAGCGCGACAACCGCGCCGACGCCGACGATCAGAAAGCAAAGGGGCAGGATTTTGTAATGCCGCACCCGGCCAAGAAGCTGGCTGGAAACACCGGCGCTGACATTGAGCGTAACCATCAGGATCATCAGGCTCAATCCCGATGAGGTCGGCGACCAGCCCAGCGCGCTTTGCAAATACATCGGCAGGAAGACATTCAGGCAGACGATCGAGCCCCAGCCGAATGAATGCGCCGCGATCGCAAGTCCCGCGGCGCGATCCGACAACACGGTGATTGGAATAAGCGGCTCGAGCGCGGTGAGAAGCCGGACGACAAAACCAGCGCCCAGCGCGAGCGCGCATATCAGCAGCGCCAGGATCGGCGATGAAATCCACGGATAGTGCACACCGCCAAGATTGAGTGCCAGCATGAATGTCGAGCTTGCCGCCATGACCAAGATGGCGCCGATGAAGTCGAGCCGATGCGGCCGCTCATGACGCGGCAACCGCCGCAGCACGGTCAGCGCCAATACGACCGCAAGCACGCACAACGGAAAATTCCATAGAAAGATCACCTGCCAATGCAGGTGATCTGAAATCCAGCCGCCCAAAGCCGGGCCGGACCCGCCCGCCGTCGTGAATGCGATCGAGAAATAGGTGTAGTACTTGCCGCGATCCTTCGGCGCGGCGATGTCGCCTAGGATCATATTGGCGGTCACCGTCAGTCCGCCGGCGCCGCAGCCTTGAATAACGCGTCCGCAAATCAGCATCAGCATGGTGGGCGACGCGGCGCTCACGAGTGAACCGGCCATGTAGATGCAAAGTCCGATCAGCATGGCGGCGCGGCGGCCGTGGATATCGGCGAACTTGCCGTAGAGCGGAGTGAGCGCGGTCGAGGCGATCAAATACGCCGTGATCAGCCAAGGCAGATTATGCATGTCGCCGAGACTGCGGCCTATCGTGGGCAGCGCGCTGGCGAGGATCGACTGATCGATCGAGCCGAGGAACACCGGCAGCATCATGCTGACGACGATCAGCCGCTTTTCCCGGTGCGTCAGCGGCCGCGGCTCGGGGCGCGCTGCTGCCGCCGGCGGCGCAATAAAATGAGCGGCAATATCGCTTGCAGCGGCGCCTTGGCCGGCAATCGCCTCCTCCCGCAATTTCGCGGCGCTTGCTTTGCGCTCGTCATTCATAAACGTCACTACGCTACGCGGCACGTAGCGCCCCCGGACCGACAAACGAGAATTAGCGGCAAACCCGGCCGCTGTCATTTGCCGTTACGATAGCGAATGCGTACATCTGGGTTGCAAGAAAGATCTGACGTAGGCAGGGAAGAACACAGTGAAGAGACGCGAATGGCTCAAGTTTGCCGCGCTGGCATCGCTCGCGCCGGTCCTACTCGCGTCTTTGCTGGCGCGCGCGGCGCTGGCGCAGTCGGTCTATCCCGACAAGCCGGTGCGGATCGTGGTAGACTCCGCCGTCGGCAGCGCCAACGACGCCACCGCCCGCATCCTTGCCGACAAGCTCGGCCAAATCTGGAACCAGCAGGTTGTCATCTTCAATCAGCCCGGCGCCGGTGGCGGCATTTCGGCCCGCGTCGCGGCCCAAGCGCCGCCCGATGGCTACACGCTTTACATGCCCGCCACGTCGGTATTTCTGGCGCTGCCCGGAGGGCCGGGCGTCGCGCCGAATATGCCGGTCGAATTGCTGCGCGACTTTGCGGCGATCGGCTTTGTTCTGCAGCAGCCGATCTTCATCGCCGCATCGCCAATGGCCGGCATCAATTCCATTCCCGAACTGATCGCCCGGGCCAAGGAAAAGCCGAAAGAGCTGTCCTATGCCTCGACCGGACGCGGGCGGCTCACGCATCTGACGATGGAATTGTTGCAGTCACGCGCCGGCGTGCAGCTGCGGCTCGTGCCCTATGCCGGCGGTCCGGCCCAAGCGATGGGCGACGTCGTCGCCGACCGCGTCGACCTGGTGCTCGATGCCTATGCCGGCCTCGCCGGCGCTATGCAAGGCGGCATGGTGAAGATGCTGGCGTCCACCTCGGCGCAACGGCTGCCGGGAATGGAAACCCTGCCGACAGTCGCCGAAACGCTGCCGGACTTCTTCGTCGGCGCTTGGAACGCATTGCTCGCGCCGTTGGGTACGCCCGACGCCATCATTCGCAAGCTCAATGCCGATTTGCGCAGCGCCGTGGAGGACAAGGCGATCTCGGCCAAGCTCGCGGCCAATGGCGCCTACACGCATTACATGACGCCGGACGAGACGACGGCGTTCACTCAGTCGCAGCAGACCATCTGGCGCCCGATCCTGGAAAAGGTCGCTCGCGAGACGGAGTGAGTTTGTCGCCTCCCCCTCTTCGCCCCAATATGCTAGGATGCCGCCTGACCGCCGATGCGCCGTAAGCGCGTCCTGATGTTTCGGAATGCGATTCCGGAACGGTCGCTGTCGAAGACATATTCACCTTCACCCGCCGGCGCGGCGCTGCCGCGCTGCATTGAGGATTGCCATGAGAATCAGCGCGCGCAACCAGTTCAAAGGCAAAATATTGGAAGTGAAAAAGGGTGCCACGACGGCGCACGTCCGCCTCGAAATCGTGCCCGATCAAATCATCACCTCTTCGATCACCAATGAAGCGGTCGATGAGCTTGGGTTGAAGGTCGGCGGCACCGCCATCGCCATCATCAAGGCTTCCAACGTCATGATCGCGGTCGACTAGGACATCGCCGTGAAATCCGTCCTTATCGCGCTTGCCGCCTGTTCGATCGCTTCGGCCTGTTTCGCCCAAGGGCCGGCCCAAGAACCTGTCGGCTGCGACAAATTCAAATGGCCGCTCGACAAAGAGCGGGCGACGCTCAACGGCACGGACCTGCCGAAGATCACATCGGGGGATCGCGCGGCGTGGCCGCTGCCGTGGGCCGCGACTGTCGCGCTCGTGCCATTCGCCGATGCCAAATTGCCCATGCCGCCAGAGCGAGCGCCAAAATCGCCGACATCCTTTGCCGGCTTCGTCCAAGTGCCGGCGCCGTCACACGTGGGCACCTACAAGTTCACGCTGTCGTCCGAAGGCTGGATTGACGTCTCCCAGAACGGTCAGTTCGTGAAATCGTCGGCGTTCAGCGGCGCGCAGGGCTGCGACGGCATTCGCAAAAGTGTGAAGTTCGATTTGACGGCGGCACCGTTCACCATCGAGTTCAGCAGCGTTCCGGCCGACACGATCCGGATGGTGATTAGCGGAGATTGAACGGCAACCGCTCCGACGCGAGGATGTAAATTCATAAAACGGCGTTGTTAGGCGGCATAAGCCGATTTCTGCTTCGCGGCCGAAAGTGGAACTCACTCCTCACCCATCAAACTGCAGCGACGAGCCGATCGCGAACTTCCGGCAACAAAATAGACCACGCAATTCGACTGATCGAAGAAGGAATGCGCTAGCTACGAACTCAGTGAAAATGCGATTTTGACTCAGAAACGCAGAGGTAAGTGACCAGATTCGGAGCACCAGGGAGGTATAGTCCCTAATGTTTCAAGTCTACACCTGCCTGACCGTTGATCACGACTGGCGCCTCGTTGTGCTTGCAGGCGTCGTCTGCTTCTTGACCAGCGCTGTTGCTATCAGCCTGTTCCACCGGGCCCAGGCAACAATTGGGCGCAGGCAGCTCGTTTGGCTGACTTTAGGCGCAGTCGCGGCAGGCTTTGGCATCTGGGCAACTCACTTCATTGCAATGCTCGCCTATGATCCCGCCGTCGGCGCAGGCTACAATCTTGTTCTGACCGTCCTGTCTTTGCTCATCGCCATATTGATTACGGGCGCGGGGCTGGGCACGGCCTTGCTCGATTTTGGACGTTGGGGTGCAGTCGTCGGCGGCGCAATCGTCGGCGGCGGCATCGCGGCGATGCATTACACCGGAATGATGGCGCTGGAGTTGCCCGGCCGCATAACCTGGGCGCCAAATCTCGTCGTGGCCTCTATCGCGCTGGGCATCGCGCTTGGGAGTCTTGCACTCTATTTTGCAGCAAAGCGCGATGACTGGGTGAACGCCCCGATCGCAACCATTCTATTTGCGCTTGCGATCCTCTTCACGCACTTCACGGGCATGGGCGCTGTGCTGGTCATGGCCGACCCGACCCGCATCAACAGCGCATCGTCCTTGTCTCCAGTCTCTCTCTCCCTTGTCATTGCCGGTGCAGCTGCGATCGTTCTCGGCGCATGCCTCATTGCGGCGTTGAGCGATCGGCAATCGGAGGGGAAGTTGCGGGAGCAGAAAATCCTGCTCGATACCGCCCTTGAAAACATGTCGCAGGGGCTTTGCATGTTTGCCGCCGATGGCCGCATCGTGTTGTTCAACGAGCGCTACGCCAAGATGATGGGTTTGTCGGCTGCATGGCTCAAGGGCCGGTCCCTGCTCGACCTGTTCAAACTTCGGAAAGAATCGGTAGAGCTTGCCGGCGACCCGGAAGGGTTTTTCTCGCGCGTAATCGCGAAGGCGCGCGAAGGTAGATCAACCACCTGGATTAGGAAGACAACGGCCGGTCGTGTGCTTCGCGTGGTCGACCAGCCCATGTCGGGCGGCGGTTGGGTCGCGACCTTCGAGGACATTACCGAATGGCAGCAAGCTCAGGCGCAGATCTCCCACATGGCGCATCACGATGCGCTGACCGGCCTGGCGAATCGTACCCAGCTGGTCGAAAAATTGGAAAAGGCACTTGCCATCCTCCCATTGCGAGGTGGCAGCGTCGCCGTGCATTTCATCGACCTTGATCGTTTCAAGAACGTCAACGACACACTTGGACACGACGGCGGTGATTTTCTGCTCAAGACCGTCGCCGAACGCCTGCGCTCGGTTACACGCGTCGATGATTTGGTGACGCGGCTCGGCGGCGACGAATTTGTCGTGGTCCAGACCGGGGTCAAGGATAAGGATCAGGCCGAAGATTTTGCGCGCCGCCTCACTCTTGCAGTAACCGCGCCGATGAAACTCAAGGAGCAGTCGATCATCGCCACATTAAGCGTCGGTGTTGCATTGGCGCCGACGGACGGAACCAATCCGGAGCGGCTTTTGAAAAGCGCCGATCTGGCACTGTACAAGGCCAAGGCCGACGGTCGCAATTGCATCCGGTTCTTCATGGCCGAGATGGACAGCGAATTACAGGCCCGATTCAAGCTCGAGAAAATAATTCGCGACGCTGTGCTGCATGATCGCTTCGAATTGTATTATCAGCCGCTCTTCGAAATGTCGGAGCGCCGCCTCATCGGTTTCGAGGCACTGATACGCCTGCCTGCGGAAGACGGAACGCTGATCCCTCCGCTGGTGTTCATTCCGCTCGCCGAGGAGTTGCGGCTCATCGACAAGATCGGTGCGTGGGTGTTGCGGGAGGCGTGTCGCGCCGCCGCGACTTGGCCGGAGCACCTGACCGTTGCGGTCAACCTGTCCCCCGCGCAATTCTTGGCGCGTAGTATCAGCGACATCGTCGCCGCCGCACTCAAGGAGTCGGGTCTCGCGGCGCATCGGCTCGAGCTGGAGATCACTGAAACCCTGCTGCTCGGCAATTCCGAAGCCATTATGGCGGAGCTTCAGACGCTCAAGGCAATCGGTGTGGCAATCGTGATGGATGATTTCGGTACCGGCTATTCAAGCCTAAGCTATCTGTGGCGCTTTCCGTTCGACAAGATCAAGATCGATCGCAGCTTCATGCAAGGCTTCGACGGTTCCGGCCGTGATGTTAAGACGGTGGTGAAAACGATCATCGCATTGGGACGCGAGCTGAACATGAGGGTGACGGTCGAAGGCGTTGAAACCGCCGCGCAAGCAGCCTTTCTCGACAAGGCCGATGGCGATCAGGCCCAGGGATTCTTCTTCGGCCGGCCAGTCCCCGCCTCGGAGGTCGGCGCCAATATTCTAGCGGATTTTCGCAAGAGGCATCCGGCGCCATCGTCCGCAACCGCAGCAGACGGCAAACTGCGCCTCATCAAGTCATCGGCTAAACTATAGCGCGGTGAAGTCCTGCGCGGTTAGAAGTCCACGCCCTACTGCTTGAGCGTATTGGCGACCTTGAAGCTCGCTTCGGTTTTGCCCTTGATGTCGTCGAGCGACACCTCGGGCGCGAGCTCGATCAGCGTCAGCCCGCCGCCTTCCCTGTCGAGCGTGAAGACGCCGAGATCGGTGATCACCATGTCGACGACGGCGGCGCCGGTAAGCGGCAGGTTGCAGCGGTGCAGCAGCTTGGATTCGCCCTTGGCGGCGTGCTCCATGACGACGACGACCTTCTTGACGCCGCCGACGAGGTCCATGGCGCCGCCCATGCCTTTGACCAATTTGCCGGGGATCATCCAGTTGGCGATGTCGCCGTTCTCCGCCACCTGCATGGCGCCGAGGATCGCGAGATCGATATGGCCGCCGCGGATCATGGCGAAACTATCCGCCGAATTGAAATAGCTCGTGGTCGGCAGCTCGGTGACGGTCTGCTTGCCGGCATTGATGAGGTCGGGATCTTCCTCGCCCTCGAACGGAAACGGTCCGGTGCCGAGCATGCCGTTCTCGGATTGCAACTGCACGCTCATACCGCTGGGAATGTAATTCGACACCAGCGTCGGAATGCCGATACCGAGATTGACGTAGAAGCCGTCTTCCAGCTCTTTCGCGGCGCGCGCCGCCATTTGCTCACGGGTCCAAGGCATGGCTATGCTCGCTTGCGCACCGTGCGCTGCTCGATGTACTTCACCGCATTCGGGACGTGGATCAGGCGCTGGACGAAGATGCCCGGCGTGATGATATGGTCGGGATCGATCTTTCCCGGCTCGACCAGATGCTCGACCTCGGCCACCGTCACCTTGCCGGCAGTCGCCATGATCGGATTAAAATTGCGCGCCGTCTTGCGATAGACGAGGTTGCCCTCGGTATCGCCCAGATAAGCGTGCACGATCGACAGATCGGCGACGATACCGCGCTCCATCACGTAGCGCTGACCGTCGAACTCGCGCTCGTCCTTGCCTTCGGCGATCTGGGTGCCGACGCCGGTCTTGGTGAAAAACGCCGGAATGCCCGCGCCGCCGGCGCGGATGCGCTCCGCCAGCGTGCCTTGCGGATTGAACTCGATCTCCAGCTCCTTCGCCAAATACTGCAGCATGAAGGTTTTGTTCTCCCCGACATAAGAGGAGATCATCTTTTTGGTCTGCCGGCTGTCGAGCAGGACACCGAGGCCCTTGCCGTCGATTCCGGCATTGTTGGAGACGACCGTGAGGTTTTTCACCCCGCTATCGCGGATCGCCAGGATCAAAGTTTCCGGAATGCCACACAGACCGAAACCGCCGGCCATGATGGTCATGCCATCCTTAAGCAACCCGGCCAACGCGGAGCCTGCGTCCGCATGGACCTTCTTCATGACCGCTCCATTTCCCCCGGCAACTCAAGCCTACGCATAACGGGACCGGCAAAAAGGTCAACCGCCGCTTGCCGGGTAGGAGTAGGTCGTGACAATCGGCAGATGGATATTGGGGTGCGGATAGCAATTCCACATCACGTAGAATGCGGCGAACAGGATGGCCGCGATCAGCGCACCGCCGATACGATTGCGGAAGGAAATAATACCCCCCAGCAAGGCCGCAACGAATGCAAAACCCGCCATCAACGCGACGTAGAGCCAATTCACGGTCGACAGATCGATACCCGCCATCGCTTGCTCCCAAATATCCGCCAATCGGTCTTACCTTACCCGAGCTTGCGCGGGCGCGCGACACCTTGGCGGGCGTTCTCACAAGAAGATATAAGACCTTCGCAACCCGGCGGTGACATCCAGCGGTGACTTGCGCCGGGCTTGGTTTCGGTAGTTTTGGCTTCGGTAAATTGGCGTATGATCAATCTGCTTATTCTTCTGACCCTGCCGGAACCGGTCCGCAACGAATATTGCGAACGCCTGCGGTCGCGTTTTCCCGAACTCGTTATCGACATGGTCGACCATCATTCCAAGGTCGGGCCGCACATCGCCAAGACCGACGCGCTCCTCACCTTCGCACCCATGCTTTCCGCCAAGGTATTGGAAGAGGCGACCCGGCTGAAATGGGTGCAAGCGCTGGGCACCGGCGTCGACAACCTCACCGACCAGGCGACGCTGCGCAAGGATGTCATCGTCACCAATGTTCGCGGCATCCACGGCGCGCCGGTATCGGAGGCCGCGCTTGCGACGATGCTGGCGCTCGCCCGCAATCTGCCGGGCGCGATCCGCGCCCAGGACGAGCGGCAATGGCGGCGCTGGCCGGCACAGCTTCTTCACAACAAGACAGTCGGAATTTTCGGCGTCGGCCTGATCGCCGAGGCTTTGGCGCCGAAATGCAAGGCATTCGGCATGCGCGTCGCCGGTGTCAGTTCCGCCCCGCGCGAAATCGCCGGGTTCGACACCATACATGCCCGCGAGGAGCTGTTGCAGGTCGTTGGCGATTTCGATTTCTTCGTGCTGTTGACGCCGCTGACCGCATCGACCCGCAACAGCATCGATGCCAAGGTGTTCACGGCGATGAAGTCCACGAGTTTTCTGATCAATCTCGCGCGCGGCGGCGTCGTCGACGAGGCCGCCCTGATCGAAGCGCTCAAGACGGGCCGCATTAGCGGCGCAGCTCTTGACGTGTTCAACGAAGAACCGCTGCCGGCCGATCATCCGTTCTGGGCGCTGGAGAATGTGCTGATCACCACGCACCAAGGAGGCTTCTGCGATGTCTATGTCGATTACGCGTTGCCAACCGTCGAAGCCAATATGCGAAGCTTCCTGTCAGGCGACATTGGCGGCATGATCAACGTGATCGAGCATTAGGAGCACGAAAAAAATGGAAGTGCTTTCGGAACGCCTGCAGACACCGATCTCGACCGCCGAGCTGGAACGGCGCTGGGCCGCGGTGCGCGCCGCCATGGAGCGCGACAAGATCGATGTGCTGTTGATGCAGAACAACAGCGACCAGATGGGCGGCTACGTCAAATACTTCACCGATCTGCCGGCGACCAACGGCTATCCGATGACCGTGGTGTTCCCGCGTGACGATCTGATGACGCTGGTGAATCAAGGTCCATTCGGCGGCGTTCATAATCTCAACGGCAACAGCGACGGCATCCGCCGCGGCGTCAAGCAATGGCTCACCACGCCGAGCTATGCGTCGTGCCACTATACCGCGAGCTACGATCCCGAACTCGCAGCGCAGGCGTTGGCGCCTTATGCCGGCGGCACGATCGGCCTCCTCGGCACCTATCAGATGTCGTTTGCGATGGTGGATTATCTTCAGAAAGGCCGTTTCTCCAACACGCGCTTCGTCGAGGCTTCCGATCTCGTCGACCAAATCAAGGTGATCAAAAGCGCCGAGGAGCAGGAACTGGTGCAGCGCGCCGCCGCCATGCAAGACGGTGCTATGCGCGCGGCATTTGCCGCGGTCGAGCCCGGCATGCGCGACCGCGACGTCGCGGCGATCGCGCAGTGCTACAGCCAGCGCCACGGCAGCGAGCACGGCATTTATCTCTGCGCCTCGATGCCGGCCGACAAGCCACAGCAATTTTCCGGCCACCATTACCAGAATCGCATCATCAAAGAGGGCGACGTCCTCACTCTCCTGGTCGAGGATGCCGGACCCGGCGGCATGTATACCGAGCTCGGCCGCACCTGCGCGGTCGGCAAAGCATCGCAACAGCTCAAGGACGAGTTTGCCTTCACGCTCGAGGCACGCAAATTCAATCTCGGGCTGCTTAAGCCCGGCGCGTCCTGCAAGGACATTTTCGCTGCCTACAACGACTTCATGCGCAAGAACGGCCGGCCGGAGGAGAAGCGGCTGCATTGCCACGGCCAGGGCTACGATCTGGTCGAACGGCCGCTCATTCGCAACGACGAGCCGATGACGATCCAACAAGACATGAACATCGTCGTGCATCCGACCTATATCCGCGGCCCGATATTCTCGTGGCTGTGCGACAATTATCTGATCGGACCGAACGGACCGGGCGAACGGCTGCACCATTTCCCCGAAGCGATCACCGAGCTCGGCTGATACTTTTCCGTAGCCCCAGCATTGCGCCGAACGCAGTTGATCGCGTCGCGCCGCGCATGCAGCATTGCGGCAACGGAGGAAACGGCAGCGCCGAATGATCGCCATCCGGGCTCGCGCCTCCCGACGCCGGAATGATCCTGGCGCGCTAAAGTGAGAATTCGTTTACACGCGCGGCGCGAATGAATAGGTGGATTCTTCAACGCCGATTGACAGTTTCAATTTCATCGCCTTACGGTCTTTCACTCCCTGGAGGAAGCATGGATCTCGGATTGAAGGGCCGAAAGGCCATCGTGTGCGCATCGTCCCGCGGGCTTGGCAACGCCTGCGCCTTGGCTCTGGCCCGCGAGGGTTGCGAGGTCGTGATCAACGGTCTCGATCCCGACCGCCTCAAGGCGGCTTCCGCAGAGATCGCCGCGGCCACCGGAGCGAAGGTGACGTGCGTCCGCGCCGACATCACCACCGAAGAGGGCCGCCGCGCCCTGGTCGCCGCTTGTCCGGATGCAGATATTCTCGTCAACAATAATGCCGGACCGAAACCGGCCAAGCTTGAGGATTTGAACCACGAGGACTTCCTGGCAGCACTAGAGATGAACATGCTGGCGCCGATCCTGCTGATCAAGCTGGTTCTACCCGGCATGCGAAAGCGTAAATTCGGCCGCATCGTCAATATCACCTCGGCGCTGGTGAAATCCTCGCGTGCTCCGGATATGGGTCTGTCGACCTCGGCGCGTACCGGGCTGACTGCCATGTGCAAATCGCTGTCGCGTGAAGTCGCCGCCGACAACGTCACGCTCAATAACATATTGCCCGAGCGGATCGACACCGACCGCCAGAGATTCATGGCAGAGCGAATTATGAAGTCGGAAAACGTGACGATGGCGGAGGCGCGCGAACGCATCGCCAGTACGTTGCCGGCAAAGCGGTTCGGCCGGACTGAGGAATTCGGCGACGCGTGTGCCTTCTTGTGCAGTGTCAATGCCGGCTTCATCACCGGCCAGAATCTGCAGCTCGATGGCGGCAGTTATCAGGGGTTGGTGTAGTAGAGCGCTCCGTAAAGCCTATCGGTCCGAATTCGCCGTCAAATCAATCCGGAATTCGAGTAGTTTGGAAAGATACGAATTTCCATTTTCCATCGCTCTTGCGCGCGACTTGGGTAGCATAGAGCTTCGTCTTGGTAGGCTCGGCGCCGCCCGAACCCGGAGTTATATTGACCATCTCTCCGGTCATAACCGCGAAATCGCCGTAGACACGAATTTTCGGCGAGCGCGGCGCGACAGTGCGCGGGGTTTTCCGGATATAATCTAGGATCGCGGCCTTGTCGTGAACGAGCGCCGTCCCGTGCACGTGAACATAGTCATCAGAGATCAGCTCACTCAGTGCGTCGATATCGCCGGCCGCCAGGGCCGCACGCCGACGTTCCTCTAGCAACGCCACTTCCGCTTCACCCGCCATATAGCCCTCCTATGATCCCGATATGGATTTGAAATCTGCAAAAAGACCGGCGACCGGTCGGCTTTCAAAGTGCCGTCGAGTTCGCCGCCGATAATTCTCGCTTTCGTTACCAGGCGGCATCGAGGACCTCCAGTACATCGGCGGTCCCGGCCACCTTGCGCGGATTGCTGTTAAGCAATGCGTTTTTCATGGTGCGTTCGGCAATCGCTGGAAAGTCGTTCCTGTCGACGCCGATATCGCGAATCCGGCTTCGCAGCCCCAGATCGGAGATTAATTCCGCCACCACGTCGGCGAGCGGTACTCCGGGCCGGCCCATGCGCCCGGCGAGTTCTTTCTGCTGCGTTTCGCTGGCCGGCAGATTCCAACGCAAAGCCGCCGGTTGCAGCGCCGCCGAGCTTACTCCCGGCGGGATGCGGTAGCGCTCGCCGAATACCAAGCCGATCGCGTGACCGAGGCCTTGAAACACGCCGCTGAGGTCCGGGTCGCGCGCCCACCAGGCGCAGAGCAGCCCGTAAAGCCGCGGCTCAAGATCGTCGGAGTTTTGCTTGATGGCGCGCAGCGCGCCGGGCAAATGCCTGATCCCTTCGCCGATCATCATTTGCGAGACCAAATTGGCCTTGGGCGACATGAAATCGGCAATGAAATGATCAACGAGATAAATGCCGGAGGCGAGCAATTGATCGGGCGAGGTGAAGAGCGTCACGTGCGGATCCAGCACAACGGTGCGTGGGATCATCAAAGGATGCGCATGCGCTTCCTTGGCGCGAGTCTTGAGATTGAGCACACTGCCGCCAAAATTGAACTCTGCCGCCGAATAGGTAGCGGGCACGGCGATCATGCGAATGGCATCGTCCATGCCCGGCGGATGGCGCGACGGATCCATGCCGGGCACCTGATGGACGCCGAACAGGCGATTGGGCACGAGCTGATCGACTGTCGTGAAGTTGTGCCATAGGCAGCGCTGCATGATCTTGACCGTATCGGTCACCGAACCGCCACCGACTGAAACCAGCAGATCGGCCTTCGCGTCGCGCGCCTGATTGGCGGCTTCGACGACGATCTCCTTCGGCGTATGCGATTCGGCTTTGCCATAACTGCCCGCATGACGAGCGCCCAGGCCCTTGGCGATTGCGGCGGTTGGACCGTTGTCGTCTGAGAGATGATGACTGCACACCAGGAAGACGCGATGCGCTTCCAGTCGTTCCGCTTCCTCGGCGATGACTTCGGCAGCAGGCCTTCCGTAGATGATGCGTTCCTGCTGGAAATGCAGCTTGGTGCCCGAAATCATAAAGTTCTCCCTGTTGCCGCGAAGTTGAAGCATGTTAGATCCGGTGAGGCTAGTTGCTCCTCAATTGACACCGGCAATTACCCGGACGAAGGATTGCCGCCACGAGGTGAGCCGGAGTTCCGCCGGATTAAGCCTCGCGGGAGGAAACAAAAATGAATGCGGCGAATGCCAACAATCCGCGCCGGATCGATGTTCACCACCACCACACATCGCCGGGTTTTTGCGCGCTGATCCGTGCTCTCAACACTGGCCAGAAGCATCACGAGGATTGGAAGCCCGCCGATTCGATCGCGACGATGGATGAAGGCGGCGTCGCCACGTCCGTGACTTCGACCACCGAGCCCGGCGTGTGGGCCGGCGACGACAAAGCAGCCTGCGACCTTGCCCGCGAGTCGAACGATTATCAGGCCGATCTCGTCGTCAATTATCCTGGCCGGTTCGGCATGTTCACCACGCTGCCCATGCCCGACATAGAGGGGACGTTACGCGAGATCGAATATGGGTTCGACGTGCTCAAGGCAGATGGCGTCTGCTTCATGACCAGCTATCTCGGCAAATATCTCGGAGATCCCACGTTCACGCAAGTAATGCAGGAACTGAACCGACGCCACGCGGTCGCCTATGTGCATCCGACCCGCACCAAAATTACCAATCTAGTCCCGGATTTGATCGACGCGATCCTGGAATATGGCACGGAGACTTCGCGCACCATTGCCAGCCTCATGTTCAGCGGCACGGCCACGCGTTTTCCCAACATACGCTTCATCTTTTCGCATGGCGGCGGGACGCTGCCGTTCCTGATGGGCCGAATTCTGTTCTGGGCCGATCGCCGTCAGGATTTGAAACCGCGCCTGCCGGATGGCCCGATCCCGCAATTGCATAAGTTCTTTTTCGACACGGCTCAGGCTTTCAATCCCTATGCGCTCGCGTCTATGACCAAGCTGATGCCGGCGAGCCAGATCGTTTTCGGCACCGACTTCCCTGTGATCACCCCGGCGGTCACCGCCCAGGGCCTGATGGATTTCGGATTTTCCGAGGCTGAGCTTCGCTTGATCGATCGCGACAATGCCCTGCGCCTGATGCCGCGGTTGGATTGGTGACGGCCGCAATAGCTGCGGACATTTTCCATTGTCCGCATCCGCAATGACGCCTAGAGTTCAGATAATAAAAAACGGAAGGCCTGACTCTTCCGAATTGGGGAAACGTCAAAAGAGTCCGTCCGGCAGCGCAATCGGGCGGCGTTGTTCACGTCATCGACGTGAGCGGGGGCGCTGAAAATGGCACAATCGATCGAAGGCTTCATCAACGAAGCGATGGACAACGCCGAGATGAGCCGCGCCCATTGGCGGGCGCTGGCGCTCATCACCGCCGGTCTGTTCTTCGACTTGGTCGATCTCGCTATTTTCGGAGGGCTCGTCCCCGACATGGTGAAGGACCAGTTCCTGCTGCTCGGCAATGTACCCTTCGTGGTGACGGGCGTGCTGCTGGGGCTATTCTTCGGATCGGCCGGGCAAGGCGAACTCACCGACCGCTTTGGCCGCAAGACAGTCTATCAATGGAGCCTTCTGCTCTATGGCTTCGCCACCATCGCGTGTGCTTTTTCACCGAATTACTATTGGTTGGCTGGCCTGCGTTTCATCGCCGGATTGGGACTTGGTACCGAGATTGCTCTTGCCTTTGCTTACGCCGCCGAGTTCTCGCCAAAGAAAGTACGCGGCCGCAACATGTCGCTTGTCCATGTCGGAGGCGGCGCGTTGCCCTGGCCGGCGGCGATAATTTTCGCGCTCGTCTTCAGGGAGTCGCTCGGCTGGCGCGGCATCTTCGTGCTCATCGGCGTGTGCGCGCTGATCGTCTGGGTCCTGCGCTTCAACCTGCCCGAATCGCCGCGCTGGCTCGCTACCCATGGCAAAGGCGAGGAGGCGCTCAAAATCCTGGCCACTTTCGGGATTGCCGGACCCGGGCCCGATGCCCAGCTCTCGACTACGGCGGCGAGCAATTCGAAAAGCGATCCGCTCATGGTGGTCTTCTCGACTTATCGCAACCGCGTTCTCATGGCGATGCTTGCCTTCTTCGGCTTTTACGCCGTCGCCACAATATTGGGGACATTCATGCCCTCCATCATGGCGGGCCGCGGTTTCGCCATCACCAAAGCGCTGCAATTCACCCTAGGCATGACGCTCTCTTACCCCTTGAGCAGCCTGTTCATGATGTGGGCGCTCGATCATATCGGCCGCATCAGGACCGCGGTTGGAGCCTTCATATTTGCCGGCGTGTTTTCCGTTCTCTTCTCTCAGTCCGATTCCAATGCGATGATTTTGGTCACCGGGTTCTGCATGTTCTTCTTCCAGCAGTTGGGAGGAAATTCGCTGACCATGTTGACCTCCGAGAGCTTCCCGACCAATGCCCGCGCCACCGGGGCCGGTCTTGCGATCGGGACTGGCCGC
>Ga0182018_10000293_pt1 | contig 66058 bp, 60 predicted proteins | sample 812P2MmetaG_FD_120490 | JGI IMG/M metagenome (GOLD analysis project Ga0182018, IMG submission 120490) | Permafrost microbial communities from Stordalen Mire, Sweden - 812P2M metaG | ecosystem: Environmental > Terrestrial > Soil > Wetlands > Permafrost | place: Sweden: Stordalen | collected... | reverse complement strand
GCCCATTTCGCCGTCGAGCTCGGCTTTCGGAACCAGCGCGGCCACCGAGTCCACCACCAGCACGTCGATCGAGCCGGAAGAGATCAGCGCGTTCGTGATTTCCAGCGCCTGCTCGCCGTAATCGGGCTGCGAAACCAGCAGGTTGTCGACGTCCACGCCCAGCTTCTTGGCGTAGCCCGGATCCAGCGCATGCTCGGCATCGACGAACGCCGCCATGCCTCCGGTCTTTTGCGCCTCGGCAATTACCTGCAAAGCAATGGTCGTTTTGCCGGAAGACTCCGGGCCGAAGATTTCAACCACGCGCCCGCGCGGAAATCCGCCCACGCCCAGCGCGGCATCGAACGAAATCGCGCCCGTCGAAATCACCGCGATCGGGACGATGGCTTCCTTCGATCCCAGCCGCATGATGGAACCTTTGCCAAACTGCTTTTCAATTTGTGCGAGTGCAAGATCGATTGCCTTGGTACGCTCGCTAAGACGCTCATTGTTACGGTCAATGCTGCGCTCTTCGCCTCTGCTACGCTCTTCGGCCATAATGGCTGCTCCTGTCAATCTGGAATCTGGGGTTCGAATCCCTGAAGCCTACACCCTCGGGCTGGAGCGTGAAGTGTTGGCTGTCACATCAGTTTCGGTCAGTTTAGCACGAAGCGAATAAAAGGCGAAGCTGGAAGTTGATGGACATGGTTCCTCAACTTAACCTCAGCCGGTCGGGCGACGGGCGTGGGGCGACGGGTGCCCCGCCCGTCCCCCTGACGGTTGGGGAGACCGCAGGTTTCCTTGCTAGACTCTCGGCATGCAGGAAGACAACCCGCAGAACAACTCCGAACGAAGCACACCCATCGGAGGCCCGTCGCTCTACCTGGTCGCGACCCCCATCGGCAACCTCGAAGACATCACCTTGCGCGCCCTGCGCGTTCTCAAAGAAGTCGACCTGATCGCCTGCGAAGACACGCGCCAGACTTTGAAACTGCTCAACCATTACGATATCAAGACGCGATTGGTCAGCTATCACGAACACAACGAGATGACCAAAGCCGCCGAACTCGTCGTCAACCTCGAAGGCGGAGCCAGGATCGCGCTCGTCACCGACGCCGGCATGCCCGGCATCTCCGACCCCGGCTTCCGCCTGATCGCGTTGGCCATTCGGCATCATGTCCCGGTAGTGCCGATTCCCGGAGCGTCGGCATTTCTGGCGGCGCTGGTGGCGAGCGGTCTGCCCACCGATTCCTTCCGCTTCAGCGGCTTCCTGCCCGCCAAATCGGGACAGCGTCGCAAACTGCTGGAGAGCGTGAAAGACTCTCCGCGCACGCAGGTGTTCTACGAAGCTCCCCACCGGCTGCTGGACACGCTGGCGGATGTGGTTGAAGTTTTGGGGGACGACCGCGACGTGGTGGTCGCACGCGAGGTGACGAAACTGCATGAAGAATTTCTGCGAGGTCGCGCGATAGAGATTCTCGGACAGCTCAAAGCCCGCGGCGATGTCAAAGGCGAAATCACGCTGCTGATTGCCAAAGCTGAGACCGAGGACCTGAGACCTGAAACCTCGACCGTAAGCATCGCCCAGCGCGTGCGCGAAATCATGTCCACAGAGAAGGCGGACGAAAAAGCCGCACTGAAGAAAGTAGCGAAAGAGCGAGGGATTGGGAAGAGCGAAGCCTACCGCGAGTGGCAGCGGGGAAAGTAACAGTACGCATCTCAACAGGGCGGACGAATGCGTCCGCCCCTACGTGGATCGTTGCGATCCTGTCTTCCTACTTCCCCGCCAGCTCCTTCTTAACCGCCTCACTAACCACCTTCCCATCCACCCGCATCCCCGCCGCGGCAAACCGGGCCATAGCGGCTTTCATCACCGTCCCCATGTCTTTCATGGCAGGCGGAGGCGTCATCTCGGCAATCGCCGCGCGGACTCCGGCCACGATTTCCTCTTCCCCCGCCTCCTTCGGCAGATAAGTCTCGATCAGCGTGATCTCAGCGGCTTCCTTGTCGGCCATTTCCTGGCGTCCGCCTTTCGTGAACTGCTCGACCGAGTCTTTACGCTGCTTGATCAGCGTGGAGAGCACCTGGTGCGATTCTTTGTCGTCGAGCGGTGCCATCTTGTCGATCTCGCGGTTCTTCAGCGCGGTCTTGACCATCCGCAGGGTGGAGAGCCGCTGCTCTTCGCGAGCCTTCATGGCGGCAACGATGTCTTTCTGGATCTGGTCGATAAGGGGCATGAGGAGATTATAGAAGGTCAGAGGTTAGAGGTCAGATTGCAGAGGTGAAACCCCAAGCTCGCGGCGAGCGGTTCTAACCTCTGACCTCTAACCTCCCTTTCCGAATTCTCCCGCTTCGCATATTCTGACTAGTTCCCATGCTCAAGAAAAACCGCCTCTTCACTCCCGGACCGACGCCGCTGCTGCCGCAAGCCCAGACGGCGATGGCTACATACGGCGCGCACCATCGCACCGCCGATTTCCGCGCGCTGTTCACGCGTGTTCTGGCCGACGTGAAAGAGTTTATCGGCACGAAGAACGAAGTGCTCGTGCTGACCTCGTCAGGCTCCGGCTTCATGGAAGCCTCGGTCTCGAACCTGACGTCGCCCGGAGACCGGGTACTGGTCTTGACCGCCGGCAAGTTCGGCGAGCGCTGGACCTCACTGGCCAAGGCATTTGGCTGCGTCGTGGAAACCGTGACCGCTCCCTATGGCGAGACCTTTGCTTTGGACGAAGTGCGCCGCAAACTGACGCCCGACCTCCGCTGCGTTTACGTGCAGGCGACCGAAAGTTCCACGGGCGCGCGGCACGACGTCGAGGCAATCGCCAAACTCGTGCACGAGCTACCCGAAGCTTTGCTGATCGTGGACGCAATCACTGGATTGGGCACAACCCATCTCGACGTGGACGCATGGGGAATCGATGTCATCATCGGCGGCTCTCAAAAGGCTTTGATGATCCCGCCCGGGTTGGCCTACGGCGCCATCAGCGATCGAGCCTGGCAGCGCATGGAGACGGCAAAGTCTCCCCGGTATTACTTCGACCTGAGGAAGGAACGTAAAGCGGCGGCCAAGGCGGAGACAGCATACACTCCCGCGACCTCGCTGTTTGCCGGACTCGCCGCCGCCCTCGATTATGTGCGTCAAACGGGAGACGGGAACCTCGCCGCCGGCCGCGACGAGCTGATTGCAAATGCGGAGTTATGCGCGGCGATGACGCGAGCCGGAGTCGAAGCGCTGGGACTGAAGCTGTTCGCGCCAGGCTCTCCCGCGGCCGCGCTGACTGCGGTCACCGCCCCCGACGGCGCCGATTCCACCGCCATCTGCAAACGCTTCCGCGAGCAATTTGGCGCAGTCGTGGCCAACGGAAATGCGGAGATGAAAGGACAGCTTTTCCGCATCGCTCACCTTGGCTACTACGATTATCTCGACACAATGGGATTGCTGGCCGCGCTCGAACACGTAATCGCCGAGACCACGGGCAAGGCGGTGGAGTTTGGATGCGCGGTGCGGGCAGCGCAGGAAATTTACGCGAGTCGGTCAGGCGGAGGCTAGGGGCTCGCCGGCTATCTTTGTGTCTGCCGTTCAAAGTAAAAGGCAATCCCCAATGCCAGAATCAGGGCGGCCACTCCGAACAAGGTCAAGCCGGGCACGGCGGCGGGTTCTACAATGATGGCCTTCCGCGCCATGGCGATGAGCGCAACTTCCAGCACAACGCGCACGTGAATAACCTCGTTCTTCAAGTACGCTCTCAACGTCTCCAGCAGCTCTACACCAATCAGCACCAGCAGGAAGTATCCGAAAATCTCAATCAGACCCTGAACTGGAATCAAAAACCGGGGCGCCTTCCAGATCTCTTCTCCGATCAATCTGCCCAGGTGCGCCGTGGAGAGCACCACGACGATGACAAGCATTCCAGCGAGCACCATGACGGTGAACCTCTGGACTTTCGTGAGAAACCTCGAACACATTCTCCCCCCTGCCGATTGCCTCGGCTTTTAGCCGGGAAGTATATCGCGAAAACTTCCCCCAGGTAACAGCAAGCCCCACGTGGGCCCGGCCGCATTCGTCCGGGCAGCCAAGCGCAGCGAAGCCGGCTCTTTGGAAGGCCGAGCCTATGACGTTCTACCGGCGCAAGACTTAGTCTGGAAATTAAACGGGGAAGCTAGGAGTCCAGCGCTTCCCGTCGCAGTTTGCGGCTTTCGGCCAGCAGCGACATGGAGTGCATAAGGTTCTGCAGCGTAACGATTCCGACCAGTTGCTGCTCGTCGACGATGGGAATAATGCTGAGATTGCGGGCGGAAAGCTTGCGGAAGGCCGAGGCAAGCGACTCCTGCTTGGCCGCAACTTCAAAAATGCGGTTCATCACAGCCTGCACATAGCCGTTGCCCTCGGCGCGCAGTGCTTCGAGAATCTTCTGCCTGCTGACGACGCCCACCATGTCGCTGCCGCGCACCACCGGAAAATCATCCTGCAGCGTATGCACAGCCTTTTCCAGCGCGTCTTCCAGAGTGTCAGCCGGCGAAAGCGTGGCGAAATCGGTGAGCATGACTTCTTCCAGACGAACGCTCTGCAGCACCGATTGAAACACCGCCGAGCGCTCTTCCAGTTGAGCGCCCACGAAAAGAAAAAACCCGATCATCACCAGCCACCAGTTGCTCATGAGCATCCCAACCATCATGAACATGATGGAAAAAACGTGGCCAATACGAACCGCGCGCTGCGTGGCATGCACCATATCAACGCGGCGCGAGAAAACCGCGCGCAAAACGCGCCCGCCATCCATGGGATATGCCGGCAACAGATTGAACAAACCGAGGTAGAGGTTTGCCCAGACAATGCTCCGCAACAGGGCGCTCGGGTGGAGGAGCGGTCTGGCGGTCAGTGAAAACCCCGGTATGACAGCGATGAGTATGAAGGCGGATAAACCGGCGATGAAGAGATTCACCAGCGGTCCGGCAACTGCGATGCGGATGTCCCGCTTCCAGCCATTGACCGGGTCCGGAATGACGTTCGCCTCATCGAGGATCGTAATTCCGCCGATCGGCAGCAGGATAATGCCCTTCGCTGGAACGCCCGAGCCGCGAGCCACCAGAGCGTGGCCTAATTCGTGCAGGACCACGCTCCCGAAGATGATGCCGACCAAAGCGAGCGCGTGCACGGCGGCGCTGGCATCCTGTGTTGCGGCTTCGGTGCTCCACACGAAGACCAGCAGAAACAGAAAGGTCAGATGAATGCGAATTTCGATTCCGAAAAGACGCCCGAGCGGGATGGACCAACTGCGCATCGACATGCCTATTAGTATTCTATCTATTTAGACACCGATTGACGCGGCGGGGTTGCGAAAGGTAAATCGGAAGGCCCAGGCCCGACGGATCACTCCCGGTGCCTGACGGGCACTCCCGGTAGAGACGCGGCTTGCCGCGTCTGGCGGACGAGACGATGCAAGCAGAGACGGGCAATCCCCGTCTCTAAGGAATATCGATGAGCGCGAACTTATGCGGGTGATTGCGGGACAGTACCGTCGCCGGACCGTGCGGTCATTGCCCGGCCCGGAAATCCGTCCAACATTGGATCGTCTGCGTGAGACGCTGTTCAATGTGCTGTGCGCAGGCGATCCGGCTGCTCTCGCCGAGTCGACATGGGTCGATCTGTATGCAGGGACGGGCGCGGTGGGCATTGAGGCGCTGAGCCGAGGTGCGAAAATGGTGTACTTCGTCGAGTCCTCCAAAGCAGCGGCTGATTTGATCGGGCGGAATTTGAAGTCGTTGGGGATCGCCGGGGGGTTCCAGATCGTAAAGGTCGAAGCTGCAAAAGCCTTGCGGCAACTGGAAGCAGCGGGGAGAGTCGCCGATTTCGTGTTTTTGGATCCGCCGTACTCGATGCAGGACGAGTACGCGAAGACGCTGGCGGTGGTGGCGGAATCGAAATTGCTGCACGAGCGGAGCCGGGTCATCGCGGAGCACGAGAAAAGGTTTGATCCAGGAGAGGCGTTTGGGGAATTGAGGCGCTATCGCAAGCTGGTGCAGGGAGACGCGGCGCTGAGTTTTTACCGGCGCTAGTGAGCCACGAGCTACGATCGATGAAGCGACGGGCGCCTCGCCCGTCCAGCAGTTAGGCCCCCGGGCGGGGCCGCCCGATTCTCCACTGGCGAGATCGCTATAATCACTACGACATGGCTAACTTTCCACCGGTCGACGAACAACTGGTTTACATAAAGAAGGGCGCGGCGGAGATCGTCAAGGAGTCCGAACTTCGCGCTAAGCTCGAACGCTCGCACACTTCGGGTAAGCCACTACGCGTAAAGGCGGGCTTTGATCCGACCGCGCCCGATCTGCATCTGGGGCACACGGTCCTGCTCCGCAAGCTGAAGCACTTTCAGGATCTCGGCCACACCGTCATCTTTCTCATCGGAGATTTCACCGGGATGATCGGCGATCCAACGGGCCGCTCAGCGACACGGCCTCCGCTGTCGCGGGAGCAGATTGCAGAGAACGCCGAGACCTACAAAGCGCAGGTCTTCAAAATTCTCAGTCCTGAAAAGACGGTGGTGGATTTCAACAGCCGGTGGTTCTCAAAATTCTCAGCTGAGGATTTCATACGTTTGACGGCGAAGTACACGGTCTCGCAGATGCTCGAGCGCGAGGACTTCCACAAGCGTTTCCATGGCGAGAAGCCGATCGCGATGCATGAACTCCTCTATCCGCTGGCCCAGGGATACGACTCAGTTGCGCTCGAAGCCGACGTTGAATTGGGCGGCACCGATCAGAAATTCAATCTCTTGGTAGGGCGAGAACTGCAGCGAGCCTACGGGCAAGAGTCGCAGGTGGTGCTGACCACGCCGATTCTCGAAGGATGGCGACAAGGCGAAGCGAAGATGTCGAAGTCGTTGGACAATGCGATCGGTATTCATGAATCGCCACTGGAGATGTACGGCAAGGTGATGGCAATCTCGGATGAAAAGATGTGGCCTTATTACGAATTGCTGACTGATGTGGGGATGATCGAAGTTCGGGCGATGATGGGCGAGGTCGCGAATCGGAAAGAAAATCCCATGGTGTTTAAGAAGAATCTGGCACGAATGATCGTTACTGACTTCCACTCCGCCGAAGTTGCCATGAAAGCCGGCGAGGACTGGTCTAAGCAGTTCCAGAAGGATCAATCGCCGGAGGATCTTCCCGAAGTTAGAATCGATATCGCAAAAGTAAAAATTGCTGATGTGACGCCAGATTCAAATGAGGGCGGCACCGCTCAGCTCGTCACGTCGAATCTCTCGGACATTGAAATCGTTCGCACGGACAAGTTGATCCGAGAAGCAGGATTTGTTGCTTCTACGACAGAAGGCAGCCGCAGGGTCAAAGAAAAGGCAGTCCACATTAACGGGCAGGTGATTGAGAGGCTTGCGATAGGAGTGTGCCCCAACGAGACCCTTTTCGTCCGAGTCGGCAGGAAAAGCAAGAAGGTCCTGTTCGCCGGCGCATGAAATCAACTCACTTCTTCTCATCTCCTGATTCGGAACACAGTGATATGGCTCACCTCACAATCGTTCGGTTTGCCGAAGGTGTGCCGCGTCTGCGTCGTTCAGCGCCGGCTTCTTCTTGTGCCACTCGGTCGCCTGCTCATAGGCCTGTGCCGCCTGCAGCAACATCACTCCATGCCACGGAGCGGTGGCCAGTTGCAGGCCGATGGGCAAGCCATCTCTCGTAAATCCGCACGGAATCGAGATCGCAGGAATTCCCCACACATTGAAGGGCCGCGTATTGCGCAGCATGATCAGCTCTTGCGGACGCAAGTCCTCGGGACGCTTTTGCAGATCGGCAATCACCGGCGGCGGAATTGGAACGGTAGGCGTCAACAGCACATCCACTTCATCGAATATTTTCCCAATCGCCTCCCGGCTCACCGCAAGATCGTGAGCGGCACTACGAACTTCATCGGCGGAAATGTTGGCTCCGGCTTGTATGCGAGCCAGCGTCGCGGGTTGGTAGAGCTCAGGTGAGCGCTCTACCAATTGCTTGTGATAGGCATAGGCTTCGGCGCTCGCCAGCGTGCGGTCGGTGGGCACGTCGAGTTTGACGTCGTGAATCTCGGCCTGCAGCGCAGCGAAGACCTCAATCGCTTTGTCGATTGCGTCGGCAATCTCCGGATGCAAATCGTCGAAGAAAAACGCCCGCGGCACACCCACGCGCAGTTTCTCGGGAAGTTCGTCGAACGCCGAGACGAAACTGGGCTCCATGCTGGGATCGCCCGAGCCATGGCCGAACATCACTTGCAACATCAAGGCCGCGTCATAGACTGTGTTGGCGATCGGCCCGATGTGATCGAGGGATGGCGACAACGGGATGACTCCGCGAGCGCTCACGCGGCCATAGGTCGCCTTGAGCCCGACTGCCCCGCAGTAGGCAGCGGGCAGGCGGACGGAACCGGCCGTGTCGGTGCCTACGGCCGCAACCCCAAGCCCGGCGGCAACGCTCGCGGCCGAGCCCCCCGAGGACCCGCCAGCGATGCGCGTCGTGTCCCATGGATTGTGAACCGCGCCGAAGAAGCTGATGATCGAGCTGCCGCCGTAAGCGCATTCATGCAAATTCTGCTTGCCGAGAAAGATCGCGCCCCCGGAGCGCATACGGTGCACAACTTCGGCGTCCTCAGTGGGAACGCGATCCTTGAACTGCGCGCTGGCGGCGGTAGTGCGCACTCCGGCGACATCGATAATATCTTTGAATGCGATGGGAATGCCGTGCAGCGGGCCGAGATAGGTTCCGCGGTAGATTTCCCGCTCGGCGACACGGGCTCGCTCAAGAGCGGATTCGGCCGTGACCGTAATGAAGGCGTTGAGTATCGGGTTCAGCCTTTCAATACGCGAGAGGCAATCATGGGTCAGTTCAACCGGAGAGATCGAGCGGTCGCGAATTTTGTGGCTTAGTTCGCCGATGGTGAAGGACACAGAATCCTCGCTCGACCGAATGTACCAACCTAACGCCCCGTGCCTGGCGCGGCGTTCTTTCCAAGTAATTTCACCACAAAATAGACAACCGGACCTGCCGCCAGCGCCCACGGTCCCCATCGCATGGCGATCGGATCACTATAACGCAGGACGACGTAGGTCATGGCCAGCGGCATGGCGATCACGTAGACGAGTCCGAGATTGCCGCCGGGGATGCGAAAGGCTCGCTGCAAGTCAGGCCGTTTGCGACGCAGTCCCCAGGCGGAGAGAACCGTCAGCCCGGTGGTGACCGCGCGCAGCCAGACATAGATGCTGATTAATTCTCCCAGAGAATGCAGCGCCAGCGATGCATAAATCGTGGCCGAGATCAGGATGGCGATCCAGGGCGTGCCGTAACGCCGATGCCGGCGCGTGAGGAACCGCGGCAGATATCCGTCTTCAGCGAGCGTCAAGGGCATGGGGCTGGCGGTGAGTATGGTGCTGTTCAGCAGCGCGACGTTCGCGACCATCGCGGCGATCGTCATCAGATTGCCAAGCCAGGGTCCGCCGATGAGCTGCGCTGCGGTGGAGAAGTACCCATCGTTCCACTGTTGCCAGTTGCCCAGCGCGGCCAGTCCGGCGAACGACGGCAGAAAGTATGTCGCAATGGAAAGCGGAATGACCAGCGCCAGCGCTCGCGGATAGCTGCGCTGCGGGTTCTCGACGTCCCCGGCCACGGTGGAGAGTTGCTCGTATCCGGAATAACCCCAGATGATCAGGGCGAGGCCGACGCCGAATACTTTGGAAAAAGGCTGGTGCGGTGGCACCAGAGGCACAAACGGATTGTGATGCCACTTGGCCAGGCCGAGCACGACCATTGCGATCACGGGAACAAAAATAAACACTTCAAAAATAGTGGCGGCTTTCCCGACCATCTGGATGCCCAGAATGTTGACCCAGGTGAGGAAGGCGATGAGCGCGAAAGAAACGAGCCAATGCTTCCAGCCGGTTATGCCCGGAAAATAAAAGGTTAGATAGTCGGTGAAGAGCACGGCATAGGATCCGCCGAGAAGGAATGACGCGGACCAGTTCCACCATCCGGCGAGAAATCCCCAGAAATCTCCGAAGGCGGCGCGGCACCAGCGATAAAAGCCACCTTCCACCGGCATAGCGGTGGTGAGTTCGGCGGTCACGAGCGACACCGGGATGGACAGGAAGAACGGGACGATCAGAAGAAAGATCAGACTCGCGCCCGGACCACTGGTGGTGACCATGGCTTCGAGTCCGAAGGGACCGCCGGTGGTGTAGGAAAACATTACGAAGACGAAATAGAAAAAGCTGGCCTTGCGGAGGGTGGAAGTCGTGGATGAACCCGGGGCGTTCACAATGGATATGGCGGCAAGTGTACCAAACGCGTTCCCGTAGAGACGGGGCTTGCCCCGTCTCTCTCGGCGCGGGGCGAGACGCGGCAAGCCGTGTCTCTACAGGGAGTCTACGCGCTGGTTCCGAGCGGAAGGCCAGGATTAAGAGTGCCTTGCTCAAGATCGAGCAACTTGCGCTTGATGTCGAGACCACCGCCATAACCGCAGAGTGATCCGCTCGATGCGATCACGCGGTGGCAGGGAACGACGATAGCAACCGGATTTCGGTTGTTCGACATGCCGACGGCGCGATAGGCGTGCGGGTGACCAATGGCCTGCGCGATGTCGCGGTAGCTGCGAGTCTCGCCATATGGAATTTCGAGCAATGCGTGCCAGCAGGCCAGTTGAAAGTCGGTTCCGCGCAGATCGAGCGGGAACGAGAACTCCCGACGATCCCCCGAGAAGTATTCGTTCAGTTCGCGGAGATAGGGCGCCAGGGCTTTCTTGGATTCCTGCAGCTGAGTCGTTTTTGCGTCGAGCTTCTGCGCGCGCGGCTCAAATTCGAGTCGCACCAGGCCTCTTGCGGAAGCGACGAACAGCAGTGGCCCAACCGGCGAGGGTGTGCGCATGTAGAACAGAGTTTCCATAACGCCGTGCAGAATAACACGATTGTGGGATTCGGAAATACAAAAGCCTCCCGCTTTCACGGGAGGCTTCCTGGGGAAGATCACACTTCTACTTTTTTACTTCTGTTGATCCTGACTCGGCGCGGGGGTAGAACTCGTCGAGGCAAGCTGCTCCAGATTATTTTTCAGGAGGCTGATTTCAACCCGGCCACCGGTAATGCGCTTGGGCTTTGTTTCGCCCGCCGATGCTGTCGTAGTGCTCGGAGCCGGAGCATTGCCCATGCCGACCAGGTAAATCCGGTAGATCGGAATGTCATGGTTCAGCGCAAGATAGCGAACGACCGACTCGGCCATCTTCTGCGAGTTGGCGATTGCCACCTGTCCGTGACCAGAAGCAAAGCCCTGCACTTCGACGACGTAGCCATGCTGATCCTTCAGCGGGGTGGCCATTTCATCGAGAGCGGTCTTGGCGTTCTGACTGAGTACTGTCTGTCCCGGCTTGAAAAGGATTTCGGTCTGGGTGGTGGCCTGGTACTGGTCGATATTGGTAACCACCTGCTCAACCGTGTTCAGCCGCGTGTGAGCCTGCTGCGCGGTCTGCTGCGCGGCCTGCGCCTTATTGCCGGCATCAATGGCGTGCTGATCGGCTTCATTGGCCTTGGCCGAAGCGAGCTGAATTCCTGCCTGCGCTCGCGTATCCGTATCCTTGATCGCCTTGGTGTTGGTGGCAGTGAGCTCATCAAGCTCATTGATGCGGTCGCGGATCGGCTGGGTCTGGCGGGCGACATATTTCTTGCGCGCGAACGGATTCACGCGGCCCCAGAAGCCTTCGCGGGTTTCCGGCTGCAAGGGATCTTTGCCGGTAGCGCTGTCGGCCTTAGTCGGCGTCATGGCCGTCGCTGTCGTCTGACTCGACGCGGGCTGAGACATCGTGGCCGGTTGAGTCGCCGTCGTACTCTGACCCGACGCGGGTTGAGACTGGGAAGTGGAATTGTCCTGCGCAAGAGCTGGCACAGCCAGACTCCCAGCGAGCAGCAGAGCGAAGATGGTGCGGTTTTTCATTTTAGACTTCCTCCGAGTGGGGAGTGGGGAAAGCACTCCGGACGCCTTTTGGCGATTTTTAATTGCGTCGTTTACGAATCAACAATCTTTATAAGGCAAACGCCGACGCGACGGATGCCTCAAAAACCTGTTTCAATAAGGCCGGCCCGTATCCATCAAGCCTGCACTTTGTATTATCGTATTATCAGTTTGCGTGCCAAATGCCCGAGTCCCGGACAGAGTAATGCAAGTGCTTTCTTTTCATAGATATTGTACCCTATCGCCGCTCAGCCGCGCTCCCCGCCTGACGGTAATTTTGGCGGGAACCGATATAAAAACTGCGTTGCACCTGGTTATCTTCCATGAAAATCCTGCAAAAAAATGAACCAAGTCGGCGAAGGAATCATCCCAGTAAACCTATGCGACAACGGATATTCGCTCCTCTTCTGCTGGCGCTCCTGGTCTGCGCCCATTTCTCGCAAGCCGAGCAGACTCGTTTTGACCTCACGCAACTGAACGCGCCGGCGGGATTTCATATCTCCGTCTTCGCCCAGGAAATAGACGGCGCGCGAATGATGATCTTCACACCGGGCGGCGTGCTATTGGTCAGCGAATCGGGCGAGGGCAAGGTGGTCGCCCTTCCGGATCCGAAACAAACAGGCAAGGCCAGCCGGACGGTAGACGTTCTTAGCGGGCTGAATGAGCCGCATGGACTCGCATTCTACGAAGGCAAACTGTACGTAGCCGAAAACGACAAGGTGCGCCGCTATGACTGGGACGAGGCCAGCCTGCGGGCGTCCAATCCGATGAAGCTTACCGATCTGCCGACCGGTGGCGGCCACTCCACCCGCACCATCCTCTTCCACGGCGGCAAGATGTACGTCTCGGCTGGATCGAGTTGCAACGTCTGCCTCGAAAAGGATCCGCGGCGAGCGACCGTGATGGAATTCAACCCCGATGGCAGCGGACAGAAGATCTTCGCGAAAGGGTTGCGCAATGCGGTAGGGCTGGCGGTGAATCCAAAGACGGATACGGTCTGGGCAACGGTCAATGGACGCGATTGGCTCGGCGACGATCTGCCGCCCGAGACCATTTATGACCTCGGCAAGGATGGCGGCGTCGATGGCGGTTGGCCCTTTTGCTACGGCGACCGCGTCCCTGATTCAAACTTCACCAAGCCCGGAGACGATCGCTGCAAGAACGTGCTCGAGCCCAAGGTCCAGATGCAGGCGCACTCCGCTCCGCTGGGGCTCGCGTTTTATGAAGGGACGCAGTTCCCGGCTGAGTACCGCAACAATATTTTCGTAGCATTCCATGGCTCGTGGAATCGCAGCGTGCCGACCGGCTACAAAATAGTACGCATAAAACTCGACGATAAAGGCCAGCCTGAGGGCGGGGCGGAAGATTTCATAACCAGGTGGCTGGCGCCGGGCGAGACCAAAAAAGGCCGCTGGATGGGCCGTCCGGTAGGGGTCATATTCGGCAGCGACGGTTCGATGTACCTCACCGACGACGCGCAAGGCAAGGTTTACCGAATCACGTACGGGAAGTAGTTTGACCGCTGGATTCTCTTCTTTGAATGCGGACCTGCTTGAAGGAATTGCCATCCTATAAAAAGTGTCATCCTGAGCGGAGTCGAAGGACCCCTATTGTAAGAACGCAGCCAGCGCCGCCGAAAGGAATTCCGCGCGCGCTCGGGCGCAGTCTCTAACGTCCCTACCCCCCGCAATACTTTTCATACTGCTGATAAATAAACGGGTCGGTCATCCCCGCAATGTAATCGCAGATGACGCGCGGCAGCGGCTCCTCGGCCGCTTTTTCCCGGTAGTTGCGCGGCAGGTCGTCGGGCTCCTCCATCCAGTGGGCGAAGAGTTCTCCGGTAATGCGCTCAGCATCTTCCTTTTCTGCCGCCAACGCCGGGCTGTAGTAGAGATTTTCGTAGAGAAAGTCCTTGAGCCGACGGCGCTCCGCTTCGACGGGCACGCTGAACGCGGCTAGCCGCTCCTTGTAACGGCGGACATCTTCCAGCGAATGCACTTCCGCCACCTGCAGACGTTGCGCCGTATTCGTTATCAGGTCTCCAACAAAGCCATCAAGAATGCTTTTCAGCGCCTCGTTAAAAACCAGTTTCTCAGCGACATCCGGATAACGCTTTCTTGCCTCGCTGTAATGCCGTTTGAAAAGATCTACGCTGTCCGCGATCTGCTCCACCGTGAGCAATCGCGCTTCATAGCCATCGTCAAGGTCAGCGGTGTTGTAGGCAATCTCGTCGGTCAGGTCGATGAGCTGCGCTTCAAGCGGCGGTTGCTGATCAAGCAGATAATCGGCGATTTCGGGATAGTCCGCGGCGTCGTAATCGTGCGAGTGCTTGATAATGCCCTCGCGGACTTCGAACGTAAGATTCAGCCCGCGGAAAGCCGCGTAACGCAGCTCGAAGTCTTCAACAATGCGTAGCGCGTGCAGGTTGTGATCGAACGAAAACCCGTGCTGGCGCATAGCGGCGTCGAGCGCCTTTTCGCCGGAGTGGCCGAACGGAGGATGCCCCAGGTCGTGCACCAGCGCGAGCGCCTCCGCCAGATCGGTGTTCAATCCAAGTTGCGCCGCGATGGTGCGCGAGATCTGCGCAACCTCAATGGTGTGCGTCAGCCGGTTGCGGAAGTGGTCGGAGTAACGGCGGGTAAAAACCTGTGTCTTCGCTTCCAGCCGGCGAAAGGCGCGAGCATGTACGACACGATCGCGGTCGCGTTGAAAGTCGTTGCGATAGGAATGCGGCGGCTCGGGATGGCGTCGTCCGCGCGAGTCCTCGACGCGGACCGCATAGTCGGCGAGCATGAAATGAGTCTAGCAGCGAATACGTACCAACTGTAGAGACGGGGCTAGCCCCGTCTCTGCTGACACCAGAAGAAGCATGCGGTGGGAGAAGCGGCAAGCCGCGTCTCTAAAGAGAACCGTTACTGCTTGGTGCCCTCTTCCTTGGCCAGCTTCATCTTCGCGGAATCGAGCTTTTTCTGCACCCGCACCGGATCTCCCGGATCGACTTCCGCTGCAATGGTGCGATTCCACTCGCTCAGCGCTCGCTCCCAGTTGGTCGCGGCCAGTTTCAGGCGTCCGGTTTTCTGGTAGAGATCGCCCAGGTGATCGTGGACGGTGGGGTCACTATTGATTTTCTGCGAAGCTTTCACCAGGTTGTCTTCCGCCAACTCATATTTTCCCAGCCGGAAGTAAGCCCAGCCCAGAGAATCTAGATAGGCGCCATTCGCGGGATCGAGATCCACGGCGCGCTTGATGTAACCCAAAGCTTCTTCGAGCTTCGTGTTCTGGTCGGCCAGCATGTAGCCCAGATAATTCAGCGCCGAAGCATGATCCGGATCGCTCGCCAGCACTTTCTTGAACTGCTCTTCCGCTTCCGGATATTTCTTATCACGCTCAAAATTGGAGCCGCGGAGAAACCAGACATACTCCTTGTCATCCGGTTTGGTCGCTAACTGCTCGGCCTTGTCGAGCGCCTGGTCCGCATCGCTGAACCGCCGCAAGCGCGTATTCATCTGCGCCAGCACAATATAAATCTCGCGATCATCCGCATTGCCCTTCAACATCGCGTGGACGTCTTTGAGCGCCTTGTCGCCATCGCCCATGTCCGCCTGCTGCGCCGCCAGCACCATTTTCAGCTGCGTGCTGGGTAGCTTCTGCACCGCTTCCTTGGCGGCGTCCAGAGCTTTTTGCCATTCCTTGGCTTCGCGCCAGGTATCGACGATCTGCTGATAACCGCGCTCCACGTTGTCGTCGCCACCCAGGGCGACGATCTCGCGAAAAGTCTCGATGGCGGCCTGGGCATTCCCTTGATCGCGGTAGATCGAGCCCAGACGTTCGAGAAACACCGCCCGATTGCTTTTCTCGCCATTCGAGTATTTCCCGTCGGGTTTCTCCGATTTCTTCAGCAGGTCCTTCATGATCGGAATGGCTTCGTCGAAGCGGCCCTGCGCCTGGTAGATGGCGGCGATGTTGTACGGCACTTCGACCGAATCCTGCACCATGGACTCGGCTTTTTTCAGATTATCCAGGGCGAGATCGAATTTACCCTGCTTGCGGTAGATTTCCGCGATCCGCACATACGTTTGCGCATCTTCCGGATTCGCATCTGCGATCACTTTGTATTGTTCGAGCGCAGCATCGGCCTGGCCATCGTTCAGCAGATTCTGCGCGAGCCCGCGAATCGCGTCCAGATTGTCGCGGTCCAGTTCAATGGCGTGGCGATACGCCTCGATGGCTTCCTTGTACTGCTTTTGCTGTTCGTAGGTGTAACCGAGCGCCGAATAGAGCTTCGCGGAGCGCTCCGTGTTTGGCACCGAACTAAGCACCTGATTGGCGCGAGCCGTGTCGCCCAATTCGTTGTAGAGATACGCCAGAGTAGTAACCGCTTCTTCGGAGTCCGGCTGGAGTTTCACCGCAATCTTGAATTCGGCCTCCGCCTTCTGCAGGTCGTTGTTCAAGCGATACAGGCGTCCCAGAAGCAGATGGTCGTCCATGCTGTCGGGTTGCAGGCGGACGATCTGCTCGTATTGCTCAATCGCCAGCTTCAGCACGCTTTCCGAACCGCTCCCGGCCTGCATGTCACCGAGCGAGCGCAGATAAATCCGTCCCAGAAGACGGCGGGCTTCAAGATTGCTCGGATTGTGCTTAATGATGTCCTGCGCCTCGACGACGGCGTCGCGAATGCGCCCGGTCTTGGCATAGAGCTCGGCGAGGCCCGAGGTCAGGTACGCCGAAGTCGGGTCCGCGTCGATCGCTGCGCGATATTCCTCAATGGCTTTATTGGCCAGTTCGCTCCGGCCGTATGTCGCCACCTGTTCCTCGTACATGTGTGCGAGCGCGAAGTGGTAGTAGGCGGCGGCGCGATCGGGAGTCTTCGCCTTGATGGCGGACTGGGTGCCAGCGGCGGCCGGAGAATCTGCGGCGTGAGCAGGCTGGTTTTGGGCTTGCAAAAAAGTGCCCAGAAGAATGACAACGACGCTAGTAATACCAAACTGTTTTCTCATGAAAAATCCCTGCAACCTCAAAATGCAGCCCGCACCATCGATTGGATGCTGATCCTCAGCGATCTGTATTCCTTATTCTACCCTCGACCGGCCTTCTAACGTCGAGAAAGGGCAAAAACGGGTGGAAGCCGAAGGTACAGCGGCTTTTGTCAAAAATAGTAAAGAATCAATGTCGAAAATGCCGTACTCCGGTGAGGATCATGGCTAAACCGAGCCGGTCGGCAGCTTCGATGACCTCCTGATCGCGCACCGAGCCTCCGGGCTGGATGATGGCCGTAGCCCCCGCCTTCGCGATTTCCTCGACGCCGTCCGGGAACGGGAAAAAGGCATCGGAAGCGGCGACCGTACCCTTCAGCGGTAACTGCGCCTTCATGGCGCCCAGCTTGCACGAATCAACCCGGCTCATTTGCCCCGCGCCCACGCCTACCGTTTGTCCTTCGCGGGCGTAGAGAATGGCGTTCGACTTCACGTGCTTGCAAACCTTCCACGCGAAAAGCAGCGCCCGCTTTTCCTCCGGAGTCGGCGCCCGCGTGGTTACAACTTTCAGATCCGCCTCACCCAGCTTGTGAAGATCGGAATCCTGAACCAACATGCCGCCAGAAATATTCTTCAGAATCCAATTTGGCTGTCCGGCCGGAACTTCGACCAGCCGCAGATTCTTCTTCGCAGCAAAGGCCGCCTTAGCGCCTTCATCGAAGGCGGGAGCCGCAATGACTTCCAGAAAAAGCTTGGCCATCTCATTCGCGGCCGCCGCATCCACCGTGCGGTTCACGCCAATCACCCCGCCAAACGCCGAGACCGGATCGCATTCCAGCGCCCGCACATAAGCCTCGGCAAGGGTGTTGCCGGTGGCCGTTCCGCAGGGATTGGTGTGTTTGATAATGGCGCAGACCGGCTCGTCAAACTCTTGTGCCAGGTCCCATGCCGCTTGCAGATCGACAATGTTGTTGTAGGAAAGTTCTTTGCCCTGCACCTGCCGAGCGTGTGCCACGCCCACGCCCGAACCGTCCGCGTACATCGCCGCCTTCTGATGCGGATTCTCGCCATAACGCAGGTCCGCCACCTTCTGAAACGCCAGCCGCAGATTTTGCGGAAAGGCCGCCGCCTCGCGCAGAGCAAAGTCACCGCTCACGCGCTCCAGCGTCGAAGCGACGGCGGAATCGTAGGCTGCGGTTGTCGCAAATGCTTTCTGCGCCAGCCGCCATTTTGTTTCCCGCGAGAGCGCGCCGTCTGAGCGAGACATCTCATCGGCGATGGCGGAGTAATCGGAGGGCGAAGTAACGACCGCGACATCTTGAAAATTCTTCGCCGCCGAACGGATCATCGAAGGCCCGCCAATATCGATGTTTTCAATCAACTCCTCGAAGTGCACGCCCGGCTTGGCGGCGGTTTTTTCAAAGGCGTACAGATTGACAACCACCATGTCGATGGCCGGAATGCCATGCTCGGCAACCGCCGCCCGATGCCCGCTGTCTTCACGGCGATGCAGGATGCCGCCGTGAACCTTCGGATGCAGCGTCTTGACGCGCCCATCCAGCATCTCCGGAAATCCGGTAAGGTCGGAAATATCCTTCACAGCAATGCCGGAATCGCGCAACAGCTTGGCTGTGCCCCCGGTAGAAACCAGTTCCACACCAAACTCGGCGAGTTTGCGTGCAAAATCGACCAGCCCGGATTTATCAGTGACACTAAGAATGGCACGCTGGATTCTAGACATCAGGCCCTCGGAGCGAATGGAGATTTTAACAGCTCACGAAGGAAGTTCTCAGTAGCCGAGGTCCGAACCAAGAAAAAAAGTAAAAAGCTATAGCAACAAATCCCCGTAGAGACGCGGCTTGCCGCGTCTAGCCAGCGGCACATCAGACGGGGCAATCCCCGTCTCTACAAAGCAGACAACCGAAATGATGAATCAAAACAGGCTGAGAGCTGAGAGCTGACAGCTGAAATCTGCCCTCAGCTTTTCGCCTTAGCCTTAAGCTTCACCTGTCCATCCCGCAGCTCGACCGAGTACACCACCGTATCGCAGCCTTGCTTTTTGCGAATCTCGGTGGTCTTTTTCTCGACGAATCTCGCGAAAGAATCCAGGTTGCCGGAAGCTTTCTCTCCCGACTTTTGCTTGGCTTCGGTAAGCGCCTTGTAGAGTGATTCCACTTGCGCACGCTCTGCGGCCGCGCCCGAGCACTGGATCGAGAAAGGCTGATCAGAAGCGGGTGTCTCGGCTACCGCGGGCGTCTCGGCTACCGCGGTTGGAGCCGCGGTTGGAACTGCGGTTGGACCTTTGCGCTCCAGCCCGTACACCGGATGATGCCTTGCGGCCCGCATTTCGACGCGCACCCCTTGCACCGAGAGCAGCGCCTCGCCCGGCCGGCGATAGCCCTCTTCGCGAATCCGCATTTTCTTGCGCCAAAGATCGCTTTGAATCGCGTACCGCTGCGCCATTTCGTTGTACCGAAAACGCTGCGGAAAACTCATACGCTTGCTATCGCTGAACTTGCGAATTAATGACAGAACCTTCCACTCGACATCGTTGGGAGGCCGTTTGGTCGGATTATTGAAGAAAATCTCGTACTCGATCTTCAACCGGCGAAGCTGCTGATCGAGGAGACTCAGTTCTTCATCAATGGTCACAAGGATCCCCCAGTCAATAGCTTAGCGTTGCAAGAGGGGGTTGGCGAGGTTCCCGCCGGACACGCCCGGGTTAGTACGAAAGTACCTAAAGGCAGCTGTCAGCTCTCAGTGACAGCTCAAGTATTTGAATTTCATGGGAGATCTTCTCAGCAGAAAGTACTGTCTAAAACGGGGTTTAACTGAAAGCTGACAGCTGAGAGCTGACAGCTGACAGCTGACAGTTAGGCTACTTCGAAGTGCTCGACGCCATCTTCTTCACCATGGCCAGCACCAGCTTCCGGTCGCTGTCATTCAAATTCGCCGAATATCGACGCATCTGGCTCAGGAATCGGACTTCATCGTCGGAGAGCTGCGGCAATCCCTTGTGTCCGTTGCTGTTGCCTTCGGCAAAGAATTGCGACAACGCCAGATCCATCGCCCCGGCGATTTTGGCGAGTGTGTCCAGCGAAGGGACGGTGTGCCCATTCTCAACGCGCGACAAGTAGCAGCGCAACAGGCCCGTGCGCTTTTCGATGTCACCCTGTGACATGCTTCGCTGCAGCCGAAAATTGCGGATGGTCTCGCCGATATTCATAGATGGACTAAATCAATCTCAAGGCTGAATGCCCAGGAAAAGATGTTGTGCATAGTAACCAGAGTAGTAACTTCTGGCAAGTGGAAATTCCGTGCCTCTCAGGTGGTGCAGTTTTCCAGGGAAGGACCTTCTCTCTGACCAAATAAAAAATTGTCATCCTGACCCTGAGCTTGCCGAAAGGGAAGGACCTGCCCGCTCCAAATAAAAATGGTCATCCGGAGCGAAGGACCCGCCCGGTCCAAACAAAAATTGTCATCCTGAGCGGAGCAGAACGATCCGCGAAGCGAGTCGTTTTGCGGAGTCGAAGGACCCCTGCACCCTTATCGATCGTCGGCCCAGGCCTTTGACCTCGTCGGCATAAGCAACACAAAAGAGTGCCCCACTCCATAAAATTGTCAACCAGGTATCAGGAAACTCAAACTCAAAACCTGAGACCCGCTTTACGGGGTTCCCTCAAACAGCGGCCAGAGCCGGTCAGCCGTGACCCGGTAGATCGCATAGGCACTCCCGCCGTCGAAGGTGCGCCGGAACAGCAGTTCGCCGCGACCATCGCCATCGACATCGACAGCGTCGATCAGTTCCATTCGCGGACTGACATCCAGATGCCGCGAATCCGTCTGCGAAAAAAACAGCTTCTGCATTTCGCCTTCAAGGTTGGTGCGGGCAATCAGCGTGATGTCCTTCGGTTCGTCGGAGCTTTCCGCCCCGCCGGCATCGGCTGGATGACTTTTCGCCGACAGAATGAGCACCGGCTCATTCGAACTGGAAAGATCGAAGATGCGCAGGTTCACGTCGTCGAACACCGGCTTTGCCAACTTGTCCGCCGATTTGTTAGCGGACTTTGCAGAAGATGCCTTCTTAGGCGTGCCCGAAGCTTCTTTAGCAGCGCCGCTCTGAGCGCGAAGCTGCGCCGTAGCCAGCTCCAGCATCTTGTTGCGATAGATGGCCTCTTCGGCAGGCTTCACATCATAGGTGTAAGGACGCGGATCAGGCCCGCCGACATCGGAAATCGCCGGAATGATCGTGACCTGTGGAGCAGCCTCAGCGGAACCTTTGGCGGTTGCGTCGGTTTTCCCCGTGGCTGCCGCGCCTGCGCCCGGCTTTGCTTCCGTCAGAGCGTCGAACGTGGTGAAGGGTTCGTGGTGCTCGCTCGGGTCTGGCTTGCCACGCCGCAGTCGGGGCCGATTCGGATCCGCGATCTGCTCATCCGTCGCGGAGGCAGATGCCGGAGCCGACGTCTTCGCGGTCTCTGCTGGGGCAGGCGCCTTGGCTGTATCTGGAGCAGCCGGCGAGGTGGTGGTCGGCGTAGCCGGAGGCGGGTTGCTAGTCGCCGTCGTCGTCGCTGGCGGAGCCGGCGTGCTGGCAGGCGCTCCAGTCGACGGCGCCGTTGCAGGAGTCGCAGGCTTTTGCTGGTCTTTGTCCTTGCTGTCGGAGCCGCTGTCCGAGTCGGACTTCTGCGCCCGCCGGTGCAATACCGGTGGCCCATCCTTGTCTTCGTCGGCGATCACCGGAGCCGAGTACTTCTTGTGTTTCTCCGGAACCTTCTCTCCCGCGGGAGTCCACGTGCCCTCGGCGATCCAGACATGGTTCAGTTGTCCGGGCTGCGTAATCGTGAAGATGCCTTGGGATACACCAGCGCGAAACCCTTCGTACACGATTCCGAAATCGAGCGCCATGGGAACCGGCGCCGCCTTATACGACCCGGCGTCGTAAAACTTTCCGTCCATCATGATGGCAATGGGAGTGAAGCGGGCTTTGCCTTTCGGCGAAATCTGCACCAGTCCTATGGCGCGCGGTCCCTTGTCAACCGCGGCCTTGTGACCGTACTGGGTCGTCAAACCTTGGGCCACAGCCCAGGAACTGGCGAGCCAGATTGTGGCAGCCAGGGTGACGGCGAACAGCCCGTTGCGATATAACGATAAGCGGCGAGGAAAAAATTCCATGGAAGTTAATGATAAATCCCCGGACTTCAGTACGACGGACGAGAACGGCAAAGAGGTTGCCTTAAAAGACTTTCGCGGCAAGACTGTAGTGCTTTATTTCTATCCCAAGGCCGATACGCCCGGATGCACCAAGGAGGCATGCGGCTTCCGCGACACCTACAAAGACATCAAGAAGACCGGCGTAGTGTTGCTTGGGATCTCGAAAGACACGTCGGCCTCGCAGAAGAAATTCCAGGAAAAGTTCAGCCTGCCCTTCCCGCTCTTGGCCGATCCCGACAAGGAAATCGCCAACCAGTTCGGCGTGGTCAAAGAGAAGAACATGTACGGAAAGAAAGTGGGGCTTGTCCCGTCTGACGTGCCGCTGGCCAGACGCGGCAAGCCGCGTCTCTACGGGAATTAGCTATAGCCCAATGAACATGACCGCGCTAGGCCGCATCTCGTTGCTGAAAGCGGAATTCTACAACCGCGATCCGCGCCGAGTAGCCCGCGCGCTACTCGGAAAATTGCTGGTCCGCAAAACACCTCGCGGAATTCTCGCCGGACGCATCGTCGAAACCGAAGCCTATCTAGGCCAGGGCGACGCGGCCGCCCACTCCGCAGCCGGGAAGACGCTACGCAATGCGGTTCTCTTCGGACCTCCCGGTTACGCCTACGTGTACTTCATCTACGGCAATCACTACTGCCTGAATGTCTCCTGCCTGCCGGATGGAGTGCCAGGAGGCGTGCTGTTTCGCGCCATGGAGCCGGTCGCGGGCATCGAGCAGATGGCGGAGGCGCGAGGCATCGAGCTAGCGAAAGAACCCAGTCTCAGGACGATTTCGTCGCTCAAGAAAATCTGCTCCGGCCCAGGACGCATGTCCGAAGCGCTCGACGTTACGCGCGAGCGCGACAATGGGAAGAGCCTGGTAAGCACGCGCTCCGATCTGCGGATTGTCGATGATGGCTATCGCGTGCGACGCGTAATAGTCACACCGCGCATCGGCATCGTGAAGTCCGCCGAGGAGCCTTTGCGTTATTTCATCGCCGGAAATCCCTTCGTCTCCGGTCGAACCCCGCCTGCCTAGCAGAGAAAAAGTGGCAGGGGGTGCGCCCCTTCTCGCGCTTTTCGAGAAGGGGCCATCAACGAAGCCGCGCGCGTCTCCCTACTGCAATTTCTCATACTCCGCTTTCGCCTGCTTCAAAACCGGCAAATCCGGATCCGCATCCTTCCACGCCCCAAAAAAGTCTTGATACGCGGACTTGGCCCCCGCCGTGTTGCCCTGCAACGCCAGAGCGCGTCCCAGGCCCAGATGGGAGAGGTCGTAGGTGGCATTCGTCGGGTCGATGCCACGGTGGTCGAGAATCTTCTGGTATTCAGCCGCTGCCTTGGCGCCGTCTTTCAACCGCAGGTAAGCGTCGCCCCGAAGGTAGTTGATGGTATAGGTTGCGGCGCCCGGCCCGGTGCCGAATTCGTAAGGCACAGCCACTTCCAGGTGCGCCAGCGCCTGCGCCGGCTGATTATGCTGCAAGTCGGTGTAGGCTTGCGATAGAGGGACCCAGACCTTGTTGAGCAGCGTGTTGGTAGGGCGTTGCCGCACCAACTCTTCTGCTATTTTCTGGCTTCGCGCGCCGTCTCCCGTCTGGGCTAGCAGCACCATAACAATCCGTTGGGTGTTGCGGTCTTGCGAGGCGGCGAGAGCGTCCGACATTTTCTGGCGCGCCTCGGTCAGATTACCCAGTTGCATTTCCGCTAAGCCCTGAAACGCGAGAATGATGCCGCTGAGTTCCTTATATCCGGCGCGCTGCGCGGCGCTTTCGCTTTGAGCGTATCCGGCCCGCCCCGCTTGCAGCTTGCCCACCGCCAACTCGCTCTCGGCATCAAACCAAAGAATGAGAGACTCGAAGGCTCTTCCCGAGAACCATTGCACTTCGTGGCGTTTCGCAGCCTCGTCACCGCGAATAACTGCGAGATCGAACAGCGTGAAATGGATCGAATCGCCCAAATTCTGTGCCACACCCTGCTCCGCTACCGACCGGGCTTCGTCGAATCGATTGAGTCGCTCGTAGGCGTCGGCCACGTTCTGGTAGGCATAACTGTCTTTTGGATCAATGCGCATGGCCACGCTCGAACTGGCCAACGCCTTCTCCTGCTGCCCGACGAGCTGGTAGCGCAAACATAGGTTATCGAGAGGCGTGGTGTCGCGCGGGTAGGTTTGCACCCACTGCTCGTAGATCTCGATCGCCTTGTCGACATCGTCGGTGACAATGTCGTAGTAATGCGACGAAATGTAAAGTTTCTCTCGTTCGCTGGCCCTGTCCTTCAGGTCAAACGCCTTGCCGATAAAGCTGTCCGCCAATTGTCCCTGGGTGAGGTTGCTATAAGCCACGCCCAGAGTAGCGTTCGCCATGGCGAAGTTGGGATCAAGTTCGACCGCGCGCTTGAGATGAGGAATGGCCTTGGCGTCGTCAAGCCTCAGGTGCGCCGCCTCGCCGAGGCTGAAGGCCTGCAAGGCCTCGAGCGACGAGGTGGTCGCCTGTTCCAGCGGCGTATCGAACTTCTGCACCGAGCCGATCGATTCGCCCAATTTGCCGCGCAAGGTCGAAGCAGCCCGATCGAGCGACTTGAGCACCTGCTCCTTGCTCTCGGCCTCGGTCTCTTCACGCGCCAGGACGTCGCCGTTCTGCGCATTCACCGCGGAAACGGTAATGACGTAATGAGTGCCCAGGCTGCCGATCGAGCCGGTCAGCATAGCCTTGGCGCCTTCGCGCACGCAGATCTCGCGGGCGACGTCGTTCGTAATGCGTTCCTCGGGCGTGCGGCCCATGAATCGCAGCGCCTCGCGGACCCGCGATTCCGGCAATAGGTTCAGGTAAGGAGACTGCTCCAGTTGCACGGCCAGCGCCTGCTTCAAAGTTCCGTCGAACACGGAGTCGCCGGTCGTATTGACGAAGTCGGCAAGAACCACGGTGTCCTTTTCCGTGAGCGCGCCGGCACGGCGGGAGCGCAGGAATAAAGCGCCGCCGATCCCTGCAGCCACCAGCACGACGGCAACCACCACGGGAATCGTCCAGGACTTCGATTTCTTCGCAGCCGCCGGAGCGATGCCGCTCGCAGCCGCCACCGCGCCCGACGAACCGTGCTTTCCGCTGCCGTGCTGTCCCGTAGAGACGCGGCTTGCCGCGTCTCCCCCCGCGTCCGCCGGAGACGGGGCAAGCCCCGTCTCTACAGCCGCCGCTACCGACCCCGAACTGGCGGCGACCGCGCGCCCCGTGTCGGTGTCGCGTTTCAACCGTTGCAGGTCGGCGCGGATGTCGGCGGCGTGCTGGTAGCGCAGGTTGCGATCTTTTTCCAGCGCCTTGTTGATAATGTCTTCCAGCTTCGCAGGCAGGTCGGGATTCAGCCGCACCGGCGAAACCGGCGCCCGATCGAGGATCGCCTGAAAAATCAGCGCCGAAGTATCTCCGCGAAACGGCACCATCCCCGTACCCATCTCGTAGAGCACGGCACCAAATGAAAACAAGTCGGTGCGCGAATCCAGTTCTTTTCCCTTGGCCTGCTCCGGAGACATGTAGGCCACCGTCCCAATCGCGGAGCCGGCGCTGGTCAGGTGCTCTTCCGCGACCGTAGCCTCCACCGTCACGCCGGACGCCTGCGACGATCGCGACGCCGGCTGCGTGACCTTGGCCAGCCCGAAGTCCAGGACTTTCGCGTGTCCGCGCTTGGTCACAAAAATATTCGCCGGCTTAATGTCGCGATGCACGATCCCCTGCGCATGGGCCGCGTCCAATGCATCGGCAATCTCGATGCCGAGCGAAAGCAGCGCGTCCAACTCCATCGGACGATTGCCGATGACATGTTTCAGCGTCGCGCCGTCCAGGTACTCCATGACGATGAACGCCTTGCCGTCCTGCTCGCCGATGTCGTGAATGGTGCAGATATTCGGATGATTGAGCGCCGACGCAGCCCGCGCCTCGCGGCGGAATCGCTCCAGCGATTGCCGGTCCTGGGCCACTTCCTCCGGCAGGAATTTCAGCGCGACGAAGCGGTCAAGCCGAGTGTCTTCCGCCTTGTAAACCACACCCATGCCGCCGCCGCCAAGCTTTTCGACGATGCGGTAATGCGAGATAACCTCGCCCACCATACACTCACCCCACGCTCGGCTGAAATCTTACGGTCGGTTATAGGGGGTGTCAACAACCGGAGTGGCCCACGAAGGCTTTTGGCCTCAGATGTTTCCTTCGTGTACCTTGGTGGCCTTGGTGGTTAACGATTTTGCAAATTGCACCACTACACGTGGCTCGTTTCCCTTTTCAAACTGAGCCACCCTCCGACCAGGCGCTCCACCCACTCATCGCCGTTGCGGCCCGGGATTCATCACAAACAAGTGTGATCCCCGTCACAGACAACGAGTTTAGCCTCGTGCCAAAATATCCACTGTTTAGCTTGTGACAGGAGTGTCCCTCTCCCGTGACGCCGAGCTCCTGAAATTTCAAGGCCCGCTCGTTGAAAGCTAAGTCATTATTTATGAATATTTTAGCTGTAAGCCCTTTAAACTCAAGGATTTTGCGGGAAATTCTGCCTAAATTGCTGATTTCAAAGATCGAGATTTAAAAAAAAATTCACGAAGGTCATACGCTTCAACAAACGGTTCGGGGCAGCATGGCAGCTAAGTCATTATTCCAGAATACTTTACCTCTAAGTCCTTTAAACCCTGGGACCTGGCGTGAATTTTCCCCTAACCCCATGATTCCAATAGACCGGGGGAGGGGGGTACAGTGGCAAGTCTTTGCCAACCCCGGCAAGCGCGAATCTACCTGTGGGGAAGATGGGTTTGACCGACATCACTTAAACGCGGCTTCAGACGCTGAGGCGTCAGGGAGTCAGAACAAGGTTGTCAATCAAACGCGTGGAACCAACATAGCCTGCGAGAGCGACCAGAGTCTTTTGCGAAATACGTTCGACGGGGTCGAGCGTCTCTGGATCAACGATCTCGAGATAGTCGAGCACAACTTGCGGTTCGCGGGCAAAAACCTCTTTCGCGGCGGAGATCAACTTCGCGGCGCTTCTTTCCCCGGCGTTGAAGAGTTGTCGAGTTTCCTGTAATGCCCGCTGCAGCACCAGCGCCCGGACGCGTTCATCGCGATTCAGGTAAGCATTGCGCGAGCTCATGGCCAAGCCATCCGGCTCGCGCACGATCGGGCAGGCGACAATTTCGACCGGGAAGTTCAGGTCGCGCACCATGCGCCGGATCACGGCCAGCTGCGCCGCATCTTTCTGTCCGAAAAAGGCGGCCGCAGGCTCAATGATGTGGAAGAGTTTGGCGACGACCGTGGTCACACCGCGAAAATGGCCCGGACGCGAGCGTCCGTCAAGCTTCTCGCTCAGCCCTTCGACCAGTACCCAGGTGACCGCGCCGCCGGAATAAATTTCTTCGACCGATGGGGCGAAGAGAATATCGGCTCCTTCCGCTTCGAGCAGCCGCGAGTCGCGGTCAAACTGCCGCGGATATTTCGACAAGTCTTCCGCCGGACCGAATTGAGTGGGATTTACGAAGATGGAGACCGCAACCGCATCGCACTGAGCCTTTGCCGCGCGGACGAGCAACAGGTGGCCCTCATGCAGAGCGCCCATGGTAGGCACAAGCCCCAGGCGTCTGCCTCCCGCGCGCGCGTCGAGGCAGGCAGCACGAACGTCAACAATGGTGGCGCAAATCTTCATGTGGAGACGCGCCCGAGACGCGATTCGGCACTAAATACAGCGGTGGGACGAATCAGGCTCTCACGGCGCCTCGCGGAATTGAACGTCCAACTCCTTGAGCGTGCCCATAAGCAGGGCGCGGTTCTTGCGCAGATCTGCCTTTGTCTGTTCGGTCGGATCTTTGGGGACAGCTTGCGCGACCAGCACCACGCGTCCATAAGGCCAGGCGCTCGATGGCAGAGAAACCAATTCGGCCGGAATCTCTTCCGGCTTCAGAATGTGGATTTCGCGATTGGAAAGATCGACGAACCCGATACCGTCGTCGCGGACCACGAAATAAGGATTCTTCCAGGCGGTCATATTGCTCAAGCGCGGATACTTCGTCGGATCCGGCGCGGGGATGGACTCCAGACCGGTAGGCTGGGCGCTCTGCATGGGCTCCGGCTGCGGAGGTTTGGAGCAGCCTAGAGTCCCCAGCAAAATGAAGGCGATGACAATTCGGGCGCCGTCTCGCACAGAATTTCTTACAACATTCCGCACAACATCTTCTCCGCTACCCATTATCGCCGCATCGACTCCTTGCGGTGGAGTACCGTTTCGAGTGCGGCCTGTGTTTCTTTCGGCAAGTGATAGGACTCGGCGTCGTTCGGAAACCGGTGCGAAACCACGTCGGCTTTAAAGGCCAGCACGGATTGCGTAATCAGCGCGCTCGCGTCTCCATAGCGGCGAACGAATTTTGCCGGATGTCCAAACGTCAGGTTCACCAGGTCGTGGAAGACAAGCACCTGGCCATCGCAATCGGGACCGGCGCCGATGCCGATGGTGGGCGTTTCGACCTCGGCGGTGATCATGGCGGCCACTTCGCGCGGAATCCCTTCCAGATAAATGCAGGCCACGCCCGCGCGGTCAAGCGCGACCGCATCGCGCATGAGCTGTTCGACGGCGCTCAGCGTTTTTCCCTGAACTTTGTAGCCGCCCATCACATTCACCGATTGTGGCGTGAGGCCGATGTGCCCGGCCACGGGAATCTCAGCGTCGACCACGCGCCGAATCACATCCGCGCGCTTCTCGCCGCCCTCCATCTTGACCGCCTCGGCTCCGCCTTCCTTCACGAAGCGTGCGGCATTATGGATGGCTTCGTTCGGATCCGCCTGATAAGACCCATATGGCATGTCGGCGATCAGCAACGCGTCTTTGACGCCGCGGCGCACAGCCTTGACGTGATGCAGCATTTCGTCGACCGTGACCGAAAGGGTGTTCTCGTAGCCAAGCATCGTCATCGCCAGCGAGTCGCCGACCAGCGCAATGTCGATGCCAGCCTCGTCGACCAGACGTGCAGTGGCGTAGTCGTAGCTCGTCAAGCACGTGATCGGTTCGTGGAGAAGCTTCTTTTCGCGGAGAGTAGCGATAGTGATCTTGTGGCGAGGTTCGCCGATGGGCGTGAGACTCACAGTGTCCTCCAGTGCCCCTCCGGAAACTCGGCGGATAGAGCCTGTATGCGTCGTCCTGAGAAGTTGGATGACGCGAGTTGGATTATAGCTGCAAAAGCTGGGTTCGTCGATAGTCGTTGGTCGTTGAACCCAGAGATGTTCGGACTCTTCCCCGCCTTCATGAATTGTCATATTATGACGGTATGGCCATGAGTTCCCTGAACATTTCTCTGCCCGAAGCTCTCAAAGACTACATTGAGGGCCAAGTCAACTCCGGTGACTGGAGTACGCCCAGCGAGTACATCCGTGAACTGATCCGTCAGGACAAAGAGCGGCGTCTACGGAATCTCGAGCAGGAACTTCTTGCCGGGGTAAAAAGCGACAGAATAGAGATTCCGGTGGCTGAGATCCGCAAGAAAGGGCTAGTCGCGGCCCTGCGCGAGAGAGCACGGCGAAAGTGAGTGTCGCTCACGCGCGCCTTAGCGAAGCCGCCGCAGCCGACATCAATGAGCAAGCCGACTGGTACGAAGAAAAATCAGATCAGATGTTAGCCGAGCGGTGGAGTAAAGCAGTAACGTCGGCCGTGCTGCGAATCTTGAAGAATCCGCAGTCGGGCGCGCCGTGCCGATTCAGTTCTACGAAACTCCACAGCATTCGGCGCGTTCCGATTTCAGGGTTTCCCAAACACCTGATCTTCTACAGCGTCGAGGACAACGATGTCCTGGTCGTCCGGGTTCTCCATGGCGCGAGAGATTTGGAAAACCTTTTTTAATTCCAACGAGTGCGCAAGGAACTGAGAAAATAAGAACTTCCCTCACGCGCTGGCTGCTTCCGTGCTCCCCAGCGGCAGGAAATATTGCGTGCCCTTGATTGGGGCTGAGACTTTCTTCAACAGTTCCTGCAGATCTTCGTTGCGGTCGACAAAATCGATCTCGGAGGTGTTCACGATCAGAAGATCGGACTGTGTGTAGTGAAAGAAAAAGTGTTCGTACGCTTTTACGACTTCCATCAGGTAATCCTCGCTGATGGCCTTTTCGCTGACCGCATTCTTTTTCTTCAGCCGTTTCTTCAATACTTCCGGAGTGGCCTGCAGATAGATGACCAGGTCCGGCGTGGGAAGCTGTTCGCGGAAATAATTGAAGTAGCGATTGTAAGTATCGAGTTCATGGTCGTTGAGGTTGAGACAGGCAAAAAGCTTGTCTTTTTCAAAAATGTAATCGGCGACGACCGTCTTATTCGAGCGCGCTCCCAGATCGAGCGCGTGCAACTGCTCGAAGCGGCGGATAAGGAATGCCAGTTGGGTCTGGAAGGCGGCTCCGCGCTCGCCTTCATAGAATGCTTTCAGAAATGGATTGTCTTCCGGTTCGACGACCCGCTGCGCCGCCAGACGCTCTCCGAGAACTCGCGCCAGTGTGCTCTTCCCAACGCGTATGGGACCTTCGACGGCGATGTAACGGGGAAGCTCGAAAAGATTTGCCATGGGTTATAGACTGTCGATTGTCGTCCGGAACTGGGAAGCAGAATATATTGCTTCGCCTCCGGACGCAATTGTGGATTGTGGAAAGGTGAGAGGTCAGAGGTGAGAGGTCGGAGGTAAAAGGCCAAAACCATGACGCGTTTGGTTTTTACCCCTGCAATCTAACCTCTAATCTGTGACCTCTCTCCTGCATTTACAATTCGATCATGCTCCCCGCCTTAATCGGGCTGACGGCCGCTGCCGCCGCGTCGGTCGCGGGATACCAATCCAAGGCGTCAACCGCGCAGTGGTACGGACGGACTTTCGCTGCCGGAGTGCGCGGCAGCAGGCAAATCGCCCTGACTTATGATGACGGGCCCAACGATCCGCACACGCTGAAATTGCTCGAAGTGCTGGCCAAGCACAGCGTGCGGGCGACATTCTTCATGATCGGCCGTTACGTGCAGCAACGCCCCGATATCGCGCGCGTTGTAGCGCAGGCAGGACACGTCATCGGCAATCACACCTTCACGCATCCGCGGCTGATCTTCACATCTGCGGCGCGGACACGCACGCAATTGCGTGACTGCGATCAGGCTCTAACCGATGCCGTCGGCGAGCATTCGAATCTGTTTCGTCCGCCGTTTGGAGGAAGACGTCCGGCAACTCTGCGAGTTGCGCGTGAACTCGGACTGCAGACGGTAATGTGGAATGCAAGTGGCCGCGATTGGAATGCTGCGCCCGCCGCCGTGATCGAGAAGAAAATCGCGCGCCAGATGCGTGGAGGAGACGTGATCCTGCTGCACGATGGCGGACATCGCGCTATGGGCGCAGATCGCTCGCGGACGGTCATTGCGACGGAGAATCTGATCCGGCGATACAAGGATGAGGGGTATGAGTTTGTGACGGTGAAGGAGATGCTTGGCCTCGGGCATCAGCCTTCGATGACGGGGTAAAGTAGGTGCCCAGTTTCACGACAGCAACTGACGAAACCTTTACCACAGAGGGCACGAAGTATCACGAAGGTTTCTAGCCCAAGGTGTTCCTTGGTGCACCTTCGTGGCCTTGGTGGTCGCTGATTTCGCAAACTGCACCACTACCCGATCCCGCTACGCCGCCATTGCGAACGCCTGCTTCGCGGCGGCGATCGTTCGGTCGACATCGAGCTCAGTATGCGCTGCTCCCATGAATGCTGCTTCGAACTGCGACGGTGGCAGATAGATTCCGTTTTCGATCATCGCTCGGAAGAAACGACCGAAGGCTTCGGTGTCGCACTTGGCAGCGGAAGTCCAGTCGGTGACTGGGCCAGCTGTGAAGAACCACGTAAACATCGAGCCAACGCGGTTGTGGCACATCGTCACGCCCGCATCTTTGGCTGCGGCTGCGACTCCAGCGGCCACTTCTCCGGCAAGCTTGTCGAGCTTCGAGTAAACGTCTTTATGTTCGCGCAAGTAACTCACCGTGGCATAACCGGCAGCCATCGCCAGTGGATTGCCGGAAAGTGTTCCGGCCTGATACACCGGTCCGAGCGGAGCGACCATATCCATGACTTCGTTCGGTCCGCCGTATGCTCCGACGGGCAAACCTCCGCCGATGATTTTGCCCATGGTCGTTAGATCGGGCTCAATGGCGTAGAGTTCCTGCGCCCCACCGAAAGCGAGGCGGAACCCGGTCATGACCTCGTCAAAAATCAGCAGCGCTTTATCGCGCGAGGTAATCTCGCGCAGAGCTTCGAGGTATCCGCGAGCGGGAGGGACGCATCCCATGTTGCCCACGACCGGCTCCACTATGATGCAGGCAATCTGGTGCTTGAATTTATCGAAAACCTGCTCGACCGCACCAATGTCGTTGAACGGAAGCGCGAACGTGAACTGCGTGACTTCTTCCGGAACGCCCGCCGAGCCCGGAATGCCGAGCGTGGCCACGCCGGATCCCGCTTTCACGAGCAACGCATCGGCGTGCCCGTGATAGCAGCCCTCAAACTTCACAATATATTTGCGCTTTGTGTACGCGCGCGCCAGGCGGATCGCCGACATAGTCGCTTCCGTGCCCGAACTTACGAAGCGAATTTTCTGCATGTGCGGAAAAGCGGAAATCACCAGCTCGGCCAGATCGGCTTCGGCGGGAGTCGACGCCCCAAAGCTTGTGCCACTGCGAGCCGCCGCAATCACGGCCTCGATGACTGCGGGCGCGGCGTGCCCGAGGATGAGCGGTCCCCAGGAGCCGACGTAATCCACGTACTCGTTGCCGTCGGCATCCCAAATGCGTGAGCCCTGGCCGCGGACGATATACAGCGGGTCACCGCCCACGCTGCGGAAAGCACGCACCGGCGAGTTCACGCCTCCGGGAATCAGCTGCTCAGCGCGTTTCTGCAGTCTGCGGGATTGCTCGGTCTTGCGAGCCATTATTCCTCACGGCAAGGCTAGGTTAGTCAGGGGTCAAATACTCCGATCAATATAACAGCGGCGCGGCCGATGGTTGCGGCGTAAACCGAGCGCACCAACCTGTGAATCCAGTGCCTCGCAAGGCTGAATCGAATTCATCGGACTTTCACAAAACCGCAATACTCCTGCAACCTCTCGCCGCTATCTTAGTGCCAGTTGCCCTTCTAACCGGGAGGGTTTATCAGGACGGCCTTGGGGGCTCCGGGCTGTCCTTTTTCATTTTTTCTTTATTTTTCCTGCTCTGAGATTTTCCTGGCTTGCGCCTTGAAACGGCGCTTCGGGGGCGGACGAATGCGTCCGCCCCTACGCGAATCTAGAACGTAAATCTGGCGGAGAACTGTAGGACTCTGGGAAGGCCGTTGGGGCTGATCTCCTGGAACGTCCCGAAGTTGCCCGGGCCGGTATTAGGTACCAGATAACACTGCTGATTCGCGTCGATGCCATCACCGCAAGTCTGGCCGATGGGGTTGTATTGAATCTGGTTGATTCCGTTTCCGTTCTGGACAAAGTAGTTGGCGTGGTTGAAGAGATTGAAGGCCTGCGCCTGAAATTGAAGTTGCTTGCCTTCGCGGATTTCGAAATTGCGCGCCAGGCCAACGTCGATTCTCTCCAGCCACGGGCCGTACAAGGAATTCAGGCCGATGCCGGGCGTGGGACCTGCGCCATTGATGCCGCCGGCGGTAGCTGCGGTGTCCTGGTTGAAGGCGGTGTCGTTGAGATTGTCATCGGCGCCGCTGCAACTGTATTGGGTGAATGGCGTGTTTGCCGGCATGGCGGTGGAAGTGGTGCACGCGGTGCCTAACAAACCGGCGTAGGGGCGGCCGGAAGAAAACTCCATGACGGTGCTGAGGGTCCAGCCGGAAAGAAACTTGCGTCCGGCGTCGGACGTGGTTAATTGCTCGAGGCGGGGCCGATAGACCGCGGCAAGGGTAAGACGGTGACGCTCATCTAACAGCGAAGGAGCATGGGTATTGCTCAAGTCGAATTGATTGTTGAAATCCATGCCATCCAGCTGGATGCTCTTGGCGTAGGTGTAGCCAAATTGCAGCGAAAAGCCTTGTGACATGCGGTGCTGCACTTGCACGAACAACGAGTTGTAGTAATTTTGCGCGGGGCTGATGAGCTCCTGGATCTGGCCGAGTTGCGAATTGATCAGGCCGTCCGGGAGCAGACCGCTGTCCATGGTCGGCAGGTTGTAAGTCGGGCCGGTGCAGGAGGCTGGCGCAACCGCGCCGGGAGGACAGACGGTGTAACTGGTTGTGCCTTGCAGTGGCTCGAGGTTCGCGTCGTAGGCGGTGCCGGAAATAATGTGTACGCCGTGGTTCCACATGGTGCCGACGGTTAGAGTGGTGTTCTCGAAAATCTCGCGCTCAATCTGCAAGCTGGCTTGCTCGATATACGGCACGCGGAACTGCGGAGAAACCAGGGAGATATCCGGGGAAGCGCCGAACAGCGGGTTATTCGCAGCGAGGATATTGGGGAACGTGGGCGTTTGTTGGCTCGGGGCCCCTGCGCTGTAACTGGAACTCGCCTCCTCCTGTTGCGAAGCCAGGCCGTTCGAGATGACCGCGTTGCGGTAGTTCAGGCCGTTCATGTTGGTGTAGAACAGGCCGAAGCCTCCGCGCACGACCGTCTTCGGCCGGGGCTGCCAGGCGAATCCGAAGCGCGGGGCGAGCCGGCGAAACTGATTGGGATACTGACCGGTGAGCGGGAAAGCGGGATTTTCCGCCGGCTGCGGGTAGACCTGGAAGTCCTCGCGCAAGCCCATTTCCAGAGTCAATTTAGGCAGCGCCTGAAAAGTGTCCTGCACGTAGAAGCCGTAGTAAGGCACGGCAAAAGAAAAAGTCGGGTTTCCCGCTGCCTGACTGAAATTGAGATACTCTCCGAGCGCAAACGATTCCAGATTGGCAAATTCATAGAGGCCGAGCGGCGAGCCGAAGTCGATCGCCTCGTTCGGATCCGCGCCGCCATCATCGGTGTCGGCATCCCAGGTGCGGTTGAAATCGAAACCAAATTGCAAGGTGTGCTTGCCGATCACGTAATCGACGCGATCGAAAAAAGAGTACTGTCTTTCGAAAACTCTTCCGATCGAGAACGGAGCGTTGCCCAGAATGAAAGCGGCGGGGCTATCCAGAACCACCGTCGGCGTGTTCGGAGCCAAGCCGGTCGGGGTGGCGATTTCGTTATCCGTCGACGTGCCGGCGTGAAATTCGTTGAGCAGGCTGGGGGAGAAAGTGTGCGTCCATCCCAAGGAGGCTTGGAAGGTATGGACATACGCGTTGGCCAGGGTTTGCGTTCCGTAATTGCCGACCGTCGGGTCAAGGATGACGCCTCCGGGGGAATTGAATCGGTTGAGATTGAGGGTGAGAAACAGGCTGTCGCGGTTGTTGGCCTGATAATCCAGCCGGGGCGTGATCACCCAATCGTTGCCCTTTCTGGATTTGATTCCGAGATTGGAGCTCAGCGCATTGAGGGTATTCGACACTTGCTGCAGGTACAAAGGAAACAACGGATCGGAGGGACCAGCCGCGACGTCGGCGTCGGTGTCGATATTCGGGACGGGCAAAGGACCGTTCGGCGCAGGGAGGGTGGTTCCGGCCGGAACACCGAAAAGAGTCAAGAGCGTAGGGAGGTTCGCCGGCGTCGGCGCCAAAGCCGAGTTGATAACGGGAATCGGATTATTGCGCAGTTGCTGTTCGTAATCGGCAAAGAACCATAGATGGTTGCGCAGGATGGGGCCGCCGACAGCGGCGCCGAATTGCTGCTGGTCATCTTCTGGTTTCGGATTGCCGGCGGCTTTGTCGAGGGCATCGTTGGCCTCAAATGCGGAGTTGCGGTTGTAGTAGAACGCGCTGCCATGGAAGGCGTTACCCCCGGAGCGGGTGATGGCGTTCACGAAGCCGGCTCCGCCGCCGTAGATTGCAGTGTAGGGACTCACCGCGACCTGAAACTCCTGGATCGAATCCTCGCCAAATAAATAGGGGATGCGATTACGGCCGACAATATCGGAGAAATAATTGTTGGTGGCATTGGAGCCATCGACGCTGAAGTAAGTGGAACCGTTGCCGTTGGCGTAACCGGAATCCTCGCCACCCTGTTGTCCGGCAATGCTGACCAGGCCGGTGTCGCCGTCGTAGCTGGTATTGGGCGTGAGCATCATGAAGTTGGTATATTTGCGACCGTTGAGCGGCAAGTCTTCGATAAGAGAACGGTCGATGACGGTGCTGGCGGAGGAACCCTCGGGGCGCAGGAGCGGAGTTGTGCCGGTTACTTTCACCGTGTCGGCGGCGGCTCCGACCTGCAGCTTGATGTCCTGCGACGTGGTGTTGCCTACCAGCACTCGCACCAGGGCCTGGACATCGCGGAAACCTTTCACACTTGCGGTAATGGAATAGGAACCGGGCATGACCACCGGAAAGCGGTAAAGTCCGGTGTGGTTGGTCTTGGCGGATTGTTCCACGCCGGTGGCGAGGCTGCGTACTATGACGGACGCTCCGGGGACGATGGCTCCGCTCGGGTCGGTGACGCGGCCGCTGAGCGAGCCCGTCAGAACCACATTCTGGGCAGGCAGCATTGCGCAGCTTGCCAGCAAAAGGAAAACGCTACGTAGCAGGTGACCCAGTGGGAGTATTTTCCCGCCCCATCGAACAACGGATCCTTTTCTCATCTTCGTTCTCATCCTGGCCCCGAAGTGAAATGAGTGCACTACTAAGACTTGGCGATCAACTCATCTAATTAAAGATGCAAAGTCCAGCGGGAATCGTGGACAGATTTTCGCATAACTGCAACGGTGGAGTAACTGAAAGCGTCGTTCGGGAGTAGCGCGACTTACTATCGCATCTAGTTTTCCGTAGGGCGACGAAGCAATGCGCGGCATCAGGTCGAACGTTGCACTCCCGCTTCCTGTTTCTGGGTCGTGCGCAGAGCCCAGGCCATACGCGGAGTATTGTGGGCGATTCCGAAACGGCCGAGAGCATCGAGCAGGATGATGCCACCATGACCGTTGAGGCGCTGCTTGAGATAGTTCATCGCTTCCTGCGCCACCCATTCGGGCAAGCTGCCGGATTCGACGCGATCCGCCGCCCACTTCGCTAGCACCAGCTTCATGATGGGTTCGCCCCATCCGGTGGTGGAAGCGGCGGCGCTGAGATTGTCGGCATAGCAGCCGCAGCCGATGAGTGAAGAGTCGCCAAGGCGGCCGGGAGCTTTGTTGAGGGTGCCGCCGGTGGAGGTCGAGGCCGCGATGTTGCCGTCGCGATCGAGCGCGACCGCTCCGACGGTGTCGTGGGAAAGCAGGTCTTTCGATATTGAATCCGGAATGGCGGGTGCGAAAAGATCGTTGCCGCCGGTCGAACTGCCGGTCGAGGCCTGCGCCTGGTAGGCGCGCAAGCGGTCCACCTCGCGGGGGATGACAAGATCTTCGTTGCGGCAGAGAGCGATGCCGTGTTCGGCGGCAAAACGCTCGGCGCCTTCGGCCACGAAGTATACGTGCGGGCTGTCGCTCAGAATTTTACGGGCCGCGCGAACCGGGTTGCGCAAACGCTCGACGCAACCGACACCGCCGCCGCGCAGGGTCGCGCCGTCCATGATGAAGGCGTCGAGCTGCACCTTGCCGTCGCGATTCAGGAAACTGCCGCGGCCGGCGTCGAAAGTTTCATCGTCTTCGAGAACGACGACGGCTTCCTCGACGGCATCGAGAGCGGAGCCGCCGCGCTCCAGGACACTCCATCCGGCGGCGGAGGCGTTGCGCACGCCGTTCAGGTGGGCTTCGACCATGTCGTCGGGGATGGCCCAGGCTCCGCCGTGTACGACCAGAACGGGATTGGTTGGCACTTCTGTCGGCAATATCAGTCCTTGCAGGGAGTTGCGGGAGATAGTTTAGCAGGCTGGGGGTTAGCAGGCTGGGGCGAAACGCAATTCGCAGATATGAGATTCGTATCAGGGCATCGCTTTAGCGATGCCGCCGGAGCCAAATGAAGAAGCGCCTTTAGGCGCTGAGGTTGAATGTCGATTCCGATTCGCAATGCCGATCCATCACACGTCGTCGCCAATCAGCGCACGTTCTTTGTGACTTCCTCCACTTCGGAGAAACGCGCACTTCTGCAATCCGAGCGCGCCGCGGGACTCCTGATCGATGTGCTCTATCACTATCGCAAATTGCGGAAATATTTTCTCCATGAATTTGTGATCATGCCCGACCATTTCCATTTGTTGGTCACGGTCGGCGACGAGATGACCATTGAGAAAACAGTCCAGCTGATCAAGGGTGGCTTTGCGTTTCGGGCAGGACGAGAACTCGGGTTCCGCGCTCCAGTTTGGCAGAAAGGTTTTTCGGAAATTCGCGTGAATGAGTGCGAGGCTTTCTCGGGGATGCGGGCATATATTCATGCGAATCCGATGAAGCGCTTCCTCGCGACGGCCGGAGCGGACTACCCATATGCGTCAGCACATTCAGGATTCGAGATAGACCCACCGCCGCTGCGCCTAAAGGCGCGTCCAGAGAGTGCTGCTCTCGGCATCGCTAAAGCGATGCCCTGATACGAATCTCACGTCTTCTGAACGTTCATTCGCTCCATTGCCTTGAGATTGCGTTCAGGCGGCGCGGGCGGGAGCGTCCATCTCGGTCGTCCGTTGCCACGTGTAGTAGATGCGGTGGATTACGGTGATCGTCGAAAGCACGGCAATTACCCAGAGGACCGGAGCCATGACGTTGAACAAAGCGCCGATGATGAGCAGCACCAGGCGCTCGGGGCGTTCCATGAAGCCGACGCGGCACGTGCCAATGAGCGACTCGGCGCGGGCGCGGGCATAACTCACCATGATGGCGCTGATCATGGCCAGGGCGGCGAGCACGACATAAAAGAACCGGTTGCCGCGGGCGTAGAAAACCAATAAGCCGAAGAATAGGGAGGCATCGCTGTAGCGGTCGACGATGGAATCGAAAAATCCCCCGAAGCGGGTGACCCGGTTGGAGGCGCGGGCTACGCGGCCATCGACCAGGTCGAAGAATCCCGATCCGATGATGACGAGTCCGGCGTAGAAAAACATGCGGCGCTGGTTATCGCCATTGGAGTATCCAAACAAAAAAGCGGCGTAGGTGTTGACCACCAGGCCCATGAGAGTGAGGACATTGGGATTGATGCGGGAGAGCGCGAGCAGGCGCACGATGGCGTCGAGCAGAACGCCGCAAGCGCGACCGACGCCGCTAGTCCAGGTCATAAGGTCCGCTAACGGTAATCCCAGATTTAACGTTCATTTGGATTTCGCTTCCGACGCCAGCTTGGCCTCGGCGAGGTCGTGCATGGTGGAGAGCTTCAGGACTTCCATTTCGCGGTTGCCGCCCGGAGTCACGACCATGGCGGTCTCGCCAACTTTCTTATTGAGCAGGGCGCGGCCAATGGGCGAGGTAGTCGATATCTTGCCCGCGGCTACGTCGGACTCTTCGCTGGTAACCAGCTTGTATTCCATTTCTTCATTCTTGGTGCCGTCGAAGATGGTGACGGTCGAGCCCAGGCCCACTCGATCCCGGGGAATGTTGTTGGTGTTGATCATCGCCAGGTCGGAGAGACGCTGACCGAGTTGCCGGACGCGAGCCTTCAGGTACTCTTGGCGCTGCTTGGCGGTGTGGTACTCGGCGTTTTCGCTGAGGTCGCCGAGGGCGACGGCCTTCTTGAGTTCTCTAGGGATATCGAAGGCCAGTTCGTGCTCGAGGGTGTTCAGCTCTTCCTGGAGCTTCTTCTTGATCTCTTCCGTCATCGCTTCGGGCATTATAAACCTTGGCGGCGGGGGTTGGGGGCTCAGTTGGGCAGGGGGGCGGGTGCAAGCTACTAAGGTGAAATGACTTAGATTTGGGCTGGGGGCGGACGGGCGAAGGCGCCCGTCCCCACACAGGCCTCTACCGGTTCTTGATTGCCTTACACGCGGTACTCCGCTAGACTTGGTGGAGTTCTCCAATACCCTCGGGCGAGGGCCCCCTCCATGAATGGCGATATTGTTTTCCACATCGGCGATAAGGTCGTATACCCCAACCACGGCGTCGGAATTATTGAACAAATCAGCAGCCGAAACATGGGCGCGACTGTGGAAAAGTTCTACCTGTTGAAAATCGCAGCCAGCAGTTTGAAGGTGATGGTGCCGTTCGCCAACGTGGGCAGCGTGGGGATGCGCCGGGTAGTGCGAAACGGCGAGGTCGAGAAGATCGTGGATTACCTCTCGTCCGGTGAATGCATCAACGCGGCGGACTGGAAAGACCGTTTCAAAGAAAACTCCGACCGGATGCGGACGGGGTCGCTCTCGGACGTCGCCGCCGTGCTGAAAAGTCTCCTGATTCTCGGCCAGGCCAAGTCGCTATCCTTCCGCGAAAAGAAGATGCTGGAGCGCGCCCGGTATCTGCTGGTCAGCGAAATCGCCATCTCGCGCAACTGCGATGAAAGCCTGATCGAACAAGCGCTGACCAAGGCGTTGATCAAGTGCAATCTGCGCTTCCCGGAAATTGCCGAACTAGCCTCCTGACCCGGTTGGCTGGCGCCCTGTGAAGTTCTGCCGGTTGGGGCGATTTTTCCGGGTGATGCTGCCGGCGGTCTGATACCAGGCGACCACCCAGGGAACGATCAGGGAAAATATGAGGCGGGCGCCCATCGTCCGCAGGGGAAGTCTTCGGACATCGGTCCAATCCAGGCGGAAGGCAAAATAGATTTCGAGCGCAAGCACGCACAGCAGCGGAATGACGGAGTCGGCGAGAGCCAGAACGGCCAGAAGTTCGGCGAGGCAGCGAGCCACGTTTCGCCACAGGCGGCCCGAGCGTCCCCCTAACACGCCATCGGTTACGGAATAACCTACCATTTGCCGAAGGGCCGAGCGGAAGGTGTGGCGCGGCTGGTACGCGGCCTTGGCGCGCTCCGGGAAGGCCGGAGTCACTAGCTCGCGCACTTTGGAGTCGAATACGGTGTCTTCTCCGAGGAAGACAGTCTCGGGAAATCCGCCTACGCGTTGCCAGAGCTCTTTGCGGAAGGCCATGGAGCGAGCGGTGCAGGACTTGGTGGCGGCTTCGGGATTTAATTTGACCCCGAAGAAAGGCGCGGAGGCGATATCCCACACGGTGGGCTTGGTCGAGCCGAGGGTCGCTGGACTCATACCTGCTGGAATAATACCTTTTAAATCAATGTACGATCCGCCCACGGAATACTGCGAGTCGCCACGAAAAATGGGAGCCGTCAAGTTGGCGAGCCAGTGGGGATGGTAGGTGCATCCGGCATCGGCGCAGGCGATGATATCGGACGAGGCTGCGGCGATCCCGACGTTGCGGCCGCGCGCGATCGGTCCCGGAGAACGTTGCAGGCTGCAGCTTTCATCGCGGATGGGAACGAGCGCCGGATATTTTGACCGCGCGGATTCGAGCCGCTCCCAGGTTCCGTCGGTCGACCCGCCGTCGACGACGATCACCTCGGCCGGAGCGAGAGTCTGCCGCATCAGGCTCTCGACCAGAGCGTCGATGTCATCAGCCTCGTTGAGTACGGTGGCGGCTACGCTTACGGCTGGCATGGTGAGTGGAACCAGTGTAAACGCGAAGGGCAGTTCTCAGGTCCGCATCCTGGCGTCCTTAAACTGAGGGCTGAGAGCTGACAGCCGACAGCTATTAATTCCCTTGGCACTCCACGTCCGTGCCGTTGACGCCGACTAGGTTTTTTTTGTAATCTGCGCTTACACCGGAAAGGAGGTGGTCGGATGACAAGTTCTGATAGTCACAGTAGAAGCACCAGACCAGGTGAGGTGGCTGAGTCTTAGGGCGGTTGCTCTAAGCGGAGTTCTCGAGGAACCTTTGGTCGGGGGAATCGGGAACAATCTCTCGCAAACAATCCGTGAATACGGGCTGATCCGCCGGACACACGCTGTGCCCGGCACCGGAACGAGCGAGGGGCCACGAGAGTGACCACCTCAGTCAATCCCAAACAGTCCACCGGGCAGCCCGCAGGCTGAAAGGCTTGCGGGCTGTTCTCTTTCGTGTTCTCATTTCCCGGTTCTCAGTTGCTCGGCAGATGCAAAACCGGCCTTGCCATCACTGAGGACTGAGAACCTGTAACCATGAACTCCATGGACGACAAGCACTACCGAGCCCGAATTACCAAGCGCACCGATCTTGCGCCGGATCTCTGGGTGATCCGAGTTGACCCCGGACCGGAATTCAAATTCGCGCCCGGCCAATACGCGACGCTGGGCGCGGAACGCGAAGGTCGCAGAGTGGAGCGTGCCTACTCGATCGTCTCATCTCCTTATGAGCCGGAACTGGAATTCTTTTTTGAACTGGTGCCGGAGGGCCAGTTAACGCCGCTCCTGTATAAGCTCCAGCCGGGCGATGACGTTTTGATGCGCAAGGTCGCGAAGGGCCGCTTCACCATTGAAACCTCGCGGTTGCAGCATACGAACCATCTGCTGGTGAGCACCGTAACCGGCATTGCTCCTTATGTCAGTTATGTGCGAACCCTGTTAAAGGACTGGAAAGAGGGCAAGTTTGCGGGCAACCAGAAATTGTTTCTGCTGAACGGCGCCAGCCGACCGTGGGAATTCGGTTATCGCGAGGAAATGGAAGCGGTCGCGAAACAAGTGCCATGGTTCCGCTGTATTTTCACGGCGAGCCGTCCCTGGGAGGACGAAACCTGGAAGGGTGAAATCGGCCGTGTCGACGAATTGATCCGTAAATACGCCGATCAGTGGGGATGCACTGCCGAGAATAGCATCGGATATTTATGTGGACATCCGGACATGATCGAGCACGGTAAAGGCATTCTGAAGCGGGTTGGATTCAAGAAAGAGAACTTAAAAGAAGAAGTGTATTGGATACCGGGTAAGACGGTTGGGGAGTAAGGGGGTCTCAGATAAGACAATGCGCGGGAGCTGTCCTCTGAGTTAGAATGCAGTCTCACACGGGCCGCAAGTCGCAGGAGCGACTCCGCAGTGCGCCATATAAGGACCGTTGCCCAGTTACTTCTAATGCTTCTAGTTACACCCCTTCTCGCCGCAGCCCAGGCGAAGGACATGAGTAACGAGGAGCGCAACCAGGTTGAGATTATGCTGTCGCAGGTTGCCCGCGATGTGCCCAAGCACTATTACGATCCCAAGCTTCACGGGGTTGATTGGCAAGCCAAAGTCAGCCAGGCTCGCGAACAGATCAAGCAGGAGAAGTCGCTCAACTTGGCCATGGCTCACGTGGCCGCAGCACTCGATAGCCTGAACGACTCTCACACCTATCTCATTCCGCCTAGCCGCCCCTATACGCTTGACCACGGCTGGACCATTCAGATGATCGGTGATAAGTGCTACGTCACTCGAGTACGGCCGAATGGCGACGCTGACACCCATGGCGTCAAACCCGGAGACCAGTTAGTCGCCATCAACGGCTACCGCATTGGCGGCGAGAATTTGAGAAAGATCGAATACGCGTTCAATATCCTGCGCCCGCTGCCTGAACTCACCGTGACCCTGCGTGACCCTCAGGGCGCGATGCGTAAGGCCGTGCTTGAGGCCACCTTCCGCCAGCGCGCCCATGCCCAGGATCTGGACGCCAACACCATGATGAAGATGTGGCTTGACGAGGAGGACTGGATCCGCGAACAGCGTATCCGTACCGTCTCCTATGGCGACGATCTTTTGATCGCCAAGCTGCCTTCGTTTATGTTCGGTCAAGAGGATGTCGATAAGCTGATCTCCGTGGCCCGCAAACACAAGGCGTTGATACTCGACCTTCGTCAGAATCCTGGCGGCGCCGTGGAAATGTTGAACGCGATGGTCAGCAGCCTCTTCGACCACAATGTCAAAATCTGTGATCGCGTCGCTCGAGACTCCACCAAGGCCACACTTGCCAAGTCAAACCATCATAGCTTTGAGGGCAAGCTTTTCGTGTTGATTGACAGCAAGTCGGCGTCAGCAGCGGAATTGCTGGCACGCGTCGTTCAACTGGAGAAGCGCGGTATCGTCATCGGCGATCGCAGCTCGGGAATGGTCATGGAAGCCAGGATGTACTCGTACCAAGCCGGCATTGACATGTTGGTGTTCTACGGCGCAGCTATCACCGATGCCAACCTGATCATGACCGATGGCCAGAGCCTGGAACATGTTGGCGTTGCTCCCGACGAAGTTGCCGTCGCCTCGGCCGCCGATCTGGCCAGTGGGCGCGACCCCGTCCTGGCTCACGCGGCGGAGATGGCGGGCTTAAAGATCACCCCAGAAGATGCCGGAAAACTCTTTCCTTACGAATGGCCAAAGGACTGACTAGCAGCGTGTCATTCCTTCTCTGCCGGCGCGAAGAAAACCAAAACTTCCAACTCTTCCTCAATGTTATAGAAGCGATGCTCCAGTTCAGCCTCGACGAAAATGACTGAACCGGCGCGCACCTCGGCGTGTTCGGAGCCGATTTTCATGCGCCCGCGTCCACGGACGACGTAGTACATCTCGTCCTCGCGGTGCGGTTTTTGAGGGTCGGCAGCGCCTTTCGGCAGAACGTACACGCCGGCGCTCATGGCGGACACGCGGAGGAATTCGAAGTAGAGTTTGCCCTTCCTGCGCCGCTCGCGCGATAGTTCGTCGATATGGAAGAAGTGGGGCATTAGAAGCAGTTCTAGTTCTCAGTTCTCAGTAACACCGATAATACCGCGGCTCGCTGGGCCCGACTGATAGCTGATAGCTGGAAACTATCCCACCGCTCCTCTAAAGAAAATATCCGTGTACTGCTTCACCAGAGCGTCGCCCGTCAGCGGGCCATCCGGCTTATACCACTGATAGATCCAGTTGATCATGCCGAGGAGAGCGAATGCGGCGGCTCGCGGCGTGACCGACGACGGGGAGTTGCGTTTGCGCTGCACGTCCGCGACGAGATGCTCGACGAAGTGCACGTAATCTTTCTTGCGTCCGTTGATCTTGCGCCGGAGCGCAGGCGGCAGCGGATGGTTCTCGTGCAGCATGACCGTAATCTCACGATCTTCGGGACTGAGCACGACCTCAATGTGCAGCCGGATCAGCATTCGCAGGCGCTCTTCCGCTCCGTCAAGGCGCGCGCTGTCGACGCGGCGCACCACATTGATCACTCGTTCCTCGGTGATCTGCATGGCGTGCGACATGATGTGGAACAGGATTTCGTCTTTCGACTCGAAGTGATGATAGAGGCCGCCCTTGGAGAGCTTGAGCGCGGCGGCCACATCGTTCATGGAAGTGGCATCGTATCCGCGCTGCTGAAAAAGGCGGGCGGCGGCGCGCAGAATTTCCTGACGCGGTTCCTGACGATGTTCGATGGCCGATTCGCGAAGCATCACCACAGATGGTATCGCGGAAAGGGGTCTGGTCTCTACCGCGAATCCGGGAACTGAGAACTAAGTGCTAGGAATTTGCCCGGGGCTTGGTGCGGGCGCGAGGCATGGTGCTGGACTTCGGCAGATTGGGTCTCCTGCCGCTGTCAATCGCGGTGATGTTGTGAGCTGTTTCGGCCGGGGATTCCGTTCCGGCGCCGAGGCGAAGAACTGGGCGGCGGGTTTCCGCGGTCGCGCCGATGCGGAGAGCCTTCCGAAAATGAGCTCGCACAGCGACCTCGATCGCTGCCACCGAGCGTGCGTCGCCGTGCTGCCGGAGAAACTGCCGGGCGAACGTCGCTCCGAGATCGTGGTAGCGTCCATCTTCAAAGGCTTCAAAACGGACTTTTTGCAATTCATCGCGATGGCTGGGCTGTAAATGGTTGTTGCCTTCATTGTGTACTCGCTGAATCCGCGACAGAGCACGGTCGACGACGCGGGCGAGTTCCGTGCCGAATTCGGCGGCACGGTGTTCGAGCAGGCGTTGCTTCGCTTTTGCGGCCGAAAACCAAGTGGGGTGGCGATTCGATTCCTGGGGCAATTCGAGCCGAGTCACTTCGCAAAGATGGGCCGTGACGGCGAGCTGCGGCTGGGAGGAACGGGCGCCCGACGACCGCCTGGTTTTTGTCGCAGCCGCGGCGTCAGGTTTCCGCCGGAAGTAGCGGGCGAATGGAATTTGCTCCATACGGCCATGAACGCCGGCCTCTTCAAAGGCCTCCAGGGCGGCGGATTGGGCGTGGGTTAAGCCGGGCTCCACACCGCCTTTGGGAAAAATCCATCGTCTGCCGCTAGTCTGCACCAGCAGAAATTCAATGCCGTGTTTGCGGATACGATAACAAACGGCAGCGACTTGCTGCCGTCTCTTCGGAAGCCGCGACCGCTGCGAGACCTTTGCGGATGAACCAGCGCCCATGACAGTAGAGTGCGCGATGCCATCCGCTTCTGGATAGAGCAAACCTTGGTTCGGGCGCAAAGCTCTCCGCAAGGTTCGCGCGAAAGAGCTCGGCGCAAGCGGAGGAAGCCTGCGCCGCGCGGGAATCCTTCTACATACTTGTGCCAGCGGCAGTGCCTTCGAGAAAGTAGTTGTACTTCTGCCCGCAAAGCTCAAGCCACGGGAGGCCGGACTTTTGGACAATCTGTATTGTCTTCGCTGTAGTCGGGAACTCGAAGCCGGACAGAAATCGGTGGCCGTCTTTCTGTTCGCGCAGACGGTAGGAGTAAGGCCGCGTCAGAAATCCTCGGCACAGCGGATTTGTTTCTGTCCGCAGTGCTCGGTTTCACTGGCCATGGGGCCGGCGCCCGAGGGCGCGCTCAATCTCGCTGCCTGGCAAATGATTCGAGACATTGTCGGCGCCGACCCGGCGCTGACCGAGGCGGCCTGGGAAACCCTGCATGGAATTGAAGAAGGCTTGCTGCCGGAGGCGCGGACCGCGACCGGAACCGCGGGCGCTCCGCATCCATCGCGCGCCGGAACCTATCTCGAGTTTTAAGGCCGTCCCTGGTTGGGGGACGGGCGAGAGCGCCCGTCTCTCCATCCCGCCTTGCGGACTGCATACTGGCTAGAGCAGAATGCTGAGTGTGAAATCCATCATCATTCCCGTATTTCTTTTCTGCCTGCTCGCGAGTGCCGGTTTTGCCCAAGAAAAAGACAAGAAAGACAAGAAAGACGACACACCCAAACCGGCGCAGTCGATCGAAGAGCTCCAGCAACAGCTCGAGAAGATCCTCAAAGAGACACATACAGCGGGCGTGTCGGTCGCGATCGTGCATCGCGGCGGTCCGGAGTGGATTGCAGGTCTTGGCAAAGCCGATGTAGCCAGCGATCGGGCCACGACCCCGGAAACGCTGTTCCGCATCGGCTCCACTTCCAAGGCTTTTGCCTCGCTGTCCATCCTCAAGCTGGCCAAGGAAGGCAAGCTTTCGCTGGACGACCTGGTGCATAAACTTGTCCCCGAGGTGTGGTTTGAGAACCGCTGGGAGGCGAGCGACCCGGTGCGCGTGGTGGATCTTCTTGAGCACACCACCGGCTGGGACGACATGCACCTTCGCGAGTACGCCAAGGACGCCCCCGCTACCATGGGTCTGCGCGAAGCCCTTGATTATGACCACCACTCGCGCATTTCCCGCTGGCCGCCGGGCACGCGCATGGCCTACTGCAACACCGGACCTGCGGTAGCCGCATACATTGTCGAGAAGATTACCGGCCAGCGTTTCGAGGATTATGTTACACAGAATTTCTTCGTGCCCATCGGCATGAAGACCGCGACTTACTTTCCGTCGACTGCAGCGCCGTCCACAACGCTCTATCATCCCGACGGCAAGACGCCGTACCCGTACTGGAACATCATTTATCGTCCCGCGGGGGCGATCAACGCTTCCGCCAATGACATGGCGGCTTACGTTATGTTCTATCTCAATCGCGGAACGGTGAATGGCGCGGAGATCATGCCGGCTGCCTCCATCGATCGCATGGAGGTGCCGACCCGCACGTGGGCTGCGCAAGAAGGACTGAAAACCGGATACGGCCTGAGCAACTACACGAGCATCCGCGAGGGCTTCGTTTACCACGGGCACGACGGAGGTGTTGAGGGCGGCCTCACGGATATGGCGTATATGCCCGACTACGGCGTGGGCCATTTTTACAGCATCAATAGCGGGAACGGCGACGCCTTTAACAAGATCGGCAAGACCATTCGCGCCTATCTCACGCGCGCACTGCAGAAACCGGCGCTGCCGCCGGTGGTGTCCTTGCCTGCGAACGCCACCTCGTATGCCGGCTGGTACGAGCCCGACTCGCCCCGCAACGGAGTGAGTCAGTTTCTCGAACGCCTGCTGGGTATGGCGCGAGTCCGCTTTCAGGACGGCAAGTTACTCCTGAGTTCGCTGGGCGAAAGAAATCAGGAGTTCCTCCCGGTGAGTGGCGAGCAATTCCGGACGGTTCCGAAGAAAGGGCTGCCCGACCCGGTGGCTACGACTGAGTTGCTCACGCCCAACGCCGAAGGCCAATTCATCGAGTTCGGTCCCGGGTCGACGATGAAGAGTATCCCCGCGTGGTTCGCGATCTCTGAAATCGTTCTCACTGCGTGGGTCGTACTCGCCATCGCTTCGATCCTTATTTATGCTCCATTCTGGATTCTTGGCGGCCTGAGCAAGAAACGCCGCCGGCCGGCAGAGCGCGCCATGCGGCTCTGGCCGCTGGTGGCAGTCCTGAGCCTGGCGGCCGTGGTTGTCCTATTCATGTTGGGCAGCGACGACCTTATTACGCGTTTCGGGAACCTGACCGGCTGGTCCCTGGCTTTCTGCCTTGCGACCGTGGTTTATGCGGTGGCTACACTTGCCAGCGCCCTTGCCTTGTGGCGCGCACCGAAGCCAGCGGTTCGCAGCGGCGTGCGATTACATTCGATCGCGGTCACACTGGGACTGCTGATCGCGGCCGCGTATTTGGCCTATTGGGGCATGATCGGCATTCGAACCTGGGCGTAGGCGAGTTTTTCTGTGCTGACGTAGCGCGGTTGACAGCGGGCAGTGCCGATGGGTAGCATCAATGAAACCGACCGCTTGGTCGGTTTCATTGTCTGCAAGCATGATTTAGCATTTTCATCGTCATCCAACGACAAATCGCAATCGACTATAAGGAGCTTTCCAGTGGCCACAGTCTTTTATCAGAACGATGCCAATCCGTCAGCGCTCAAGGGCAAGACCATCGCGGTCTTCGGTTATGGGTCGCAGGGGCACGCGCAGGCGCAGAACCTGCGTGACAGCGGATACGAAGTGATCATTGGGCTCGATCCCGAGCGTGCTTCGGCCAAGCAGGCTCGCGCGGACGGCATGACCGTCGTCGCTCCCGCCGAGGCTGCCAAGCGCGCCGACTGGATTCAGATTCTCACGCCCGACGAGACCCAGGCCGCTTTCTACGAATCCGCCATCAAGCCCCATCTGCGGAAAGGAAAAATTCTCGGCTTCTCACACGGCTTCTCGATTCATTTCAAGACCATCCAGCCGCCGAAAGATGTGGACGTGGTCATGATCGCTCCGAAGAGCCCAGGCCATCTGCTGCGGCGGGTATTTACGCAAGGCGGCGGCGTGCCCTCACTGCTGGCCATCCAGCAGGATGCGAGTGGGCGAGCGCATGAATACGCGCTGAGCTACGCGCACGGCATCGGTTCGACGCGTGCCGGCGTGTTGCAAACGACGTTCAAAGAAGAAACTGAGAGCGACCTTTTCGGCGAGCAGGCCGTGCTTTGCGGCGGACTGACTTCGCTGATGCAGAAAGGATTCGAGACGCTGGTCGCGGCTGGTTACGCTCCCGAGATCGCCTACTTCGAATGCGTCCATGAAGTGAAGCTGATCGTCGACCTGATCTACGAAGGCGGATTGAGCCGCATGCGCTACTCGATTTCAAACACCGCCGAGTATGGCGACCTGACCCGAGGCGAGATGGTTGTCGGAGACGAAACCCGCAAGGCGATGAAGAAAGTGCTGAAGCAAATCCAGAGCGGGGCCTTCGCCAAGGAGTGGATCAAAGAGAACAAGAAAGGCGGCAAGAAGTTTGCCAAGTTGCGTGAGGCCGCGAAGCAGCATCCGATTGAAACCGTAGGAGAGCAGCTGCGGGCGATGATGTCGTGGTTGCCGGCGGAGAAAAAGAAAGCAGGCGAAGCGAAGCCGGCGTCGCCAAAAGTGGTGAATGCGTAAGAAAAGTTCTCAGTTCTCGGTTCTCAGTTCTCAGAAAAATCCTCTGGGTCCCACTGGGGACTGAGAACTGGGAACTGAGAACTCCCTTCCGATCAGCTAAACTGTGTCATCAATCTCATGGACATTGACCTCAAACATCGCAGTCGCAGCATCACGGACGGGCGCGACCAGGCTCCGGCGCGCGCCATGTACAAAGCCATCGGCTTCTCCGACGCCGATCTTGCGAAGCCGCTCATCGCCGTCGCCAATACCTGGATCGAGACCATGCCCTGCAATTTCCACCTGCGGCGGCTCTCGGCTAAGGTGAAAGAAGGCATACGCGCCGCGGGCGGCACGCCCATGGAGTTCAACACCATCGCCATTTCCGACGGCGAAACCATGGGCACCGAAGGAATGAAGGCGTCGCTCGTGAGCCGCGAGGTGATTGCCGACTCCATCGAACTGGTCTGCCGCGGACAACTCTTCGACGCGGCGGTTTGCATCGTAGGTTGCGACAAGACCATCCCCGCCGCCGCCATGGCTCTGGCGCGCATGAACCTGCCCGGCCTGGTGCTGTACGGCGGAACCATTGCCGCCGGAAAGTTTCGCGGCAAAGACGTCACCATCCAGGACGTGTTCGAAGCCGTGGGCGCGAATGCCGCCGGCAAAATGAGCGACGACGATCTGCTGGCGCTCGAAAACGTAGCCTGCCCCGGAGCGGGGGCGTGCGGCGGCCAGTACACCGCCAACACGATGAGCACGGTCATGGAACTGATTGGTCTTTCGCCCATGGGATTCAACAGCATTCCAGCCATGGATCCGCGCAAGGACGAAGTCGCATTTCGCTGCGGCGAAGTAGTGATGAATGTTCTGAAGCGCGGGATTCGTCCCAGCGACATTCTGACCCACGCCGCGTTCGAGAACGCGATCGCGGGCGTAGCCACGACCGGAGGCTCGACGAATGCGGTGCTCCATCTGTTAGCGATCTCGCGCGAAATGGGCCTGCCGCTGGAGATCGACGATTTCCAGCGAGTCAGCGAACGCACGCCGCTGCTGGCCGATCTGAAGCCGGCGGGAAAATTCGTGGCGGCCGATGTAGACGCAGCCGGAGGCATTCAATTGATTGCCAAGCGCCTGCTGGAAGGCAAGCACGTGGACGGCACGGCGATAACGGTGACGGGCAAGACATTTGCGGAAGAAGCGAGCGCGGCCAGAGAAACTCCGGGGCAAACGGTTATCGCTCCTCTGAGCAAGCCTCTGAAGACGACCGGTGGCTTGGTCATCTTGAAAGGCAATCTCGCTCCGGGCGGCGGAGTAATAAAGATGAGCGGCCACGAACGGCAGTCGCATACCGGACCGGCGCGGGTCTTCGATTCCGAAGAAGCCGCCATGCAGGCGGTGACCAGCAAGCGGATCAAAGCAGGAGACGTGGTCGTGATCCGCTACGAAGGTCCGAAAGGCGGTCCGGGCATGCGAGAGATGCTGAGCGTGACCGCGGCCATCGTGGGCGAAGGTTTGGGAGAAAGCGTGGCGCTCATCACCGACGGACGATTCAGCGGCGCGACCCGCGGCTTGATGGTCGGGCACGTCGCCCCGGAAGCGGCGCTGGGAGGCCCGATTGCCGCCATTCGGGAAGGCGACAAGATCACCATTGATACCAGGATCCGCAAGCTGGAACTGGAAATTTCCGACGCCGAGATCACCCGCCGCATGACGGAATGGAAATCTCCGCCCCCCCACTACAAGACCGGAGTCTTCGCCAAGTACGCCGCGCTGGTAAGGTCGGCGTCGGAAGGCGCCATTACAACGCCCCAAGCCGGGTAGTCCGCAGATAGGCGAGCATTTTGCGATCACTGTTTCACGTGGAACATTTTTTGGCCAGCATCCGTATATGTTCATTATTGTATGTACATAACCGAGGGAAAAGCATGAGGCGGATCGTCGCCGTTATCCCAGTCTTGATCGTAGCCGTGATCGGGATGCTGGCGGGCGAGGCGGGAGCGCAACAGAGCACGAGTGCCACGGCCCCCGGCGCGGTGCCCGGGCCGGTCGTTAAGGTTGACGACGTTAAGATCGACGACGTTAAGATCGACAACGTTAAGATCGACATCGACGATGTCGACCGTTTCTATAAAATCTACGACGCCGCAGGCGGACATCCGACCGCCGATCAGCTGCAACACGACTATCTCGATCCCGGTTCGGACGGACTTCACCACCTCGCCAAGGTGCGAAACGTCTCTGGTACCGCAATCGCGAAGACCTTGACCGAGCATCCGGAGATCTATTCGGACGCCAAGCGTTGCATGGTTGTCTTACCCCGCGTCCGCCAGCGACTGGAGACCGCCCTTTTAAAATTAGGCGATCTCTATCCGGAGGCAAAATTCCCGCCTGTGACGATCCTTGTGGGCAAGGGGAAACCCGTGGCCGTGGGAGCGCCAAACTCCGGTGTCCAAGTCGGCCTTGAAGCTCTGTGCGCGACTAACTGGCTCAATCCTAATGTTGAGGACCGGTTCGTGCACGTGATCGCCCATGAATATGCCCACACGCAGCAGTCGCGGGTTCTCGCCGATGACGAGCATCCGACGGTGCTCGAGTTGTCCCTGATCGAAGGTGCGGCGGAATTCACAGCCGAGCTGATTTCTGGCGACGTCGCGTATTCCCAGTTCGGAGCGTCGACTAAGGGGCGGGAAAAGGAAATCGAGACGGCGTTCATCTCCGACGAAGACAACACCGACCTCTCTCAATGGTTTAACAACAGCACGCGGGAAAAGCCGGGCGACCTCGGCTACTGGGTCGGATATCGCATCGCCAAGGCTTACTACCAGCATGCTGGTGACAAGCGCCAGGCCTTGCGCGAAATCCTGGAAATGACCGATCCGAAGGCGTTTCTGGCCAAGAGCGGCTGGTATCCCGGGATTCAGCTGCAGTAGGGCACGGTGCCACCCCTCGGCGGCTCGCTGTGCAATTTTGGCACGTTCTTCCTGCGGAGGGAGCTCCGTGCATCCGAATGGGTTTTGCCTCGTCGTTTTGTTGTTGGTCACATTATCCTCCGCACGAGACCGGCAGGAAGACGCAGAAGCGCTGCTGAAGCGCGCCCAGGAGGCCACGGACATTCGTTCGGATACGAGCAAACCTTTTCGACTGCGGGCGCGATTTCACTTTGCCGGCGAACTTTCCAGTGAACGGGCCGAGGTCGAGTACGAAGAGATGTGGCGATCCGCAGACCAGTGGCGGCGCGAAATGAGCTCACCGGACTTTGAGCAGGTCGAGGTAGGCGGGAAAGACAAGCGGTGGGTTCTTCATGACCTTGCCGCGGAGCCTGCCCGCATGCGGTACATAAGAGAGTGGACCCGAATCTCTGTTTTCGACGTCGGAAAGGTGGCACTGATACCGAGTCCGACGGGAGGCGGGACTGGACATTGTGTGACGTCGAACGACAACCGGATCGAGCAGACTCTTTCCTTTGACCCGGCCACCGGACTCCTCACGCACCGCAAGCTCGGTACTGAACCTGGAGAGATGTCGTGCGATTATGGCGACTATCAGAAGTTCGGCGAGAAAACCTATCCCCGGGAGTTGAACTGCTCCTCCGATTTAGGTTTCACTGTAAGCGGAGTTATCACCGAGCTAAGCGAGGATGACACGGCTGGGGACCCGACGCGTTTCGCCCCATTGGCCGGGGCAACGGAGTGGCCTGTGTGTAATGTTTGCGGGTTTCCCGTCCACCCCGACGACAAACGACTACGCCCACGCCTGGTGCGAGCGGTAAGGACCGTAAAATCGATTGGGAAACACTCCGAGAATGCCGCTATGGGAATCGTGAGGGGCTGGAAATTCAAGCCAGCGACCTGCTCAGGTGTCCCAATCCCTTATCCCATCGAAATAGTGTTCCACTAAGATGTTGAACTTAATTTTGCGGGGCGCAGCGCTTCCAGCGCTGCGATAGCCGGCTTTTTTCAGCAGACAGCTTCAGGCCCCGAACTGTGCGAAGGTGAGGACGTGCCCGGCTGGATCTTTCACCCCAATCTCGCGCGCACCATAGAAAGCCGTTCGCTCCGGCATGACCACCCTGGCGCCTTTCGTGGCCGCGATCACGTCATCCAGGCTGTCGACTTCGATGTACAGAAACGAAGGGCCCTTGGCATACCCATGGGCTGAGAATGAACTATCTTTTTCGACGCTGGCATAGCTCTGATACATCAACTCGACTCCCGCCTTTTGCAGCGAAACGAACCCGATCTTGTTGCCCTCGGGGACTTCTATTGCCACTTCGAAGCCCAGTCGCTCTTTCCAGAATTTAACGCAGGGCTCGACTTCGTCCACCAGCAGTACAGCTGTGATTTTCTTAACCGTCATCAGATTTCTCCTTTGCGAAGTGTCGACCTCAGCGGAGTAGGGCAGCCCAAGTTTTCTCCTTGCCGAGGGCAACTAGTCTCATTTAGACTAGATACATTATAAGAGATTCCAAAGTTCGTCAAGGAGGTTTTATGAGCGGCGAAGAACAGCAGTTGAGCGACCTGGTTTCGATTGGTCCGGCGATGCTGCGCGATTTCGAACTCCTCGGTGTTCGCACGGTGGCGCAGTTGGCGCGGCGCAATCCGGAGAAGATGTACGAGAAGCTCTGCCAAGTCACCGGTCAGGCGCAGGACATCTGTTGTCTGGACGTATTTCGAGCGGCGGTCGCGCAAGCAAAAAATCCGAATCTGCCGATGGAGCAGCGCCTGTGGTGGCACTGGAGCCGCAAGCGCAAGGCAAGCGATGCCTGTCGCTAGGAAGCGCGAGCTGACGACTCCCGACCTTGTGCTCCTCAGCCTGCTCGCGGAACGGCCGATGCACGGATACGAGGCCAACGCGGAGCTGGAACGGCGCGAGGTACGCGATTGGGCGGGCATTTCGCGGCCACAGGTGTACTACTCGATCGAGAAACTGGCGCAGTTCGGGCTGGTTCGAGCATCCGAGGATGAGTCGGCGGCGGCGGGCCCTGAACGCAGAGTCTTCCAGACGACCGCCAAAGGCCGGGCGGCCCTGGCCGATGCGCTGGAACGTGAGGACTGGACGACGCACCGTGAGCGGCCACCGTTTCTCACATGGATCGCTCTCTCGTGGCAGGCGAGGCCCGGAGTGTTTCGTCAGCAGATCGAGCGCCGCCGGGAATTTCTGGAGAACGAATTGTCACGGGAAGAAGCGACGCTACGATCGATCAAGAAAGAAGTGGGCCCCCGGTTTCATGAAGCGGTGTGGATGGTCAGCCTCGTGATCGAGCAGTTCCGTGGCGAACTGCGCTGGCTGCGGAAACTGGAGCGCGAACTCCCGCGGCGCGCTGCGGCGAAGCACACATAGTTTCGGGCATGCCTGTGATCCGGTGTATCCTGTTCTTCGCGTATGAGACGAACTATCTTCAGACGTATATTTCTGCTCAGCATCCTCGCGGTTGCGGGGTCGGCTTTCGCGCAGACTCATGACCAACATGATTCCACGACCGCCCAGTACTTTTTTGTACTGTTGAATCGTCCGGCCAATGCTCCTCAATTAAGCAAAGAAGCGGGTGAAAAGCTTCAGGAGGAGCACATGGCCAACATCCACAAGATGATGGCCGAAGGCAAACTTGTGATCGCGGGGCCATTCCTGGACGACACGGCACTGCGTGGCATCTTCGTCTTCCGAGCGGACTCGGCGGCACAGGTGCAGGAGTGGGCCGACAGCGATCCGGCGGTCAAAGCCGGTCGTTTCTCTGCTGAGGTTCATGGGCCCTGGGGCATTGACCCCAGCGCCATCCATAATCCTGCCGAGGTTTCCGGATTTGAGCAGTACACACTTGTTCTGCTGAAGAACGGCGACCATTGGGACCCAAACGCGCCGGGGTTTATGGATGTGATGAAGCAGCATCATGCATTCATCAAACAGATAACAGATAAGGGAAACCTAGCCATTGCCGGACCGTTCCCGTTCAGCGATCCGGGCGAGCTGCGGGGAGTCGGAATTTACCGAGTGGGAACAGAGCAGACGGCCAAGTTAATGCAGGATGATCCAATCGTCAAAGCTGGGTTGCTCAAACCTGAAATCCATCCATGGGGGACGGGCAAAGGGGTGCTGGCGTCGGGACAACCGATGCAATGAAAGCTGGAGGGATTGGCATGAGTTTTGCCTGGAGCGTTGTCAGATTAATCCGTGTCAGATTTCTCGGTGTCAGATTATTCGGTGTCCTGCTATTCGGTGTCCTACTGTTCGGTCAGCTCGCACCGGTACCGACAACTTTCGACCTATCCGCTGACTTCTCTTTTCGCGACAATCCCAACAAGGTTTGGCAGTACGGGTATTCTGAAACTAATTCTTTAGCGCCCGATCAGTTTCGAGTCGACCAGCAATCTGATCGAGTGGACATGCAATGTGACTCGACTGGTTCGATTGGTTTCTGGCATCCGGCCGCGAATAAGGGGCCGGGCCCCGGCTATTATCCGTACGTTGCTTACAACACTACGAAGCAGCCACAGGTGGGGTGCAAGGGATGGGCGGTGCGGCCCGGCGAAATCGCCATGGAAGCCAGCAATAGCGGTCAATACAGCCTGGTGCGGTTTGTGGCACCCGTGGCTGGAAAGTACAAGATAAGTGCCCAATTTGAGGGCATCCACTACGGATTATCAACGACCGACGTGCACGTGCTGCACAATGGCACGTCTTTATTCGACGCAGATATCGACGGCTATGGCGGCGACCCGGCCTTCCATAAGGTGCAGGGGGCGAGCCCGACAGCGAGCTATACCGGGCAGGTCGAATTGAAAGCCGACGACACCGTGAGCTTTGCCGTAGGGTATGGAAAAGACAAAACGAATTCCGGTGACACAACCGGGCTCTTCGCTCAAGTCGTATTGCTGGAGCGCGCCGAGCGATAAACGGGAAACGCCTCGCCTGTCAGCCGCGACGGTACGGCAACCTCAAGAGACAAAACTGAGCAGTCATCACATTGGAGGTGAGATTTTGCTTCGATCGATGGTCGTGCTCGTATCCTTACTCTGCGGCAGCATACTCACGGGGCAGACTGCGCCCCCGGAGCGGAGAGTGTCGGGCAATGTAGTCACTTCGTTGCGCGATCCGGCGGTAAGAATTGAATTGCCGAAGACGGTTCAGTATGTCGGGGCGGATCGCTGGGTGCTCTACGGTATCGCGGATTGTGAATTGCACGCTTTCGTCGAAGCGGATGGGCCAGGAAAAGTTCAGCGGCTGTATTGGGTACAGTTTGAGGGTTATCTGTCGAGCCGTCCTGATTTGCATCACACTTACGATTCCCCAAAGCACGCGAGTATCGGAGGATTGGATTTTTACGTGGACAGCTGGGTCCGGGCAAAGGACGCGACTGCAGAATCGGGTTCGGACCGTGAGCACATCGACGCGCTGGTGCAGGCCAAAGGTTATCGGATGCCGGAAATGATGTATGTGCGCCTTGTCCACCTGCTGGATAACGAAAAGCGCAAGGAGTTGATGATTATCTATGGCGAGGATCTCGCGGCGGCAGGATTCACCGCAGCCGACCTGAGCGAGGGCGGCAAAGCCCACGACCAATGGCCGGGCATTGCGGATGCCTTACTCGAACGTGCGGAGCGACGCATAACGATCGAGCCAGTGAAACCGTAAATGCCGACGATGGATACAGAATCGCCTTTATTCATCAAAGACGAGAGACCTTGTGACCGAGAGCAAGTTCGGAAAGTGAACGAGGCTGCCTTCGGGCGCTCCGATGAGGCCGACCTGATCGACAGGTTACGAGTAGACGGAGCCGTCTTACTATCGCTTGTCGCAGAATTTGACGGCCAAATCGTCGGCCACATTCTGTTCAGTCGAATGACAGTGGAGACAGCGCACGGGTCAATAGCTGCCGTTTCGCTAGCTCCGATGGCGGTACTGCCGGATCATCAAGGCCGTCAGGTCGGGAGCCAACTGGTGCGTCTTGGCTTGTCTCGACTCCGCGACCTGGGTGAACGTATCGTCATCGTGCTCGGTCACGAACATTACTATCCTCGATTCGGCTTCTCCTCTGAGCAGGCCCGCTGCCTGGTCAGTCCGTTTCCTCCTGCGGCACTTATGGCGCTGGAACTCTCCGAAGGCGCGCTGGCGGGAGTTCATGGTGCTGTTCGGTATCCCCCTGCGTTCGGGCTTTGAGTGCGCCGGGAATCCTCGTGCGTTACTACCGGACTGCCCGTCATCTAGATACGATCAAACCTCATCCCAGGGATGTTGACTCAGAATCTGTAGTCTCCTATGCTTAGTTCTGCGCTGCAAAGATACTGGCAACAGAGTCGCCTATGACTGCCATCACTAGCCTCAGTCTCTAGAGGGCGGTAGCGGCACCCCGCCGCACCTGCATACGCCCTCCACACGACACGTGTCACTTACTCGATAGCCACTGGGTTGGCTTCTATGACATTGCAATCGCTTGGTTGGAGTGCGTTTTTTGAAGCGCATCTGCAGAACACAGCGTCACGGCCGTACCGTGTCGTCTCCGAGGGTTCTGATCTTTTTCTTGTGCATGATGGCGTGCGCGAGGTATTCGCGTCGCCCCGAGGGCGTTTACGGAATCAACCCGAGTTTCCTCCGGTGGTGGGCGATTGGGTGCTGGTGGAATGTGCGGACGGATCTGCCAAAAATGACCGATACGTCGTGGAGAGCATCCTGGAGCGGCGTACGGCGATTGTTCGCAAACGGGCGGCGTCGCACGCGTCGGCACAGGTGTTAGCCGCGAATGTGGATCGCGTCCTGCTGGTCACATCAATGAATCAGGACTTCAGTGTGCGGCGTCTGGAGCGGTACCTGACGTTGATCTGGGAGAGCGGCGCGACGCCGATCATCGTGCTGACGAAAGCCGACTTAGTCCCCGATGCTGGCCGGTTCCGGCGCGAAGCGGAGAAATGCGCTCTCGGCTTCCCGGTGCTGTGCATCAGTGAACGTGTCGGGCGAGGGGATCGGCGAACTGCGCTCGTTGCTGGTTGTGGGCGAAACCGTTGTGCTGCTCGGCTCTTCGGGCGTGGGCAAATCGACCCTGGTCAATGTGCTCGGCGGAGCTGAGGTGCGCGAGACCAGAAGCGTGCGCGAAAAAGACGGTAAGGGAAGGCACGCTACAACGGACCGGCACCTCGTCCGGCTGCCCTCGGGTGTGCTCCTTATCGACACACCGGGACTCCGCAAGGTGCAACTCTGGGCGAGCGATACAGCGGTCGCACAAACCTTCCCGGAAATTTCGGAGCTCGCGATCCATTGCCGATTTCGCGACTGTCAACACCAGGGAGAGCCTGGATGTGCGGTGGTTTCGGGGATTGGAAGTGGACAGATCGACGCGGACAGGCTCGACAGTTTCCGTCGCCTTCGTCGCGAACTGGAGCATCTCGATCGGCAGAGCGATCCGCTGTCAGCGATGGAGCATAAAAGCAAGATCAAGCGGATCATGCGCGCCCAGCAACAACAGCAGCGCCGGAGGACAAAGCTCTGACAGATTTCCAACAATGACAATTTGAGCAAGTCGCTGCTGGAACCTTAGCCGAACCCTATGCGTACCTAACACGGGCAACAAATCTCGTGGCCCGGAGGAACCTGCATGCGCTTCTGGTTGGCTCTTGTCTGCACAACCCTGATGATTCCGGCTAGTTTTGCTCAAGATGCTCCCAAAGTGTCGCAAAGGTCGGAGCTCCAGCAAAGGCTGGATCGAAGTGTCGCGCCGTGGCTTACAAAGTATGACGTGCCAAGTGTCGCAGTTGCCTACATCGAGAACGGCAAACTCGCCTGGACCGCGGTTTACGGAGATCAGAGCCCGGGCGTCCCCGCCACGGAGAAAACGCTCTACAATATCGCCTCGCTTACCAAGCCAATTTCCGCAGAAGTGATCCTGCGGCTGGTTTCCGCTGGAAAGATGTCTCTGGACGAGCCTATATCCGCCTATTGGATTGACCCCGACGTGAAAGACAATCCGTGGCACAAGCTTTTGACTCCTCGCTTGTGCCTGTCACACCAAACCGGATTCCCCAACTGGCGTTACAAGACAAATAACATACTGACGTTTCAGTGGGAGCCGGGCACGCGAACCGGGTATTCCGGCGAGGGCTATGACTACGTCGCCCGGTTTGCAGAGAAGAAAATGGGCATGCCCTTTGAGCAACTGGCACAGCAATATGTCTTCGATCCGATCGGTATGAACGATACCTCATACACGCCTCGCCCCTGGTACGCAGGACGTATGGCCATCCCGCATGGTGCGAAAGGGGAAACAGAACCGAAGACATCCACGGAGTGGAGCGCCGCCGACCTGGTGCACACCACGATTGGAGACTATGCCAAACTCCTGCTTAGCGTAATGAACAACGAAAAGCTAACGACCCAAATCGCCGCGGAGCGGCTGACCAGTACGCGCAACCGGTCGACTCCCGAGCAAGAAAAACAGGTATGTGCCTATGAAGAGGCCGGTGCCAAGTGCCACGTCACGGCCGGAATGGGTCTGGGGTGGGAAGTAGTCAAGCATAACGACGTAACCATTATCGATCACGACGGATCCGATTGGGGCGTCCGCACGCTCGTTTTTTTTGTACCTCAGCGGCGTATTGGTGTCGTGATCCTCACCAACGGCGACCATGGGACTGAGGTCGCGCGGGAGATTGTGAGAATCCTGTACCCCGATGCTGTATTCATCGCGACTCTCTGACTCAAAACAGAGACGGAGACGTTTAGCTGTTGTAACATCCCCTTACACTAACAACCCGCACGGCAGTTCTCAGTTCCGGGCCACGCTCAGGAGCAGGTAGCTACATTGAATCGAAGAGAGTTCTTGAAGACATCCGCAGCAGCATCGCTTTCGCCGCTGTGGCCACGTTGCTCGTTCGCAAGTCCCGCGATTCGCCGAGTGCGTCCTTCCGACCCAGGTTGGCCCCCCAAAGAAGCGTGGAAGCGACTCAACGATGCAGTTGACGGCAACCTGATTCCGGTCGAGTTCCCGATAAACGCATGCATTTCGTCGTCACAGAGCGCGGACTGCAAAACCCTCTTCGCAAATATAAAAAACCCGTACTACATTGGCGACAATCCCCGCATAACCCAAACTTTGGGCTGGGTTGACGCCTGGGAGACCAAGCCGAGCGTTTACGCCGTCGCCGCAAGAAACGCGGATGACATCGCTGCCGCGGTGAATTTTGCCCGCGAACACAATTTGCGACTCGTGGTGAAGGGCGGCGGCCACAGCTATCAGGGCACATCGAACGCACCCGATTCTCTGCTGATTTGGACACGTCATATGCATGACGTCACCATCCAGCAGGACTTCGTTGCTCGTGGGTGCGAGTCAACTCACGCTCCACGGCGGGCCGTCACTGTCGGCTCTGGAACAATTTGGTTGCAAGCCTACGACGCCGTCACGACCAAGGCTGGCGCCTACGTTCAAGGAGGCGGCTGCACCACCGTCGGTGTCGCCGGCCTGATTCAAAGCGGCGGTTTCGGCAGCTTTTCGAAGCATTACGGTATGGCCGCCGCTGGCCTACTTGAAGCCGAAGTCCTTACCGCCGACGGCAAAGTGCGAATCGCAAACGCTTGCACCAATCCGGATCTTTTCTGGGCTCTGAAAGGAGGAGGTGGTGGCAGCTTCGGCGCAGTCAGCAAACTGACCCTGCGCGTGCACGATCTTCCAGAGCTGGCCGGTGGCGCCAATTTCACGGTCAAGGCTTCTTCCGACGACGCCTATCGCCGCCTGATCCGCCACTTCGTTGGCTTCTACCGCGACGCTCTCTTCAACGATCATTGGGGCGAACAAGCGCACTTCTCTCCCGACAACAAGCTTGAAATCGCCATGGTCCATCTTGGACTGGACACAGATCAATCGCGAAAGGTCTGGCAGCCGTTCCTCGATTGGCTGGCGCGGTCTTCCACCGCTTATACGATCGAATCTGAGCCGGAGATCGGCAGCATGCCCTTCCGGCATTGGTGGGACGTTGACTGGCGCAAAGAACACCACCATGACGTTTTCAAGGCAGACTCCCGCTCGGGCGCCAGCCCAAAACGTCTGGTGGAACGGAGACGGCGGCCAGGTCGGCTGGGTGGTCTGGGGTTTCGAGTCGCTTTGGATGCCCGCATCACTGCTGCAAGACGATTCTCAGGAAAAATTGGCTAACGCGTTGTTTGCGGCGTCCCGCTTCAGCGAAGTGCAGCTTCATTTCAATAAGGGGTTCGCAGGCGCGCCCACGGAGGCCATCGAGTCTGCGAAAGATACGGCGATGAACCCTTCGGTGTGCGGTGCCTTTGCTCTCGCTATGGTTGCCGACGGCCAGGGCCCCGCGTATCCCGGAATTCCCGATCACGAGCCGGGCGCCGTGAAGGGCCGCAAAGCGGCCGACGCCGTGCACCGCTGCATGAACGAACTCCGCGCCGTGGCGGCCAGTGGCGGAGCCTACGTCTCCGAAAGCAACTTCTTCGAGTCCGACTTTGAGCATTCCTACTGGGGCGCCAACCACGCCCGCCTTGCCGAAATCAAAAAGAAATACGACCCCGACGGCCTCTTCTTCGTCCACAACGGAGTCGGCTCAGAACAGTGGACCGACGACGGCTTTACCAGGCTTTGAACCTTCGGAGTCAAATCGGCGGTTCATGTCCGCGCCGGCCTCCCAAGGCATTTCTCTGAGCTAGCCGTGTTCGACGCGCGCCTTTATATCCGCGTACGCCGCATCGATGAGCCTGCTCAGCTCTGCGGTGTTTGTGGCCGTTCCCGGTCTCAACTTCACATGGCGCATGAATTTGCCGGCGCCTTGCAGCAAGCGCGCCGGATCCGGCAGCGCTGCGCCGTGGAAGAACCCCACATTTACGTGCGAAGTGAATACATTGACGTAGCCGAAGGGGGCATCTCCCAAACATGCAACCGGACAGTCGTCATGCAAAAGCTCCCGGACTTCGTCCCCGCATTTCCGCATCACCTCAAACCACTGATGCGCGATGGCTCCCAATCCACTTGCATGCTCTTTCATCCACCGATCGATGGCTGGATCCCGCTCGACAGCGCCGTTGAATCGCAGCAATTCCGTTCTCATCGTCGCTTTCTGCTCCACTTTATGCTTTGACGCGATACGTGTCCGAATGACTGCCAATGCAAACTATTCGACTTCGAACACATCCACTACTTTCCGGACCACTGGTCACGCTGTTTGGTCAACGACCTTCATTTGTTCTTCATTGTATTCGGCCACCGTGCACTTTGATTTTAGAGACAGCGGTGTCGATCTCACGAAGATCCGCAGGCGTCAGCCGAACATTGATTGCGCCTAAGTCCTCGTTCAGCCGCGCCTCCAGGTGATCGTTTGGCTTCCCGAATGTCGGGATGCTCCCTCGTCCAGGGCAAACGGCTCTTCGCATCAATTGCTCTAGAACGTCTCCTTGTACTAACGTTGCACTTGCTGTTTGCTTCAAACGATTCCGGAGGCGGGTGAGATGGATTTTCGCGATCTGGCAGTTGCAGCTCGTGTATTGCGCAAGAGCCCGGTGTTCGCCTTGACCGCGGCGCTAACCATTGCTTTGGGAGTTGGGGCCAGCACTGCCATTTTCAGTGTGACCAACGCCGTTCTGCTACGGCCACTGCCTTACCACCATCCCGACCGCCTGGTGGTTGCGTGCACCGATATGCGCAAGCGCAATGTCCGTGATTTCCCGTTTTCCAACGCCAACTTCATCGATCTGCGCGAAGGCACCAAGTCCGTCTTCGAAGACATTGCCGGGGTCTTCACTTTTCCGCTCACGTTGCAGCGCGAGGACGGCACGGCTGAGCAGGCGAATGCTTCGATCGTGACGACCAACACATTCCGATTGCTCGGTGGCGGCATCGCCTACGGCCGAGATTTTAATGATGACGATGCGGTCCCAAATCCTGCCGCTCCGCCGCCTGGCGCGCAGCAGGGACCTCCTCCACCACGGCTGCCGGTGCACGCGATCCTGAGCTATGAGTACCTTAAGCGCCGGTATGGCGGAGATCCCTCGGTGGTTGGACGCTCGATGCAGATTGCCGGCCCGCAGGCACCGACGCTGATCATCGTCGGCGTTCTCCAGCCGCACTTCCACTTGTACTTTCCGCCGGACGCTCAGGTGATTTCCGCACCCGACGTCTGGCTTGCGAATCGGCTCGGCTATGACGCCGCGAACCGCATGGGCGTATCCATACACGCCATCGGCAGGCTTCGTCCCGGAGTTACGCCCGAGCAGGCGCAGGCCGAATCGGAAAAGGTGGCCGCTTCGGAGCGCGCCCAGTTTCCCATTCTGGGAACGGCCGATTTTCACATCCGGATTGAGCCGATGCGCCAGCACATGATTGCCGAGGCCCGCCCGGCAATCCTCGCCCTCATGGGTTCAGTCATCTTCCTCCTGCTGGTCGCGTGTGCAAACGTTGCCAATCTTCTGCTCGTCCGTGCTTCGCTGCGCAATCGCGAGCTGGCGGTCCGCGCGGCGCTGGGAGCTAGTCGCTGGAGATTGATGTCGCCGATCATCGCCGAAGCCGTCTGGCTGGCCGCCTTGGGGACCCTGGCTGGACTCGCGCTCGCCTGGGCCGGAATCAGGGAGCTGCGCTCGCTCGCTCCCGCCGATCTGCCGCGCCTGGATACGATTACCATCGACACATCGGTGCTCGCCTTCACCGCGCTGGCCGGACTCGCGGGGGCGATTCTCTTTGGCATGACCCCGGCGCTTCGCGCCTCACGTCCGCGCCTTATGAACGTGCTGCGCGGCATCAGCCGCAACACCGGACTCGGCACCGGCAGCGTCATGCGCAGCGCCGTCGTCACGGCGGAGGTCGCGCTCTCGTTTGTTCTGTTGGTGGGCTCTGGGCTGATGTTCCGCAGCTTCCTCGACCTGCAGCGTATCGATCCCGGATTTGATTCGCGCAACCTCCTCACCTTTGTCCTCAACGGCAATAACGGCGCCACTGCGCCCGCGGCCAATGCAGCATTCATCCGCCAGGTAGAGGAGCGGCTAGGTTCCATTCCGGGAGTAAAGAACGTCACCGGCTCTTTTCCTTTTCCGCTGGCGGGTGGGTATAGTCCAATACGCTGGGGCAAAGAAGAGGCGCTCTCGGATCCGAGCAAGTTTCAGGCAGCGGATTTTCAGATCGTGACGCCGGGATATTCCGAGACAATGCACACGCCGCTGATTGCCGGACGCACCTTCACGGACGCCGATAACACGACCGATCGCCGGCTCATCATGATCGATGACTTTCTCGCAAAGAAGGCTTTTCCTGGAGAATCCGCGGTGGGCAAGCGCATCCTCATCCGGCTCAAGACACCCGAGCCGGAGTGGATGGAAATTATCGGTGTCGTCGGACACGTGCGGCAAACCTCACTGTCCGTACCTGGACGCGAGCAAATCTATTTTACTGACGGATACGGCGGACCCGGTGCTGTGAACTCGTGGGCGCTGCGCGTTGGCGGGAATCCCGCTGAATTCGCAGGCCAGGTGCGCGCCGCGATTAAGGACGTAAGCCCACGGCTGCTGGTCAGTGGCCTGCAACCTGTGGACCAATTGGTGACACACGCCCAGGCGCAGACCACATTCTCGCTACTGCTGATTGGTGTCTTCGCTGTCATCGCCGGAGTGCTGGCCGGAGTTGGACTGTACGGCGTGCTTTCGACCGCGGTGCGGCAACGCACACCGGAGATCGGTGTACGCATGGCCCTCGGCGCCGGACGGCCGAGCATCTTCCGACTCATCGTCGGTCAAGGCCTTGGTTTGAGCGCAATTGGAATGATCATCGGCATCGTCGCTGCACTCGTACTCACGCGATTGATGACCACAATGCTGGTTGGCGTGAAGCCCACCGATCCGCTGACATTTGTTTCGATGGTGCTGCTCTTTCTTGTCATCGCGACAGCATCCTCCTGGATCCCCGCAAACCGCGCCGCTGCGGTTGACCCAAACCAGGCGCTGAGAGAGGAATGAATC